>ERZ772902.1247-NODE-1247-length-20088-cov-11.245046_pt1 | contig 20088 bp, 18 predicted proteins | sample MGYA00511470_ERZ772902 | MGnify/ENA primary metagenome ERZ772902 (study PRJEB29015, sample SAMEA2737717) | human gut metagenome | biome: human gut; feature: human-associated habitat; material: faeces | place: China | collected 2012 ... | reverse complement strand
TGCTGCTGGCGGGCGACATCGACCGCGGCGGCGTCTTCGCCCAGCTCTACGGCACCGTGGAGCTGCTGGAACCCGACGAGCGTGCCCGCATCAAGGGCCTTATCATCAATAAATTTCGTGGGGACGTGGAGATCCTCCGCCCCGGCCTTGCCATGCTGGAGGAAAAGACCCATCTGCCCGTGCTGGGCGTGGTGCCCTACCTGAAGGTGGACATCGAGGACGAGGACTCCCTCTCCCAGCGGCTGGAGACCGGCAAGACCGTCAAGCCCTTGGATATCGCCATCCTCCGTCTGCCCCATATCTCGAACTTCACCGACTTCATGCCGCTGGAACAGCACCCACTGCTGGGCGTGCGGTATGTACAAAACGCCCACACCCTCGGCACGCCGGACCTTGTGATCCTGCCCGGCACCAAGAACACCGTGGACGACCTGCTCTGGCTGCGGCAGTCCGGGCTGGAACCGGCGCTGCTCAAACTGGCCGCGCGGGGCACCCCCGTGCTGGGCGTCTGCGGCGGCTATCAGATGCTGGGGCAGACCCTCGCCGACCCCGACGGCACCGAGAGCGGCCGCGCCCAGACCCTGCGCGGGCTGGGGCTGCTGCCCACCCGCACCACCTTCACCGCCCGGAAGCGGCGGGCGCAGGTCACGGCAGAAGCCACCGCCGCCCCCTTTGCCGGGGCCGCGCTGACGGGCTACGAGATCCACACCGGCCGCACCGAGGTGGAGGGCCTCCCCTTCTGCACACAGGCGGACGGCACCCCCGAAGGCTGTGTGCAGGATAGGGTCTTTGGCACCTATCTGCACGGCCTGTTCGACACTGGCGAGCTGACCGAAAAGCTGGTGGCCGCTTTGTGCGCGCGGAAGGGCATTGCCCCCGACACCGCCGCCCTGATGCCCATGGAACAGTACCGCCAGCAGCAATTCGACCTTCTGGCCGAGGGGGTGCGCAAGGCGCTGGACATGGACGCCCTGTATGCCGCCATGGGCCTTGCCCGAAAGGAGCAGCTATGACCCCACAACATCATCTGCCCGCCGACATTGAGCGGACGAGCCTTTCCATCATCACCGCCGAGCTGGCCGAACTGGGCCTGACCCCGCCGCCGGAGACAGCCCCGGTGGTCAAGCGGGTCATCCACACCACGGCGGATTTTGATTACGCCCAGAACCTCCGCTTCACGCCGGGGGCTGTGGCGGCGGGGGTGGCCGCGCTCCGCGCCGGGACCCCCATCGTCACCGACACCAACATGGCGCTGGCGGGCATCACGAAGCCGGGCCTGAAAAAGCTGGGCGGCAGTGCGCTCTGTTACATGGCGGACCCGGAGGTCGCCGCCGCGGCCAAAGCGGCGGGCACCACCCGCGCCGTGGCTTCCATGCACCGGGCGGCGGCGGAGCACCCCGGCGCCATCCTCGCCGTTGGCAACGCGCCCACGGCCCTTTTGACCATTGCCGAGCTGATCGAGGCCGGGCTGCGGCCCGCGCTGGTCATCGGGGTGCCGGTGGGCTTTGTGAACGTGGTGGAGAGCAAGGAGCGGCTCTTCGCCGTCTGCGAGACCTACGGCGTGCCCGCCATCGCGGCCATGGGCCGCAAGGGCGGCAGCAACGTGGCCGCCGCCATCTGCAACGCGCTGGTCTACTCCGCCGCCGAAATGCTGGACCCCGCGGCACGGGGCTGGAAGTAAAAATTCTGGCAGTTTTTAGGTAATTTTTGCCAATTTTCCGCTTTTCACGCAGGAAACACCCCCTTTCACGCAGTTTTAGTTGCACCCCCCCCCCCGAAGTGGTATAATTTTCTTACAAGCACAAGCCCATGTTTTACCGGATTTGAAGTTTTGTAAGGAGGTACTACTTATGATCTCTTATCGCAAACTCGCCATGCGTGTTCTGGGGCACAGCCCGGTTTCTGCGGCCAAAACGGCCCGCCGCTCCACCGGAAAGCGCGCCGCCGCCCTCGCCCTTACCGCCGCCCTTGTGGTCGGGATGACGCTCCCCGCCTTTGCGGATGTGTATGACCTGACCAAGGGCGATATCAGCGTTGGATTCAAAAACAATCAACAGACCGTTACGCAAGAAGACGGTAAGGGTGGTTACGTTAAAAACGAGAATGATAAAGAAATCAAGGATCTTCCGGATAACGACGTGGTAATTACCACCAAGAATGCCGAGACCAGTGAAGTGAAAACTACGGACAATACCGTTACCGTCAACTCGAATGAAGGCGAGACGGTGAATGTCACGCTGGATAACGTCAATATCGACACCCGCACCCGCAAAACAAGCGAAGCCGCTGTAAGCGTTACCGGCAGCGGCAACACGAACATCGAGCTGAACGGTAATAATACTCTGACGAGCGGCGGTCGGCAAGCCGGTCTGGAACATAACAAGAAGGATTCTAACGGGAAGGAAACAAGCGGTACACTGACCATCACAGACACCGATAAAAATGGTTCACTGACCGCAAACGGAAGTTCTGGCGGCGCGGGTATTGGCGGCGCTAATTTCAAAGATGCCGGTAAGCTTGAAATCACCGGCGGCACCATTAACGCTACAGGTAGCAATGGTGGTGCAGGTATTGGTGGCGGTGACCAAGGCGGTGACGCGGATATCGTTATTTCTGGCGGAACCATCACTGCCGCTGGCGGCAGCGACCCGCGACCGGGTGCTGTTGGCGGCGCTGGCATCGGCGGAGGTGGTTGGGGCGGTAATGCCACAATTACCATTACTGGTGATGCAGTTATCAAAGAAGCTACTGGTGGTCAAGGATGTGCTGGCATCGGTAGCAGCCTTCAAGGCAACGTCAGCGTAATCATTGAAGGAAATTCCACAATTGGCAAAGCAACTGGCGGCGCGTATGCTGCTGGTATTGGCGGTGGGCGCCAAGGCACCGGCGATGTAACCATTAAGGACAATGCCCAAATCAATGAAAGTGTGGGCGGCAACGGTGGTGCTGGCATCGGCAGTGGCGTTTATGGCGATGTTACTGTAAGCATTGAAGGCAATGCTACCGTTGATAAAGCGACGGGCGGCGAAGAAGGTGCCGGTATTGGCGGCGGTGCTGGCGGCCTTGGCAACGTAAGTATTGAAGGCAATGTCACCATCAAAAACGCCCAAGGCGGTACTGGCGCGGCGGGTATTGGCGGCGGCGCAGAATCCGAGCCGGATGACGATGAAAATGGGAACAAGATTTCCATCAAGAGCACCGCAGCCGGTTCTCCCAATATCACCGCCAAAGGCGGCAAGGCTTCGGATGATGGACTCTCCGGCGGCGCTGCCATCGGCAGCGGCAGTGTCTATGAAGATCACAACCAAAAAAACGCCAAGTCCGATATCATCATCGAGGGTAAAGTAACCATCAACGCAACTGGCGGCGGCAATGTGGCCATTGGCGACAATATCGACCGCGAAAAGGTATTTAACGGTCTGGCTGGCGGCACGACCATCAAGCGCACCGACTCCAATGGCAAAGACGTCACGCAGGACGGCGACGTCGTGGCCGAGCCGGAACCGGAAAAACCCGAACCGGAAAAGCCGGAGCCCGAACAGCCCGCCCAGCCGACCGTGACGCCCACCGAAGGGGCAGAAGCACCTTCCACCGGCTCGGTGGAAGTGGAGCGCCCGGTCACGGTGGAGGGGCTGTATGTCACCAACGTTCTGGGCAAGCAGATCACCCACAGCTGCACCCAGAACGGCACGACCCTGACCATCCGCGCCAACGGCATCGTGACCTCGGCCCACCTGACGCTGGGCATGGTCCGCACCCTGAAGGCGCAGGGCGTGAAGACCCTTGTGTTCACCACCCTGCTCTCCCGCTCCACCACGGTCTCGGTGGACGCCCTGCTGGCGGCGGAACCCGACGCCCCCGATGAAACGGCCGTCGTCTGGACCCACACCGGCCCCCGCGCGGCATTGACCATTGACGGCGCAGACCACAGCGCCCTGCTCAAGTAACCGGACAGAGCACACAACTTATGAAAAACACAGCCGGGAGGCTTCCGCTTTTGGAACGCCTCCCGGCTGTTTCGTTATGCCGTTTTGGTTTTGAGGTAGTACCCGATGCCGATGGCGTCCGCCAGCGCCCAGCCGATCGGGACGCTGAGCCAGATGCCCGTGACCCCCAGCGGCGTAGCCGAGAGCAGATAGGCCAGCGCCACGCGGGTGCCCAGCGAAGCAATGGTCAGGACGACTGACATCATGGGCTTGTTGACCGCCCGGTAGTAGCCGTAGAGCAGGAACAGGATGCCGATGCCGATGTAGCACGCGCCTTCGATGCGCAGGTAGTGGACGCCCGCCGCGATGATCTCGCTCTGGCCGGAGTCAACGAAGATGCCCATGAGCGGCGCGGCAAAGGCCCAGACCAGCACGCTGATGAGGATGCAGAACGCCGCACTGGTCAGCCCGGCGCTGCGGATGCCCTTGCGGATGCGCTCGCTCTTCCCTGCCCCGTAGTTCTGGGCCACATAGGTGGAAAAGGCGTTGCCGAAATCCTGCACCGGCATGTAGGCAAAGGAATCGATCTTGACCGCCGCCGCAAAGGCCGCCATGATGACGATGCCGAAGCTGTTCACAAGGCCCTGCACCATCAGGATGCCGAAGTTCATGATGGACTGCTGGATGCTGGTCATGACCGAGAGGTTCAGGATGGTGGCGAGGTTCCGCTTGTCCCACCGGCAGTCGGCGCGGCGCGGGCAAAGGCGGGGGAACTTTTTCAGGGTGTAAAGCCCGATGCCCACGCCCGACACATATTGGGAAAAGACCGTGGCTCCCGCCGCCCCGGCCACGCCCCACCCCAGCACGATGACGCACAGAAGGTCCAGCACCACGTTCAGGATGGCCGACACGGCCAAAAAGATCAGCGGCACCATGGAGTTGCCGATGGCGCGCAGGAGATTCGCGAAATAGTTATACAAAAATGTTGCAAAGATGCCCATAAAGATGACGACCAGATATTGCTTCATCAAGGCTTGCAGTTCCGCCGGGACCCGAAGCACCCACAAAATGCCCCCCAGCCCCAGATAGACCAGCAGGTTCAGCGCCAGCGCCATCCCTGCAATGAGCACGAAGGACTGGAACACGCTGTTCCGCATTTTTTCCTGCTCGCCGCTGCCGTACTGCATCGAGATGGCCGCGCCGCTGCCCATGCAAAGGCCCAGCAGGATGGAGGTCAGGAAGGTCATCAGGGTGTAGGAGGAGCCGACCGCCGCCAGCGCATCCGCGCCGAGGAAGCGGCCGACCACCCACGTGTCGGCGATGTTGTACATCTGCTGCAAAAGGGTTCCGAACATCAAGGGCAGGGCGAACAGCAGGATGTTCCGCGTGATGGGCCCTTCCGTTAAAGTACGCTGCATGGTGGTTTCTTCCTCTTTTCCGAAAACTCAACAAAATCTGATCCGGTATTCGCGGGGGGTGCAGTGCTTGATCTCCCGGAAGGTCTTGATAAAATAGCTGCCGTCCGAAAAGCCGCATTCCAGCCCGATCTCGCCGGTCTTGAGCCGGGTGGAGCGGAGCAGCTCCGCAGCTTTTTCCACCCGGAACTGCTTGACGTACTGGATGGGCGTGATGCCCAGCAGCTGCCGGAAGCTGCGCAGACAGGCGCTCTCGCTGAGGGCCACACAGCCCGCGATCTTCTCCACGGTCAGCTCCTCGGCGTAGTGCTCCTCCACGTAGCGGAGCATCTGCTTCATCCGCTCGGAGGCGATCTGTTCCTGCTCCGAGACCTTGGTCTTCCCGCCGACGCACTGGGTGCTCAGCAGCCGCAGCGCCGCCGAGAGATGATACCGCACCCGGTTCTCGTAGTCGAAAGGCTCATCGGCCACCTCTTTCCACGCATCCCGCAGATAGGCCAGCACCTGCTTTTGCCACGGCACGGCCTCGTCCAGCAGGAAAAAGGCCGGGGCACCGGGCTGCAGCAGCGGGCGGATGAGCTTCTGCCAGAAGATCGTATCCATGCCGCCCACCAGCCGGGGCTGGAACACGCCGGAGTGGAGCAGAGCCGTGTGCTCGGCCTGTTCGACCGAGTGGAGCGCCCCGGAGTTGAGGAACACCCCCTGCCCGGTCTGCAGGGTCAGGCGGGTCTTGTTCACATCCACCTGCAGCGGCCCCTGCATCGCGAGGATATACTCAAACTCCTCGTGCCAGTGCCACGCCACCGAGTAGCTGGTCAGATCTTCCGCATAACACGCGATGGGAAACAGCGCGCTGCCGTGCTGGACCAGCTCACGGCCCTCGGCGTCGGCCATGATGTCCGCCTCGCAGTGGATCCCGCTGCCATGGACGATTGTTGCACAGCTCGTTTGATATGCCATATTGCCTAATTCCTTTCCGCAATACTTTGAATATTTTTTGTCAAAGCCGATTTTGTTGTATAAAAGGTGCGATTTTGTTCTATCATATCCGCCGGAATCGTGGTATTATTTCATCAGAGCTTCAAGCTCAGTATAACACCGAACGAAGTGAAACACAACCGTTTCCCCGCCGTTCGGCGTGCAGAAAAGAATTTCTGACAGGAGGTATTTCTATGCTTCGTATCGAATACTTTGATAAAGACCGTTTCATGCGTCAGGTTTCCGCCAGCCATGGCAGCGTGCTGCTCCATCTGGACAACGGCAAGACCTGCGATTTGAAGAAGGATGCGACGGCATCCTCCATCCTGCGGATGATGAACGCCCCCAAGAAGGGCTTTGACATCACCGTGACTGACCCCGCTGACGTCACCGGCTTCCTGCGGTATATGCTGGAAGCGGGCCGCACCGAGCGCATGGCCGGCTGAACCAAGTCATCTTCTCGTTCATTCGCATATTACAGCAACGCAGAGCGCCCGCTCCGGGGTCAGAAGCCGGAGCGGGCGCTCTGCGCGTTTTCGCCCTTATAGGATGCAGCGGCTGATGGCGCGGGCCACGGCCAGAAGCTCTTCCTGCCCGATAAAGCCGAACTTCGCCTCGTGCTCGTCCGCAAAGCAGACCGTCAGCTCGGAGGTTTGCAGCGGGTCGCCGAAGCCCGCCGTCTGGATGCCGAAGTGCAGCACCTTTTTATAAGGCAGCACAAAGATCTCCTGCCGGGTGCCGGTCACGCCCTGCATATCCACCAGAAAAATGCGGTGGGAGGTGAAAACAGCCTGATCGCGCACCGTCTTGTACGCGCCCACGATGGTCTCGCCCTCCAGCAGCAGAGCCTGTACATTTTTGCAGATGTCCTTTTCCTTGATGCGGATGAGGTTCTGCATGGGTTTATCTCGAAATTCCATAGGTCCTTATCCCCTTTCAGCGTAGTTTCGTCAGCCTTATTGTAACACCCCCGCCGGGCGTTGACAAGCGGCTTTTCCTCTCGCCTTTTGGGCGCGGGTGTGGTATACTGGGACGGAACATTTTAGATTTCCCAAGAAATGAGGTTTGACCCATGGAGATCATCATTCATCAGGCCATCCTGCACGTGCTGGACACCACCCTTGACGCCCCGGTGCTCAGCGGCAGCAGCATGGAGCTGACCGCCGAAAAAACGGCCTACCTGCAAAACCACATCGAAAAGCTGCTGGCCAGCGACGACATCCGCCAGTGCCGCCCGCTGCCGGACTCGGCCTTCAAAAACGAGCTGGAGCACAATCAGGACTTCATCGACCTGTCCTGCCGCATTGCGGGGGTGCTGTTCGACTACATGCACGCCCACACCACCATCCCCGGCGCAGACCTCGCCGTGGTGGATTTCACCCGCGACGGGGCTCCGTGGCTGGGCATCCTCAAACTGAACTACAAAAACGGCTACACCCACTACACCGAAACGGTACAGGGTGCCCCCGTGAACTCCATCATCCAGCAGCGGGCCTGTCTGCCCACCCAGAGCGGCAAGGTGGAGGAAGGCGCCCTCGTCAACTTGCAGGATCTCTCCATGCGTCTGCTGGAAAAGAAGTACGACATCGACGGCCACAAGGAGTTCTACCTTTCCTCCGTGGTCTTCCAGTACACCCAAGCTGAGCCGGAGAAAAAGAAGCTCCAAGCGATTCAGGAAGCCGCTGCACAGGCCGTGAAGGACGCCTACGTGGACGAGCCTCACGCCGACGCGCAGGTGGCCATGCTCATTGCCACGGAGGCCGCCGACAACGACAACCAGATCTCGGTGGAGCAGGTGCGCCGCCAGCTGGCCGAAGAATACCCGCTGGCCGCCGTCCCCTTCGACGACTATGTGGAAAAGAGCGAGGTCATCGAGCACGTCGAGCAGCCCGTCACCGTCACCCCCTCCCGCATCCGCCGGATGGAGAGCCGCAGCATCCACACTGCCAGCGGCATTGAGGTGAAGATCCCCACCGAGATCCTCTCCTCCGACTCCGAGGTGGAGTTCCTCCACGACGCCGACGGCAGTGTTTCCCTGCTCATTAAGAATGTGATCTTGTAAACACAGCTCCTTCCGCCATCGCTTACCGCTGCGCCAAGGCTCTCTCCCTGAGGGAACTGGCGCGGCAAAGCCGTGACGGAGGGAGTTATTCTTTGCAATCATCGCTTTTTCTCTTGCCAAATGGGCGGTTTTGTGTTATATCTTTCTTGTATTCATGATTGTATCTATGAATGAGGAGGAATTGGAAATGGAACTGGCACTTATCTGCGCACAGCAGGTCATCGTGCTGTTTTTGCTCATCGGCGCGGGCGCGGCAGCCATCAAGACCGGCGTGCTCAAGGCGGAGGGGCGGCAGACGCTCTCGAACCTGCTGGTGTATCTGGTCGTCCCGGCCATGATCATCCACTCTTACATGATGGAGTTCAGCGAGGAGATCCTGCACAACCTGCTGGCGGCCTTTGGGCTGAGTGTGCTGGCGATCTTGATCGGCACCGTGCTGACGCTGGCGCTGACGGCCAAGCAGAAGGACCGCCGCGCCCCCATCTTCCGGTTCGCGTGCGTCTTCTCCAATGCGGCCTACATGGGCTTCCCCCTCATCTCGGCGCTGTTCGGTTCGGAGGGTCTGCTCTACGCCAGCGCCTACGTTACCGTTTTCAACATCCTGCTCTGGACCATGGGCTACGGCATGGTCAGCGGCAGTTCCAGCCCCAAGGAAGTGGCCAAGAGTCTGCTCCGCACGCCGGTGCTCTACGCCATGGTGGCGGGGCTTGCCATCTACCTTTTGCAGATCCCGGTGCCCGCCCTCATTGCGCAGCCGCTGGAGCTTTTGAGCAACATGAACACCCCGCTTTCCATGCTCATCACAGGCATCCTGATCGCCACAGGCGACCTGAAGCAGATCGTCTGCGACCGGCACATCTGGAAGCTGGCGGCGGTGCGGATGCTGCTCATCCCGGCAGTCTGCCTTGCCGCTTTCGCGGTGCTGGGTCTGCTGCGGTTCGGCATGAGCGCACAGGTGGTCCTGCTGCTGGAGTGCTGCCCCGCCGCCGCCATCACCTCGGTGTTTGCGGTCCAGTTCGGCCACGATGAGCAATTTGCCGCCGGGTGCGTCGTTCTGACCACCCTGCTCAGCATCGTCACCCTGCCGTTGTGTGCCTTGGTGCTGACGGCATTGATGTAATCCACTCCGCAACAAAAAAGGGCTGCTGCCTACTCCTTTTACCATCGCGTTTCGTTGCGCCAAGTCTCCCTCACCGAGGGAGCTGGCACGGCGAAGCCGTGACGGAGAGAGAAAAGGCAGCAGCCTTTATATTTTTTTACACCAGCGGCATGATATTTTCCGGCGCTACCCGGAGGTAGGCAGGGGCTTGAGGCGGCGGGGAGGAAAGGGTCGTTTTGGACACCTTCCACCACAGCTTGCCTGTATCGTCCGCAGCGGTGCAGATCACGTTCCAGTCAAAGGGGTTTTCACTGGAAGCGCCCACCTGAACCGGCATCCGGTTTTCGCCGTCGGCCGCTTCGGGGGCAAAGTCGTGGGCGCGGATGCCCACGGCGCAGCACCCTTCCGGCACCGGCAGGGCCACGGTCAGCTCCCGCTCCCAGCCGGTCAGGCGGACATGGTGTTCGTCCACCCGGACGCAGGGCAGGATGTTCTTGCAGCCGGTCAGCCGAGCGGCGGTCAGGCGGCGGGGGTCGGCGAAAACTTCCTTCGTCGTGCCCGCACGCAGCACCTCGCCGCTGTCCATGACGATCATCTCGCGGCAGAGGCGGTAGGCTTCGTCCCGGTCATGGGTCACGAGCAGGGCCGTGCCGTCAAAGTTGGAGAGCAGACTTCCCACTTCGCCCTCCACTTCCTCGCGCAGGTAGCCATCCAGCGCACTGAAAGGCTCGTCCAGCATCAGGATGCGGGGTCTGCCCGCCAAGATGCGGGCCAGCGCGGCACGCTGCTGTTGCCCGCCTGAAAGCTCACTGGGCAGCCGATGGGCCAGCTCTTCCAGCCGCATGGCGCGGAGGGCTGACCCACAGGCAGCTTTCCGCGCGGCGGGGTCTTTTTCCTTTTTCAGGGCACAGAGGATGTTCTGCTCCACCGTCATATTCGGGAACAGAGCGTAGTTTTGGAACAGCAAGCCCACGTTCCGCTGCTGCGGGGGCAGGTCGATGCCCTTCTCGCTGTCGAATAACACCCGGCCATCCAGCACGATGCGGCCGCTGTCGGGCTTGACGACGCCCGCGATGCAGCGCAGGGTCATGCTCTTGCCGCAGCCGGATGCGCCGAGGATGGCGGCAGCGGTGTTACCCGCTGTGAAATCGACGTGGAGGGTAAAGCCTTCAAACCGCTTGGCAATGGTCACTTCCAGACTCATGCGTGCCTACCCTCCTGCCTCTGTTTGTGCTCCAGCAGATTGACCGCCAGCAGCACCACCGCCGAGATAACGATGTCCACCAGCACCCACTGCATCGCGCCCGCTTCGTCATTGGTGCGCCAGAGCTGGTACACCGTGGTGGCAATGGTGGCCGTCTTGCCGGGGGTGTAGCCCGCGATCATGCTGGTGGCGCCGTACTCGCCCAGTGCGCGGGCAAAGGCCAGCACCGTGCCGGCCAGAATGCCCTGCCGGCAATAGGGCATCCGCACCCGCCAGAAGATCCATGTGTTCGAGAGGCCCAGCGTCTGCGCCGACCACGCCAGCGTTTCGTCAAAGCTTTCGAAAGCGCCGCGGGCCGTGCGGTACATCAGCGGGAAGGCCACCACGATGGACGCGAAGATGGCGCTGTACCAGTTCATGACCAGCTTGACGCCGAAATGCTCCATAAAGAAGATACCCAGCGGCCGCTTGGCACCGAAGAGCAGCAGCAGGAAGTAGCCCACGACTGTCGGCGGCAGGACCATCGGCAGCGTCAGGATCACATCCAGCACGCCCTTGAGCACCCGCGGGAGCTTCGCGATATAATACGCGGCAAAAATGCCGAGGAAGAACACCGCCGCACAGCTGATAAGCGCAATGCGGAGGCTGTTCCAAAGCGGATACCAGTCCATCATAATGCCGTGAAGCCGACGCTCTCGAAGACGGTGGCGGCACGGTCGGTCCGCAGATAGGCCAGAAATTCCTTGGCGGCCTCGGCGTTGGGGGCAGCCTTCAGGACGGCAGCCGGGTAGATGACCTGACCGCACATCTCCTCGGTGGCCTCGTCCACGACCTTCAGACCAGCGCTGAAGGCATCGGTGCAGTAGACGACACCGGCATCGACGCTGGCCTCGCTGACCTGCGTCGTGACTTCCTTGACGTTGGAGCCGTAGGTGATGACACCGGCAGCCGCCAGAGCCTCTTCGTCCAGCCCGTAGTAAGCGAGGATCTTCTGGGTGTACTGGCCAACGGGCACATCACTGTTGCCCATGCAGAACAGGATGTCCTCCGCCTTCAGGTGCTCAGCCAGAGAATCGAAGCCGTCGATGCCCTGATCGCTGTTTTCGGGCACGCAGAGAACCACCTTGTTCTCCAGCAGGTCCACGCGGCTGTCGCTGTCCACAAAGTCGAGGCCCTCGGTATTGACATCCGCAGAAGCGGTGATGTCCAACTGGTTCATCTGCTTCTGACCGGCGGAGATGAAGAGGTCGCAGTCCGCGCCCTCCTGAATCTGGGTCTTCAGGGTGCCGGAGGAATCGAAGTTGAAGCGGAACGTCACGCCGGGGTTCTCTGCTGCGTAGTTCTCGGCGATGGCGTTCAGGGTCTCGGTCAGGGAAGCTGCGGCGAAGACGATCAGCTCGACGGCCTCGCCGGAAGCCGCCTCAGAGGAAGCGGCAGCGGAACCTGCCACGGAGGAAGCAGTGCTGGTGGAGCTGCTGGAACCGCCGCAGGCAGTCAGGGCAGCAGATGCGGATACGATGCCGGCAGTGTACAGGAAGCTGCGGCGGGAGATCTTGCGATTCATTGTGTGTACTCCTTACGCTTCAAAAATGCTTTGATCTAAACCAATTTCATTTTCTGGCGCACTCGCCATCCAGCCCGGCGGCGATGCGGATGCCGTGTTCAAGGCTGGGCAGGATGTACTCCAGATTTTCCTGCACGGCCTTGGGGCTGCCGGGCAGGTTGACGATCAGTGTCTTGCCGCGCAGGACGCTGGCGGCGCGGCTGAGCATCCCGCGGGGGGTAATGCTCAGGCTGTGGCAGCGCATGGCCTCGGCGATGCCGGGGGCACTGCGGGTGGCGACAGCATACGTCGCCTCCGGGGTGATATCGCGGGGGGAGAAGCCGGTGCCGCCGGTGGTCAGGATCAGGTTGACCTGACGACCATCGGCCAGCCGGATGAGCTGGGCCTTAAGGGCCTTGGCTTCATCGGGCAGGATCATCGTTTCCTCCACCTTGTACCCGGCGGCGGTGAGCATCTCCACGATCAGCGGGCCGCTCTTGTCCTCCCGTTCCCCGCGGGAACCTTTGTCGGACAGGGTGATGACGGCGGCACGCAGCGGCGGATCCTCCTCCGGGGGCAGCAGGGTCATCTCGTCCCCCACATGGATGGTGCCGCCGTGGAGCACGCGGGCGAACACGCCCTCGTGGGGCATGATGCACTCGCCGGTCTGCTGCTTGATGACGCAGTCGTTGTGGCACTCCTTGCCGATCTGGGTCATTTCCAGAACAACATCCCCCACCTGAAACCGGCTGGTGACGGGCAGGTTGCGGAAATCGAACCCTTCCACGACCAGATTTTCGCCGAATGCGCCGTAATCGACCCAGATCTTCTTGCGGAAGTTCTCGATCTTTTCGGCGCTCAGCAGACTGACCTGACGGTGCCAATTGCCGCCATGGGCGTCGGTCTCGATGCCCCATTCCGGGGTCAGGGTGGCTTCGGGCACCTCGGTCTTGACGGTGCCGCGCTTGGGGCTGGTGCAAATGGCCAGAATCTTTCCCATATTATCCTCCGATCCGATACATCCCGCGGGTCGCCGGGATGTTTTGTTTGCGTTCAAAATGGTGCTCCTGCGGCTTTTCCCAAATCGTCGTTTGGATCGCCTTGAGCAGCTTCTCGTCCGTTGCGCCGGAGCGCAGCAGGGCCTTCAGGTCGCAGCCCGCTTCGCTGGCAAGACAGGGGCGCAGAAAGCCCCGACTTGTCAGCCGGACGCGGTTGCAGGAGGCGCAGAATTTGCCGTGCACCGCCGCGATGAAGCCCACGCTCCCCTGCCAGCCGGGGGCGGTGTAGTAGACCGCCGGGCCGTCGCCGAGGGCGGCGCTCTCCTGCGCGGGCAGCGGGGCCAGCCCCGGCCAGCGCTTTTGCAGCCGGGCCAGCAGTTCCGGCCCGGAGATGCAGGGCATGGCCGCGCCATAGCCGATGGGCATCATCTCGATGAACCGCACCTGTAAAGGCTTGTCTTTGGCGAGGGCGGCCAGCGCTTCCAGCTCTCCCTCGTTCACGCCCACCTGCGGCACGCAGTTCAGCTTGACGGGCAGCCCGCTTTCCAGCGCGGCATGGATGCCCGCCCTCACATTTTCAAACTCGTCCCGCGCGGTGATGCGGGCGAACTGCTCCGGCGAGAGGGTATCGAGGCTGATGTTCACGCTGTCCAGCCCGGCAGAGAGCAGGGCGGGCAGCTGCTTTGCCAGCAGAACACCGTTGGTGGTCATGGTCACGCGGCGGATGCCGGGGATGGCCTTCAACTGGGCCACCAGATAGTCCACGCCCTTGCGCACCAGCGGTTCGCCGCCGGTGACGCGGACGGTGTCCACCCCGCACTTGGCAAACAGCGCGGCAAGGCGCAGGAATTCTTCGTAGGTCAGAATATCTTCCCGTTCCAGCTTCTCCGCGCCGTCCGGCATACAGTACCGGCAGCGCAGATTGCACAGGTCGGTGACAGACAGGCGCAGGTAATGGATATTGCGGCCCTTTGCATCAAACATAGCCGCCCTCCGCCCGGATGTACAGGCCGCTCTTGCCGCCGCTCTTTTTCTCAAGGTGGATCTCGCCCAGTTCCATCCCCTTGTCCACGGCCTTGCACATATCGTAAATGGTCAGCAGCGCGGTGGAAACGCCGGTCAGGGCCTCCATCTCCACGCCGGTGACGCCGCTGGTCTTGACGGTGCAGCGGGCCTCGACGGCGCGGCGGTCTTCCAACAGCTCAAAATCGATCTTCACCTTGGTCAGCGGCAGCGGATGGCACAGCGGGATCAGTTCACTGGTCCGCTTGGTGGCCATGATGCCCGCCACGCGGGCCACGCCCAGCACATCGCCTTTCTTGACCGTGCCGTTTTTCACGGCGGTAAAGGCTTCTTCGTTCATGGTAATGATGCCGTGGGCCGTAGCTTCGCGGGCAGTGACGGGCTTTTCGCTCACGTCCACCATCACCGCATTGCCCTCGGCATCGAAATGGGTCAAGTTACTTGTCATATTGTTTGTCACGCTTATCCTCCGTACAACCTCTCAGCAATGCCCAAACCCGCAGTTGGGCCAGTGGCACTCGGCGCAGCCAAGGCAGAGGCCGCCCTCGCCGAGGCGGGCGATGTCGTCGGCGGTGATGGGGTCATCGGCCAGCAGACGGGGCAGCAGCAGGTCAAAAATGGTGCGCTTGGCGTACATCACACAGCCGGGCAGACCGCAGACGGGCACGCCGTCCAAGTAGCTGACGAGGAACATGGCACCCGGCAGCACCGGCGCGCCGTAAGTCACGATGTCGGCCCCGGTGTTCTTGATGGCCAGCGGGGTGCGGTCGTCGGGGTCCACGCTCATGCCGCCGGTGGTGAAGATCAGCTCGCAGCCCGCTGCCTTTGCTTCCAGAATCGCCGCCGTGATGCCCGCCGGGTCGTCATCGCAGACCCTATGGAATGTCATCTCGCAGCCGTATTCCTTGAGCTTTGCTTCAAGGATGGGGGTGAACTTGTCCTCGATGCGGCCCTTGAATACCTCGCTGCCGGTGGTGATGACCGCGAACTTCTTCTGGTGGAAGGGCAGCACGTTCAGGATGGGCTCGCTGCCCGCCGCTTTCTGCATGGCGTCCATCTTTTCCTGCTCGATGACGAGGGGGATGATGCGGGTACCCGCCAGCTTCGCGCCCTTTTTCACGGGCAGGTCGCCGTGGACCGTGGCGATCATCATCTGGGGGGTGCGGTTCACGGCCAGCAAGGCTTCGCGGTGGATCTTGAGCAGACCGTCACAGTCGGCGATCAGCTCGATCTTGCCCTCTTTCGGCTCGGTGCCGTGGATGTTTTTGCCCGCAGCGGCCTTGTACAGCAGTGCGGCGGCCTCATCCTCATGGAGGATACCGGGCTTCTTTTCCCAGACGTAGAGGTTCTCCTTGCCGATGGAGAGCAGCACCGGGATATCCTCCGGCTGGACGATATGGCCCTTGCGGAAGCGGGCTCCCTTGAACTCGCCCGGAATGATCTGCGTGATATCGTGGCTGAGCACCTGCCCTGCCGCGTCTTCGGTACGGATCAGTTTCATGGTAATTTCCTCTCTTCCTCACAGCGCCGGCATCTGAGCGGCGATCCAATCGGCCAATGCTTCCGGCTCATCCAGCGCGAAATCTGCGCCCGGTACATCGCCCACCACGGCCAGCGGCTCCAAGGAGGCCGGTTCCTTGGAGATGGCGCTGCGCACCACCTCGATCTTGGGCCAGCCGCTCTCCTTGAAGCCTTCCATCAGCACGAGGTCGTAGCCGTGGCGCTCGAACAGCGCCAGCAGGTCCTGCTCGTTCAGGCGGAACTCTTCCGTCAGCAGGTAGCGGTTCCCGGAAAAGACAGCGACGCCCTCCGCGCCCGCTTCCCGCAGCCGGTAGCTGTCGGTGCCGGGGACATCGGGGGTAAAGTCATGGCCGTCGTGCTTGATGACGCCCACTTTCAGCCCGCGTGCCCGCAGCAGAGGGATCAGTTTTTCCAGCAGCGTGGTCTTGCCGCTGTTATGCACACCGCTGACGGCCAGCACCGCCGGGTGTTTTAAGCTCAGCTCTGCAGCCAGAGCCTCCTTGCGTTCAGTATACAAACGAAAGCACCTCCACTTCCTCGCCCGGCTTTACCGGGCCGCTGCCCGCGGGCAGCTCTACCAGACAGTTGCAGCCGATCATCGCGGACAGGCTGCCGGACGAATGGGCTTCGGTGTTGCCCTCGCCGGGGATGGCCACGGTGCCGCCGGACGCCTTCGCCCGCAGGTAGCGGTTGCCTTTGCTGGCCTTGGAAAAGCCGGTGGTCAGGGTGCGTTTGGTGCGGGGCAGGATGCAGCCTTTCTCCAGCCGCCCAGCGGCCCGCAGCAGGGCCGGGAGGACGTACTGCTCCAGCGTGGCCGCCGCCGCGAAGGGGTTGCCCGACAGGCAGAAGACGAGCTTGCCCTCTATCTTCGCCGCCAGCATGGGGCTGCCGGGCTTCTGGGCCACGCCGGAGAAGACAGGCTCTGCCCCCAGCGATTCCAGCACCACGGGCAGATAGTCCTTCTGCCCTACCGACACGCCGCCGCTGGTAACGACGGCGTCGCAGCCGGTCAGCAGCTCTTCCAGCTCCGCCACAATGAGGGCCGGGTCGTCCGAGCAGTGACGGCGCTGGACCGCAAACCCCATCTGCCGCAGCCGGGCCGCGTTCTGGATGCCGTTGGCATCGTAAATTTTGCCGGGGGCCAAAGTCTCGCCGGGGGCCAGCAGTTCGCTGCCGGTAGCTAGCACGCCGACGGTCAGCGGCCGGTAGACCGGCACTTCCGCAAAGCCCTGCCCCGCCAGCACACCGAGGTGCGCCGGGGTCAGCACCGTGCCCGCATCGGCAATGAGGGTTCCGGCGGCGATGTCCTCACCCCGGAAAACCACATTCGCGTTGTGGGAAAGTTCGGCGTAGATGCGCACGTTTTCTTCCCCGCCGTCGGTCAGTTCCTGCATCAGGATGCAGTCAGCTCCGGCGGGCAGGGGTGCCCCGGTCATGATCCGGGCCGCACACCCGGCGGGCAGGGCCGCCGTCGGCGCGTCACCCGCATACAGCTTCATCACCACGGGCAGGGTCTTCGGGGTCTTCTCCCCGGCCCCGGCCGTGTCCGCGCTGTGGAGGGCGTAGCCGTCCAAGGGGCTGCGGTCGAAGGGCGGCTGGTCCATCCGGGCGCACAGAGGCGCGGCAGCAATGCGGCCAACGGCTTCGTCCAGCCCGGCATTCTCTACCGCAGGCTTTGGCAGCTGCGCCGCCGCGTCCAGCACACGGCGCAGCGCCTCGGCGGGCGCACAAAAAGGCTGTTTCATTTGAAAAATATCCTCCATTTTGCACGCAGAAACAGCCGTCCGCTATGGCTCGGACAGCAGCGTTTCTGCGGATTCCATCGTTTTTCAAAAGGCAGGTAAAAAATACGGGGACGTCTTGACGAAAATCAAAACGCCCCCGCAGAAAACACGACACAATGTCCCCGCGCTGCTGTTTGCAGACTGCAGCGCCGGAGGGACCGGCTCTGCGCGGGCTGTTTGCAGCAGCCGTACACAAAGGAGGCCCCTTGGGTCGGGTCGATGGGAGGAGTTCTTTTTTTCAAATTGCAGCGTTTCTTCTGCGGGAAGGCGGCCGGGTTTCCCCAGCCACCCTTGAATGCCGGCTCGCGTGCGGGCCCTTAGCATTGCGGCGCGGCGTCAATGCCCTTCGGTTTAGACGCCTTTGCTCAAAGAAGCTCTTATACCCTGTTCAATTGTATGGATCGCTTTAGTCGGTCCACTCATCCACGTCGCTGATGGCTTTCGCGTAGCGGCGGGTGAGGTACTGGGTGGAAAAGAGGAACCGCTCGTTCTGATTGTTGGTCAGCTCCTCGATGTCGGAAAATTCCGGCTTGCCCTGCATAGCCTTCCACGTCTGCTCGACTGCTTCCGGCGAAAGGCCGTAGGGCGAGCGGCGGAAATAACGCAGCGGGGTGGCGCTGGGATAGATGCGGGCATTGAACCGCACCATCTCCGCAAACATCACGCACAGGTCCTCGTCCTCGATGAGCTGCGCGATCATCGCGTAGTTGTCGCTCATGTTGGCGTTGGAGTAGTAGTAGGTATCCTTTGCGCCTGCACGGGCAACGATATCCTCGCACTGGGGATCCTGCGGCATCTGAGCCAGCAGCTCGTCGGCGTTTTCCACCTCCGTGACCAGCAGGGCGTGGGACGTGACCTGCGCCGCCGCCGAGCGGGAGCGGATGTACCCTGCCAGCTCCTGCGCCGGGGTCAGCTCCGGCAGCTCCGGAGCCGTCTGGGTGGGCTGGTCGGCGTAGGGGTCATTCTCCGCTTCGGGGGCTGCGGCCAGAAAATCCAGCAGCTCCGGCTTTGCGGCGCTTTCGGTATCCGGGGCCGCTTCAGCGGGCGTTTCTGCCGGGGCGGAAGCGTTCTCCGCGGCTTGCTTTGCGGCAAGCTCGCCGGTCTCCCGCTCCACCACGGCGATCACGTCCTCACCGGCCTTGGCGGCGGCGCCGTCAAAGGTGCTGCCCGTCTCTTTCAGGCGGCGGGCGGTCTCGCTGGCAGCGTTGATGTCGAACACCTCGGCCTTGGGCTTTTTCTTCGCGGCCATCTCCGCCTTCTGCAGATCCAGAACGACCTGTTCCGGGTCTGCATTGGCGTCCACCGTGGTGGTGTAGCCGGGTTTGCGTCTGCCAAACAACATGACGAAATTCCTCGTTTCTCTGGGATTTTACTCAGCAGCGGCCTCGGTGGTCTGGGCATAGATGCCGCGCTTTTCGAGGTCGTCTGCCATATCGGCGAGGTCGAACTTTTCCAGCGTCTCGCGGGTGGGCACACCGGTGGTCTTATCCCAGCCGAAGATGTCGTAGAACATGTCCTTTGCCTTCTCCATGTCGGCACGGTCCAGCTTGGTGGTGCCTTCCTCGAATGCCTTGAAGTCGGGGTCCTTATCGAACACCCAATCACAGATTGCATCGTGCTCCTGACGCAGGTTTGCGCTGCCGCAGTTGAGCTGGAAGCTGATGGCGGTCATGGCGCGGAGCATCTGGGTGATGCGCTCACCGTCCTCCTGCAGACCGGCTTGGGTATAGGTCTCGCCCGTAACAGCAGTCATAAAGTCTGCCTGCAGATCCAAGTCGCCGTGGTACTCACGCTCCTTGGAGGGAGACTGGGTCATGGGCCACATCCAGTTGCACAGGGTGGCAGAGTCGTGGAAGTTCTTGTCGTTGACGCAGTATGCAGCCAGCTTTGCCTTGTTCTCGTTGATGGGAGTGTAGGCCTTGGCCTTATCGTAGCAGCCCTCGCCGAAGAAGTCCTCCATGACCTTCTTGGTCACCTCATAGGGAGCGCCGGAGCCGGTCTCGCAGACGATCTCGTGGATCATGCAGTCGCGGTTGAAAACGAGGTTGTACAGCATGCCCACCTGCCATGCCTCAGCAGGGCCGTGGTGGTTGGGGAAGCCGTTGTAGATCAGGTTGGAGTTGGTGGCACCATCGTCGCGGTCCAGCCAGCTCTTGGGCAGACCGAACTTCTCCATCATGGCCAGAGTGCCCTTGGCGATCACGGACAGGTCGCCCTCACCGTAAGCCATGCGGCGGATCAGCTCCACCTCCCAACGCGGGTCACCGGCCTTCTCCCACTCCCAAGGCAGAGAATCGTACTCTTCCTCGCTGATGTACTTGGTGGCCTCCTCACGGGGCATCCGCAGGATCCACAGCAGGTCGCGGTTCAGGTTGCCGTAGTTGTCCCACAGGCCCATATCGTCCACAGCATGAGACCATGCCAGATTGATGACCATGGTGCCGTCGCCTTCGTACTTGAAATCGTGCACGCCGTCCGGATAGACGCGGGTGCCGTACAGCACGGGCATACAGGTGTTGGAGTTGTGGGTGGGCA
>ERZ772902.1239-NODE-1239-length-20175-cov-6.117445_pt1 | contig 20175 bp, 23 predicted proteins | sample MGYA00511470_ERZ772902 | MGnify/ENA primary metagenome ERZ772902 (study PRJEB29015, sample SAMEA2737717) | human gut metagenome | biome: human gut; feature: human-associated habitat; material: faeces | place: China | collected 2012 ... | reverse complement strand
GCACCATTTATGAGTCTAAGTAAAAATTAAAACGTTGTTTATACTTTTACAAAAAGATAACACAAACGCTATACTATACTTATTAGTATCAACTATACTTGTTTTTTAATTTAGGGCAAAATTAAGCAAACCCCGTATCCTCCCAAAATTTAAAAGGCCAAAATATGTGCTAACCCCAAAATATAACAAGATTAGTATTTAATCCGAAAATAGTCAAGCAGATCCTTGAATTTGTCTTGTGCGGTAAGACATGTGTCAATGAGATAGCCTTTAATGTGCGGCCACTCGCGCAGTCCTCTGTAATAGAAGAAACGCAGATCTTCATCAATAATGAAAGGCACAAGATTATTGGCTAGACACTCCTTGAACATCACAAGTCGCCCTACCCTACCGTTGCCATCCTGGAATGGATGGATTGTCTCGAAACGCTTATGGAACTCTATTATAGTCTCCTCCGTCTTGGGCTTCACCTGTCGGTACCAGTCAAGTAGTGCCCTTATGTCCTTTGCCACATTCTCCGGAGGGGATGTCTCTATACCGCCTACCTCATTTGGCAGACGTTTATAATCGCCTACGGTAAACCAGTCCTTTGTACTATCGACGGTGGCAGTCTTCAAAATCCTGTGTAGCTGCTTTATCATACCTTCAGTGAGTGGGTCAAGGGCATGGTCGATGATGAAGTCGACACCACGGAAGTGGTTTACCGTCTCTATGATGTCGTCAACCCTAACCGCCGAATCCACCTGTGGCATGATGGTGTGCGTCTCGAAAATCATTCGTGTCTGATCCTTGGTCAGCTTGCTTCCCTCTATGTGATTGGAGTTGTAGGTAAGGTCAATCTGCACACGGTGGTAGATACCGCCCTTTACCTTACCGTCCTTTTGTTCCCGCAGTACCTTGAGTAATGGAAACAGACGTTTCATCTTTCTCTCCGGAGGCAACGAGTCGGCAGGAATATTCCATGTCTTCCCCGTGAGGAACGCTCCGGCAATCTTTCCCTGACGGCAATAATTGCGGACAGTCCTGTCGGAAAGGCCGTACAATTCTGCAAACTGTGATGATGACAAAGTTTTCATATTCCGTTATCGGCAATAATTATTATTGATTAATGCGACAAAGATAGCATAATTTTCCGTTATCGGCAAATTATTCAGAATCTTTTCTCATTTATGTGCCGATGAAATGTTGCTCTTGACCTATTTATTTATTGCCAATAAATAAAACAAGGAGTTTCTATTTATCGGCACTAAACAAATCACTCTCTTTTCATCAGAAATAAATAATTGGAATATATGTGCGCCATCATTTGCGAGCTGTTTAATCTCTTCCTTCTGTTCCAAAAAAGATGCTCCTTCCTGTATTATTTTTCAAATAAAAAGTGTCCTACTTCACAGCAGAGCACCATTTATGAGTCTAAGTAAAAATTAAAACGTTGTTTATACTTTTACAAAAAAATAACACAAACGCTATACTATACTTATTAGTATCAACTATACTTGTCTCACGACAAGCTACCTATCCATAGGTAGTAATTATAACAATAACCTGAGCTATTTTATTCACTCTTATTTATTACATCTATCATGCGTTCATTCTTTCATATTTTACTCGTCTGTTTTGGGACAGCGTTGTTGATGAGCTGTTTGATGGTATTCATACTATAGTTCAAAGGAGTCACCGGATATCCATCGTTAGCACCAATGACATAGTTGATAACATCCCACCATTTTGAGACTATAACTTCGTCGAGATCGCATTTCTTCTCGCAGTCATCCATGTTTGTGTCCATTGGATTGAGCAATCTCCATCGAGTTACCAGAACCGCATCCATATTATCTTTCATGTCCTCGATAAGATCCGGATTTTGATTCCAATCATTATAGATCCTTACGCAGTAAGGAACTTCTTTGCTATCCACATGGTCAGGATTACCGTTTTCCATGTCATCATCAGGCGAATAATTATTGGCCTCCATCATCTCCTTTTCCTCCATTTCTGTCAGATAAGAGAAGTATACATCTGCCGAGGCGTCTGATCCATATTCGAGATGCTCCTTCTTACAGAAGTCACGGTAATCCTCCGTCATATTTTCATCATGGTGGAGAATGTAATCAATCTTCTTGATTTCTCTGTTAATCAGCATCTCTTGAAGTTGGAGCTCATCATAATAGCCTTCCAAGTCTTTCATTTGCTATATATTACTTTTCGGAATTAGTCAATCAGTCTTGTAATCAGATTAAGAGCGGTTAATAGCCGAAGTGGGGAGTTGTACGTTCAACTTTCTTAGCGTTTTCATCCCCAAGTTGTTTAAACTCACGAGTCATTTCTTCCGTGTAGTTTTCTTCTGGTATATACTCTTTGAGCGAGTTATTACCGTCGCTTACCCAGCAGCCATATATGCCAAAGCCGTGAAGCGGCAATCTATTATTCTTCTCTTCCCAATCTACTGTAGTTCCGACAACGGCACGAATGCCGGTGTTGCTATGCAGATCAACGCCATAAGTCATAAACTGACTACCGCTATGGAAGGTTACCACCTTGCCAAGCATGATATTGTCAGTAGTAAGTTCATCCCAACCAATCTTTTCCTTATAAATGAGGATATTGTGCTGTATGGTCTCTGCCGGGGAGATCATCACCTTATTAGTGGTGTCATCGAGCTGAACATAGAAGCTCTTGTCCTCCTGCTCATTGATCAGTAGCACCTTTCCGGCACGCAGCTCATGCTGTTGCTCTTCTGTGTAGCCGTCCAAGGAGTTTTCCTTCCATGGAGTAGAGAGAATGACATTGATACCGTCGTCAGTTCTGACGAGAGCTATAGCTGCTTTTCTTTTGATTGTTTTGCCATTCTTATCTTTCCCTATCATTGGAAGTAGAGGTGTCATGCAGCCACCCAACAGACTGTCCATAGCTTGCTCTGGCAAGTCATCTATCATCTGCTGACTCAATCCATACTTAGATAAAATGTCGTATGGAATATCTGTTTCATCGAAAATTCTTTTCATGTGCGGTATTGTGAATCCTTTTGTTTTTTGCAAAGATAGGAATATCTTATGAAGAGATTTACATGAGGAAAATAAATCTCTTATATTAACATAATCAAGATTCTTTTTGAGTCTACATCCTCCTATGATGAGAAACGTAAAAGTGTTAATATAAGTCTTCTATTTTCTAATGTTCATTATTCTTAAAAGATACTTTTATTTTTGTAGGCAAAATACAATATCAATAATGAACTTTACATGCAAGCATATATTAATCGCATTATTTCTCTTCTGTAGTCAAGTCACTTTCTCACAGGACAGAGAGGATATCAAGGACTATTGGATTGACAAATATCTCAGCGTGAGTTTTCCTTTGAGGAGCATCCGTATTAACTCACTGTATGGAAGACGTATAGATCCTATCAACGGTCGTCCAAAGGATCACTGTGGATTGGATTTGAAAGCACATTATGAAGAAGTTCTGTCCATGTTTGATGGTAAGTGCCTTGAAACCGGACGTGATAAAGGCTCCGGGAATTATATCATCATCAAGTATGGCAAGTATACTATCAGTTATTGTCATCTCTCTCAGATTTGGGTTAGACCGGGCGACATGTTGTTTGCAGGAGATCCGTTAGGAGTCAGTGGCAGCACCGGTCGTTCCACCGGTCCCCATTTGCATATAACATGCCGATTGAATGGGCGATTAACCGATCCTTTGCAGTTACTTCTATATATAAAAGGAGTAAAGGCCAAGGCCATTGCCGCTTTACACTTGGACGAGGACAAGATATTAAGTCCTTCCCAGTTCATTAAGAAGTATTCTGAGGCAGCCATGCGTCAGCAGAGGAAGTATGGAATTCCAGCCAGTGTTATCCTTGCGCAGATGGCCTATGAGAGCAGTTGGGGCAACAGTAATCTGGCGCAAGCCGGTTACAACTACTTTGGTATCAAATGTAGTCAGAACTGGCTTGCTCAGGGCTTACCCTACAGTCTGCATAATGATGACCGCCCAAATGAGAAGTTCTGTAGTTTCAGCAACCCGGAGGCAAGTATCGAATACCATTCCCGTCTATTGATGAGTAAGAACTACTGGAGATGCTGGAAGTACAGCCCCACAGACTTCCATAATTGGCTCTTAGCTATCAAGGCTAGTGGTTATGCCACAGCAAAAGACTATGTACGCAAGTGTGAATCAATAATATTAAAACATAAACTTTACCTGTACGATCAGGTAGCAGACAGAATGTAATATGAGAAAAATCAGTTTGTTATTAACAATGTTCCTGTCATTGACATCCCATATACTTATGGCACAAGTAGTGTATGATCAGGAAGAGAGCAAGTTTGTCAAGGAAACCTATATTGATCATAAAGAGAGTCCGGTTTCTATGACTACTGTTAACCCACTACCCGATCAGAGTGTCAGCTACGGTCTTTCATCTATCGGCAGCAATTGGTTCTTGTCTATTCAAGGAGGAGCCAACTGCTTTGTTGGTATGCCAAAGGGTTGCGAGGACTTCTTTGGCCGTATCAAGCCTACAGTCTCGTTACAGTTAGGCAAATGGCACTCACCCTTCTTTGGAACGAGACTCTCTGCTGACGGTTTCCAGCTCGTTGACGGAAGCATCCACTCCCTCTCCTACCAAAACTACCATGGAGACCTGCTTTTCGACCTTGGCATGTTCTTTCACCGAGACAAGCTATATAACTACGGACTACCCCGTTGGCGTTTTGTACCCTTCGTCGGTGCCGGAGTCATTCATAATCAAGACACTAAGCACTATCCGTTCGCTGTTTCTTATGGTTTCTTCACCACTTATAATTTCAGCCGCTCTGTTGGTTTGATTTTTGAAGTAGGCGGGACTACAACCAAGAGATACTTTGACGGATCGGGTACCGGCAATCATTTTGATGACAATCTCTTTCATGTGTCAGTTGGAGTCAGTCTGTCTTTAGGACATCAAGGATACAAGGCCAACCGTCGTTATCCTCATATTGCAACTTATGAGCCAACAGACAATACTCCTTATACCCCTAATGATTATGAAGGTTTGAAGTCACTCAGAGAGCGTTTAAAAAATCAGTCATCTGCCGGAGAATTAATTGGAAGTGATGAGAATATTGCCCAGTTCGATGCACCTATTTTGTTCTTTTTCAAGAAAAACAGCTGTAAGCTTATAGATCCCCAGCAGAAACACAATATTATTGAGATTGCCGGTGCTGTCAAGCAATATGATTTGCGTGTAAAAGTCATTGGCGCTGCCGATAGTAAAACAGGTACCGAAGAGCACAACCGCATTCTTGGGCGCAAGAGATGTCTGTATATCGCAAAGTTGCTGGTTAAGGCAGGTGTTGACAAGCATAAGATGCTTGGTGAAAATCAAGGAGGTATAGATGTTTATTCCCCCTACCCAGCCAATCGTCATACATGTGTAATCCTTTATAAAGCCAAATAGTATTCATATTAAAGTAGAAAACTATGTCAATCAGAAGTAGAAATCCTTATGCTTTTGACATTTCACCCCAGTTAAGAGGAGTACTGGAGCAGAACGGATTGCAAGCCCATATCTCGTATGATCAGAAAGGGCAGTTACAGTTAGTTACGATGTCACATGACACGCAAGCTCCTAAATTCTTTCCCATCTCAGAAGATCAGGCAGATCTGTTACGAGATGGTGGCACCAACTATACCAACAAGAAGGCATACCAAACCTTTGTCGGTATTGTTGGCAAAGACTATTATGTTCCCGGTTCGTATGTAGCTGCCTGCAATGCAGGCAGCCCAGTAAATATGGGTCAGTATGGATATCGTATTAATTCCGGCGAATATGGTTACGATCCCGTTTGGCACGCTCATCATCATATGGAGCCCGTTCCACCTATAGCCACTCCTCCTTTCCGTCCTTTCAGAGGCCCAAGATTTGGCCCCTTTGACAGCATTATGGGAGGCATTTTCGCTTTTGCGAATGGAGGGTATCATATTCGTCGAATCAATGATCGTCCCTTCCTTTATCAGGATCGTCCTATGGTTGTTGAGCGTCCTGACCAGCGGATTAAGCCGGGAGAGTCCAAATCTTTTGATTATGGGTTCTATGACAAAGGACAGCAGCAGAGTTCCGGCACGCAGCAGACAGTCGTACAATCGTTGCAAGATATGAAATACAAAGTCGATGAGATTAAGTTAGAACGTCCAAAGGGCCAGTCTATCTCGCTTAATGATCATGACTATCAGTTGCCACGTCTTACAGGTGAGAAGTTTCAAAAACTGCTTGCCTCTCACGGTCTTGTGCTTGACAAGAGTAACAACACCCTTCTTGTACAATCTTCCGCAGAGCAGGTAGATGTTCGTCTTAAAGTTACGGACGCACAGATGAAGAAACTCCTTGCACCGAAGGTAGAGTATAAGCTTCATGGCAAGGAGTATAACAAGGGAGGAGTGTCACTTAATGAGAGGCTGGCAATACTAAACAATATCATCAGTAAAGATTTCTCTGATAAGGTGACGTATAAGCAGTTGGAGAGCCATGATTATGTCGATTTACACTTAAAGCCAGAATTAGAAGCCAAGCTCAATGCCCGTCACGATCAAGCGGTTAGTCATGCCGCAAGAATGGTACAAGACCCAAAAATCGACATTCGTGACATTCGCCCCGACTATACTGTAGGCTTTGTTGACAAGTGGAATTCTATTGCCCAAGTCCATGGTGGCATGTTGGATAACAAGCAAGGTTTTTATCTTCCTGTCAAGGATGGGCGCAGAATTGCGGTCGGCGAGATTATCGCTTATAATTATGGTGGCGATAGCAAGGAAAACAAGGATGGTGGTTATCGTATGACAGCCGTCATCAACAACAAAATTGTCTCTCACGAGATTTCGCAAGAAGACTACATGAAGTTCGTCAACTATGATGACGAGCATCGTTTGAAGCTTTTCGATAAGTACTTTGATGAAGTAAAGATTAAGTCTATTAGTAATGGGAAATTTGAAGATGCCAAATACTTTCAAGATTATTATAACAAAGTTGATGACGCTTTAAAAAAAGGTCAGGATAAAGACTTCACTTTTGGAAAGTACATATATGGTTTTACCATTAAGTATGCAGATAATGTAGCAACTCTCAATGGTCATTATAGCCTTGTCAGTGACAACATGCACGCAGCCATTACAGGAGCAATGGCGTGGTATGATACAGCCTCCAAGGAGTATTACATTAATGTTCGTGATGACAAGGACAGAGGTATGTGGTCTTATAAGATTACTGCCGAGCAGTTCCAGCAGTTCAAAAATGCCTCTGATGACGAGAAAGCAAAGATGCTTACAACGCTCATCCCTTTCAAGGATGAGAATGGTAAGAATCTGAAAGTCGTCCGCACAGAGCAGTTGCCTCAGTCTATTGTCGATAAAAGTTTAGATAACGGACGTTACAACGAGAAGGAAGCATCTAACGCCCGAAAGGTCGGCTTTGGTGCCGATGAGGGTCAGCCATTGGACAAGCAAGAAGACAAGGACAAAAAAGAGGCTGATAAGAAAACGGACAAGGATGCTAAAAACCTCGCAGGTAAAGCCATTGGCTTTGGAGCTGTAGCTATGACAGACAAGGATGTTGACCGACTGGCAAACAGTGAAGCCCAGCAGGTTGCCGATGGTCGAGCTATGTCCACTGCCGATCTGAATGCATTACGACAGGGTGTAAAGACTACGCTCATCGGAGATGCTTCCGTAGACGGTGAGGACGACTCACTTGCCAAACATCATAAGTTGTGGAAGAGAGAAGGAGAACATGGTAGAGATACTACTGTCGGTTCTATCGCAGTAGCACGGCTTAGAGATGCACAAGGAAATGTAGTTGAGGGAAAATATAAGATGTCGGCTGTCATCGACGGCAATGTCATATCACATGAGATCACTCAGAAGGACTACAACAAGTTTCTTGCCGTCAACGATTATCAGCGAATGAAGTTGTTCGACAAAATCTTCCCGGAAGTACAGATGAAAACCAACCCGGATCATAAGTTCAACTTCGGAGCAGCTATCATGTCAGCTCTTACCGTAGGGCTTGATGTAGCAGCTTATGCGCTTTCTGCCGGTCGTCCCGAGCCCCGTCCAGATATCTATTTGGATAAGAATGTATATTACAAGCCCGGAGTAGTATCACCACAAGCAGTTTCTTCTGCAATTTTCGAGAGCGAGATGCACAACCATGCTGTTGATGAAAGTCTCGGCAATGGAAGAGGAATGGGAGTATAGATCAATTACAATATAGATAGATAGTAAGTAATGTATATAAACGGATCTGCCAATATGTTTGATACAGTTGTACTGCAACCAAGTTGGTTGCAGTACATCATCATTGAATTACCCAGCATTTTGCTTTGTGCCGGGTTGTTTGCGGTTTTTTACTATATGACATTTCCGTATCACTATCTCTTTGGAATTCCGTGGTTAGTGATGATAATATATCTTCTGTATCGTGCCTTTTATATGCAAAGGATGCGTTACGTCATTACAGAAGAGCAGATCATCATTCATCATGGAGTGTTCTCGCATTCTACAGATTATATTGAATTGTACCGTGTCGTTGACTACAGTCAGCACCAGACACTCCTCCAACAAATATTTGGGGTTAAAACTGTCAGTATCTATTCAGGAGACAGGAACAATCCAAAGTTAGATATGATTGGCATTCCAATGAAAACAGACGTTGTTGGTCTGGTTCGCTGGAGGGTAGAAGTTAATAAAAAAAGGAAGGGTATTTATGAAATTACGAATAGGTTTTAAATTTGTGTGTTTTACCTTTGCTCTTATGTTATCTAGCAAGGCATATTCGATAAGTATTGTATCTTCCAATCCTATGGAGTACGGTGCCATGATTAAGGGATATTCAACTCTCTTAGGCACCTATGGTACTCAGTCAGGCTATCTGTCAGGCATTGATGTGACAGCAGGAGGCATTGCCCTTGCCGACCGCAAGATGCGCAAGTGGGAACAAAAATATTATGAGTATCTGAGTACAGCGGAAGGCTATGCCAAACAGTTACAAGCAGCATGTTCGCTTTATGCGGAAGGAATGCAAACTCTTGTATGCCTCTATAATGTGCATGCCGCTTGCAAGATCAATCCGCAAGGCATAGCAGCGTCAATACCTTTCAATAACCTCTATGTAGAGACAGCTGTTGAGTTTTTGAAGAGTTTCGAGGCTGTTGATTCTCTTGTTGCCGGAGGTGGTGGATCCCATTTGCTGAATGGAGCTGAGCGTACAAAGTGTCTATGGCAGATCACGTATAACTTGGAAGATCTGAATACTCGCTTGCGTAGGTTAGCGAGCAGCATTCTGGTATATTCCTTTGATGATGTCTGGAATCATGCAACAGCAGGTATGGTACAGAAAAGCAATAAGCAACTTGCCGAGGAAGCAATCCGTCGTTTCCGCCGAGCTGCCATTAACACATCGAAGTTTTACATGATAGCAAAGTAGTTCAAGCCTATCAAAATAAAATATAATCATATAATGCCTATGAAAAAGTTTATAGCCATACTGTCACTTCTGTTGTTGACAGCTATTCCAAGCTTTGCACAGGTAGACGGATACAGAGCAGTCTTGTTTGGCAAATATGGAACCTACACATCTTCCACCCTTGCTGCACAAGACGCTCTTCTGATGTTATGCTACAGTGAGCATCATTCCATCAAGCAAGACAGTAAGAAAATCGCAAATTTTCAGCGCAAGTTCAATAATTATCTCGACAATTTAGGAAATGTGCTAAATTTCTGTGCCAATATGTATGGTATCTATTATCAGGTTGATCAGCTTACGCATAACATAACCTACTTGAAGAACCTCACATTACATTGTCCTGAAAACGTAGCGGCTGTTGCACTCAGTGAGAAGAAACAAGGAATGTACAAAGAGGTTTTTGACCAAGGCTTAAGTCTTGTCAATGATCTCTATGAAATTCTACCTGTTAAGAAGTCAAAGAATACTAAGAGCACAGAGTATCAGAAATTGACGACAGAGGCCAAAATACAGAGGAAGTTGTATGCTTTGAATGTCAAGATCGTCAGACTGAGCCGACATATCAAGTACACAACTTTGCTTGATACGTGGTATGAGTACGCAGGTCGTAGAAAAAGATACAGAACGAAAACGATCCAAGAAGTTGTAAATGACTGTACCCGTCGGTGGTCATATTCTTACAGCAAGGCTGCTAATACATATCGTGGTAATTAAAGAATAGCATGGAAGAAAGTAAAGAGATACAAAGCCTTTATACATTGTTTCGTGGCACCATTTACGTGTCACTGTTCATAGAGTTCTTTATTTTTGCGTACGATCCATCGTATGCAACAGTCTTTGGAGAGCTCATAGTCGACATTCACCGTCGGCTTGCTAACATGATTATCTATCAGAATTTAATCTATAGCAAGTTGGTAACTTTGATGTTGGTCATCATTACTTGTATTGGTACCACGAACAAAAAGCAGTTAGAATTTGATGCCCGGAAGATGGTCTTCTGGCCAATCACGATAGGCCTTACACTGGTTGTCCTTTCATGTTTTGTTTACAAGATGAACTGGCATACCAGACTATGGATCTTTAAGACCAACTACTGGGTTTATATGATATTGTCGGTGATAGGAGTTATTCTGGTGCATGTAGCCTTAGATAATGTCTCGAAGTACTTCAAGGATGGAATGATGAAAGACCGTTTCAACTTTGAAAATGAGAGCTTTGAGCAGACAGAAGAACTGGTAAAGAATCAATATTCTGTTAACATTCCCATGCGCTATTACTTCAAGGGACATTTTCGTGAAGGATGGATCAATATAGTCAATCCTTTTCGAGGTACATGGGTTGTCGGTACTCCTGGTTCTGGTAAGACTTTCTCGGTTATAGAGCCATTCATCAGGCAGCATTGTGCCAAAGGCTTTGCCATGGTCGTTTACGACTATAAGTTCCCTACCCTTGCTACAAAACTGTACTACCATTACAAGAAAAATCAAGAAGCAGACAGACTTCCTAAAGGCTGTCAGTTTAATGTCATCAACTTTGTAAACGTTGAGTACAGTCGTCGTGTCAATCCAATACAACAAAAATATATCTCTAATCTAGCAGCAGCACAGGAGACAGCGGAGACACTTGTAGAATCTTTGCAAAAAGGTCAAAAAGGAGGAGGTGGTGGTAGTGACCAGTTCTTCCAGACATCCGCCACAAACTTCTTAGCAGCGTGTATATATTTTTTCGTCAACTACAACAAGAAGCCCTACGATGCAAATGGAAATGAGCTGTTTGCACAGTTGTCAATGGTACCGGGTACAAAACATCTTCGTCCCACAGGACGTGTGTATAAAGACAAAGATCATATTGGAGATCCGGACTATCTTATGGATCCAGCATATTGGAAAGGGCAGTATTCAGATATGCCGCACGTGCTCAGTTTCCTTAACCATGACTATGAAGAAATTTTTGAGGTTCTCCAGACTGATCCGGAGGTATATCCCCTCCTTGGCCCGTTTATGACAGCTTTCCATAACAAAGCCATGGAGCAGTTGGAAGGTATGATTGGTACCTTACGTGTTCAGACATCCCGTTTGGCTACAAAGGAATCATACTGGGTCTTTACTGGAGACGACTTTGATTTGAAGGTATCAGATCCCAAGCATCCAAGTTATCTGCTTATTGCTAATGATCCTGAGATGGAGAGTATCATCGGAGCTTTGAATGCTTTGATTCTTAACCGTCTTGTTACCCGTGTCAACAGCGGCCAAGGAAAAAATATTCCTGTAAGTATCATCGTTGATGAGTTGCCCACACTGTATTTTCATAAGATTGACCGCCTTATCGGTACCGCACGTAGTAATAAAGTAGCAGTAACATTAGGCTTTCAGGAAGTTCCTCAGTTGGAGGCTGATTATGGCAAGGTTGGTAAGGATAAGATCATCACCACTGTCGGTAACGTCGTTAGTGGTTCTGCTCGCTCCAAGGAAACACTTGACTGGCTTTCTGGAGATATCTTCGGTAAAGTCGTTCAGATGAAGAAGGGCATCACCATTGACAGAGAGAAGACATCCATCAATCTCAATGAGAACATGGATAATTTGGTACCAGCCTCTAAGATCAGTGATATGCCTTCCGGATGGGTGTGTGGTCAGGTGGCCAGAGACTTCCAAGTAACAAAAACTGGTCGCGGAGGAACTATGGATATTCAGAAGTCTGCTGAGTTCCAAACATCAAAGTTCTATTGCAAGACGAACTTTGACATGAAGGCTATCAAAGCAGAGGAAGCGGACTATAAGAACTATCCACTTCCCAAGTTCTACACATTCCCTTCAAGAGATGCGAAGGAGCGCATCCTGTATAAGAACTTTGAGAAGGTTAACAAAGATGTTGATGACATGATCAAAACAATTATGTCAGAAATAGTGAAGACTTCGGATGATAAGCCTAAAAAAAAGAAATAATAAGACATGATTTGCGGGCCCCACCATAACTTCCATGACCTTGCCAATGATGAGGAAACTAAGCTCTTCTATTGTGCTATCTATGACCCAGACAGGAGAAAAAGCCTGCAAAACTTTGAAAATCTTTGGGAGATTGCTAAAATCAATCATTATCAAGGTTGGACGGACACGGCTCATCAACATCTCTTCAGCTTTGCAGCACGTGACTTGTTTGCAGAACAACAAGAGCAGGAGCAGGAACGAGGACATGGATTCAGAAGATAGATTATCTTTTTGGGGTTCAAACCTAAATGGCCTTTAGGGGTCGCTTCGCAAGCTCGCTCTGCCGCCCTTGCGGTCGGGGACGAGGAATGCAGGCCGGGCTTCGCCACGGCTATATTGTTTTATTCTGCTCCCCTACCCGGGGGGGCGGAAAAGGGCACTTGAAATCGCACTACTTTGTGAAAAAACACATTTAAAAGGCACAGGCATTTCAAGTGCTGATACCCAGTAACTCCGACAAAGCTATTTATCATTATAATGCCCTTCTATTTCCAACACATAGACTTCCACCACTTCATCGTGAATATCATAGATAATTCGGTCATGTGCTGTAATATGGCGAGCCCATGTCACGCTCTTGCCACCCTTTAATGCTTCTGGATGTCCTAGTCCCGTTTTAGGATGTTCTATTAGCTCTGCAAGAATTTTCGAGTATTTCTTGTATACCAAGGGATTTGATTTTTTCCATTTTCTTGCAACTTTGTCAGCTTGCAAAGAAAATTTCAAATCGTAAATCATAGGGATTCTAAATATGCATTAAGTTCATCTCTTCCATGCACGGTTATGCACTTGCCAGCCTTGATTTCCGCCCTTGCCTTGTCAATCTTCGCCTGTAACTCAGGAGAGATTGTTAAATCGTCGTCTTCAACGGGGACAAGCGCATAAGTCTGCTTGCTCCTTCTTCGAATGAGAATCCTCTCTCCTCGGTCGGCCAAATCTAAAGCACGCGCCTGTTGACTTCTGAATTCTCTTGCTGTGAAAGTTAATACTGCCATAATTATTTTTTTTGCAAAGATAAGAACTTTATAGATAACCTCCAAATTTTATGTGTCCTTTTTGTGTACACAAACAAAAAATAAATGATTCTTTACAGCTATAAAAAGCAAGTCGGGCATTGATACGCTGCTCGATAGGAACATGGCGAGTGTCGTTGAGGAATGACAAATGACCGCCTTGTGTAAGCTCGAAATTACGACCAAAGCGAGAGAAGTCGTAGTGATTTCCCTTTTCCTGGTTTTTCGCTTGGTAAGTTTTTTCCGTCCAACCCTCCCGTCCGTTCTCGTTGAGAACTCGGGAATTCATTCGGATTCTGCCGTTGATGTTGAGAGTTTGAAATGCCATGGTTATTGGATGAATTAAAGTTAAGAGTTCTATGTGTGTTTTATTTTACACCAAGCTTTCCAAGTCTCATGATGATTGACGTTTGGCTGCGTCCCATCTTATTGGAGATGTATTTGATGCTCTTGCCTTGATAAGCTTGGTCTACTTCTGTTGGGATGTCTGCCGACAAGGCAATAACCACAGACAACTTTTTTGCCTGACTACCAAGATACAATCGGAATACCAATATTCCAATTATTATGGATGCGAGTATGGAGTAAAGCAGTATCATTATTAATTCTACCAGTAATTCTATTACAAATAATACAGTTATAAAACTATAGATATTTTCTTCTATACATATTATTATAAATACGTATAGAAGAAAATATATTATCTTTTGAGATTTCTCTTCTTAGATGGCCTAACCATGTTCATCCCCATGAGGAAGCATCTTCTCTTGAAGGCAAGGTCGTCTTCGTCATCCTTTTTACCCCATCCGGATCCGGGTGATCCTCCTCCACCTCCACAGGACTGAGCAACAGATGTCGCTTTATCAAGATAACCCAGATAGAGACAAGCTGACACTTGAATGATCTCTACACCTCTATCAGAGATATCCTGTAAGAAAGATCCATCAAAAAGATCGCCTATTGTTTTGTCAAGGAAATTTCTTTGTTCTTCTGTACAATTCTCTCGTATCTCACTATATTTCTCAGACTTAGATTTCGTGTCAACGAGAGCCATGTCCCATCCTACTGTTTTCATTTCATTCATAATTTTCTTTGACACTACTGGAGATTCTTTTGACAGCTCTTTCTTGAATAGTTCCTGTTTAGCTTCAAACTCTTTGGTTTGATTCTGAACCTTTTGAAGATGTTCTTCTGCAATCTTAAGTTTTGCTGTCTTGTCGAGAATTATATCTTGATTCTGCTTTATACGATCATTAAGTTCTTTAAGTCTTCTCTCAGCTTCTACAGTAGAGATTTTGCCTGAATCTCTATCATTTTCCAGTTGCTTGATTTCAGTCATCAATGCAACTCTTGTTGCCTCCAGATTAGCAATCATAGTGGACAATGCTTTTAGCCGGGCAGAGGCATGACGCACTTCATTCTCCTTATGTTCAACTTCTTTGGCAAGTTCAATACGTCTTTGAGCGTGCCACTGTTCTGTCGTTCTATGCTTGGCACCAGTCTCAGAAATAGGCTCTCCACGTTCCAATCCGTATTTTTTGTTCACCTCGGCCAATTCATTATGGAGTTGGATGCAGTTTCTTTGATACGCAGCTTTGCTGTTCTCCTCACCCACAAATACCTTCCTCCAAGAAATTTTGTTGTTATAGACAGGCAGGAGCGTACAATGTATATGAGGGTTTGTCTCATCTAAATGTACGATGAAGGCAGCTATATTCTCTTCGCCATACTTCTTCCCTATAAAGTTGTACATATCAACAGCCCACTTCTCAATATCTTTATTACGGGTGATTTTAGAGTTGTCAGCTCCGTGTTCAAAATCGACATACTGATTGCCGAAAGCAAGCTCTCTCATCATGTCTCGTGAACCGCCAATTATAATGTTGGCTACCGTTCTATACGTAGGCTCCTTCTTGCCATAGTTAGGGTCTTTTATTCCCCTCTTTTTTAAGTTTTCCTTTATGCGTTTATGGATTGACTTTTTCTTGTCAAGAGGCAAGATCGCTCCACCCTTTCCTACCTCGAAGTCGAGATGTTCTCTTGTGGGATCAAAGGCATTGGACAGTTTTGCAATGTATGCCCCCATAGAGGCCACACGCAGATGCTCATTGCTTTGCCCCACAGAAAAGCCCTTCCCAGCTTTTATATCAAGAACTTGTGTTTGCTTCTTGTTCATAATATTTATGTAAACTATTATTTTGAATGAAATGATTCGCCACGCAACAATCCATACTTCAAATTCACCTTTGCCAGTTCGTTGTGAAGTTCTATCAGCTTTTGTTTATATGCCATTATGGAGTCATGTTGGCCAACAAATTTTTTCTTCCAAGAAATTCTTTTGGTTCCTTTCTTCGTCTCTACGATAGGAATCAGAATACAATTTGCATATGGAGTATTCACATCTAAATGAACTATAAAAGCTGCAATGCAATTTTCACCATATTTTTTACACAGAAAAGTATACATATCCAACGCCCAGTGCTCTATACCGCCCATGCGCCTGACACTGCTGTTATCAGCCTCTGGGCCTTCTTGAATATTTTGTTTACCAAACGAAATCACCCTCATAGTGTGCTTCGATCCACCTAAAATCACATTAGCGATTGTCCGGTAAACAGGCGTATCTTTTCCATTGTTTGGATCTTTCACTTCTTGCGATTTCAGTAGATGTTCTATTCTGGCCGGAATAGAATTTGTTTTGTCTACGTCAGAAATCACCCCACCCTTTCCAACTTCAAAATTGAGATCGGTTCTACTGTTGTCAAATGTCCCATGGGATGACTTGCCTTTAGCAGCGCTAACCATGTTTCTCAGAATGGTATTGCTCTGCTCTATTGTTATTCTCTTCAACGGTTCTATCCGAAGAAATTGATTCTGCTGTTCTTTCATACTGATACTGCCAATCAGGTATATTATATACCTAGTCAAAAACGGGTATAATATTATACCTCGCTATGTTTTTTTTAATCAAGTGTGATTTGTTATGTTTGAACGTCAATATATTGCTACAAAGCAGGTATATTATATACCCGATGTAACCGGGTATAATATTATACCTGTTTTCAAAACCAAGCAATTAGGGGGCATATCCTTTCTGCAAGAAAGCAGGTATATTATTATATACCCGATTTTGCCCGGCTTGCCGCCCGTCAGGAAGGGCAAAAGCCACAAGTTTGTGCGCAAACTTGGTATTAGGCTACCCCCTAATTGAAAATCCCGGTATAAGCGCAAGCGCATTTTGATATTTTTCTGTTGCATAAACATATTTTCCGTTTGGCTTGACAGCGTTGAATGTCTTAACGAGAAAGGCTAAATTTTGCGCTCTGAGGCGCTGTTTGCGTCTCGGACGTGCAACTTGGTCGATTGGGGTATCTTTGTCAGCCAGAACGAAAATTTGGGACTTTGGAGCCACAAAATTGCAGTTGCCAATCTTGGACGTTGTTACAAGTCCAAAAGATTCGAGCTTACGAACATAGGCCGAGACGGTAGGATAAGACCATCTCCAAGCCTTCTGTAAGTCAGTTACCGAGATACCATCTTCGTCACCTCTTAACGTAGCAGAGTAGAACTTAGCTATCAGATCAGCGAAAGCTTGAAATCGGGAGCATTTCATTGGCATCTTGCCGTGGTTGATGTTAGCAAGAAAATTCAGTGCTTCTGATTCTATTGACAACTGAACTGTATAGATGCTATTATTATTTCTTGACATTATAAGAACTTATTTTATTATAAACTTTTATCGAAACCTTAATTGAAAAGGGTTGAACCTGATTGAAGATTTCGTCGGAATTTTGGGAGCCAAAGCTTAAAAGCATAGTTGAGCCCATTTTGTATTCTGACTAACAACTTCTACAGGAATGAAGAGTAAGTACAATTAAAAGATCATCAATTCCATGTTTTTAGTCTTAATGAAGAGCTATACTTCATGGCTTCTGCATAACTGTCTTAAAACTTCGTTCTGTAAAGTATAAACATCTGGCGTTGAATTAAAGCATAATCTTCTTCGTTCTTTAAAGCAAAGTATGTTGACCATTTCAGCACTGCTCTTCTGTCACAGATTCAGTTGAGTTGTAAGTCTATTCAAGTAAACATACATTGAAGTGCTATAGCTTTATGAATAAATGCTTGTTTTTTATATAACACATTCGCCTATGCTTATTATGTTGGGTTTCAAATTGATTTTGATATTTTATTTAGAGCCAGAGTATTTTTCCTCTAAAGCTCGGCCAAGCAGTTCAAAACCATCACAACATAGTTCTAGGCACTTCTTCATCCACCAAGCAGTAGCAACCTTTGACCTCTTTCTACTGGTTTTACCATTTTTATCTTTAAGAGCCAGGAACGTGGTGTTTCCGAATCTTTTAGTGTACTTCTTGCGTAATTTTCTGTATTTCATGAAGGAAAATATATGAGAGGTTAATTTCGTAATTTCCTTACGTATATGATATACAAGTATTGCAGTTTTCGTATTGGATCTATTTGCTTGTGTAATTCTCTCCAGCTTGAAAACTTTTTAGCAGCTCTACTGACGTATGTGTAAAGGTTACTATTGCTTATTGAATTGTCTTTACTTGACTTTATATAAGGTGTTATCAAGAATGGTAAAGCTGTCATAATGAGAGCTAAGGCAATTTTCAAAATCAGCAAAAACATAACTTCTCTTATTTGTAAAACACTTTTATTACGTCTGAAAGTTTCTGAGCCTCGATGGTGATGTCTGCGGATTCGCCAATAACAAGCTCGTTTCTGAGAGAGAGATACATAGATTCAATGTCATCATAGACTTTTGCAACAACGTCATTGATAACGCCATATTCGTGTGAAGTCATAGTAAGAACAAACATATTATGTTCATACGGAGTGGTATATAACACTGCTCTGAAATCTTTTTCGGATTCAGATTTTGATGCAACAAGTACATGAAACTCCTTATCACGAGATAGTTGGTCTATCAAATCTTCCAACATTATTTGAGAATCAAATGGAAACTGCACTTCTACGTAATTATCATGTAAGAGTACATTCAAAGATTCTATTGGGAGCATGAATTTATCCAGTTGTATTTTCAGCCGCTCGAACAAAGACTCTATATCCTTTCGTTGCTCCTGATCTTGGAGATCTTTGATATTCATAATACTGTTCATATTTATAACGATGAATTAATGAATGACTTCAAAAAGTAGTTAGACAAAATTCCTATCATTTTAGCCTGTGCTTCTTTAGAAGATTGATCTTCATCAGTTCTTGCAAGCAAATCAGGTAACTTGCTTGATAAATCTAAGAGAGCTTTTTTCTGGTCATTAGTGAGTGTTGCAACCGAATAGCTGTCAAGCGCAAGAAAAGGCTGAATCAACATCCACCGGTAATTTGCTTTCTGGGCATTATTAAGTTTGATATTGTTTTCAATATCAGATTGACATGCCAAAGCATTTTGAATGATACGTCTATTAAAACGCATAGTTAGATAAAGCATTGCACGCTTGTTGCCTCCATTATTTTTATATCCTATGTTTGAATAGATATTGTCAAACACTTTTGCGGTTTTATCAGTTAAGTCTTGCAGTCTACCCTGTGGCATAGCATTTAAGTATCGCATCAAAGAACGAAAGCAGCGGTCTTCATCAGCTATATATTCTTTAAGTTGATTTTCTGTTTTAAATTCTTTTGCACCAAATAAAACCTGATAGTAGGCTTTTGTTGTTTGGTCTATGTCGCTGTATAACGGAACCTCGTCAAGGTTATTATAAAAGGTAACAGCGTCTTTCCAAGTATCTGATTTTTTCACCTTTTCTTCTTCCTTAGCTGTATTCAAATTCAGATACATCACATCCTTTAAACTGCGATCTTTTGAAAATGCCAGTCGGGCAATCTCATAGCGCATCGAATCAGCCATCGTGAAGTAAGCCAGTGCAACACGACTGTGCAAAGTGGCAGCAGAGTCCCTGCTAAAAGCTGCAAAAGACGAATCCTGTATCTCCAGCCATGTTTTTGTAATCTTGGCAAGATCCTCAATAGAGCAATCTTGCTTAGATCTAAGGGATTTCAGTTCCGAGTTACAAGCTGCCAAGGCTTCCTCAGAAGACTTAAAAGATGGATGTTGCTTGCAGGAAGAGATCAATACAAGCAATAACATCGACACAATGAATAATTTTCTTTTCTTCATACTTTAAAATTTATATGTTGCAAAAGTACAAAGAACAAATATTATAGCTATGCAAAAGAAAATTAAAAACTTATATTAACATAAACAAGAAACTTTCATTATATTTGGTATATATATATCATTATATAGTAGCCTTTTATATGGCCTATCATAATGAAAAAGTATATAATATGTAGAAATAAAATTTTATATTAAACAGTAAATGACAAAGACTTACCATCTTTGTCATTTACAGAAGTGGTATATTACCTTGACTACAGCTCTAAAGCACCTTCGTCTATGATTTTGGGGCAGATAGCAAGTAACTTCTCAGAGGTTTCCTTATTATTTTCTGCAAGACGGAAAGTATAGTAAAATTGCTCGTCATCATCCAAATTGTCCGGATCGTCTGAAATACAATAGTTACCTATCATTGGAAGATACTTTTGAAGTATCTCATAGGCAAAGTCTTGTTTATAACCTGAGTTCGGGATAAGAAAAGGGTCTTAAAAGTTTGGTAATCTCGCATAA
>ERZ772902.1237-NODE-1237-length-20201-cov-15.414524_pt1 | contig 20201 bp, 22 predicted proteins | sample MGYA00511470_ERZ772902 | MGnify/ENA primary metagenome ERZ772902 (study PRJEB29015, sample SAMEA2737717) | human gut metagenome | biome: human gut; feature: human-associated habitat; material: faeces | place: China | collected 2012 ... | reverse complement strand
ACCCCAGACCCCCTGCGTGTGATGCAGGTGCTCTAACCAGCTGAGCTAATCCTCCGAATCTGAACAAGGAGATTATACCACAGCGCAAAGGGTTTTGCAAGCCCAAAATTTCGATTCCGGCATTTTTTTTTGCCGGGCGGGGCAGTTGCTCTTTTGTGGAAAATGGTGTATACTAAAAATGTGCCTACTGGCGCAAAAGAGAGGTCTTATCGATGCTGTCCATTCGCGGAATCATCACGGTTCTGGTCTTAGCAGCGCTGTTCACCTACGCAGTCATCTGGATCTCCCGGCATGACGGCTGGGAGGGCAAGGGCTGCGGCGGCAACTGCTCCGAGTGCCACGAGCGCTGCAACCACCCGCAGAAAAAAGAACAGTGAAAGCAGGACTCCCGGAGCCGAAGCGCCGGGAGTCCTTTTCCGTCTGCTTATAACGCGCCGTACTGCGCGGCGTAGACCGCCACCGTGCTGAGCAGGTCGGTCTGGGCCTTCTGGTAGGTGCTGCGGCCGATGTGGAGCCGCTCAATGGTGTCGTCCTCGGTGCGGCGCTCGAAGTAGCGCAGCCGCATCAGGTCGGCGCGGGTGGGGTCGGTCTGCTGGTAGTAATCCATCGTCCGCTCAATGGCCCGCCGCCAGCCCACGTTGGCCGGGCTGCAAGCCCACTGGCGGGTGCCGTAGCGGCGCAGCGCCAGCTTGGTCTTGGCGCGCTGATCTTCCGTCATGCCGCTCACCTCCGCCCGCCGCAGAAAAAGCACAGGTCCCGCTGAGCCGGGGTCAGCCCCAAGAGCGACGAGAGGGTATCCGCCTCGCTCACCTTGAAGTCCGTCCTGCCGCTGAGCTTGTTTTTCAGCGTGGAGGTGCTGATGCCAAGCACCTTCGCCACATGGCTCAGTTTCAGGTCCCGATTCCAGATATAATAAGCAATTTGTGCGCCGTCTGTCATAGCATATCTCCTTTCCATTTTGGACAGCTCGAACGCATCACAATCTTTAGTTGTATTATACTACTGCTTTTCCCCATTGTCAAGAACTTTTTTCCAACAAGGAGACTGTCTGCCATGAACCAGAAATCCAACGAAGCCATGACGCTGAAGGTCATTGCCCACATCCGCACCGCCTTTCCCACCAAATTCGGCATCCCGCGGCAGAGCGGGCTGGTGGACAGCCTCCGGGGCGAGATCATCTTCACACCGGAGTACCGCAGTGCCGACGCGGTGCGCGGACTGGAAGATTTCAGCCACATCTGGCTGGTGTGGCAGTTTTCGGGCGCGGTGCGGGATACGTGGTCGCCGACGGTGCGCCCGCCCCGCTTGGGCGGCAACACCCGGATGGGCGTGTTTGCCACCCGCTCGCCCTTCCGGCCCAACCCCTTGGGCCTTTCCAGCGTGAAGCTGGAGGGCATCGAGATGCGGCCGGAGGTGGGGCCGGTGCTGCTGGTGCGCGGGGCTGACCTGATGGACGGCACCCCCATCTACGACATCAAACCCTACATCCCCTACGCCGACTGCCACCCGGATGCCGCGGCAGGCTTTACGGCCCAGACCCAATTCCACCACGTCGAGGTCGTCTGCCCGGAGGAGGTCTGGGCGCAGGTGCCCGCCGCCGAGCGGGACGGGCTGCGGGGAGTGCTGGAAAACGACCCCCGGCCCTCCTACCAGCACGACCCGGAGCGGGTGTACGGCATGGAGTTTGCAGGGCTGGAAGTCCACTTCAAGGTGGATGGCGACACCCTGACCGTGACCGACATTTCCCGCCGTTGAGCCAAAGGAGACACCATGGAGCTGCGAATCATCAACACATTTCTCCATATCGCGGAACTGCGCAGCTTTTCCCGCGCCGCGCGGGAGCTGGGCTACTCGCAGTCAGCGGTGTCGGCGCAGATCGCGCAGTTGGAGGCCGAATTGGAGACTCCGCTGTTCGACCGGGTGGGCAAGACCGTCCGCCTGACCGACGCCGGGCAGACCTTTTTATCCTACGCTCGGACCCTGCTGGCGACCTCCGAACAGGCCAAGGCCGCGCTTCAGCCCGCCCGGCAGGTAGGCGGCACCCTGCGCATTGCACTGGCGGACTCCCTGTGCAGCGCCTTCCTGCCCGACCTTTTACAGCGTTACCACGCGCTTTGTCCGCAGGTGGAGCTGGTGCTCCACTCGGCCACGGCGGACGAGATGATGCAATGGCTGGGCACCAACCAAGTGGACCTCGCCTATACGCTGGACGAGCCGCTGGTGCAGCCCAGCATTGTGCGGGCGCTGGATATACCGGAATCCATCTGCTTCGTGGCCCCCGCCGGGCACCCGCTGGCGGCAAAGGACGCCGTCACGCTGGGGGAGCTGGCCCGGCAGGAGTTTCTGCTCACCGAGCGGGGCATGAGCTACCGCGACGCCCTCGATCAGGTACTGGAAGCGCATCAACTGTCCATCAAGCCCTACTTGGAACTGGGCAGCGCCGCGCTGCTGTGCCAGATGGTCGAGCGGGGGCTGGGGCTCTCCTTCCTGCCGGAATACATCGTCCGGGACGCCCTCGCCGCCGGGCGTGTCGCCCGCCTGAACGTCCCCGACTGCACCGTGACCATGCGGCGCCAGCTGTTCTACCACAAAGATAAGTGGCTCACGCCCCAGATGAAGGCGTTTATGGAGTTGGCGCAGCAATCCCCTGCCGAAGGCACCTGCTAAACAAAGGCAATCGCCTATCATAAACTCAATCTAAACCAACATGCTGCCGCCCCGGAAGAGGGCTTTGACTGAGAGGGAAAGGATGGCGGAGTGGTCGCAGAATGTTGGTTCAGCGGACACCGCAGGGCATACCTCAACTACGCTTTCGAGACCATGCTGAAACTCTGGCGCACCGTTGATTACGGCGAGTGCGTCCACGAGCCTGTTATCGCTTGTGACGGAAAGGTTGTTGATAGCGGTCAGCTTTCCTTTGAAACGGACGAAAACGGCGAGATCGAGCCGGTTCTGCTCCGGGACAGCAAGTGCATTATGCACAATGTGAAGTATTGGATGCCCTTGCCTAATGTTGAGTACCATCCCTATCACAATGAAATTGTGAAGTAAACAGCCAATAAAAAAGCCAGTGGTTAGAGAACATCTAGCCGCTGGCTTTTTGCGTTTTATTCGATTTCTAACATTTTAGATTTCGTGATTTCGCACTTCAAATCGCCATCAAGAGAAAAGTACCATCCCTTTGGTAAAGTCAATCCGTTGTATGCTTCTGCGTAGCCTTTAACTGCAACGCCCATATTTTGCCAACTATAATCAAAATCTTCCCCTGAACCAATTTGAATTTCAAGCATTCCTTTTCCAGACACAGCTTTCAAGTCATACTGTCCCATTGGGATGTTCTCACCAAATACATACTTGCCAGCACCAATAACAGTTCCCATGGTTTTTACCTCTTTCTTTTCGATTTCTTGCGAACTTACCGGATAAAGCATCTGCATGAGTTCGCTTTCCATTTTCGGTTCTTGCTTTACGACTGGTTCTGTATTTTCCTGTTTTGGAACAACCGTTTCCTTTGGTCTGATTGTTTCTATATGGCTTACTTCTTCTTTTATCGGTTCTTTCGGAGCATCTGATACCGTCTTAGACGGTTCTTTTTGCTTTTCTTTCTTACGATTTCCATGTTTGACGGATTCCTTAAATTGTTTTTTAGCTTCTTCCTCTTGTTTTTGTTGCCATATCATATCCGCAAGTTTATCTCTGCCCCACAGTTCAACATGAAGTGTGTTAGCCAAAGATTGAGCGTTTGGCGTGAAATAGACGTTGGTAAATACGACCGCTTTATCTGCACCGTATCTTTTTGCACCAGCGTAAACCTCTTGAATAGGTTTTAAGCCCAAATTCTTGCTGTACCTCTTGCACTGGAACGCCCACTTGTGGCCGCCCTTGTAAGCAATCACATCAACTCCATAGTCACCGCTTGCTTGCGTCACTTGCACTTGCTCAAATCCGTCCAATTGAAGCATTGCAGCCGTATAATGTTCAAACTGGTGGCCTTCCATCGCGTCAATTTCATCTAGGCTAAGATTGATAATTTTCTGTTTGTTGGCTTCCGATTGCGCGTAGACAAATCCGCACACGACTATGACAATAGCACAGAAAATAAGCAATATCATCATTTTCTATCTCGCTTCTCTAAAAAAGCCAGCGGCTAAAAAGCTACTGGCTCTTACTATCCGATTATTCTTCTACAAGGTCTGCGTACTTGACTTCAATTGCACTTGCGGCAATCTCTGCGCCACAGTGCTTGCACGTTGTCATTTTACTTTTAGCCATTGTAGATTCCTCCCTTTATTCAACTGGCGTTAGCAAAACTTTTGCGCTAATCGAAAGTTCAATATGGTAACCGTCTTTAATGGTAACATTCTGCTTTTCGCCAGCTTTTTCAAATTTCAGTACATCGCTCACATCGTCAGAATTTGCATCAGACACAACAAATACTGTCGCTTCTTTGTTTTGATTCTCAACTTCGTATGTGCCAGTCGGAACCATGTACCAGATATATTTATACCCGCTCTTGTTTGTTTCTTCTTTTCCATAATCGCCAAGAACTTCATCAACTAAAACAAAAGAGCCATTCTCTTTTACGGCTTCTTCCGAAATAACAGACGGATTTTCAGATTCTGTCTTTACAGATGACGCAACGGATGATGTTGGTTTTTCGCTTTCAGAGCTAGCCGCAGTATCTGTTTTGTTACGAGGGCTTATCAAATCCATAATAAAAGCCAATACGAACATTGCCATAAGGATTTTGAACCACAGCCGCTTATAAGCTGGCTTTGGCGGTGTATTTTCTCCACCACACTGCGGACAAGTTTTAGCGGTAGCCGCTATCCTTGCGCCGCAGTGTTTACACTTTACGAGTTTTGCCATTTTACAATGCCCCTTTCTTACGGTCAAGTATAGCACAGATTCGACCGGGAGAGGGGCCTTTTTTTATTTTTTGAAATTTTTGGAGACTTGCACAATCGGATGGGTTTTGGTTTGTGAAGGTGGGGTGGGTCTTTTTTATTTTTTCGGTGGTGACGAGACTGACCGGGCGGGGCTGGGCGGCGGCTGTATACCCCGCCGGTGCACCCCTGCCAGCACCGGCGCACCCGGACGGGCCGCGCATCACAGGCAGCAGGGCAGACCCTGCCAGACACGGCGCACCGACACACACGCCCGGACGCTGGACACGCTGCACCCGATACCAGACCGCCCACGCCGGGCAGATCGTACCGGCGGCGGGCGCTGGAGGGTGCAGTGCTTGTATGTTGCGTGCGAGATGTTTTTATATGCTTGTACGTTTAATCTTGGTTTAGATAATGCTTACGATAGGGGGAGACTTTCAGAACGCAAAGAACACCCCCGGCACTGCATTTCCAGTGCCGGGGGTGTTGGTTTATTGGCTGTTACCGATTCTGCGACAGACGGGGAAAGCGCTTTTCCTTTTCGTCAGGCGAGTCAGGCGCGGCAGCGGGGTCGGCGGGGGTGAGGCGGACCTCGGTGACGCGGCGGCGGGCGGTGCGGGTCACGACGCCGTCGTACTCGCCGAGGGAGAAGTGATCGCCGACTTTGGGCAGGTGGCAGGTCTTTTCCTGCACGAGGCCGTTGACGGTGTTGGAGTCGATGTCCTCATCTTCGGGCAGATCCAGCGTCTCGAAGAGGTCGTCCACGCTGGCAGAGCCGGAGACGAGCCAGCTGCCGTCCGACTGCTTGCGGAAGTCCTCGGTGACCTCGTCGTGCTCATCCCAGATCTCACCCACCAGCTCTTCGAGGATATCTTCCAGCGTGATGATGCCCTCGGTGCCGCCGTACTCATCCACGACGACGGCCATATGGTGATGCTGCTCCCGCAGGGTGCGCAGGAGCTGAGAGATCTGGGTGGAGCCGGTGGTATACAGGGTCGGAGCCACGAGATCTTCGATCTTCGTCGCCTTTTTCAGGCGGGCAATGTAAAAGTCCTTTTCATGGACCACGCCGATGATATTGTCGATGGTGCCATGGTAGACCGGCAGACGGGAGTAGCCCGACTCCGCGAAGGTCTGGGCCAGCTCCTCAAGGGAGATGTCGTCCGCCACGGCCACCACATCCACACGGGGGGTCAGGATTTCCTCCACCTCCACGTCATCGAACTCGATGGCGGAGCGGATCAGCTCGCTCTCCCGGTCGGTCAGCTCGCCGTCACTTTCGGCCTCGCTGACCATGGTCATCAGCTCACCCTCGGTGATGGTGTCGCTCTCGCTGCTGTGAACAAAATGGCTCAGCAGCCGTTTCCACTGGCTGAACAGCCATGTCAGCGGGGTAAGCACCAGCATCAGCAGACTGAGCACCGGCGCAACTGCGGTGGCTATCGTTTCCGGCATCTCCTTGGCAAGGCTCTTGGGTGTCACCTCGCCAAAGATCAGCACCACGATGGTCAGCACCATAGTGGACACCGTAGCGCCCCGCTCTTCACCCAGCATTTTGGTGAAAATGATGGTGCCGATGGAAGCGGCGGCGATGTTCACGATATTGTTGCCGATGAGGATGGTGGAGAGCAGCTTATCATACTGTTCCGACATTGCCAGCACGCGGGCGGCTGTGCGGTCGCCGTCGTCGGCGCGGCTCTTGAGGCGGATCTGATTCAAGGAGGAAAAAGCGGTCTCGGATGCGGAGAAAAAGGCGGAGAAGGCCACCAGAATCACCAGTGTCACCCAAAGCGTCATACTGCCATCGTCCATAATAAAGGGAAATCACACTCCTAATTAAAATAATAACCTCTCAGTCGGGCTTGCGCCCGCCAGCTCCCCTAATAGGGGAGCCCTTGGCAGACCGGGCCAGCCCTGCTGACTGCTTGGGCTTCCTTCGTCCAGCGCAAACTCTACCGACACGCCAGAGGCTCCCCTACTAGGGGAGCTGGCAAAGCCGGAGGCTTTGACTGAGAGGTTTGGTTCCTTATCAAAAAGTGCTCTCCACCGTTGCTCTCGACGATGAAAAGCACTTTGTTCAACGCCTATCATACCATATTCTGCACTCCCGCGCAAGCGTTACGGGCGGCGGAAGGGTACAAAACGGGTAAAATTAACGTGTTTATTTGAGCACAAGGGCGGTGCCGTCGTAATCGACGGTGAGGGTCGCGCCCTCGGTGTAGCCGCCCTTGATGATAGCCTTGGCGATGAGGGTCTCGACCCGGCTCTGGATGAACCGCTTGATGGGGCGGGCACCATAGACGCTGTCGTAGGCAGAATCAATGATGAAGTCCTTAGCGGCGGTGGTCACGTCGAGCTTGAGGTGCTTGCCCTCGTCCATCCGGTGACGCAGGTCGTCCAACTGGAGATCGACGATCTTCCGCATCTCGTCCTTGGTCAGGCTCTTATAGTAGACGATCTCATCCAGACGGTTGAGGAACTCCGGGCGGAACTTGGACTTGAGCAGGGCGTCGATCTGCTGGCGGGCCTCGAAGCTCAGCTCATTGGAGCCGCCCGCGCGAGATTTTTCGAGGTCGTTCAGGATGATGTCGCTGCCGAGGTTGGACGTCAGGATGATGACCGTGTTCTTGAAGTCCACGGTGCGGCCCTGACTATCGGTGATGCGGCCATCGTCCAGCACCTGAAGCAGGATGTTGAAGACGTCCGGGTGGGCCTTTTCCACCTCATCGAACAGCACGACGCTGTAGGGTTTGCGGCGGACGGCCTCGGTGAGCTGGCCGCCTTCCTCATAACCGACGTATCCCGGAGGCGCGCCGATCAGGCGGCTGACGCTGAACTTCTCCATATACTCGGTCATATCGATACGGACCATGTTCCGCTCATCGTCGAACAGAGCCTGAGCCAGCGCTTTGGCCAGCTCGGTCTTGCCGACGCCGGTGGGGCCGAGGAAGAGGAAGCTGCCGATGGGGCGGTTGGGGTTGGCGATGCCGGCGCGGCTGCGCAGGATGGCCTCGCTGACCTTGGTAACGGCCTCGTCCTGACCGATGACCCGCTTATGGAGTACATCGTCCAGATGGAGCAGCTTCTCCCGCTCGCCCTCGACGAGCTTTTCCACCGGGATGCCGGTCCAGCGGGCCACGATGCGGGCGATCTCCTCGTCGGTAACGCGGTCCCGCAGGAGGCTGTCCTCCTTCTTCTCGTTGGCCAGTTTTTCCTCGGCTTCCAGCTGCTTGTGCAATTCGGGCAGCTTGCCGTACTTCAGCTCGGCGGCCTTGTTCAGGTCGTACTCGCGCTGGGCTTTCTCGATGGCGGCGTTGGTCTGCTCGATCTGCTCGCGCAGAGTCTGCACCTTGCCGATGGCGTTCTTCTCGTTCTCCCACTTTGCCTTCATGCTGCGGAACTGATCCTGCAATTCGGCCAGTTCCTTTTCCAGTTCCTTCAGACGGCTCTGGCTCAGGGCATCGGTCTCCTTTTTCAGGCTGACCTGCTCGATCTGGAGCTGGGTGATCCGGTGGGCGAGGTCGTCCATCTCGCTGGGCATACTGTCCATCTCGGTCTTGATCATGGCACAGGCTTCATCCACAAGGTCGATGGCCTTATCGGGGAGGAAGCGGTCGGTGATATAGCGGTCGGAGAGGGTAGCGGCGGCGATCAACGCATTATCGCTGATCTTGACGCCGTGGAAGACCTCATAGCGCTCCTTCAGGCCGCGCAGGATGGAGATGGTGTCCTCGACGGTGGGTTCGTCCACCTGAACGGGCTGGAAGCGGCGCTCCAGCGCGGGGTCCTTCTCGATATACTTGTGGTACTCGTCCAGTGTGGTGGCGCCGATGCAGTGCAGCTCACCGCGGGCCAGCATAGGCTTGAGCAGATTGCCCGCATCCATGGCGCCGTCGGTCTTGCCCGCGCCCACGATGGTGTGCAGCTCATCGATGAAGAGGATGATCTTGCCCTCGCTCTTCTTCACCTCGTTCAGGACGCTCTTCAGGCGCTCCTCGAACTCGCCGCGGTACTTGGCACCGGCCACCAGCGCGCCCATGTCCAAGCTGAACACGGTGCGGTCCTTCAGGTTTTCGGGCACATCGCCCCGGACGATCCGTTCGGCCAGACCCTCGGCGATGGCGGTCTTGCCGACGCCGGGCTCACCGATCAGGCAGGGGTTGTTCTTGGTCTTACGGGACAGGATACGGATGACGTTCCGGATCTCCTGATCGCGTCCGATGACCGGGTCCAGCTTCTGCTTGCGGGCCAAGTCCACAAGGTCCTGCCCGTATTTCTGGAGGGCATTGTAGGTATCCTCCGGGTTGTCGTTGGTCACGCGCTGGTTGCCGCGTACCGCAGTGAGCTGCTGCAAGAACGCATCCTTCTTGATGTTGAAGGCGCGGAACAGCTCGGTGGTGTTCTGGGTAGGCTCATCCAGCAAGCCGAGGAAGACATGCTCGACGCTGACGTAGTCATCCTTCATCGCCTTGGCCTCGCGGGCGGCAGCGCTCAGCACCTTATCGGTGGCTTGGGAGATATAGACCTTGTCCGGGTCACGGCCGGAGCCGGACACACGGGGCAGCGCCGCGAGCTTTTCGGCCGCGGCGGCGGCAAAGCTGCCGGGGTCCACGTTCAGCTTCTGCAAAAGCTGGGGGATGAGGCCCTGCTCCTGCGATGCAAGGGCGTGGAGCAGATGCTCCGGCTCCAAGGCGTTGTGCTGGTACTCCACGGCCAGCTGCTGCGCAGCCTGAAGGGCTTCCAGCGTCTTCTGGGTATATTGATTGGTATTCATAGAATCGACCTCCATTCGTACCGTGTTGTTGTATTAGCAGCCGTTCGGCAGATGTGCTATTTCATTTTTAGCACTCTATTCGTTCGACTGCTAAGAATATACTCCAAACAACCTTCGATGTCAATAGGTTGAACGGTGACAGGAGGGAAATTCACAAAAAGTTTGCAAATGAAAACAAAAAAGCCGCTGCCAACTCCCTCCGTCACGGTTTCACCGTGCCAGCTCCCTCTGGGAGGGAGCCTTGGCCTAACGGCAAGCTGTGAAAGAAGTGGGCAACAGCCTTTGGTGTTATTTTTACGCCACCTGTGCCCCAGTCGTCAGGGCGTCGGAGACGGCGTCCATGAGGGCGACCATGGTGCAGTAATTGGCACCGTAGGTCTCGGTGTAGGAGGAGTAGGTATCGACCTGCTCCTGCGTGGGAGCGATGTCCATCGCCTCGGCCACGGCCTGATAGAGCAGGGCCTCGCGGGCGTACTGGGTGATGCTGTCGCTCATGTTTTCCAGCAGAGCATCGGCGGAGTCGTATCCGGCGGCAGTCTGCAGGAAGCTGTCGAGGTCGTAGCCGTAGTGGTTGGCCATGGTGTAGTAGTAGTTCAGGCACTGGTTGACCTGATAATCCGTGATCTCCTTGGGCAGCTCGTCCTTGAAGGTGGAGTTGGCCAGCAGGTAGTCCATGACGGCGGTGTTGAGGTTGTTCTGGTACAGCATCTGCCGGAATTCGGCCCGCAGACCCTCGACGGTGTGGACGTCATCGGAGGTGCCGAAGTGTTCCTCCACCCATGCGTCGGTCAGCTCCGGCAGGATCTCCTCGCTGATGTAGTTCAGTGTGACCGAGAAGACGGCCTTCTTGTTGCTCAGGACCACCGCGTTGCCGTCGGCGTCGGTGGAGTCGCTGTAGCCGTCCGGGAAGGTGACGTTGACATCGAAGGTCTCGCCGGGCTTGTGGCCGACGATCTGGTCTTCAAAGCCGTCGATGAAGCTGCCGCTGCCCAGCGTCAGGCTGTAGCCGCTGTAGGTGCCGCCCGTGAAGGCTACGCCGTCCACAGTGCCCGCGTAGTCGATGTTGACGGTGTCGCCGTCAGCCGCGGCGCGGTCGGTGACCTGCCGGGTGGTGGTGTTCTGGCTGAGCACCGAATCGATCTGGGACTGGATGTCCTCCTCGGTAGGCTCGATGTCCGCCTTTTTCAGCGGGATGGCCGCATAGTCCTCCGGCAGAGTGACGTAGTCCAGCGCCTTGATGCCGGACCAATAGCCGTTCTCATCCAGACCGTCGCTGTAGGCGAAGTTCTGGTAATCGTAATCGGATGCGCTGCCGTAGACCGAGACGGCCTCACTGCTGGCAGCGGAAGAAGACGCGCCGGACTTCGAACAGCCCGCCGCCGTCAGCGCCAGCGCACCGGCGCAAAGAAGGCAGAGCGCCTTCGTCATAAATCGTTTCAACTGGTTCCCTCCTGTGGCCCGAAATAAGGCCGTTCTATGATTTTTTCAGCTAAAGCTTATTATAAAGGGTAAAAATGAAAAAGAAAAGAATTTCGCGAAAATTCCACAAGTTGAACAAGGAGAGACCTCGTTGCTTTTTGTAGAAACCTGTGTTATTCTATAGTTGCTGTTGAAAAACAGCAAGGCGCTGCCCGCAAAAAGGTGGTCAAGTTTCCGTATCCCCGTCCGCACACTCATTCCTTGGAATGAAACGGCTCCGGGAGTGGAACTTTTTTGAAAAGCAATCTTCCCGGCGCTGTGAAAGCAAAGGGGGGATGCCCAATGACGTTGCTGGAAACTTTAGCATTATTGACGCTGATCGTCACCGTGGCTCACGGTTCGATCGACGTGATGCTGAAGGTCATGCAGTACATCGAGAGCAAGCAAAACAAAAAAGATTGACCGCCCAGTGTCCCAAACTCCGCGGTCAATCTTTTTGACTAGGGGATACGGAAACTGACCATTGCGGGCCAGCGCCTTTCTCTATTGGTAGTATAATCGTTCCAACGTCGTTTGTCAAGCCGCAGCCCAGCGAAGGGACAATTCCCTCTTGCTTCTCCGGGCCGCGCGTTCTATTATAATAGGTGATACGCCATCCATCAACCAGAAGGAGGAACCCCCCATGGATTACAACAAAGCTGCCCTCGAAATGCACGAGAGCCACCACGGCAAGGTGGGCATCGTGAGCAAGGTGGAGGTCAAGACCCGCGACGACCTGTCCACCGCGTACACCCCCGGCGTGGCCGAGCCCTGCCGGAAGATCAAGGAAAACCCCGACGACGTGTACAAGTACACCTTCAAGAGCAACATGGTGGCCGTCGTGTCCAACGGCACCGCCGTGCTGGGTCTGGGCGACATCGGCCCCGAAGCCGGGCTGCCCGTCATGGAGGGCAAGGCCGTGCTGTTCAAGGAGTTCGGCGGAGTGGACGCCTTCCCCATCTGCATCGACGCCCACGACGCCGCCAGCGTCATTGCGGCGTGCAAGGCCATCGCCCCCACCTTCGGCGGCATCAATCTGGAGGACATCAAGAGCCCGGAGTGCTTCGAGATCGAGGAGACCTTGGAGCGGGAGCTGGACATCCCCGTTTTCCACGACGACCAGCACGGCACCGCCATCGTGGTGACCGCCGCCCTCATCAATGCACTGCGGGTGGTGGGCAAGAAGATGGAGGACGTGCACATCGTCCTGAACGGCCCCGGCGCGGCGGGCACGGCCATCATCAAGATGCTGATGACCGCCGGTGCCAAGGACATCGTGGCCGTGGACCAGTTCGGCACCCTGTACAAGGGCTGCAACAGCGCCGAGGCCCACAAGAACTGGCTGGGCGAGGTGACCAATCCCCGTCAGGTCAAGGGCGGCCTGAAGGAAGCACTGGAAGGTGCCGACGTGTTCATCGGTGTGTCCCGCCCCGGCATCCTGACCACCGAGCTGTGCAAGACCATGAACAAGGACGCCATCGTCTTCGCCATGGCCAACCCCACCCCGGAGATCATGCCCGACGAGGCTAAGGCCGGCGGCGTCCGGGTCATGGCCACCGGCCGCAGCGACTTTCCGAATCAGGTCAACAACGTCCTGTGCTTCCCCGGCCTGTTCAAGGGCGCGCTGAGCGTCCGGGCGCGGGACATCAACGACCAGATGAAGCTGGCCGCCGCTTACGCCATCGCCGACCTCATCACCGACGACGACCGCAGCGAGGAGAACATCATCCCCGGCGCCTTTGACCCCCGCGTGGCCGAGGCCGTGGCCTCTGCCGTGGCAAAGGCTGCCCGCGAGACCGGCGTGGCCCGGCTGTAAAGGAGGAGTCCCGCTATGAGGACGATTTCCGCACAGGAGATCACAAGCACCGTGGCCCGGCTCTGCATCGAGGCCAACACCCACCTGCCCAAGGACGTGGAAGCGGCCCTTGCCAAAGCGCGGGAGGAAGAGCCGTGGCCGCTGGCCAAGACGACCCTCGACCTGCTCTGGTCGAACCTCGGCGCGGCGGCGGAGAAGGCTCTGCCCATCTGTCAGGACACTGGTATGGCCTGTGTCTTCGTGGAGCTGGGCACCGACGTCCACATCGATGGCAGCTTTGAGGCCGCCATCCACGAGGGCGTCCGCCGCGGCTACACCGACGGCTATCTGCGCAAGAGCATCGTGGCCGACCCCCTGCGCCGGGGCAACACCGGCGACAACACCCCCGCCGCCATCACCGTGCATCTGGTGGACGGCGACGGCTGCACCATCACGGTGGCCCCCAAGGGCTTCGGCAGCGAGAACATGAGCCGCATCCAGATGCTCAAGCCCGCCGACGGCGTGGAGGGCTTCAAGAAGTTCGTACTGGAGACCGTGACGCTGGCGGGTTCGAACCCCTGCCCGCCCATCGTGCTGGGCATCGGTGTGGGCGGCAGCTTCGATAAGGTCGCCTATCTCGCCAAAAAAGCCTTGCTCCGCCCGCTGGATGTGCCCAACCCCGACCCCTACTATGCCGTCTTGGAGCAGGAGCTGCTGGCTGCCGTCAACGAGACGGGCATCGGCCCGCAGGGCTTCGGTGGCAAAACCACCTGTCTTGGCCTTGCCATCGAGCAGATGCCCACCCACGTGGCGGGTCTGCCCGTGGCCGTGAATGTTTCGTGCCATGTGACACGGAGAGCAACCGCGAGGATCTGAAGGGTCAAACCTCTCCGTCAATGCTTCGCATTGCCACCTCCCCTAATAGGGGAGGCCTTGGCAGCCGGGTGAAGCTTGATGGATACGCCAGAGGCTCCCCTACTAGGAAAGACTCCCCCGGCCGGGGGAGGTGGCGTGTAAACGCCAGAAGGGGACGACTGGCGGGCGCAAGCCCGACTGAGAGGTTGTACAAAGGAGAAACCTATGCAATACAAACTAACCACCCCCTGCACCGCGGAGGAGCTGGCGAAGCTCCGGGCGGGCGACACGGTGCTGCTGTCGGGAGTCGTATACACTGCCCGCGACCAAGCCCACAAGCGGATGCTGGAAGCGCTGGACAAGGGCGAACCTCTCCCCTTCCCGCTGGAGGGCAGCGCCATCTACTACGTGGGTCCCACGCCGGAGCGCCCCGGTGAGGTCATCGGCTCTGCCGGGCCCACCACCAGCGGCCGGATGGACGCCATGAGTCCCCGGCTGCTGGACCTCGGCAACAAGGTCATGATCGGCAAGGGCAAGCGGGACGCCGCCGTGAAGGAAGCTGTCCGCCGCAACGGCGCGGTCTACCTCGCCGCGCTGGGCGGGGCCGGGGCCCTGATGGCCAAGAGCGTCAAGACGCTGGAAGTCATCGCGTGGCCCGACCTCGGCTGCGAGGCTGTCCGCCGCCTCACCGTGGAGGATATGCCCCTCACCGTCATTCTCGACGCTCATGGGGGCGATCTGTATGAGAGCGGGCCGGAGGCGTACAAGACGAGCGGTTGCTGACGCAGAGCAGCGGCATCTCTGTACAACCTCTCAGTCTCACTTCGTTCGCCAGCTCCCCTAGTAGGGGAGCTGGCACGGCGCAGCCGTGACGGAGAGGTTGTATGGAGGACAGCCTTCCCCTTTATACGCTGTCGCTGACATTTCACTTGACTGAGAGGTTGTATAGAGGAACGCTTTTCCCAAAGGCAATCACACCAAACTATACGAGCAAAAAGCAGTTTGATTAAACAAACTTCCCTGAATTGCTTGCATCATCGGGAAGAATGTGGTATCCTATAACAAACCGAACCGATGTGCGTTTTTCTGCTCCGGGCCGGAAATTTTAAGGCAGGAGGCCGACAACCATGCAGATCCACCAATCCGCAGAAGATTACCTTGAAACCATCCTGATGCTGAATCAGAGGATGGGCCGCGTCCGTTCCATCGACGTGGTCAATGAGCTGGGCTACACCAAGGCCAGCGTCAGCATCGCGATGAAGAAGCTGCGGGAGAACGGCTATATCGCGGTGGACGGTGAGGGCAACCTGACCCTGCTGGAGCCGGGCCGTGCCATCGCTGAGCGCATCTATGGCCGCCACCGGCTGCTGACCCATTTCTTCGTCCAGCTCGGCGTGGACGAGGCCATCGCCGCCGAGGACGCCTGCAAGGCCGAGCATATCCTCAGCGAGCAGACCCTCGAAAAGATCCGCGAATACGCCCTGCTCCACGATGCCCAAGACAGCGTGAAGCCCCAAGGCGAATAACTTCTGCAAGCAAAAGCCGCCGCACCGTTTTAAGCGATGCAGCGGCTTTTTTTGTTGTCTTTTCCTTCAGATAACGTAGTCGTTCCCGGCTTCTTCGGGCGCGGCGAGGTCCGCGATGGTGATGTTGCCGAAGTAGTTGGTGATGAGGTCGTTCAGGCCCTTCCACATGTTGTAAGTGCGGCAGTTTGCCATCCGCTCGCAGGAGGCGGCCCCCGGCGCAAGGCAGCTCACCGGCGCAAGGTTGCCCTCCGTCAGCACCAAGATCTCGGCTACGGTGTATTGATCCGGGCTGCGGGTCAGGCGGTAGCCGCCGCCCTTGCCCCGCAGACCCTCCAGAAAGCCATTCTGCACGAGGACTTTCAGGATGTTTTCGAGGTACTTCTCCGAGATCTCCTGCCGCGCGGCGACCTCCTTCAGCGGAACATACCGCTCCGTCTGATGCTCGGCTAAGTCGATCATCACGCGCAGAGCGTAACGGCCTTTGGTGGATACGATCATAATTGCGCTTCTCCTTATCTGGTCTATCGTTCAGTTTCCTATTGTTCTTTTCATTTCAAGTTAACCTATTATACAACAGGGTTAATAACTTTTCAATCTATTTTTGCGTTTTTCCATTGACAAGCTGGGCAAACGGGGCTATAATACCATCAAACCCACAAACAATGTTGGTTTAGAGGGTAATAGACAGAGACGCCGGGCCCAGCGCCCCCAGAGGGAGGATACTTCTATGAGCAAGATTTACACGTCCGCAGATCAACTGATCGGCCACACTCCGCTGCTGGAGCTGACCCACATCGAGAAAGAGCAGGACCTGAAGGCCACCATTCTGGCCAAGCTGGAATATTTCAACCCGGCCGGTTCCGTCAAGGACCGTATCGCCAAGAAGATGATCGACGACGCCGAGGCCACCGGCAAACTCAAGCCCGGTTCCGTCATCATTGAGCCCACCTCCGGCAACACCGGCATCGGTCTGGCCGCCGTGGCCGCCGCCAAGGGTTACCGTATCATCATCGTCATGCCGGAGACCATGAGCGTCGAGCGCCGCCAGTTGATGAAGGCTTACGGCGCAGAGCTGGTGCTGAGCGAGGGCGCCAAGGGCATGAAGGGTGCCATCGCCAAGGCCGACGAGCTGGCAAAAGAGATCCCCAACTCCTTCATCCCCGGCCAGTTCGTGAACCCCGCCAACCCCAAGGCCCACATCGAGACCACCGGCCCTGAGATCTGGGACGACACCGACGGCGGTGTGGACATCTTCGTGGCGGGCGTCGGCACCGGCGGCACCATCACCGGCGTGGGCCAGTACCTGAAGAGCAAGAACCCCGCCGTCAAGGTCGTGGCTGTGGAGCCCGCCTCCTCCCCCGTACTGAGCAAGGGCACCGCGGGCGCACACAAGATCCAAGGCATCGGCGCGGGCTTCGTCCCCGACGTGCTGGACACCAAGATCTACGACGAGATCATCCCCGTCGCCAACGAGGACGCCTTCGCCACCGGCCGCCTCATCGGCCACAAGGAAGGCGTGCTGGTGGGCATCTCCTCCGGCGCTGCCGTCTGGGCCGCTCTGGAACTGGCCAAGCGTCCCGAAAACGCGGGCAAGAAGATCGTCGTCCTCCTGCCTGACACCGGCGACCGTTACCTCTCCACCCCGCTGTTTGCGGAATAAAAAAGGCCCCACGCTTGACAAAAACGTGAGAACCGACGTATAATAGAAACAGAGAAAGGCGCTGGCCCGCAATGGTCAGCTTCCGTGTTCCTTAGTCAAAAAGATTGACCGACAGGATTGGTACACTGGGCGGTCAATCTTTTTTGTTTTGCTTGCTCTCGATGTACCGCATGACAGCAGAAAGGGTTTCCCTATGAACTACTACACCGCCCCGATGGAGGGGCTGACGGACCGCATCTGGCGGCAGGTGCACCAGAAATGGTTCGGTGCGGCGGGTGCACCGGCACGATACTACGCACCTTTTTTGTCTCCGCCGGAGAATCGCATCCTCATCAAAAAGAAGATGGCCGAGCTGGAAGATGCCGGGAACGCCGGGGTGCCGGTGGTGCCGCAGGTCCTCGCCAAGGACGGCGAGCTGGCCGGGTGGTTCATCGGCGAGGTGCGGAAGCTGGGCTGCACCGAGGTCAACTTGAACTTCGGGTGCCCCTCCGGCACGGTGACCGCCAAGGGCAAGGGGGCCGGGATGCTCCGGGACCCCGCCAAGCTCGACGCCTTTCTGGACGCGGTGTTCTCCGCCGTGGAGGGACCGGTGTCGGTCAAGACCCGGCTGGGCGTCCAGAGCGCCGAGGAGTTCGGGGCGATCCTCGCCGTTTATAATCAGTACCCCATCTGTGAGCTGACCATCCATCCCCGCGTGATGAAGCAGCTCTACCGGGGCGAGGCCGACCGTACCGCCTTTGCGCGGTATCTCGCCGACTGCCAAATGCCCGTCTGCTACAACGGTGACATCACCACCCCGGAGGCCCTGCACGGGCTGGAAGCCCAGTTTCCCACCCTTTCCGGCATCATGGTGGGGCGGGGGCTCATCGGGGACCCGGCGCTGCTCCGCCGCGCGCAGGGCGGGCCGCCCGCCTCCAAAGAGGAACTGCGCGGCTATGTGGACGACCTCTACCGCGCCTACACCGCCGCCTTCGGGATGCCCAGCTGCGCCGTCAGCCGGATGAAGGCCCATTGGTTCTACCTGCTCCCCCGCTTCGCGGGCGCTGCGGCCCTCGAAAAGCCCCTCCGCAAAGCGCGGGAGGGCTGGGAGTATGAGACGGTGGTAGGGCAGATCTTTGCGGGACGGTGAAGTATCTGCGCACCTGACCCCGACCCCAAAAGCTCCCCCTTTGGGGGAGCTGGCACGGCGAAGCCGTGACTGAGAGGGCAAGGATGGCGGAGGCGAGGCTTTGCGTGGGTTTAGATCACGCCTACAACAGGGCTGCGATAGGACAAAACACCGCTCCCTCAAGCGAAGGAGCGGTGGAAAAGCCCTTTATACGTGCAGATAACTGCGCAGCAGTGCTTGCAGCAGGTCGTCACGATCGACCTTGCGGATGAGGGAGCGGGCTCCCTTATAGGTCGTGATGTAGGTGGGGTCCTCGGAGAGGATATAGCCCACCAGCTGATTGACCGGATTGTAGCCTTTTTCTTTCAACGCATCGTACACTTCCTGCACGATGGCGTGGATCTCATCGTCTTTTTTGTCGTGGATCGAAAAAATAGCAGTTGCGTCGCCCACGCAGCACACCCCCTTCGGAATTTTCTGCACCCGACGTTGGGTGCAGCACTGGAACTACGTCCTATTGTACACGAATTGCGCCCAAACTTCAAGATTCCGGGCGTCAGTTTGCACATATTAACCAAAAAACGCCGAAAATTTGAGTGAAAACAACGGGGCCTCGCCCCAAAAGGAGTGGAAAACCATGCTGTTTGGTGTCGGATGTGACCTGTGCGAGATCGCACGGATGGAGCAGAGCCTGTTCGGGCCCCACGGGGAGGCCTTTGAGGCGCGGGTGTTTGGCGAAGCGGAGCGGCAAGCGCTCGCGCTGGACAGCTGCCGGGAGGCCCCCAAAAAGGCCAAGAACGACCACGGCGACACGGTGCGGCAGAGCGCCCTGAACGTCAGCCGCCGAGCCCACAAAGCCGCCAGCGCGGCAGCGGACTTCGCCGCGAAGGAAGCCTTCCTCAAGGCAGCGGGCACCGGGCTGCGGGAACCCTTTGCCCTGCGGGACATCGAGGCCGTCCGGCTGGAAAGCGGGGCCCCGGCCTACCGGTTCTCCGGCCCCGCCGCCGCATGGGTGGCCGAGCACGGCCTCCGCGCTCACCTCTCCCTCAGCCACGAGGGCGGCATGGCGCTGGCCTTCTGCGTGCTGGAAACCTGACCTCCGCCTCCGCATACAATGGAATAGCCCCCGCGTGCATACCGGTCGCCGCCGCGGCCCATACTAAGGGCAAGGAGGGAAGATTCCATGGAGGTACACAGAGGAGAAGTTTTTTACGCCGACCTTTCGCCCGTGGTGGGGTCGGAGCAGGGCGGGGTGCGGCCGGTGCTCATCGTGCAGAATGAGATCGGCAACCGCCACAGCCCCACGGTGATCGCGGCGGCCATTACATCCCGGCTGGACAAAGCGCGTCTGCCCACCCACATCAACATCCGGGCGGCGGACACCGGCCTTGCCAAGGACAGCGTCGTGCTGCTGGAGCAGATCCGCACGCTGGACAAACACCGCCTCCGCGAGCGGGCGGGGCAGATCACCCCCGCCGACCAGAAGCGGGTGGATCAGGCGCTGGACGTCAGCTTAGGGCTGACCAGTTTTTGAGTTGATTTTGAAAAAAGGTTTTCACAAAAAGGGCTGTTGCACAAGGATAGAAGCCAGTGCAACAGCTCTTTTTCTGAGAAGGGGAACTTGCCGGGATAACAAAAACTGCGTTCCATAGCGGTTTTCTCTTTTTCGTAACAGTCTGTTTTGCAGCCAGATATCGGATAGATTTGGGGTCGCTTAAAAGCCCCCACTGGAGCTTTTATTGCTGCGCTGCGCAAACGCGAACAACGCTCTTTTTGCTCTGCACAAAATCCTGCATCGTTTGGCGTAAAATTGGCGTATGGTGTAGTTTTTGCTGGAAATTCGTCAAAAGAAAAAGCCTGAAACTTCTCGATACATCAAGAAGTTTCAGGCTTTGTTTTGCTTAAATTGGAAATTTACTGTTCAATCGGCTTCATCGTGGGGACAGGTCAAGGAACACGCATGAAAAGCTTTATATTCCGTTATAAGCCTACTCATGCGGCTTCCTTTTTGTCCCGTCCGTACGTTACCCTACGCAACTCTCCACAAGTTACCGAGGATTTGGTGTAAAAGTGGTGTAGCGGTTGGTGTAGTGGATTTCAGACCGAAATGCCCAGTTTACCGTTCAGATTTGCAAA
>ERZ772902.1233-NODE-1233-length-20246-cov-6.010648_pt1 | contig 20246 bp, 19 predicted proteins | sample MGYA00511470_ERZ772902 | MGnify/ENA primary metagenome ERZ772902 (study PRJEB29015, sample SAMEA2737717) | human gut metagenome | biome: human gut; feature: human-associated habitat; material: faeces | place: China | collected 2012 ... | reverse complement strand
AGGCTGACCGCGTGGTTTTTTAGGTCGATAGAGCGCATGACTGCAAGTGGCGGGGGAGCCGTGATTCTGAATTTCCTGTGCTTCCTTTGCCGCCTTGAAGCGGGGATCTGTGGGGCCCGCTTGAATTTCCGCATGGTATTGATATAATAAGCATATACAGATGTGCTTGCTTATGGCATTGAGGTCTCCTTTGAAAGCCTGCTCCAATGTATCCATGTGCGGCGTTCGGCTTCGGCCATGGCCGGAACCAGTGGAGGTCTTGTATTTTGCGTGTGTTGGCATGGCCGCGGGATCAAAAATCGAGAGGTGAATGGGATGAAACGCAGAATCTTGACGGTATGTTTGCTGCTGGCGCTGCTGCTGACCGCCTGCGGCGGGCAGAACAGGGAGCCGGAGAATCCGCCGGATGTGAAGCCGTCGGCACCGGGGGAGGAGGCAGCGGAACCTCCCGATGAAACGCCGGAACCTGAACCTGCAAAGCCGGAGGAAAAAGAACCGCTGAGTCTGGAAGATGTGCTGACAGACATCTACACCGTGGCGCCCGGCACGGCGGGCAGCTCTCTGCGGGCCACCTATGCCGCCGGAGAGCTGCTGGACTGGATCGATGTGAACTCGGTGGAGCAGGAGGACGTATTCAGGTGGATAGATGAAAACGTGCCCATGGAAAACTCTGCGGAGCTGGCCCGGGCATGGGCGGCGGTGCTGACGGAGGCGGAGGCCCTCATGCGGGGCGATGAGACGGCCTATGACGCACTGGATGACGCGGGCTATACCCTGGAACAGCCGTACCGCAGCACGGGCCGGGTGAAGTGGGCGGCGTGGAAGCTGCTCCCCCTGTTTACGCAGATTTTAGACCGTACGGAACGCGCGGAGTACCGCTACGAAGCGCCGGGGGATTACAGCGCTGTGACGGAGGAAGCCCTTGCGGGTATCTGGGTGGACGATGCGGGTACCACTGTTCTGTTGTTTTCCGAGGACGGCTGCCGCATCGTGTATCCGGCACTGGAGTTGCTTGGCAAAACCGCCTATGCCTTCCGCGTCCGGGACCGCAGCAGCGTGGGATACTGTCCGGCGTTGGACATCGACTATCTGCAAAATGACTTTTCCGCTCCGCTTGTTTACTACGTGTCCGGCATCGACGATACCCACTTCTGGAGCAACACCCAGAATAAATGCTTCCGCAGACTGGCGTAAAAGGGGCGCGGAGGATCGGATCTGTCAGATATGCCCTTGCGGGAGTGGACGCTTTTTCTGTGAGATTTTCCGCACATATAAGTTGACGCAGCCGTCTCTGGGAAGCTCTCCCGGAGACGGCTGCGTTGTTATCAGTCTGAAATGGATTTATCTTCTTCTGCGGCCGCCCTGCTTGCCGGAGATATTCCGGTTCAGGTCCGCCATTTTCCGCTCCGAGGAGGAGAGGAACTGCTTGAGCTTGTCCTCGAAGGCCAGATCGCCGGAGGGGGTGGTGTCCGCTGCCTGAACGGCGGGCCGCCGGGGAGCCGCCGCGGGACGGGGGACTGCTGCCGGACGGGGCTGGAAGTTCCGCTGGGCGGGGCGCTCCGGTGCGGGCAACGCCTTTTTGATGGAAAGATCCAGCTTTCCGTCCTTGATGGCAAGGAGCTTTACTTTAACGTCCTGCCCCTCCTGCAAAAAGTCATGTACATCGTTGACATAGCTGTTGGCGATCTCCGAAATATGTACCAGGCCGGACTTGCCGCCCTCCAAGGCCACAAAAGCGCCGAATTTTGTAATACTGGTGACCTTGCCCTCTAAGACTGTTCCGACCTCGTACTCCATAAGTGCTGTGTTACTCCTATTCTTATTCTTGTTAAAATAATAGTAACCGGCTGTGCCGGTAATGCTCAGTTGGATCGATCTAAAAACAGATAGCTGTTGCTGTCGATCATGCCCAGTTCTTCCCGGGCCAGTTCTTTCATTTTCTCCTCGGTGGGACCTTCTGCGATGTCGCTCCGCAGCGTCTCGTTTTCCTGCTGGACATTCTCTACCTGCCGGGCATACTGATCCCGTTCCGCCTGCGCGGCCCGGACCTGCCCCTGAAGGGCATAAAGCCGCCAGCCCACTGTGGCCAGAAGCAGCAGAAGCACCACATGAACCAGCAGATTACCGGATTTTTTCTTTTTTGCGGGTTTGACGGGCTTTGCCATGGGACATCCCTCCTTTGCGAAGGGGCTTCCATACTCCTTCAATATGTATTGTAGCGTATTTCCTGAGAAAATAAAAGAGGGTTTTTGCCTGAAATGCAAATTTTTTACAAACTGCGGCGCAAAACCGTCCCGGTAGACTCAGAAATTGGAACAATTCCATCCACCGGTCCAGCCAGAAGTCCCAAACCGGCCGCAGGGGCCGTGAGAGCAGGGAAAAAAACAGAACGCCGCCGCCCAGACCTCCCAGCAGGATGAACCCCCGGAGCTGGCCATCCGACTGCCGCAGGACGAACAGAAAGACCGCCAGACCTATGGCCTGACAGTAGAGCAAGTCCAGCGGCGCCGTCAGTCGGGGGTGCCGTAGCCGTACCGCCCGCAGCAGGTCGTACAGGACCCCGGCGCCCAGCCCCAGCAGAATCGACAGGAGGAACGTGCGGAGCTGCTCCGTGACATGGATGGCCATGGCCTATCCGAACAGACGGCTGAAAAAGCCGCCCTGACGGTTCGGAGTGTCCTCATAGGAGATGGAGGTGATGCGGCCATCCACATACAACTCGCCCCCCTCTAAAGACAGCTTACCGATGTGCAGGTCCTCCCCGGTGACGATCAGGGTCCCGGCGGAGGTGGTCATGATGACGCCGCTCTCGTCGAAACGCTCCACATCCTCCACGCCGGAAACGGTAAGATGCGCCCGGTCCATCAGCTCCAGCCGATGAGGGGTGACGGGCATATTGAAGTCATTGGTCATAAGATCCCTCCCTGCCCTCAGTGTATGCGGACAGGGAGGGAGATAGAAGAACTTATTGGATCTGCCGGTACAGGGCGGCGGCATCGCTCTGCCGCACGGTCTCCTGAACGGACAGCACCTCCACGGTGACGGTCCGTACGCCGAAGCGCAGGGTGATCTGGTCTCCCTCCTTCACCTCGTAGGAGGCCCGGGCGGGCTTGCCGTTGACGGTGACCAATCCATTGTCGCAGGCTTCGTTGGCCACGGTCCGCCGCTTGATGAGCCGGGAGACCTTGAGATATTTGTCTAAGCGCATGATGCTTCCTTTCTTGAAAAATGAAAAAGGGGGCATAACGCCCCCTTTTACGGTGTGAATTTATTCAGCCACAGCGTCCTTCAGAGCCTTGCCGGCCTTGAACACGGGCACCTTGGAAGCGGGGATCTCGACAACTTCCTTGGTACGGGGGTTACGGCCGGTGCGGGCAGCGCGGGACTTGACCTCGAAAGAACCGAAGCCAACCAGCTGGACCTTGTCGCCTTCCTTCAGAGCGGCGGTAATGGCGTCCAGAGTAGCGGAGACAGCAGTCTCAGCGTCCTTCTTGGAAATTTCAGCGGCAGCGGCCACGGCGGCGATCAGTTCAGCTTTGTTCATGAGTATATCCTCCTGTAAAATAATTAAAATTCCATTTATCTTTTATCGCGTTTCCGCAATGAAGATCTTAGTTTTCTTTGGCTTGCTCCCAAAGAGCGATTTTTTCCGCTTCCGTATAAGCGTTCAGCGGGCGGTCGGCGGCATCCGCCACCCGGCGGAACCGACCTTGGTATTTGTCGCAGGCCCGGTGCAGAGCGTCCTCCGGGTCCACACCGGACATCTGGGCGATCTTGCAGAGGATGAACAGAGCGTCGCCCAGCTCCTCCCGGATGCCGTGAGGACTGTCCACAGGCTGTCCGGCCTCCACGGCCTGCCGCAGCTCGGCGGTTTCCTCATCCAGCTTGTCCAGCGCACCGGCAGCGGAGTCCCAGTTGAACCCGGCCTTTACGGAGCGGGAGACGATCTTTTCCGCCCGCCACAGCGCCGGCAGCGTATGGGGGACGGCTTCCACAGCGTCCGCCGGGGAGGTGAACCCCTTTTCCTTCTTTTTCTGAGCCTCCCAGCCCTCCAGCGCCTGTGCGCTGTCGGCGGCCTCGGCAGCGCCGAATACATGGGTATGGCGGAACACCAGCTTTTGAGCCACGCCGTCCACCACGTCATCTGCGGTGAAACGGCCCTGCTCCTCTTCCATCACGGAATGGAACACCACCTGAAGCAGAACATCCCCCAATTCCTCGCACATACCGGGGATGTCATTCCGGTCAATGGCGTCCAGCGCCTCGTAGGTCTCCTCCAGAAAATTCCGGCGGATGGACTGATGGGTCTGCTCACGGTCCCAAGGACAGCCCTCGGGGGCACGCAACAGGTGCATGATGGTGAGAAGATCCTCCCATCCATAGCGTTGTTTCCTTTGAAAATTTACCATATCTCCACTGCCTTTGCAAGCTATTTTATCCTGAAAACGTTGATATAACAGGATTTTTTATAAATCGTTCACTTCAAGCGCAAAAGTTTGGCTATTTTTTCGCCTTTAGGCAGAGCTTTTACGTCCTCTGCCCGTAAGATTCGCAGGGTAATGACCAGAACGCCGTATACCACTACACCGGCCAGAATGCCGCAGAAGGTAGCGAGGGCGTTGGCACCGTAAGCGCTGTGGCCGCTGAGGACTCTGGCAACAAGGCCGTACACCGCCCAGGCGGCGGCACCCATCACGGCAGAGGCTACGATGGGCTTTCCGAACAGCCGCGTGTACCGGGGTTTCTCCGGGGAATATTTCCACACGAAGAAGAGGTTCAGTCCGCAGATGGTCAGATAGCAGCACAGGGTAGAAATGGGCGCGCCGTGGATGCTGATGTCCGGGTTGCCCACCAGAATGTAGTTCATGACCACCTTCACCACGCCGCCGGCGATGACGGTGAAAATAGGAAGCTTCTCCTTACCATAGGTCTGCAAAATGGCATTGGTCAAAATCATCAGGCAGATGAAGATCAGGGCAATGCCTAAAATCTGCAAATGGGGTCCCGCCGCCAGCGCGTCCTCCGGCTGCATGGGCAGCATGAGCCGTTCAATGGGGGTGGACAGCACAGAGAGCCCCACGCCCGCAGGCAGCGCCAGAATGGCGATGAGCCGGAAGGCGGAGGAGATGATGCGGTCCGCCTCAGCGTGGTCCTTCCGGGCCAGCGCCGCCGCCGCGAAGGGAATCAGGCTCATGGTGACAGGATAAACAAAGGAGGCCACCATGTTGGGCATATTCATGGCGATGCGGTACTGGCCGTTCAGCACAGCCGCCGCCGTTTCTGAAAGGCCCAGTCCGTTTTGCAGGCGGCCCATGACGATCTTGGTATCAATGATGTTGATGATGCTCATGGCGGAGTTGCTCAGGGTGATGGGAACGCCGATGAGCAGGATCTGCTTGATGATCTGCCCGCTGGAGGAGGGAACGTCCAGGGACTCCTTCCGGTTGCGGTGGGTGGCAAGGTAGCCGCACAGGAACAGCATGGACACCGCTGTGCCCGCCGTGACGCCCACGATGGCCCCGGCGGCGCTGAGCTCCGCGGTCTTGCCGATGTGCAGCACGTACCACGCTAAAGGCAGGCCGATGCCAAGCTTCAAAAGGGCCTCCAGCACCTGACTGACGGCAGTGGGGGTCATGTTGCCCTGACCCTGCGTGTAGCCCCGCATACAGGCCAGCAGGCACACGCAGAACACCGCTGGGGCCAGCGCCTGTACGGCAGTGGCGGCCAGAGAGTTGTTCAGAAACCGGGCCAGCGCGTCCGCACGGAAGAACATCAGCACGGAGCAGACCAGACCCAGACCGAAGAACAGCCAGATGGCGGTGGAGAAGATCCGCCGCTTCTCGTTTTCCAGCCCCCTGGCGTGGGCCTGACTGGTCATCCGGGAGATGGCCAGGGGCAGGCCCGCCGTGGAAAAGGTCAGCAAAAAGTTGTAGATCTGGTAGGCGGTGTCAAAATAAGTTTGTCCCGCGCTGCCCAGAATATTGCTGAGAGGGATCTTGTAGGCCGCGCCGATGAGCTTGACGATGACCACAGCCGCCGCCAGAATGGCGGCGCCGCCTAAGAAGGATTGCTTTTTCGCAGGAGTTGCCATGGATGTTACCTCGAATTTTCAGATTGAGAGGGGCGGGGCGTATCCCCGCTCAGCGGGCGAAAAAATCTTTTCGCCCCGCTGAGCAGGTTTTCAGAACTTTATAAAAGTTCTGAAAACTTAGGATTTCAATGGCGCAGGAAACCCCTCTTAGGTTTCCCGCACACACCCTTTACCCGCAAGGGGTATGCGGCATCCGTAGAGTGGCGGAGCCGCTAACGGCTGCCCTACCTTACCGCTGCGGAGAATTTATCGCTTTATCGACAGTCTTTCGGCGGCGTACCGCCGCTATTGGTTAGGTATGCGCCGCAGGAGCGGAACATACCCGTCATTACAGCTTTTCGCCGCAGTCCCGGCAGTATACGTCGCCCTCCCGGACCTCGCTGCCGCAGCAGGGGCACAGCAGGTGGATCACCGGCTCGCCCTCCAGCTCCCGGAGCCGAGCCTTGAGACCATCGATCTCCTGCATCTTTTCCAGCAGCCGGTCAGAATCCGTGGGGGTGCCGGTGTGGGTGGCGTACAGCAGCTCGCCCAGCTCCCGGAGACAGGTGTTGACCTCCGCGTGGAGGTCTGCGATCTCCAGCTGCCGCTTGGCGGCGTCCGTCAGCTTTTTGGCTCCCAGACCCACGGTGCAGACAGTGTCCCGAAGCAGTTCCTCCGCTTTGGCACGATACGCTTCATAGCTGTGTTCCATGAATGGACCCTCCTTACGGCCGTGGCCGCCCGTTTAAGTTTCGGGAACGTATTTTTGATAAAACTCCGCGAAAGCAGCCTGGTTTTGCTGGATTTTCTCCGGCCGCTCCGTGTATTCCTTGGGATACTTCAGGTTAAAGACCCGCTCGATGTGGTTGGTGCCGGGCTCCACCATTTTAGTGGAACCGCCCGCACCGAAGGACAGGATGGAACACAGCTCCGACATGATGTCCACGTTGTACCAGCACTCCCCGCCGGGGCGGCTCCAACCCACGTTCTCAAAGCTGCCGGACATATACTTCTGCCGGTAGAGGTAGTAGGGGACGAAGCCTGCGGCCCGCAGGGCAGGGGCGGCATAGTCCAGCATGGACTGCACGGCGGCGCCGTCGGGAATGGAGAGACCCTCCATGAGAATGCGGCTGCCCTTTTTCAGCGCCAGCGTGTGGATGGTGATGTCATCAGCCCCCAGTTCCAGACATTTGTCCAGAGAACGGCGGAAGCCCTCCGGCGTATCCGCCGGCAGACCTGCGATGAGGTCCATGTTGACGTGGGGGAACCGGTAGGCCCGCACCAGCTCCATGGCCCGCACCGTATCCGCAGAGGCGTGGCGGCGGCCGATGGCGGCGAGGACGTGATCCTCCATGGTCTGAGGATTCACGCAGACCCGTGTGACGCCGTGACTTTTCAGAACGGCCAGTTTTTCGGCGGTGATGGTATCCGGACGGCCGATCTCTACCGTGATCTCCGGACAGGCGGAGAGATCGAAGGATTCTTCCAGAGCCGTCAGGATGGCATCCATCTGATCCGGCGTCAGGATGCCGGGGGTGCCGCCGCCCATGTAGAAGGTGCGGGGCCGCAGATGGTTTTTCCGCACCATTTCTCCCCCAGCCCGGATCTCCGCGATCAGGGCCTTTACATAGGGCTCCACCAGAGAAAAACTTCGCTCCACGCTCTGACTGACAAAGGAGCAGTAGGCGCAGCGGGTGGGACAGAAGGGAATACCCACATACAGGTCGATATCCCGCTTTTCCAGCCGCTTCAACGCCTGATAGCCCACGGCACCAGTCTCCAAAGCCAGCGCCGCCCGGTCCTCAGGGACGAAATAGCGCGCCTTCAGCTCCCGCTTGGCTTCCTCCGGGGTCTTGCCCTCCATCAGCGCCCGTGTGATGGGCTTGTCGGGCCGGACGCCGGTGAGCATCCCCCAGGGGGGCAGCGTCAGCTTTTCCGCGGCGCGGAGCGCTTCCGGCAGCTTGGGATACAGATCCAGAAATGCCAGATAGAAGCAGGCCGCCACGGCGTAGCGCCGCTGGCCTTCTTTTTCAAAGTCCGTGCCGGTGAGGGGGGATGCAAAGGTCCCGGCGGCGGTGTATCCGTGATAGTGCAGCTCCGCTGTGACCTGACAGTCCGCCGCCGTTTCCGCGGCGGCAAGGCGGCACCACGCCTCATCTTCCGGCTGTACCGCGTCATAGGTCGGTTTTTCCAAGGGGAAGAGGGTCATCAGGCTCTGTTCGACGATATAGCGCTCGTCATGACCTAAAAATTCCAGCTTCATATCAGCCTTGCTCCCGCAGTGCCATCTGCATATAGGGGTTGAAGCGCCGCTCCCGGTCCAGAGTGCTGGGCTCCATGTGTCCCGGCAGGACCCGGTAGTCCCCGGGAAGGGCGGCCAGCCGAGCCAGCGAGGCCATCATCTGCTTCATGCTGCCGCCGGGAAAATCCGTCCGGCCGCAGGAACCGGCAAACAGGGTGTCCCCGCAGAGCAGGGTATCTCCGCACAGCAGCGTGACGCTGCCCTCGGAGTGGCCGGGGGTATGGAGCACCTGAAGCTCCAGGGTGCCCACCGTGATGCGGTCTCCCTCGCCGTAGAAATTCACGCCGCCGAAGGGGATCCGGGCCAGTTCGCTTTTCAGAGGGAACAGCTGGGTCTGCGGACTGTCAAAATCCGCCTGATGGATATAGACCGCCGTCGGCGGCAGCATCTCCAGCAGCGCCGCCACCGCGCCGGTGTGGTCATAGTGACCGTGGGTCAGCAGGATCTTGTCCACGGTGCAGTCCAGTTTTTCCGCGGCGGAGAGGATCAGCTCCGGCTCCGCACCGGGATCGATCACGGCGCAGACCTTAGCAGCTTCATCGCAGAGAATATAGCAGTTGGTGCCGATGGACCCCACCTGCAAGGCTTGGATCTTCATAAGACACACCTCATTGAAATCAGTTTACTCTTCCGTGTCAAACAGGATGGTGACCGGACCGTCGTTCTGGGAATAGACCTGCATATCGGCACCGAATTCGCCGTGCTGCACGTCAAAGCCCCGCTCCCGGCAGTGGGCCATGAACCGCTCATAGAGGGGGATGGCCAGGTCGGGCTTGGCCGCGCCGGAGAAACCGGGGCGGCGGGAGGAGGTATCGGCGTACAGAGTGAACTGGGATACCACCAGCAGGCTGCCGCCCACCTGCTCCAGATTCAGGTTCATTTTTTCATTTTCATCCTCAAAGATCCGCAGATTGCAGATCTTGTCCGCCAGCTTGTCGGCGGTGGCCTCCGTATCGTTGGGGCCTACGCCCAGCAGCACCAGAAAACCGGTGCCGATCTGACCGTTGACCTGTTCATTGATGATAACAGAGGCGTTTTTGACTCGTGTAACAACAGCGCGCATGGTAGCAACTCCTTATTTAGTATCCAAAAGGGCATACTTCGTAATGGGCTTTGCCCGCAAAACAGGCAGAGCCAGACGTCTTGTATTTTATCGAGAGGGACCTTTGCGGCAATGAAGGAAACTCGTTCCCAATGCCGCGAAAGATCAGCCCACGGGCCGGTTGACCCGCAGAACACCGGAGATCTGATGGAGCTTGTTCATGAGGGTGGACAACTGCGCGCCATCCTTGATCTGGATCTCGATGCGGATGATGGCGAAGCCGTCCTCCGTGCTGCGGGTGTTCAGACCCAGCACAAAGGTTTTGGTGGTGGAGAGGGCGGAGGAGATGTCCAGCAGCAGGTTCAGCCGGTCCTTGCAGACCGCCTCGATGGTGGTGGGATAGCTGTCATTGGTATCGGTGCCCCAGGAGACATGGATCCAGCGGCCGGGCTGCTCCTTCCGCTTTTCCTCCGAGGCGTTGGGACAGTCCGCCCGGTGGACGGACACGCCGTAGCCACGGGTGATGAAGCCCACGATGTCGTCTCCGGGGACGGGGGTGCAGCATTTGGAGAACTTCACCAAACAGTTGTCCAGACCTTCCACGATAATGCCCTGCTCGCTCTTGACGGCCTTGGGCTGCTTGGGAGTGTCCGCAGGCTTGGGGTCCTCCTTGGACTCCGTCACAGCCTCTGCCAGCATCTGCTCCTGCTGCCGCTGCTGCTGGCGGCGCTGCAACTCGCCCTGGATCCGGCTCACCGCCTTCTGAGCGGTGAAGCCGCCATAGCCGATGGCAGCGTAGAGATCGTCCAGCGTGGGATAAGCTACCTTTTTCAGCAGCACCGGCAGGAATTCCGGGTCCAGTACGTCTTTCATGGCGATGCCGCAGTGACGCAGCTCCGCGTCGAAGGCGGAGCGGCCGTTGGCGATGTTCTCGTCCCGCTTTTCCTTTTTGAACCACTGGCGGATTTTGGAGCGGGCCTCGTTGCTCTTGGCAATCTTCATCCAGTCCCGGCTGGGGCCCTTGGCGTTTTTGGAGGTCAAAATCTCCACGATGTCACCGTTTTTCAGCACATGGTCCAGCGTGACGATGCGGTTATTCACCTTGGCGCCGATCATGCGGTTGCCCACGGCGGAATGGATGGCGTAGGCGAAGTCGATGGGGGTGGCTCCGGCGGGGAGGTTCTGCACGTCGCCGTTGGGGGTGAACACGAACACCTCGTCGGAGAACATATCCACCTTCAGGGAGTGGATAAACTCCTCAGCATCGGCACCTTCCTGATTTTCCAGCAGACGGCGTACCCACTCGTACTTGCCCTCGGTGCCGGCACCCTGACCGTTCTGCTTATACTTCCAGTGGGCGGCCACGCCGTACTCGGCGATCTCGTGCATCTCCGTGGTGCGGATCTGCACCTCAAAGGGGATGCCCTCATTGCCCATGACGGTGGTGTGAAGGCTCTGGTAGCCGTTGGGCTTGGGGGTGCCGATATAGTCCTTGAAGCGTCCCAGAATGGGCTTGTAGAGGTCGTGGATCACGCCCAGCACGTTGTAGCAGTCGCTGACGGTGTCCACCACCACCCGGAACGCAAAGAGGTCGAAAATCTCATCCAGAGATTTGTTCTGGCTGAACATTTTCCGGTAGATGGAATAAGGGTGCTTCATGCGGCCGTAGACAATGTGCTTGATGCCCATTTCATTGAGCCGCTGATCGATCTGAGCCTGGGTGCGGCTCATGAGAGCGTCATACTCCGGGCGCTTGGCGTCCAGCTTGGAGACGATCTCATCGTAGCCGATGGGGTCCAGATATTTTAAGGAGAGATCCTCCAACTCCCACTTCATCCGCTGCATACCCAGCCGGTGTGCGATGGGGGCGTAGATCTCCATGGTCTCCAGAGATTTCTGCTTCTGCTTGGCGGGAGTCTGATACTCCATGGTCCGCATATTGTGGAGCCGGTCGGAGATCTTGATGAGGATGACCCGGATGTCCTTACTCATGGCGATGAGCATTTTCCGGAGGTTCTCCATTTGCTCGTCTTCCTTGGTGGCGTACTGGATCCGGGTCAGCTTGCTGACGCCCTCCACCAGATCCGCCACCGTGGGGGAGGTGAGCTTGGCCACGTCATCATACGTGGCGTCCGTATCCTCAATGACATCGTGAAGCAGGGCCGCCTCGATGGACTCGGAGTCCAGGTGCAGTTCCTCCGCCACGATCTGCGCCACGGCTAAGGGGTGGGTGATATAAAGCTCACCGCTTTTGCGGCGCTGCTCGCCGTGATGCTGCTTGGCGAATTCATAGGATTCACGGATGCGCTTGAAATCCGCGCCGGGATTGTATTCCCGGACGGTATTCTCCAATTTCTCAAACTGTTCGTCAATCGTCACTGCGAATCACCTCGTTTAACCTCCGCACCGCCCCGGAGGCGGCGCAGGCAGGGAGAGGCGTAAAGATCCACCTTTCCCTGAATGGGATTGAGACATAGCGTAACCCGGTCCTCCTGCCGGGACAGGGAGATGAGTCCCCGCTCCTGAAAGACCGTCAGAGCCAGCGCGGCCCGGAGAAAACTGTCGCAGCCGCCCACCTGCGCCGCCAGAGAACGGAGATAGGGCAGCAGATCTGTTTCCAGCTTGCCCTGCTTCAGGTGCCGGTCCAGAATTCGCCAGAAGGCGGCAAACTGGTCCCGGGAGATCATGAGCCGGGCGGTCTCCTGGGCCGTGAGGGGCTGCTCCCCTGTCAGACGGTGCAGCAGGTCCAAGGATTCCGCCTCGTGGCGGCTGGGAGTCAAAGAGGGACGCAGGTCCACCAGCTGCAATTGCAGAGTGGTGGTGCCCCGGAAGGTGTTGGCCTGCAAATAGAAGGCAGCATCCACCCGGCAGCCGGGCTCCAACTGAGCGGCGGCCTCCGGCATGGAGAAGAAAATGGCGTCAAACCGGCTGGGACCCTTGCTGAGCCGCAGTTTCAGGTGCTTGCCCTGGCCCACGGCCTGAACGCTGTCCACCGTGGCGCCCAGCAGGGCGAACACCGGGCGGGGATTCCCGGAGCCGTAAGGCTCCAATTGGGCCAGATGGTCCACCTGCTCCAGCGTCATATCCGCCGGGTTGGAAATGGCGGCGTCTACCTCCAGACAGCTCACCGCCCGCTCACCGCCGGAGGCGGCCTTTACGAAGCGGTTCATCCGCTGGCGGAAGGTATCAATGTTTTCCTCCGGGATGGTAAAACCGGCTGCCAGCTCGTGACCGCCGAAGCCGTCCAGCAGGTCAGAGCAGGATTCCAGCGCGGAAAACAGGTTGAACCCGCCGTAGGAGCGGCAGGAGCCCTTGCCGGAGCCGTCCTTCAGATGGATCATGAAGCTGGGGGCGGCGTATTTTTCACTGAGGCGGGAGGCTACGATGCCCACCACACCCTGATGCCATTCCTCGCTGGAAAGCACCAGCGCGTTCCGTTCCTCCGGCCGCAGCCGTTCAATTTGGGCGATGGCATCGGCGCAGATGGACTGCTCCACCGCCTGCCGCTCCCGGTTCAGATCGCATAGCTGCTTGGCCAGCTCCTCCGCTTTGGCGGGATCGGTCTCCTGCAAAAGGTCCGCGGCCAGATCCGCAGCCCCCATGCGCCCGGCGGCGTTGATCCGGGGGGAGAGAACGAAGCCGATCTGGATGGAGGTGATGGGCTTGCCCAACAGCCCTGCCTCTTTCAAAAGGGCATGGATGCCCACAAAATCCGTGTGGTTCAGGGCGGCAAGGCCGCAGGAGACAATGGTGCGGTTTTCTCCCTCCATCCGCATGACGTCGGCAATGGTGCCGATGGCGGCCAGAGTGCAGTACCGGGCGAACAGGGCGTTTTCCCGGTCCGGCCCGCCCAGCGCCAGCACCAGCTTCAGGGCCACGCCTACGCCTGCCAGATATTTGAAGGGATAGGCGTCATCCGGACGGTGGGGGTCCACTACCGCCACGGCCCTGGGGAGGTTTTCCTTACATTCATGGTGGTCCGTCACCACCACGTCCATGCCGATGGATGCGGCAAAGTCGATCTCCTCATTGCCGGTGATCCCGCAGTCCACGGTGATCATCAGGGTGGCGCCCTTGTCCCGCAGGCCCTGGATGGCGTCCTTGGAGAGGCCGTAGCCGTCCTCAATCCGCCGGGGGATATAGCGCAGGCACTTGGCACCGCAGTTTTTCAGATAGTCCAGAAGCAGCACCGTGGAGGTGATGCCGTCCACATCGTAATCGCCGAAAACAGCGATGGTCTCATCGTTGGCCAGCGCCTTCTGGATCCGGGCCACCGCCTTGTCCATGTCCCGCATGAGCATGGGGGAGATCGTCAGAGAGGTTTCCCGCTCCAACGCCTCGGCAGCGGCCTCGGAGGTGGTGATGCCCCGGGCGGCCAGCACCGTGGCCAGCAGACTGGGGTAGCCGGCTTCCTTCAAAAGGGCAGTGTCCTGTTCTGATGCCGTACCGATATGCCATTTCTGATACTTCATTTGGACACCCCCATTCTCAAATCAGGCGGAACAAACAATGTTCCACATTAACAAACATACAGTATAGCAGAAAAACACCGGAAGGTAAAGCACATATTTATACAGAAAGGGACTGTTTCAGCGGCTGAGACTGCTGATTTTTCGATTTCCCGGACAGAACGGGCCATCTTCAACCGAATATGCGGCCGAAAACGCAAAAAGCCAGCGCTCCCGTAAGGGAACGCTGGCAAGGTTTCTTATTCGGCAGGCTGGTCCTCTGCGGTTTCCGCAGGCAGGACGTACCGGCTCAGGTTCTGCTGAAGCTGGAAGGAGAACTCGTCATTCTTCTTCAGACTGTGGAGATAGGCGTGGGAGGCGGCCTGTTTTTCCTGCTCCTCAATGACGCTGACCGCGATATTGGAGCAATGATCGCCCACACGCTCGGCATTGTTCAGCAGATCGTTGAGGATGAAGCCGAGCTGGATGGTGCACTGGCCGCTTTGGAGCCGCCGGATGTGACGGCTGCGGATCTCCTCCGTGAGAAGGTCCATAGTCTCCTCCAGAGGTTCCACCTGTCGGGCCATCTGGGGATCGTCCGACTGGAAGCTGCGCAGGGCGCTGTTCAGCAGATCCTCCAGCAGGGAGGTCAGCACATCCACCTCTTCCCGGGCAATGGGGGAGAAGGTCAACTGCTTTTCATGAAGCTCCTTGGCGGATTCCTGCAGGTTCAGAGCGTGGTCACCGATGCGCTCAAAGTCCCCGATGGCGTGAAGCAGGCGGGAGACGGTGCGCATATCGGCGGAGGAGGTGCCGTGCTGAGAAATCTGGACCAGATAGCCGCCCAGACGGTCCTCGTAGGTGTCCAGCTTGTCCTCGTTGGCCAGGATCTGTTCCTCCCGGCTGCCGTCATACTGGATGAACTGGGCCAGAGCCAGCTGCATGCTTTCCAGCGCCAGAGCGCCCATGCGGTTGGTCATGACGGCGCATTCGCTGACAGCCACGCCGGGGGTCCGCATCAGCCGGGGGTCCAGGAAGGCGAAGTCAGAGGGCTTGTCCTCCGTGGAGATCACCTTGTTGGCAAGGCGCTCCAACTGCCGGCTGAAGGGCAGCAGCACAAGGGTGGTGCAGACGTTGAAGATCGTGTGGCAGAATGCGATGCCAACAGCGCCGATGGGTTCTGCCAGGAAGGGCAGATTCAGGAACATCTCGCCGCCAAACAGGGCCAGCAGACCCAGAGCGGTGCCGATGAGGTTGAAGGAGATGTGGATGACGGACACCCGCTTGGCATTGCGGCTGACGCCGATAGAGGAGATCAGAGCCGTAACGCAGGTGCCGATGTTCTGGCCCATGATGATGGGGATAGCGATGCCGTAGGTGACGGAGCCGGTCATGGCCAGTGCCTGCAAAATGCCAACGGAGGCGGCGGAGGACTGGATGATGCCGGTGAAGGCGGCGCCTACCAGCACACCCAGGAAGGGATTGGTGAAGGCAGTCATGAAGTGGGTAAAGCCCGGCATATCTGCCAGCGGAGACACCGCACCGCTCATCAGCTCCATGCCGTACATTAAAATAGAGAAGCCCATCATCACCCGGCCCACGTCCCGGCGGCGCTGCCGCTTGGAGCCCATGATGAGCAGAATACCGATGAGAGCCAGCAGGGGGGAGAAATTCTTGGGCTTGAGGAAGTTGACAAAGAAGTTCTCGCTTTCGATGCCGGTGAGGGACAGCAGCCACGCTGTCAGGGTGGTGCCGATATTGGAACCCATGATGATGCCGATGGTCTGTCCGATCTCCATGACACCGGAGTTCACCAGACCTACCAGCATGACCGTCATAGCGGAGGAGGACTGGATGGCGATGGTGATGCCGGCGCCCAGCAGCAGACTTTTGATGGGGTTGGAAGTCATGCGCTTGAGCAGCCGCTCCAGCTTGCCGCCGGCCATTTTTTCCAGACTTTTGGACATGACCGTCATGCCATATAAGAAGAAGGCCAGCCCTCCGCACAGGGTAAAGAGAGAGAAAATGTTCATATCAGATCCCTTTCTGCCCGAAGTATCCATCGGACCAGGTATGCATCTCATTTATAGTATGACAATCTATTCCTGATTATAAGTGGTAAAGCGGGGATGTGCCTATTGACAAAGCGGACAAAAAAACGGAGAAAACCAACGGCAAGACATACTGTGTGCGCAAACTGACCAAAGAATGTCCGCGGCAGACATACGATGCGCCGCAGCCTGAAACCAGCCATAAATCGTGATGGTATATTCATAAGTACGGTTAATGCCTGCGGCGGCTGATCTCTGAAATGAACTGTGAAAAGTGCCAAACGAAAACGATTTTCCATGTGCACGATAACAGTTTTGCACTTTGAGCAAAGTTTAAGATTGAATGTTTGCTATGTTTGTGCTAAATTAATACTGTCAGGAATTCGGCTTTTTGCCGGAAACATCCTGAAAAAAATGAAAAGGAGCAAATGAAGAATGAAGAAGTTGTTTGCACTGTCTCTCGCACTGGTAATGACTTTGTCTCTGGCTGCCTGCGGCGGCAAGAAGACCGAGGCCCCTGCCGACACCAAGACCGAGACCGAGACCGAGACCCCCACTACCGGCGATGTCAAGGTCGCTGTTGTCCTGAAGACCCTGGCCTCTGAGTACTGGGGCTATGTGGAGGCCGGCTGCAAGGCCGCCGGTGATGATCTGGGTGTTGACGTGGTCGTGGTTGGCCCCGGCGCTGAGAGCGATATCGAGGGTCAGGTTTCCATGATCGAGCAGCAGATCGGCGCTGGCTGCGACGCCATCGTCTGCGCTCCCAACGATGCTGGTGCCGCTCAGGGCGCTCTGCAGGCTGCCATCGACGCTGGCATCCCCGTGCTGGCTGTTGACACCAACGTTGGCATCGCTGGCCAGACCTCTTTCGTGGGCACCTCCAACGTGGACGCTGCTTATGAGGGCGGCAAGTGGGCCATCGAGCAGGCCGGTACCGACGCCAAGGCCGTTATCATCTACGGTCAGGAAGGCGACAACACCTCCAACATGCGTATGGAAGGCTATGAGAAGGCCTGCACCGAGGCTGGCGTGGAAGTTCTGGCCAAGCTGTCCGGCAACAACCTGACCGACGGCGCTACCAAGGCCATGGAAGACCTGCTGAGCGCTTATCCCGATCAGATCGACATCGTGCTCTGCCACAATGACGATACCGCTATCGGCGCTATGAACGCCTGCAAGTCTGCCGGCGTGTCTGACATCACCATCGTTGGCTTCGACGGCAACGCTTCCGCCGTGAAGCTGATCCTGGACGGCGAGCTGGTGAAGGCTACCGTCGCTCAGCAGCCCTATGAGATGGGCTATCAGGTGGTCGAGGCTGCCGTGAAGGCTGTCAAGCTCGAGCCCGTTGACGAAGTCATCAACGCTCCCGTTCAGGTCGTTACCGCTGAGAACGGCCAGGCTTACCTGGACAACCTGGAGGCCATGAAGGGCTAATTCAGCCTGACTGCTATCCATAGCTGAAAAGCGAAAAAGCCGGAATACAGCGGCAGGTTTTCTGCCGCTGTATTCCGAAAAGCCGATCATGCGCGTGCCTGCAAGCGGAAACCTGATGGGTTCCCACGGCGGAACGGAGAATTTTCGGCACGCCGGGATCTGGCAGGAACCATTCTCTGTCTGATCCCGGTTACAATACGCACAGAAGAAAACGATTAAACAGCAAGCACATTTCAACGAAAATAACCCCGGGAATCGGGATCGAGAGAGCGCTTCCGCTGCGGCGGGAGCGGTTCGGAAATCAGGAAAAACAGAAACGAGGTAATTCCATGAGCGAGTATGTCGTCGAACTGAAACATATTACCAAACGTTTTCCTGGTGTTGTCGCGTTAAAAGACATGTCTATCGGCATCAGACCCGGTGAGATCCACGGTCTGATCGGAGAAAACGGCGCAGGTAAATCCACCTTGATCAAGGTGCTCACCGGCGTTCACACTCCGGAAGAAGGGGAAATCTTTGTGGACGGCCAGAAGGTCGTTTTCAAAAACCCTGTTCAGTCCCGCGAGGCAGGCATCGCCTGTGTGTATCAGGAGCTGAACATCGTCAAGCAGCTGCCTGTCACGGATAACGTTTTTATGGGGCGTGCCGTTAAGAAGGGATTGCTGCTGGATTATCCCCGGATGCACGCCGAGGCGGAAGAAGCGCTGAAAACACTGGGACATCCGGAGATCAACGTCCACCTGGAGTGCGGTAAGCTGGGCGTGGGTCAGCAGCAGATGGTGGAGATCGCCAAGGCTGTGTCCCTGGATGCCAAGCTCATTATTATGGATGAGCCCACTTCTTCTCTGGGTAAGGAAGAGATCGAGCAGTTGATGGAGACCGTCCGGGGCCTGAAGGCCAAGGGCGTGGCCATCCTGTTCGTGTCACATAAACTGGAAGAGCTCTTTGAGCTCTGCGACCGTGTGACCGTCATGCGTGACGGCGAACACATCATCACCGAGGATACCGTGAACCTCACGGAGGACTCCCTCATCAACGCCATGGTGGGCCGTACTCTGGATAACCTGTATCCCAAGGAATTCGGCACCAAGGGCGAGGTGTGGCTGGAGGCCAAGGGCCTCAACGAGGCCGGCGTCCTGCACGATGTCAGCTTTAAGGCCCATGCGGGCCAGATCACCGGCTTTGCGGGACTCGTCGGCGCAGGCCGTACGGAGACCATGCGGGCGGTGTTCGGCGCTGACAAGCTGGACAGCGGCGAGATCTACGTCAAGGGCGAGAAGGTACATATCAGAACGCCGAAGGACGCTATCAAGAGAAAAATCGCCTTCCTGACAGAGGATCGTAAGGGTCAGGGCCTGGTGCTCAACCTGGATGTGCGGACCAATCTGGTCCTGGCCAATATGAAGGGCTTCTCCAACGGTCCCTTCTTGGACAAGGACCGCATTGAGCAGGCGGGCAATGACAATGTCAGCGCCCTGAAGATCAAGACCCCCTCCCTGAATGAGGTCGTCGGTCAGCTGTCCGGCGGCAACCAGCAGAAGGTGGTTATCGGCAAGTGGGTCAATACCGACGCCGACATCTTTATTTTCGATGAGCCCACCCGTGGTATCGACGTGGGCGCCAAGATCGAGGTTTACCGGGTCATGAACGATCTGGTGAAGGCCGGCAAGTGCGTCATCATGGTCTCCTCCGAGCTGCCGGAGATCCTGGCTATGAGCGACCATGTGGTAGTTATGCGCGGCGGCCGTGTGATGGCTGATATTGACCGGGACACGCCGCACTTCAATTCCGAAGACATCATGAAAGCGGCCTGGGGAGGAGAGTTAGACTGATATGAAAAACACGAAAATGAAAGAGCTTCTGCAAAAGCTCGGCACACTGCTGGCGCTGTTCATTCTGATCCTTATTTTCAGCGTTACCATGCCGGAAAAGTTCCCGAAGGTGGGCAACGCCATGAATATTCTGAAGGCGGCGTCCATCAACTGCCTGATCGCCTCCGGTATGCTGTGCGCCCTGATCACCGCCGGTATCGACCTGTCCGTTGGCTCCAACTGCGTGCTGTGCACCTGCACCATCGGCGTTATGGTCCAGTCCGGCATCACGAACCCCTTCCTGCTGGCGCTCTGCGGCCTGGCCGTCAGCACCCTGGCCGGCTTTGTCAACGGCACGCTGCTGACCCGTTTGGATCTGCCCCATCCCTTCGTGTCCACCATGGGCATGAAGAACGTGCTGTGGGGCCTGGCGCTGGTTATCACCGGCTCAAAATCCATTGCCTTCACCAACACCGGTATCGACAGTCTCATGTGGATCGGCGGCGGCTCTCTGTTCACCACCTATTATGAGGGCACCACCAAGGTGAAGTTCCCCGGCATCCCCTTCAGCTTCGTTCTGGTCATCATTGTGTTCATCATCTTTGATATCTTCCTGCGCAAGACCGCTCTGGGCCGCCAGATCTACTGCGTGGGCGGCAACCCCGAGGCAGCCCGCCTGTCCGGTATCCCCTCCAAGAACGTGCTGACCTTCGTTTACACCCTGTCCGGCTTCATGGCCGGTATGGCTGGCATCGTGTCTGTGGGCCGTCTGTCCACCGCCAACGGTAACGCCGGTTCCACCTATGATAACGATGCCATCGCGGCCTGCATCGTGGGCGGTGCTTCCTTCACCGGCGGCAAGGGCACCATCTGGGGCACCCTGATCGGCGCTCTGCTGATGGCTGTTATCCGCAACGGCTTGAACCTGGCCGGTGCTAAGAACGATGTCCAGTACATCGTCATCGGCTCTGTTATCATCCTGGCCGTTACCATCGACGTCTTCCGTAATAAGATGGAGGCCAAGGCCCGTAAGATGGCTGCACAGTAAATCGTCCCCGGACGCACTGTTGAGTTGAATTACGCCGCCG
>ERZ772902.1227-NODE-1227-length-20375-cov-10.630906_pt1 | contig 20375 bp, 17 predicted proteins | sample MGYA00511470_ERZ772902 | MGnify/ENA primary metagenome ERZ772902 (study PRJEB29015, sample SAMEA2737717) | human gut metagenome | biome: human gut; feature: human-associated habitat; material: faeces | place: China | collected 2012 ... | reverse complement strand
TGTCCAGCAATTCAAAGTTCTGGAATAGATAACCAACTTTTTTGCCACGGTACTCGGCAAGAGCCTTTTCCTTGAGGGATTGCAGAGTATCTCCCTCCACCTGAATGCTTCCACCTGTAGGCTGAATCACAGTTGCAATACAGTTGAGAAGCGTGGATTTGCCGGAACCACTGCTTCCCATAATACCGAGAAACTCTCCCGGCATGACCTGAAAAGTGATTCCGTTCAGTGCTCTCGTCTGGTTTGGCAACGTCCCATAGACTTTGGTAAGATTTTCAATATTCAAAATTGGTTTCATGTGAATGCCTCCTATCCATTTCTGGGTAAATGATAGCACAGAAGCACAATAAATAACACTTACAGTCGCTGTAAGGATTCTGTTCCTGTTTTCAGAACAAGAATGACGCATCAAGCGGAATAAGTATATGTTTTGTAAAAACGTCGGGTGACAATGAAAAAATATGCTGGACTACCGGATTGGCTAACTTGCATTTCTTTGTCAATTCTGGTAACCGCTTCAAACATGGAAGTTTCTGTTCTTACTTTTATTATACTCAATCAATAAAATCAACACGGTTCAGCAAATTTTAATTATTTCCAATATGACAAAATTGCTTCCTGTTATATTTATCTATTTCTTTATTTCTCTATTATTCCGATCCGGTCTTCCAAAGGTATAAATAAGGTGTAAATTATTCGTCAATCATCAAAAAATCCTTTAAAGCCTAGGCTTTCACAGCATCCATTAAACACTGCCGTGGCATACGAATAAGACTTTTATCATAGTTTTGATTTACTCCTTTTTGCTCTGAAAAGCCTTGATTTGCAAGGGGGTTCGGGGATTTTGTGGTTGTTATGATTTTGCGTCAAAAATGCAGATTGAGGCAAAATTTAGCATAGTTTTGCATAGTTTTACTACCGTTTAGTAGTAGAAATGGTAGTAAAACGAGAGGGGGTACTACTAAGGATTATTCATCTATTTTCTTTGATAAATAAGTAGCTAATTCTTTGATATTCTCTTCCTCATGTTCAAGAATATATCGAACAACAATATCAACTAAATCTTCTCTATCTTTTCTCATAGACTTTACCTCATTCAGCAATACCCCATAAAAAACCTTACCATCAGAATCGTCTTTGTTATTGTTTCTGATATACTCACGAATAATCTCATTAAGTGGTTTTTTCTGAAACAAATATGTATCTAATACAGAAAACAATTCATTGTTTAACTTATCTACCAAGTGAGCTTTAAGATATTTCTCAAGGCTTGCTATTGGAAGGTAATCTATTTTTATACCAGAATACTGTTTATGGTTAGAAATGAATTCAGGAACATTTACCTTAATATCCCTATCTAACACAACTGCTAGTTTTGTCCCTCTATTTAAAAGATTTGAGGATGTGACATCATATGCCATTGTAATGGTATTAGTCCAACCTCCCGTCGGTAAAATCTTAACTCTTATACTACGAGCAATATTCTTACTCACCATTATTTTTTCAATTATTATCTTTGCCAAATCGTCCTCAACTAGTACAACCATATCATTTCCATATCCATCTTCACCATATAAATTTCTAGTTGCATAAGCTGGATAGCATGGATTTGTAACAACCACAGAACCATCAAACATCTTTGTCAAATAATATATATTCTGAGCCTTTATTTCTCTCAGTAATTCAAGAGAATGTGTGGAAAAGAAAATTGATAAATCCACTTCATTTGCTACCTCTTTCAAAAATAGAATAAGTCTACGCAATGCAGACGAATGCAAAGCCAACTCTATCTCATCAAGAAAAACAATGCATGGTCTTCCATCGTTATGTAGTAATCTCTTTTTTCTAAGCATTTCAAGTGAATTAAGAATACTCAGCATTAAGTTTTCTCCTGTTGACATTCTTGGTTGACTTACAAGATTACCATTTGCAGCTTTATGGAAAAAAGTGGCACGAGTCAATCCCTTAGCATCGGCGGCTGCCTTTTTAACAATAAATAAATCTTTATAATAATTGATATCATTATGAAGTATTAACCCCAAATTATTGGAAATGAACTCTCCTGCCGGATATAAGTCCTTTTCTGTAAACGAATCTAAAAGATTAATAACAGACATTTTGGTATCCTTAAACCTGTTACCAAAAATAATGCTACCTTCATAAAAGCCATTAATCTTCATTTTTTCTTCCGAATTCCACGATTCCCATTTTTTTCCATCATAATGCCAGCTTCTAGTAGTAGCTCCAATTGCAAAATCTATTGTGGCATTCAAAGGTCGACCAAAATGCTCATACATTGGCATTGAATAAAAAACTGTCGATGCACATGAAATTAATGTACTCTTTCCCGATCCATTTTCACCTGTAATTGCATATATTCCCTTTTCTAATGGAAAACTAAAATCAAACTCACTGATTCCATTTATATTCTTAATCTTCATCTCTAAATTCATAACCTATCCTCCAACATAAAAAATCCAAAATATATTATATCAACAAGTGTATAATTTTTCCACAAAAATAACACTCCAGCCATACGCCGGAGTGCCCCCATCTTCTATACTATATTGCCTTAAACATCCTCTTTGTCATTGGTTTCTCATTCTTCTTTTCAACTTCTGCCTGCGCCTTTCTAAACTCTTCCATTCGCTTGAGTTCTTCCTCTGCATCATCAAATCCAAAATGTGTGTACACATTCATAGTTACTGAAATATCCGAATGCCCCATAAGGTATTGAAGCGTTTTAGGATTCATCTGCTCTTCATCGCCTCCACACCAAAATGCGAGAATATTACAAAGAGCCAAGTCACCTTCACTTGCTGACTTTCCATCATCGCCACCATTCCACAATGCCTTGGTTTTCTCTCCGTTCGCAGAAGTAAACATCTTCGCAAGAATAGTTTCATCAGACAAATAACTGCCCGGCGCATTTACTGTTACTTTCATATCTGCATTCGGTTTAACCATATAGGTATCAAGCACCCTCTGAACTGCATCTGTGCATTCGACAACATCATATTTGTTTACGATATTTCCTGTGAACATGATGAATCTTTTTGTAAATCCAGCCGGATAAATCTCCAACCCAAGTTTTCTGTTGTTAAAGTAGTACCTGTCCTTATCAAAAACAAGTCCTGATGCAAATGACACAATATGAATTCCCGTTCCCGAGATACTTATCTCCGTATAGAATTTCAGTTTGTTCACAATCTTTCTTGCAAATTTATTCAGTTTCCCATTGCTAACACACTTATCAATGTCGATTACCACTATACTGTCAAACACTCCAATACCAATTGCATCATATCCACCTTTCTTAAAAATGTCCTCGATTTCTGCAAGTGATTTAAAGTGTCCTTGATTATTAGGAGAGGCTCTTGCTCCGGTAATCTGATATGGAATCTTATCCGGCTTATTCTTACTCGGCTTTTGTTCCAATTTGGCAAGACAGTATAATGGCTTACCTCTTATCCCTTCCGGGATGTTGTTAAACTGTACCTTCAAGTTTTCAACCTCCTTCTCGTTGTTCCTTCATGAATGGGGAATTCTCTCTTCCCCCTTCACTATCCCTTGGACATAAAATCTCATTTTGAGCGGGAAAAATTTTATTTTTTCATATATTTTAGTAAGAGAATCTTGCATTTTCCTATCAGAAAGAACAATTTTCCTCTCACTATTCGCTGGGCACTTTTCTTTCAAATGACCAAAATAATATAAATTTTTTCTCCACCCAAAATAAAACTCATATAAAAGACGAACTCTATTTATTGCTTATCGTTCTAATATCTAAAAGAAATACTTGATATGATTTTCTAAAAATATGCAAAAAAATAAGGAGCAACCTTTCAGTTACTCCAAATACTAAATCATATATATACTACAATGCATAATCTCTAACAGCTTGTACTACACTATTAGAGTTCCAGCCAACCATGACAACCGCATTATTACTTACCTTACTAGGTATTCTCTCCTGTCCTCTTGGCTTCACACCTATAATAGGTTTTCCTAATTCTATGGCTGTGTCTATCTCATAATCAATCCATTCACTATAAGAAACATACATTCCTGAAAGAATAATTACACAACTACATAATGATATTCTGTTGCGAAGTTTTTCCTTCAATTCTTTTTTCCCATTAACATCCAAAGGCTTTGTAAGCGGTACCGAATAATCTGTCCATTCAAAATTTTTATCTTCATTAAGCCAATTTTTAATTGTCTGATAATCAGAACTGTAATCCCATGAATGACTAATTAAAATATGATAATCTCTTAAACTTGGCATATTCATTCCTCCCTATATTCTTCCTTCTTTTACTAATCGCCAATATTGTTTTCCTACAGCTGTTAATTCACATGCTTTAGAATTCATTGCCGCATAATACATATGTTCCTCTCCAACGGGAACCACTAAACCAACCCCTTCCAACTTCTGTAAATCTGAAAAAACAGCAGTATTTTCATCCTTTGCATATGGCTCAATAACATTATGAACCACTTCACTTCTATTGGTAGGTTCATATGACGGATTTAGTTCATATTGATAATCTTCACTTTTAAAGTAATTCACAATTTTCCTTAATACCGTCATATCAACCTGTGGCTGTACTTCTCTCAACGATGTAAATCTCGTCACATTGGTCTTGAATACCGGTCTCTGTTCCCAAGGACCTAAAGCCTTATCTATAAATGCATAAACTCCTGCAATAGAAATATGTCCTGTCACATCTGCTGCACCACCATTAAGCGCTTCTATCAGCAACGAAGTAAATACACCATGTCCATTTACTTCCATAGAAGTTTGACTATTTCGACTTGCTGTCATAATAGTAACTCCTTCATTGATATTCGCTGTGTTTTGTCCATCCGTATTTATACTACCCATAAATCCTGAATAGCAACTATCAAGTATAATTATTCTCTCTTTACATTTTGACTTATTTGCAATCGTCAGAATTTCTTGTAATGATACCCCATAGTCATTTTCTGAAAAATCTGGTGTAACTAAATATCCTCCAACTGCATCAATATGTCCATGCCCAGAATAATAGAATAGTGCTACATCTGCATCACCTTCAAAACATTTCTCTATTAAGCCTCTCAACTCACCCTTTGTTGCAACATTGTCCTTTTTCCAAACGGAAAAGTTTGGGTCACCATTTCCATGATTACTTAATAAATCTTTTATTGCCTCTGAATCATTACAGCAACCTCTAAGCGGACAGGTCGGATAATCATTAATTCCTACAACTAATGCTTTTCTTTCTCCCATAGTACTCTCCTTTCCATTAATGAACGTATATCTTCTCTGACTTTATAATATCAAACGAATGTCCCATTACTCAGTTCAATATCAACTAATACCTCATTATAAATCCTCCACTAAGCAATCATTCATGTAATCTAATAAATGCCTTCCAACGTATGCAGCTAATTCAACGGGAACAGCATTTCCAATTATCTGCTCAAGATCTGTTTTACTACCTTCAAAAGCAAATTCTCTAGGAAAAGTTTGAATTCTTGCACGTTCCAATGTTGTTAATGGTCTAACACGACTCAAGTCATCAGTCGCATCGCCTGGATGAATCTGATATGTCGCAGGTATTGGCCTATTTACCCCTCTAACTGTTGGACTCGGCTCGTCTATACTAAATATTCCCCTTCTTGCATACGATCTCGGGTGCCTATAATAAAACTCCGTGTCAAACTCATCACCTAAATATTCTCGAATCGTCATATTATGATCATTTTGGTCACTTAACAACGCGTGTTCAAGGAAGTCATCTTCCGAACCTAATCTTCCTATCATGAAAAATCTCTTACGTTTCTGTGGTACTCCACAACGTGATGCATCTAATACAACTCTAGTTAATCCGTATCCCGCATCCCGAAACATTGCTATTGCTTTTGGTAATGTCTGTGATTTTTCAATCCTATCTACATTTTCCATTACAAACCACTGCACTCCTGATTCACACACAAGTTCAGCAAATCTTATCGTTAAGTTAGCCCTACCTCGCGTTTCATCCTGCTGTCCTGCAGATGAATAGTCTTGGCATGGTGGTCCACCAATAATCACATCTGGTCTAAATGTATTCAGATATCCAGTTGTAAGATTGTATACATCCAAAATCTCAGCCTCATGGTCATTAAAGTTTGTATTGTATATATTTACTGCTTTATCCCAATTATCAAATGCATGAACTATTTGAAATCCAGCATTCTGAAATCCTAATGAAAGTCCGCCACAACCACAAAATAAATCAATTGCTCTTGGCATTGTTATTCCTCCTTAAATAAATCCGGTGAATTATAAATAATTGCATCAAACCTTCTTTCAGGACTCAACAAGTTCTGTCCTCCACCTAAAATTATTTTTTTTATCTCGTCTTTTGTAATTCTCGGCTTAGTTAATTCAGCACAGGTCATTACTGGATGCGTTTTTGGTCCGTTAGATGCAAATGCCTTATCATTTTTCAAGTTATAAGACAACTCATCAATAACCTTACCACCATCGAATCTTCCGTTTTCAGAGTAATCTTTCAACATCTTAAATAACCATATCATCGTTCGTGTATGTCTCGTTATACTTGTTAGAGCATCTCCCTCTGTTGGCATAAAAAGGTTTAACATTCCAAAATTACTCCAAACAAAAACATCGAGACAATTATCAGCTAATTTTGGTGACTTGCCTTCTGTTTTCCATACCGGCTCCATAATAATAGGCACCTGTTTATCGTTCTTCTCCTTAACCATACGTCTAATAGCCCAATAGATTTCATCAATATATGGAAGAACATCCGTTGCTTGAGTCCAATCTTTTATACTTTTTCCTGCATCACCTATAGCCTTCTTTACTGCCTCTGGGGCATCATCGTAACTCTGAATAAACGAACAGGCAAGATAAATAATTGTGTCTGGTCGAACAACAATTTCAGAGCCAAACTTATCCTCACTTAGATTACAAGTAGGATTATCTGGCAATGCAACCAACTTTATTTCTATACTGCTAACACACTGCCCCTTTGAGAGGATAACTAAATCATCTCTTGGGATTGAACCCACAACATATTTCTGAAATGGCATGTATTGTGTTTCAAATGAAAAATAAATATCGTCTCCTAACGGATCCACCCCGTATAATTCATCAATTCCTATATACTGCAAATCTCTATTCATGTTTTTATCCGCCTTGTAGTATACAGCCTTTAGCCCCTTAGAATACAAATAACACGCTAAGGAAGCTGGAAATGATGAGTTAAATTGGTTCTTTCCCCAAGTATCTGGGTTGGTGTAATCTCTGTTAGAACGGTCAATACCAAATAGTCTAGGTTTATTTTTATCCATAATAGTATCCTCTCTAGTTCACGCAAATATCATCAGAAGTGATATTATCAAACTTGTGTGTTATTGTTTTTCCTGTCGTCTTAATATTATCTTGTAAATACTTCAATAATTCCGAATCTTCATCTATGTAATAATACATCTGCGGTACTACAAACTTTTTTAAATCAGTTCGTAATATGGTTAATGGTATTGATGAAGTTTCTTCAAACTTTACAATTTCCATAGCATAATTTTGAGTTAAAAGATAGTTATCAATTCTTTTTACAGCGGCCTCATCATATGAGTAAACCGTTTTCCATTCTTTAATTGAATGTCTTTTCCCCAAATAAATAATTCCTGTAATAGCACATACCGGATAACTGACATATAAATACGCCTTTATTGGTTCATCTGGAAATACTTTTCTATGTTCGTAAATCTTTATACCTGAAAGCAACTTATTATATACGCTCGGTTTAAAGCTCAATAGCTTTATTCTCATTTATTTACTTCATCCTTTTTCATATATGCCCGATATAATCTCACCGCTTTTTTTATCTGTGAACGAACAGAAACCGACAATACCTTATATGCTTCTTCATGTTCTAAATAAAACTGATATGTGTCATCTAAATTAAACTCTAAAATTCGATTAGCTCTTTTAATACGAGAGACAATATCTCCGACTACAGCTGGTGAATATGTATAATTTTCTGTTAACCATACTCTAAATTCTTTCTCTTGTATCATCTTAAATCTCCCCAAAAAAAGTCGAGAAACATTGTAACACCCAAATTATACACTCAATACATATTGGCGTCAATTTATTGACGTCGCATATTCTAGATACATCCACCATATGGACAATATTTTTGGTTACAATTAGAAAAATCTGTTTCAAACCATCCCTCTCCATTTTCATCATACACTATATATTCTTCACACGTGGAATCCCCTGACATATGCGCATTTCCGATTGCTCTATGCATCTCGCCATTAATCCAAAACGAATCACCAGATTTTAATTTTTTCATATCATTTATTGAAGTAGATATAATGCTCATATAAAACGCTCCTCTGCAGTTTTCTAAATCATATAATACATTATAGAACATATGTTCTATTTTTTCAATAAAAATTTCCAGCTTTTTACTTTTATTGCATAATAACTGGAAATGATAAATTTCATATAATTGTTACATTAACACCTGGCATTGTACTGCAGAGAATATGCCATATCATCTGTTAGTAGTTCATTACTACTAAGAAATTCTCCCCACGCATTTGCCTTAATCCCGATTCCATCCATGTGCCTTAGTAGTCTAAACCGTAGTATTTCCAAAGCTTTCCGCCATATTATGCCGTACTCTGCCCCACTTTGCCAAGCCCTGCATTATAGTAAAACTGGAGTGCCGTGGCAGATGAAAAGTATTTTTATCATTGTTGCATAACCTCGCAATTCTTGTTTTTCTTGGGATTCCTGGCTTTGTCAGCCTTTGTATATTTTTGCTTTCTGGCATAACCTGGTTTATTTTTGCATAATATCGTCAGCAAAAGGTGTAAAAATGAGTTACAAATCAACTGCATAATCATCATTTAAAAGAATTGCTGACAAACTGGAAACTTCATCATCAATATGAATTGGAGTAATTCCTTTCGCATCTTTTAGTTTAAAATCACTTCTGCAAAACAATTCGATCATTTTCGGAAAGTTATCGTCTTCTGGCTTATCAAATCTATAAAATTGAGGGTTGCTACCGTTTGTCGCTTTGTTTCTATATTTTCCATCAACGATAAACTTCCAAAATTTTTCTCCAAACTCCGGAGTTAATGCTTCAACGATCAAAACCATATCCAGATCTCTTGTAGCCCTGAAATTTACTTCGTTGCTTTCAAACAGAATATCACAGGCTGCACCATCTATTAAAACATACTGTTCTTCATAATCTGCAAAGTACTTCTGAAATGTATCTAATCCTTTGACCATACATATTCCTCCAACATCTCACTAATCGAAATATCTACCCGTTCCTCTTCTTGCTCTTCTCCTGTAAGTGACAATACTACGCTCAAGGGATCTTGAAATCCTTTTCCTAAAAAATCAATAAAATATCCCAGTTCCAAAACAACACAGCCAATTTCTTCCAATTCGCTCACTTGTTTTTCCACTTTCGCTCCACTATCTTTCAGTTCTTTCTTTGTTACTGCATAAGTAGGATAAACATTATCGGACAAAAGAGAATACTCACATAAAGCTGAAATACCTGCTTTCTTTTCAAATTTCATATCTTTTCTCAATATAAATCTTCGAATCACTGGATTTCTTAACATACGCTCAATCTGCTGCCATAATTGTTTTCGGTCATTCGGAATATTTATTACTCTTGATTTACCTTTCATGCCCAACACATCAATATTTAAATATTCCAGTTCATCAAAACACCTGCTTGCAGATTTTGTTGACACTCCCATTCGTTTCGCTGCACCGGATACTTTCACTTCATTCCATCGTTCATAAATAGCCATCAGGAGCATTTTTTGCGTCAAAAATGAAATCAAATGAACTGGTGCTAATTCTCTTTCATTTTCCTTACTCAGCAAATATCCAATAAACGGGAGAAATACCTGCTTCCCTTCTATTACAAAAGGAATTCCTTCTTCCATCATTTTTTCCTTTATATAAAATGTTGTTCGATCAAGGAATATTGCACAGTTTAATCCTGTCATTTTTTCTACGCCAGCTCTGTCTCTACGTAACATAACAAGTCCGGCATCATCTTTTGGATGAATAGCCATCCATAACACACCATTCGTCTCTACTGTAAAAATATCATATCTTCCACGATATGCTAACGGGAGCTTTTTATATACCTCTTTATTCTCCGTCATTATTACATTTTGCCGTAATATTTTTTCCAAAAATTCTTTCATATTAAACGCCTTTTTATAAACGTGACACTTTTTACGTCACATTTATAATTTATCATATGCTATTTCATTTTTCAAGTAATTATATGCTTACATAAAATCCAAGAAAAAGACGTAAGATTCATCTCACGCCTTTCCTGTTCTAACTTCTTTCAACACAATTTCTAACTGTTCCTATCCCACTTCCCGCCTATACTCCTCAATTACCTCAAGAAACCGCTCTCCATACTTCGCAAATTTATTTTCGCCCACACCTGAAACGTCCAGCATTTCAGGCTTGGAAGCCGGCATTTTTGCTGCCATATCGATCAAGGTCTTGTCACTGAAAATAATATACGGTGGCATGCTTTCCTCGCGTGCAATTTCAAGGCGGAGTTTCTTAAGCCGCTCAAACAGCTTGTAGCCGGAAGATGTAAGTGTTTCCACACTCCTTGCTTTCTTTTTCGTTTTGGCGGCCTTTTCCGGCTGTTTATCTTCATCTGTGATCTTAATGGAAACAGAAGCCTCTGGATTTTTTAAACCACTGATATCGCCAAGTTTGAGGACCTGATAATCTCCCACACGAAGATATCCCTCTAATACCAGCTGCTCGATCAAACGTCTTAACAGATTCTTATTCGTTCCTGCCAGAACGCCGTATGATTTGTAGCGAACAGCTCCTATTTCCTCCAGCCTCGCCGTCTTAGCTCCGGCAACAGTGTCAATGATAATCTGCCTTCCATATCTTCCCTTCGCTTCGTATACGCAGTTGATCACTTTTTTGGCTGCTTCTGTCATATCCAAAGTTTCAAATTCCCGCAGGCAATTGCCGCAGTCCAGACATGGTTTTTCCGGATTTTCCCCGAAATACTTTAAAATATAATTGCGCAGACATTCTGTTGTATAGCAGTATCGCTCCATCACCTGCAGCCGCCGGACGTCCCTTTCCCTGACCGTCTCCTTGTCCGCCGGATCGAGATCCTGCATTTCCTTATGATCCAATAAAAACCGGTTGATCACAATATCCTGCGGCGAAAATAAAAGAATGCACTTAGCGTCAAGTCCATCACGGCCGGCTCTTCCTGCCTCCTGATAATAATTTTCCATACTCTGCGGCATATTATAATGAATGACAAAACGGACATTTGATTTATCAATTCCCATACCGAACGCATTTGTTGCAACGACAATACTCGTGTAATCGAATACGAAATCATCCTGCATTTTTTTCCGCTCCCCGGCACTCATTCCTGCATGATATTTTCCCACAGAAATCCCCTTGCTCTTAAGCAGTTCATATACATTATCAACGTTTTTCCTTGTCGCACAATAGATAATTCCACTGTCACCGCTATGCTCGGAAATATATTTCAAAATATACTGCTCTTTATTCTTAGGCTTGTCCACCTGAAAAAACAGATTTTCCCTGTCAAATCCATTTACCAATGTAAAAGGATTCTGCAGCCCTAACGTGCAGATAATATCTTCGCGGACGGTTTCTGTTGCCGTAGCTGTAAATGCACTGATAATCGGACGTTTTTCCAGTGTTTTGACAAATTCAACAATTTTCATATAGCTTGGGCGGAAATCCTGCCCCCACTGTGAGATACAGTGTGCTTCGTCCACTGTCACCATTGAAACAGGTACGCTTTTTGCGAGAGCGAGAAAGCCCTCTGTGACGAGCCGCTCCGGTGCTATATAAATAATTTTGTATGTGCCCTGTCTTGCTTTCCTGATTGTCTCATTATAATCCTTTTCAGAAAGGGAGCTATTGATAAATGCTGCCTGCACTCCTGCCTCATTTAATGCTTTGACCTGATCCTGCATAAGCGAGATCAGCGGTGAAATGACCAATGTGATTCCCGGCAGAAGCACTGCCGGGATCTGATAACACACGGATTTTCCTGCACCTGTCGGCATGACTGCAAACGCATCTCTTCCCGCCAGGATACTGTCGATCACAGATTTCTGTCCCGCCCTGAATGAATCATATCCAAACAAAATTTTTAATGCCTGTTCGGGGGTATGGTATTTGTCATTATTACATGTATCTTTTGTTTCCGCGTCCGAAGTATTGATATCTTTTGATAATAATTTCATGTGTCATCCTAACTAAAATTGTGTTTGTTTTATGTTATGTTTATTTCTCTATCCCTTTTTCTATTGCATTTGCAATCATCTTCAATCTATTTACTGTTGCTTTAGCATTTTTCATCGTGTATGTTGTATTTTCCTTTGCAGATGCTTGTTTATTCATCTCTAAAACATCTATCTCATCCGTTGAAAGAAGAGAAAAAACATTTAAAATTTCTTCAAGAGAAGGAGAATTATCCGTCATTCTTAATAACAAAAACATATCTCTTGCAGAAATACTTTCCAACATCTCTTGCTCTTTTCTAAAAGTAGCAACGATTAGTTCAATTAAATTCTGTTCTCTTTGCTTTGTTGAAATCAACTCTTGTAATCTTGATTTTCCATCAGGAGATTGAAATATTATCGCAATCTCCTGCAAATTTAATCCCAGTTCTTCTGCTTTTTTTGCTATATCAATCAATTCCTGATCCGTTATTAAGGCAACTTTTTTCCTTGATGCAAAGTTCTTTATTGTATCACCACTAAATCCAGCACCTACAATTGCAACATAATCAGCATTATTCTTCTCTTTATGAGCATCGATTGCCACATCGCTCACATCATTATGTGAAACCTGACCACTTGATTTTGACTTTGCGTCAACGATAGCCGTTACTTTTTTTCCTTCATCATCTATCCAACGTACTACTACATCAGTATTTCCTGGTCCACCTACTCTTTTCGCTTCAAAACCCATATATCTAAATACTTTTGCAATCTCTTCTTCAAAAGCTACTCCTGAAGCTTTTCCCTCTGCTAATGGATCTAATGCTGCTGCACTTAATCTCTCAAACAAATCATTTTCAGATGGATTCTTTTTTGTTTCGGCAACTATATTTTCCTTACTATTTATTTCCTCCATATATACATTTTTATCTGTCAATGGAAGCGTATTCGCAAATTCCATGCCAAAGGTTGTTGCCTTTAAATGCAAGTACTGTGGTTCTTCTAATAATCCAGCTTCAACCAAAAAACCAGCTATCCATCTTGCCTTTTCATTATTAAGACCATATTCCTTTGCTTCTTGATAAATTTCATTCCTTGTAACATCGTTTTCTGCAAAAAGAATCATTTCTCCGACAAAACGATAATGGCAATGCAAAATCCTTATAAAGTCTATATCCACTCCTGTTTCACACCATTCCTTGGCAACCGAACTGGTAATATATATATTTCTTCCAACTTCTTCCAGTAACCCAGAAGCCTTCAGAAATGGCATCATTGACTCTATACTGCTTACCTTCAAATTAAACTCATCACCAATATATTTAAACAGCTCTATCCTTGTTACCTTTTCACACGAATACTCTAATATTTTTCTTAAATTTTCAATTTTATTTGGACTTGGAGACCACAAATTATATGTACAACGCTCTTTCTGTAATAAATTGTTATCATATAATTCCTGTATCATATTTGATATTTCTGTCGGAGCCTCGCTAATCTTGTAAGAAACTTCAGCATCTTCGAATGAATCCAGCATTTCTGGAGTAACTAGAATCCATTCTTTCAATGCTCTTTTCCCACTTTCAGTTACTACCCATTTTCGATTTCCAATAATATCAATAAGCCCTAATACTTCTAGCCAATCCATTCTTTTTCTTGTATTAGAACAATTTTTCCACTTCAATTTATATAAATCACAAATTTTTTCATCAACTTCCTGCACGGTGCTTGGTTCAGAATCTAACACATATAAAATCTCTCCAAATATACGAAACCTCTCTTGCATCACACTTGCAATATTATAAAATGACAAATTTCTATGTAACCATTCGCCTGTTTCTGATAAACACAAACTTCCGTTATGATTTCCAACGATTCCAATTCCTTTCAGAAAAGGGACATATTCTCTCCATGTTCTAGGCTCAAAGACACCTTCCAATTTAGGGAAATCATCCATACCGTTTGCATTACCAGATGCAATCTGCTGGATCAATCCTATAACAATCTTTGTATATTCACTTTTACTTCCTAATAAATCTGGAATGGACCATGATTTTTTTCTCCACATATTTTTTATTTCTGTATTCATCAAAATCCCCCTTATGCCGGACTCTTTATCAGCATTCCTTCTGCTATCTTACCTGTATGATTGTCTGTATCATTTTTTCAAAAGATTGAGCAAAGCGCACATCATCTTCTTCTATACGTTTTCTCGGTCCTTTTATATGATTTTTGTGAGAACCTCGTCTTGCTTTCTTATTAAGGTGTCTCTCCATCAACATTTGGTCTATATTTTCATCAGTATACCACTTACCTGATTGTTGAATGGCATACGCACCTTTCCCAAGTGCCATAGCAGCTACCCCATAATCCTGAGATACCACAATATCACCCTTATGACAAATGCTAATCAGCTTGTAATCTACTGCATCAGCTCCTGCTCCGACAATAATCTCATCGCTATAATCTGAATATAGCACATGGTTCGTATCACAAAGCAATGTTGTCGGAATATTATATTTTTCTGCCAATGATTCAACAATGCCCACCACCGGACAAGCATCTGCATCTACAAATATCTGCATTATTACCTCTATCCAACTTAATTATCTTGTCATTGAAAGTAAGTTCCTAATTTTCTCAATCAATGTAATATCCGCCGGTAACCACTCTACATTATTCAATTCATCCTTTGTTAACCATCTTGCTGCCTCATGCTCTTTTAGCACAAGATTTCCTCTTACAATTTGACACCAAAAACAATCCATAGAAAGATGAAACTGTGGATAGTCGTACTCAACTGTATCCATCAATTCTCCAACAGATACCTCCGTATCAAGTTCTTCTATAATTTCACGCTTCAACGCTTCCTGAGGTGTTTCTCCTGATTCAATTTTTCCACCCGGAAACTCCCAACCGCCTTTGAAATCACCATATCCACGCTGTGTTGCAAAAATGATTGTTTCTCCATTCTCGTTAACTGCTTTTATAATCGCAGCAACTACTTTTACTGTCTTCATATATCCTCCCATTAAGAATTCACAATGTACTCATAAATATCTTCTCGCACCGGAACGTCAAGTATCCACTCTATTTCCACTGCTGTTTTCTCGGTATTTGTCATTGTAAATTCTTTGGTATTTCCACTTGCTGTCATATGACCAAGATAATAGAACTCCTTCGAAACCTTGTCATCCTTGTTTTTTCTTACAAAAAGTTCTACTTGAATACCTCGTTCCTTTGCTTTCAAAAAATTTTGAACATCCTCCGACTGTAAATTTCTTCCAGATTTTGAAATAGCAATCAAACGATCTCTAAATCCTGGTATAAAATGATCTTCATATTTTGTGGTATCACTGATATCCTCTGCTTTATCATAATTAATGAAAACAGGAAATGTTTTCGTCTTTTTATCAAACTTATAACCACCAATATTTAATGGTACTTCGTTTTGCTCCCAGTTCAAAAGTCGGCAAACATCCTCATATGTATATTTCTGATATAAAACCAAATCTGTCTGATCATAAGTGTTCTTGTAATCTCTTTCATATCGACTTATTCCAAAGTCAACAAGTTCCTGAAGCACACCATAAAACTCATCATTTGCCAACATCTGCATAAATAATTTTGTTGGTTTATAATCATTTCCTTCTTGCTCCATAAATACGCATTGCGAATATGTCTTTTTACTTGCTCCAGCAGGAAATTTGTTTGTCATAACATTTACAATATTCTCCTTCTGGTCCTGACTGATATTTTTTCCATACTCTCTCATATCCTCTGATAAACCCGCAAATAAACCAATTTTTGATAAACCATGAGCGTATGTAAGTATTCTCTTTAGTATCTGAAGTTCCTGAATACGTTTTCCATTAGCCAATTTTTTCGAAACAAATTCAATTACTTTTTCTTCATCCTCAGATAACCGGATCTTATATTCTTTCTCATATTTCACCAGAAACTTATAATATGATCCGAGGCTATTGTTATCAAATATTCGCATAACATCCATCTCACCGTAATCATCAAAATCATGTAAACGAGGAATGCGCCCAAGTTTATTCTTTAAATTTGTGTAATTTTCTTTGATAAGCTTAATGTCACTAAAATTTGCATTGTCTACAGATGCAAAAATTCTTTTTCTACTAATCTCATCAAAATGAACCGTGGAAGCTCCGGGAATCACTCTTCCGCCTTCCATAATATATCTACGAATATTGTCCTTGTTATAGGTTCTATCCCCTGATAATGCAATTGGAATCATGAAATTGTTATTGTAATTCCCAATGAAATCCAAAATGACTACATACTCTTTTCCATTTGCTTTTCTAAGTCCTCGCCCAAGCTGCTGAATAAAAACAACCGGTGACTGTGTTGGTCTTAGCATAATAACCTGATTAACCTCAACGATATCAACACCTTCGTTCAAGATTTCAACCGAGAAAATATAATCTAATGGTTGATTCTCAATTGTTGCATCTTCTTCATTCATAGCAAGCCTTTCAAATACATTCTGCCTCTCCTGTTCCGAGGCACTACCATTTAGGGCAATTGTTCTAAATTTTTTTCCTGTTGATGGGTTAATCATTTCATTAAACTTTGCGGATAACTCCTCTGTTTCCTTAATATTGCTACAGAAAATCAATCCCTTCACTTTATCCCCACTATATCCGTAATAGTCAGCCTGATTGATAATATGTTTTACCCGTTCCTCACTAGTAAGCATTGAGAAATCACGACTAGTATCCCCATTATCACCAATAATTGCTAAATCTGTAATTCCAAAATAATGGAATGGACAGAGAAGTTTTTCCTCCATTGCTTGCTGTAATCGAATCTCATAAGCAATCTGATAATTAAAAAGTTCATAGACATTTCTACCTTCCATATTATCATCTCGCTTATCTGGAGTAGCGGTCATTCCAAGCCACAACTTTGGTGTGAAATGATTCATTACTTTCTGATATGTATCTGCTGGAACATGGTGCGCTTCGTCTAAAACAATGCAATCAAATGCATCTTTTTCATACTGTAGTAAATGTTCGTCACGATTTAAGGTTTGTACCGTCGCAAATATATAATCTGCATCATACTCATGATATCCAGCCCCTACTAATCCCATAGAAACAGACTCCGCAAACACTTTTTCATAAGATTTCTTTGTCTGCCTTGCTAATTGTCCTCGATGAACCAGAAACAATACCCTCTTAAATCCTAATTCGCGCATTGCAAAAGCTGATGCATATGTTTTTCCCGTACCAGTTGCAGAAATCAGGAGTGCCCTGTCCTCGCCAGCCTCAAGAATCTTTTTCAAGTTAATAATGAACCCAATCTGCATACTGTTTGGCTGCAATTTATACTTCTCAATCGAAGTGATTTCTTCCTGTTTTGCAACCTCTCTCTGATGTTTAATAATCTTATAGCGCTCATTATAGTTCTCATAAAACTCATCAAATGTTAATGCATAGTTTGAATTCCATAATTCATTAAATTCAGTAACAATTTCTTTTGCCGTCTCGCCGTGCACTGTTGAAACCAGCTTTGTGTTCCATTCGCGATTATCTGTAAGTGCTGCACTTGTAATATTGGAACTTCCAATAATGATATGATAAATTTCTTCTTTTCTGAAAATGTATCCCTTTGTATGAAATCCCTCATTCGCTACTTCAACATCATACATTTTAAGTGTAATATTCGAAAGTTCATTAAGTTTTTTCAACGCTTTAGGCTCACTGAAATTCAAATAGTTCGTTGTTAAGATTTCACCTTTAATATTTCTTTTTTCTAACTCTTTTAAAGTCTGCAGGAGGGGAGTAATCCCATTCATAGTAATAAATGCTACACTGATTTGAAATCCGTCACATACCAAAAGCTCATCCTCAATGGATGAGAGTACTTTCTTTCCTTCTTTATGATTATTTGATACGAATTGTGGTCTATAGATATTGCTTGAAACAACCGAACCATCAATATATGCTGTTTCAAAACCTAAGCGTAATTCATCAATTTTGCTCACAACTTCCCCCTGCTTTCTTCTATTTTATCCATTCCGTAAATCCACCCATTTTGGCCGAATCATAAACTGGTTGTATCACGTTATATAATCTTTCTCTATAGCTTGGCAAATCAATATCAGGCTGATACAAACTATTTCTAATCTCTGTACTATTTACATGATAATCCAGGCATATTTTGAATTTATGCCGAACTATTTCATAATCATTGCACATCATAAGAGCTTTGTGTTGTAATTCTGCTAACCTTTCAAAATCTTCATAGAGATTCGGTAATTGATTTCCCTTCATGCTATTAATATTCTTTGTTGTTGGGCTTAAATTCCATAATTCATCATGTGATAAATACTGCCACGGTACAAAATGATCGATTGATATAGGTTTATCTTTTAAACTTACCTTTTGATATATTTCTTTTATTTTGGGATCAATCTCAATGATTGTCTTCCAATAATCACTCACTCTTCTTAAATCTCTTTTTTCTGGCTTTTGAACTTTTTCCACAATTCCAGGAACATTCGGATTTCTATCTTGTAAATAGCCGATAAGATTGTATCTGACCCATTCTAATAAAATTGTTCTATTTCGAATTAAATAGTCAACCCATTCTTCATTAATTTCAAATTTAGAAAAAATCCCCTCAAGTGCAACGAAATAATACAATAAGTGGGCCTGCTCATTTATTTTGTAAACCTTTGACTGACCAGGATTTTTAATTGATGAATAAAAAGGACTTTGCATACAATATGGCACATTTTCTATTAAACATTTCTTATATTTTTTTATTTGGGGATCTGTATTTTCTTTGAGATACTGGATTACAGAACCCCGTTTTGCAGTAGACGATATATTGGACTTCGAATGTATATACTTAACCACTTCCTCTAAATTATCTGTTGTATTACACGGACCTAAACGTAATTTAAACTCTGTAACCATATACCATGCATCTTCTATCATTTGATTCAGAATTTCATCATATGTAAATACAACTTTATCTTCTACGATATTTTCCAATATTGCCTGGAACCAAAAATACTTATAACAATTGGAAATACGTTTACGTTCAAATACTTTACTTAATACACCTATATTCAGTTTTTCATCAAACGGTATTCCTGTTATTGTCATCCTATTTTCCTTCTCGATAAATATATTCTTAATTATATCCCCCCTTTTTGTTTTTCACAAGTTTATACAAAAGTTTACATTGCGTACTTTTTGAAAATTCTTTGAATCTCAAAAAGCGCCAAATTCATCTCTGAATTCAATGGCTTATATTGTTTCTTCCATCAATTTCTTCACAAAAGCAATCATTCTGCCAAGTTCAATAGGTTGGCTATACTAACCAACCTATTACCTTATGATTCAATCGCTAAGTTTTCAATATCATTATACAAGCTTTTGCGTTCCGCACTTATATCATATGATGCGAGTGCTTCAATAATCTCCGGCATGGTAATACTGTGCGTTTCATCAGTCCGTTCCAGAAGAATTTTCATAAGGTATATCAGTTTCAATTTCTGGTCTGTGCTGACTGGTATGCTAGCAATACTTTGTTATATTTCCACATAAGTTCATAAGATTGATACTTCTGGTGTGCAAGCCTCTCGAAATAAATATCCCATGTAGAAGATTGAGCTGGGTAGATGCCACCCAGCTCTTTTTATGTTTGAATCGTCAACCTTCAATTCGATTATGTTTTCATCTCCAAACACATTTTTTCATCCAATGCAATGTTATATTAAATGAAAAAATCATTTGATATCATAACAAAAGTTATATTATTCTCTTCTTATATGTGCATATAATCCCAACTATAATGATAGTTATGTAATAAAGAATAGTACGAGCATTTTTAATTTTATCAGCTATCATAATTCTGTATGCCTCCTTCTTCCATGAGATTACAGCAAACGTAGTAGTAATGTCTATCAAAAGGCTTTTACATATTAGATAAAAGCATGTAAAATTTCTTTTACATAGCTTAATTGCGGTCTATTTAGCTTGTTTCTTGACTACTCAGGAAAAATATTTCTACCCTCG
>ERZ772902.1219-NODE-1219-length-20569-cov-9.677391_pt1 | contig 20569 bp, 8 predicted proteins | sample MGYA00511470_ERZ772902 | MGnify/ENA primary metagenome ERZ772902 (study PRJEB29015, sample SAMEA2737717) | human gut metagenome | biome: human gut; feature: human-associated habitat; material: faeces | place: China | collected 2012 ... | reverse complement strand
AAGACATTCAGCGTGCCAAGGCCACTGATGTCAACGAGGCCGTTGCTCGCTTCATTAATCATGACCCGACCCTGATTCACGAGAACGCGAACAAGGATTCCAACGTCTACTCCACCCAGCGTGATCTGCTGGCCGGTGCCGTGTCCAAGGCCGCCGCGTTCAACATGCTGCCGCCGGCGGTGTCCAACGCCCACATGAAGGGCGACATTCACTTCCACGATGCCGACTATTCGCCGTTCACTGCCCAGTCCAACTGCTCCTTGCCGAACTTCTGGGACATGTTGGCCAATGGCTTCACTCTTGGCAACGCTCCGATGGCTTCCCCGAAGTCCATCGCCATTGCGGCCACCCAGATTACCCAGATCATGAAGGACGTGGCCTCCAGCCAGTATGGTGGCCAGACCGCCAACCGTGCCGACGAGCATCTTGCCCAGTATGCCAAGAAGGATTACGAGAAGTTCCTTGAGGAAGCTCGTGAGACCATCCCCGACGGCATGCCGGTTGAATTCGCCCGTCGTCAGGTCGAGAGCGCCAAGAAGAACGAGCCCGCCAAGCTGCATTTCGGTTCCCGTGAACCGCTGCCGATGGACACCCCGTTCCACACCGACGTTGACGAACTTGAGCAAGAGCGTGAAATCCTCGCCAAGATTCGTACCCGCAAGGCCATCTATGATGCCATGCAGACCATGGAATACCAGATCAACTCCAACCGTGTGTCCAACGGCCAGACCCCGTTCGTGACTGTCGGCTTTGGTCTCGGCACCGACTGGTTCTCTCGTGAAGTGCAGCGCGCAATCCTGCTGAACCGTATTCGCGGCCTCGGCAAGGAACACCACACCGCCATCTTCCCGAAGCTCGTCTTTACTGTGAAGCACGGCGTGAACGCCGACCCGGGTGACCCGAACTACGATCTGAAGCAGCTTGCCCTCGAGTCCGCCACCAAGCGCATGTACCCGGATGTGGTGTTCTACGAGAACATCGTCAAGATCACAGGCTCCTTCAAGGCTCCGATGGGTTGCCGCTCCTTCCTGCAGGGTTGGATCAACCCGGAGACCGGCAAGGATGAAGAAGACGGCCGTATGAACCTCGGCGTGGTCACCGTCAACGTGCCGCGTATCGCCATCGAATCCCACGGTGACAAGGCTCGCTTCTGGAAGCTGTTCGACGAGCGTATGGAAGTCGCCCATCAGGCCCTCCAGTTCCGCATCATGCGCTGCAAGGAAGCCACCCCGGTCAACGCCCCGACCCTGTTTCGCTTTGGTGCGTTTGGTCGTCTTGGTGCCAACGACAACGTGGACCAGCTGTTCAAGAACGAGCGTGCCACCGTGTCGCTCGGCTACATCGGCCTTGCCGAGACCACTGCGGTCTTCTATGGCAAGAACTGGATTCGCGACCACGGCTGGGATCCGGAAGGCAAGGAGTTCGCGCTGTCCATCGTCAAGCGCATGAACGAGCTGTGCAAGCAGTGGAGCAAAGCGGAGGGTTACCACTATTCCGTGTACTCCACTCCGGCTGAATCCCTGACCGACCGCTTCAACCGCATGGACCGTGAAAAGTTCGGCCGTATCGAAGGCGTGACTGATCACGACTTCTACACCAACTCCTTCCACTACCCGGTGTGGTTGCAGCCCACTCCGATGGAGAAGCTCAGCTACGAGAAGGACTTCCCGTACTACGCTTCCGGCGGCTTCATCAACTACTGCGAGTACCCGTGCCTGCAGGACAACCCGAAGGCGCTGGAGGCCGTGTGGGATTACGCCTACAACATCGGCATCGGCTACCTCGGCACCAACACGCCGATCGACCACTGCTTCGTGTGCGGCTTCCAGGGCGACTTCGAGCCGACCGACGAGGGCTTCAAGTGCCCCGAGTGTGGCAACTGCGACCCTGACAAGTGCAACGTCACCAAGCGCACCTGCGGCTACCTCGGCAACCCGGTGCAGCGCCCGATGGTGCATGGCCGTCACGAGGAGATCTCCCACCGCGTCAAGCACATGAGCGGCGAGACCGGTCACGTGACGCTGGCGGACGGCTCCGAGCGCGAGTGGTTCGAAGAGGCCAAGTAACTGCCGGTACCGCGCGTTGTGCTGTCCGCGAGGGTCGCCGGTATATGTTGTCTGACCGTAAGCTTAGCCGAACGGCCTTGAGTGTGTCAGACAACATATACCGGCGACCCTCGCTCGTTGCGCGCAACGTTACGGTTGGACAGGGAGGATGATGATGGACAGGAAGTCGACGCTGCATGATTTCGCGGCCGGCGAGACCGGCCGCGGACCCGGAGTGCCGTCATCACTGACCAACAACCCCCGTTCCGGCCAGTGGGACGGGCGGCGCATGTCCAAGCGCATGATCGCCGACTACAAGACCTTCATCGTCACCGACGGCGAAGGCGTACGCAATTCGCTGTACGTCTCCGGCTGCCCGTTCCACTGCGTCGAATGCTTCAACTCGTCGATTTGGGATTTCCAGGCCGGCCACGAATACACGCAGAAGCTCGAAGACAAGATCGTCGACGACCTCAAGGCGCCGTGGATCCAGGGCATCACGTTCCTCGGCGGCGAACCCATGCTGAATACGCCCGTCCTGTTGCCGCTCGCCCGGCGCATCCGCGGCGAGTTCGGCCACGACAAAGACATCTGGTGCTGGACCGGCTACACGTGGGAGGAGCTGATGCGCCCCGGTGAGACGCCGGACAAGCTCGAACTGTTGCAGCTCATCGACATCCTCGTCGACGGCCGCTACCTCAAGGACCAGCACGACTCCCTCCTGCAGTTCCGCGGATCCAGAAACCAGCGCATCCTCGACGTGCCGCGTTCGCTGGCCGCCGGCAGGCCTGTCGTCTGGGCCAAGCTCCACGACCAGGAGCGCGACATCCCCGAAATGTACCTCAAGGATCGCGAGGCCGGCGAGGGCGCACAGGCGTCGTGACGGCGCCGCCGGCCTTGCCATCCATCCAGTGGATTCGATGCCGTCGGCCTGATCGCGGCCATCCTGACAGTCTCGCCCGCCATCGGCATGGCCTTGCTTCTCCCCGCATTCATCTGGCCTCGCGTGAGTCCGCTGTTCCATGTGATGATGCTCTGTTTCCGGGAAAGGTGCTCGCGCATGCTGGGCACCGGATTGGGGCGGACGACTCTGTATATGCGCGGCGTGCGGGACGGCGTGGTCGACGTTTTCGCGGGCAGCGGCGTGCCCGGTCCGCTGGAGGTCTCGGATACTGCGGCCGGGGCATGGCCCGCCGTCGCCATCATGGCCGCCATATCAGGGATTTGAGCGGGACTGGGGTGGTCGATAGCACTAGTCCATAAGACCACCAGCCTGCTGGCACGCTCACCCCCCCCCGAATGCGCGATAATGGGGGTAACGCCGCAATCGTGGGGAAACCGTCGAGTTTCCGTTTTGCGTTTGTTAGCGAAATCACGCCATACGACGGCTCGTTAGGAGGGGTCTCGGACTACATTACATAAGGAAGTAGCGGGAAGTCCCGAACCGAAGACAGAGGTAACAGATGGTGGATACAGCGAATACCGCGGCCGAAAGCCACGATAGTAAGCCGTTGCGCGTGGGTCTGGATATCGGATCGACCACGGTCAAGGCCGTGGTGCTCGATCAGACCAATGCGCTCAATGACGTGCTGTTCTCCGACTACCGACGTCACCACGCCAACGTCCGCGCCACGGTGGCTGGACTGCTCAAGGACATCCATCAGACGCTCGTCGACCTCGGCCGCGGCGACGAGCCCATTCGTCTCGCCATCACCGGTTCCGGCGGCCTGACGCTCGCCGACAACCTGCACGTGCCGTTCATCCAAGAGGTCATCGCCGAGACCCGCGCGATCGACGAGGAATACCCGCAGGCCGACGTCATCATCGAACTCGGCGGCGAGGACGCCAAGATCACGTACCTGAAGCCCACTCCCGAACAGCGCATGAACGGTTCGTGCGCGGGCGGCACCGGCGCATTCATCGACCAGATGGCCACGCTGCTCGACACCGACGCCTCCGGCCTCAACGATTACGCCAAGGACTACAAGACCCTGTACCCGATCGCGTCGCGTTGCGGCGTGTTCGCGAAGACCGACCTGCAGCCGCTGATCAACGACGGCGCCGCCAAGCCCGATCTGGCCGCGTCGATCTTCACCGCGGTGGCCACGCAGACCATCGCCGGCCTGGCTTCCGGACGCCCGATCCACGGCACGGTCATCTTCCTCGGCGGCCCGCTGTTCTTCATGTCCGAGCTGCGCGAGGCGTTCCACCGCGCGCTCGCCGGCAAGGTCGACGAGTTCATCGTGCCGACCGACGCCCACCTGTACGTCGCATACGGCTCCGCGCTGATCGCTGGGGAGCCGGACGGCATCGACGTCGACGGCGTGCATTTCGAGCCGCGCACCTGTGGCGACATCATCGCCGCCCTCGACGACCTGAAGAACCTGCCGGCGAACACGCCGACCATGCCCCCGCTGTTCTCCTCCGATCAGGAGCGCGAGGCGTTCAACGAGCGCCACCATCGCGAACACATCCACATCGGCACGCTCGAAGGCGCGAAAGGCCCGCACTTCCTCGGTATCGACGCGGGTTCGACCACCATCAAGGCGACGCTCGTCAACGACGACCGCGAGATCGTATGGTCCAGCTACGCCACCAACGAAGGCAGCCCGTTGACCGCCGCCATCAACATCGTCAAGAAGATCCAGTCCGAGCTGCCCGAAGGCGCGTGGATCGCCCGATCCTGCGCGACCGGCTACGGCGAGGGACTGATCACCACCGGCTTGCACCTGGACGAGGGCGTGGTCGAGACCATGGCGCACTACCGCGGCGCCGAAATGGTCAGCCCCGGCGTCACCGCTGTCATCGACATCGGTGGCCAGGACATGAAATACCTAGCCATCACCGACGGCGTCATCGACTCGATCGCCGTCAACGAGGCGTGCTCGTCCGGTTGCGGCTCGTTCCTGCAGACCTTCGCGCAGTCGATGGGTCTGACCATCCAGGAGTTCACCCAGGCGGCCCTCAACTCCGACCATCCGGTCGACCTCGGCTCGCGCTGCACGGTGTTCATGAACTCGTCCGTCAAGCAGGCACAGAAGGAAGGCGCGTCGATGGAGAACATCGCCGCCGGCCTGTGCTATTCGGTCGTGCGCAACGCGCTGTACAAGGTCATCAAGCTGCGTGACTCCGGTGAGCTCGGCGACACCGTCGTCGTGCAGGGCGGCACGTTCCTCAATGACGCCGTGCTGCGCGCCTTCGAGCTGCTCACCGAGCGCGAGGTGACCCGCCCGAACATCGCCGGCTTGATGGGCGCGTTCGGCGCCGCCCTGACCGCGCGCATGCATTACGAGGACGTGGCCGACGACGCTGCCGAAGTCTCCGCGGGCCAGTCCGCCGATATGGCCGGCAGCGACGATGTCAGCGCGGAGCAAGACCACGAGGTCGTCATCGACGGCGTGCACCACACGGCGTCCAACATCCTGTCCGGCGACGACCTCGACAACATGTCGATGACCTCCGAGCGCGACGTGTGCAAGCTGTGCCAGAACCACTGCAAGCTCACCATCACCACGTTCGCCGACGGCTCGCGCTACGTTACCGGCAACCGATGCGAGCGCGGCGGCGACGCGAAGAAGAAGCGCTCCGACAGGCCGAACCTGTACGACTACAAGTACAAGCGCTGCTTCGCCTACCGCAGGCTCACCGACAAGAAGGCCACCCGCGGCGAAATCGGCATTCCACGCGTGCTCAACATGTACGAGAACTACCCGTTCTGGTTCACGCTGCTCACCTCGCTCGGCTTCAAGGTGATGATCTCCGGCCGCAGCTCGCACGAGCTGTTCGAGACCGGCATCGAATCGATCGCCTCCGAGAACATCTGCTACCCGGCCAAGCTGGTGCACGGCCACATCAAGTGGCTGCTGGGCAAGGGCGTCAAGAACATCTTCTACCCGTGCGTGAGTTACGAGGACAACCTCGTGCCCAATACGGACAACCACTACAACTGCCCGGTCGTGGCCAACTACCCGGTGGTGATCGGCGCGAACATGCCCGAACTGCGCGAGGACGGCATCCGCTACATGCACCCGTACTTCAACCTCGCCAACCACGAGCTCATGGTCGACCGCATCGTCGAGGAGTTCGCCTGGGCGAACGTGAGCCGCGAGGAGGCCGAGACCGCGGTCAAGGCCGCGTACGCCGAGGACAAGATCTTCAAGAACGACGTGCAGGAGGAAGGTTTCAAGGCGCTCGCCTACATGAAGGAGCACAACTGCCGGGGCATCGTGCTCGCCGGACGCCCGTACCACATCGACCCCGAGGTCAACCACGGCATCCCCGAGACGATCTGCGCGCTCGGCATGGTCGTGCTCTCGGAGGATTCGATCTGCGAACTGCAGCCGGGGGAGAACCTGCATCTGAGCGACTACCTGTCGGAAGGCGAGGAGGACCCGCGCAAGAAGAACGCGAACGGCTTCCGCCACGTCGGCGACCGCAAGGTGACCGTCTCCCGCATGCCGCTGCGCGTCACCAACCAGTGGGCCTACCATTCGCGGCTCTACGCGGCGGCGCATTTCGTGGCGTCCTATCCGGGTCTCGAACTCGTGCAGCTCAACTCCTTCGGCTGCGGCCTGGACGCCATCACCACCGATCAGGTAGCCGAGATCCTCGCCGACAAGGCCGACGTGTACACGCTGCTCAAGATCGATGAGGTGAGCAACCTCGGAGCGGCGAAGATCCGCCTGCGTTCGCTCAAGGCCGCCGTCGAGGAGCGCGAGGCCAACAAGCGGCGTCTGGCCGCACAGGCCCAGTCCCAATCCCGCCAGCAGGTGCTGCCGAACAAGCAGGACCAGCCGGTCGGCCCCAGTGCGGCCGAGCTTGCGGCGCAGCGTCAGGCCAAGGAGGAGCTCGCGGCCGCCGAGGTGCAGCTCAAGGCCGCCCAGGACCAGCTCGCCGCCGCGCAGGCCGCCGTCGAGGCCGCGGAGAAGCAGAAGAACGCCGCCGAGCAGCCGGCCCCGCATTCCACGGGCTTCCGCAAGACCGGATCCGAGGCGCCCACGCCCGGCCGTCAGGTCATGCTCGACACGGTGATGAAGAGCAACCCGCAGCTCACCAAGGCCGTCAAGGACGCCTCCCGCCGCGCGGCGCAGGCCGAGTCGAGGCTCGCCGCCACCTCGCCGAACGGCAAGTCCGCGAGGAAGACCGCCAAGAAATCCGGCCACAACACCGCGACCATGTCGAAGTACGCCAACAAGGTGCCGTTCGGCAAGTCGATGAAGAAGGACTACACGATCGTCGGCCCCCAGATGAGCCCGATCCACATGTCGCTGGTCGAGTCGGTCATCCGCTCCGGCGGATACAAGTTCGACATCCTCAAGACCGCGAGCCGCGAGGACGTCGAACTCGGCCTCAAGTACGTCAACAACGACGCCTGCTACCCGGCGATCATGGTCATCGGCCAGCTCGTCGACGCCATCGTCAAGGGCAAGTACGATCCCGACCATGTGGCGCTCGCCATCACGCAGACCGGCGGCATGTGCCGCGCGACGAACTACTTCGGCCTGATCCGCAAGGCGCTGATCGACGCCGGCTACCCGCAGGTGCCGGTCATCGCGCTGTCCACGCAGGGCTTCGAGGACAACCCTGGCTTCAAGGCCACGCCCACGCTGCTGCACCGCGCCATCAAGGCGCTGGTCGTCGGCGACCTGCTGCTCAAATGCCTGATGCGCGTGCGCCCGTACGAGGTCGAGAAGGGCAGCGCCGACAAGCTGTACCAGATGTGGGACACCATCGTGCGCGAGACCATCGAGCACCACGGCTTCTCCGATACCGCGAAGAAGAAGATCGGCAAGCATTACCTGCCGTACCAGACGCTGCTCAAGGAGATCGTCAAATCGTTCGACGCACTGCCGCTGCGCGACATCCCGCGCAAGGTGCGCGTCGGCGTCGTCGGCGAGATCCTCGTCAAGTACCATCCCGACGCGAACAACCACGTGGTCGACGTCATCGAATCGCAGGATTGCGAGGCCGTGGTTCCCGGCATCATGGAGTTCATGACCACGCGTCCGTACATCACCGACTGGAACGAGAAGAACCTCGGCATGGGCGGCAACAAGAAGCTGTACTCGCTCATGCGCTGGGGTCTCGACCGTTACCTCAACCCGGTGCGCGCGGCCATCGATCTGGCGCATGGCAAGTTCAGCCAGGACCTGCCGATGCCCGAGCTGGTCAAGAAGGCCTCCGAGGTGACCTCGGTGGGCGTGCAGGCAGGCGAGGGGTGGCTGCTGACCGCCGAGATCCTGGAGCTCATCGAGTCTGGCTGCCCGAATGTGATCTGCGCCCAGCCGTTCGCCTGCCTGCCCAACCATGTGACCGGCCGCGGCATGTTCGGCAAGATTCGCCGTCTGCACCCGGACGCGAACATCGTCTCCATCGACTATGATCCCGGCGCCTCACAGGCCAATCAGCTCAACCGCATCAAGCTGATGATCGCCGCGGCGAAGAAGAACCACCAGAAGCTGAACGCGGCCGACTGACGGATCAGCCTCGGCCCGGCGATCAGCCGACCAGGGTCGCCGCGTAGGCGTACAGCCCCTTCCATGGCAGGGTCGACACGTCTATCTTGTCGGCCTTGCTCTGAACCCTCTCGCGGTAGCGTTCCGTGCGCAGCGCCGTCTTCACATTGGCTTTCACATCGGCGAGCGGCGCCTTGCCCTCGACCCCGTCCACGGTCCAGTCGTGCGCGTCGTAATACTCCTGCACCTCGGTCTCGCTCGGGTTCATGCCCGGTTTCGTGGCGTCGTCGACGTAGTCGTTCTTCAGCGCGGTCATCTCGTAGTCGATGTATGAGGCGATGTCGTATTCGCTGCGTCCGTAGATGACCTGCCCCGCTTCACGTTTCTGCCGGTTGTTCGCGTTGAGGGTTTCCATGCGCTTGACGATGCCGGTGTACGAGTCGTCGTCGACCAGCCCGTACGAGACTGCGATCAGGTACGCCGCGTGACGGAAGCGCAGCGTGTCGATAGTCTGTTTCGTCAGCCATTCGACCGGCTTCTCGCCGCCGTATGAGGCGGTCCAGTCGGCGTCCCGGGCGTTGAGGTTGACGTCGTGCTTCTGCTTGAAATAGCTGACGGCGGCGGTGCGCTGCGACGACCACGCCTGGGTGAATTCGGCCTGCGTGATGGTGGTGTCGCCGAAGGAGAATTTCGGGAAGGCATGCGTCGCGTTGGCTTGCGCGTCGCCCGTCTTTGACGAGTCGGGGCTCGCCGTGAGCGAACGGACGAGAAAGACGGTGCCGACGATGGCCGCAATCAGCAGGACGGCCGCGACGACGATGATTGCGCGGGTTCTCGTATTGGTTTTCATCCCCATCTTCGCGGTGTCACGGCCGCTCCCGTCCGTTGCCTTGCTGGGAGAGCCTGATCCGCGTTTTCGTGACTGCTTCATGCCGTCATGATACGCGACGGACATGATTGCGGGGTGTCGCCCGCATTGCGCAGGAACGCCCCCACAATCATGTCCGCCGGTCGTCGCCTTGGATTCCGGTTATTCCTGGAATACGTCCGGATGCTTCGGATCGCCGGGCTCGTCGGCCAACAGGCCCTCCAATCCCAGGAACTCCTTCCAGAATTCGAGCGGCTGGCCATACGGCGCCGATTGCGCGCCGCGCGCCTGCAGGTTCGCCTTCGCCTCGAACACGTCCTCTTCGCGGATATCCTCGAAGTAGCTTTCCAGCCGCTCCCTGTTCTCCGGCACGTAGAACAGGGACGCGATGATCTCCGTCAGCCGCTCGGCGCGCTCGATCGGCAGCGAATCCCAATGCCGCAGCTCGATGAAGTTCTTCATACGCACGTCGTTGAAATGCGTGGAGATGATGTGGTTGATCTCGTACGGGTTGAGCTCGCGGTCGGGATACACCTCTCCGGCGTTCTCATAGAACGCCGGGTGATGCAGCTCCTTGCCGCTCAGGCCCCTGGCCTCCGGCGTATGCGTCAGATCGGCGAACATCAGCGGCGTGGACAGCACGTCGATGGCGTACTCCTCCCAGCCGAACCGCTTGTCGAACAGTCCGGGAATCACGTTCGTGCGCTGGGGGTCGAGATAGTCCCACATGCGTTGGCGCAGCAGGGGCCACGGGTTCGGCGCGCCCTCGAAATACGGCGTATTGCGGAAGTACCAGGCGAGGATCGGCCCGATGATGGTGCCCAGACGCAGCTTGTCGATGGAATCCTGTTCGTCGACGTAGTCGATGCTCACCTGCGTGGAGGCCGAGCACCGCATCATGCACGGGCCGAACTGGCCTACCCGCCCCAGGTAGTGGGTCATGGCGTCGTAACGGTCCTTCGGGTTGACCTTGACGTCGGCGAAGCCCGACTTGGGCTGGTAGCCGTAATTGACCAGACGGAAGCCCAGCTCGTCCAGCACGGGATCGATGTCGCGCCGGAAGGAACGATACAGCGTCAGCAGTTCCTGCGGCGTCTTGAGGATGCCCAGCGAGCACTCCACCTGACCGCCGGGCTCCAGCGACACGGCGATGCCTTCGCGCCCGAGTCCGACCAGATGGTCGTTCTCCCAGTACTCCTTCTCCTTGTCGTAGTGCGGCGCGATGCGCTTGAGCAGCGTTTCGACGCCGTTCTCCTCGTAGTAGCTGACGGCGGTGTCGTCGCCGTTGCGCACCGGAAGATGTTCGATCTCCACGCCGAAACCGCCCGTGCCGCGTCTGGAACGGCCTTCCTCGAAGAATCGCAGCAGACTGTCGATGTGCTTGGGATTCGGCTTGGCGAGCAGATGCGCGTAACTGATTCTCGGTGTCGTCATGGGGCATATCGTACCTGTAGATTCCATCGGCCACAGCGATGCCGTTATACAAAGAATCGATAGCCGGTTTGCGTCCGAATGCTGGACATTGCGACTGATTTCCCGGGTTCCGTTCAGGGGGTACAAGGGTGACGTTATGACAGTTAACGAAATGCCGAATACGCCATACCCCCGTTGCCGTAGCCTATGGGTACCGCTATACTTTTGAACTTGTAAAGTCTCTTTACATATTGGTGGTGTGGCGAGTCCGTGAATGACCCCGGAAGGGGGCATCGTCATGGATGACCGGATCGCCGACATGTCCCCCCGCAACGAGGAGGGGAACGGAGACTCTCCAATAACAGTAAGGACAACGATGAAACCTCATGTAGGATCACGGATGATCGCAGCATCGGTCGCTTTGGGGACGGCGTTCGCGTTGATCGCGCCGTCTTCGGCGCTCGCGGGCGATGCGACGCCAGCGGCGGCGTCGACCGGAACGACATATTACGTGTCATCGACGCATGGCGATGACGGCAACGCCGGCACCGATAAGGGCCATCCCTGGAAGACGCTGGACAAGGTCAACGCCATCGCGACCGACCTTAAGCCGGGCGACTCCGTGCTGCTGGAGCGTGGCTCCACGTTCCAGGACCAGTATCTGCACATCAAGGACACGTCGGGAACCGCCGACGCGCCCATCACCATCGCCGATTACGGCGAAGCCTCCGCCGCCAAGCCGGTCATCGCGGCGAACGGCGTCAAGGGCAGCCAGTGGTACCAGAACTACCGTGCGCATGTCGGCAACCACCAGAACAAGGGCACCGTCTCCTCGACCATCCTGCTCAAGGACGTGTCGTACATCACGGTGAAGAACCTGGAGATCACCAATGACGACCCCGACGTCTACGACCCGATCGACACGTGGAAGTGGACCGACACGGCCGATTCGGATGGCACCAAGCTCGACCGCTCGGCCGACCGCATGGACCGCACCGGCGTGGCCGGCATCGCGGAGAACGGCACCACGATGAGCCATGTCACGCTTGAGGGCCTGAACATCCACGACGTGGACGGCAACATCTACAACAAGCACATGGCCAACGGCGGCATCTACTTCATGGCGCACTACGCACGCGAGAACAAGAGCGCCGCGGACAACGCGTGGCTGCAGAACCACATCTCGCGCTTCGACCACATCACCATCAAGAACAACATCGTCAAGGACGTGGACCGCTGGGGCATCGCCGTGGGCTACACCGCGTACCTCAACTTCATCGACGCGACGTGGGGCGACGGCAGCATCGACGACGACCTGATCGCCAAGTACGGCCAGACCAACGTGACCATCGAGAACAACTATGTCAAGGGTGCGGGTGGCGACGCCATCACCCTCATGTACTGCGACCGTCCGGTCATCCAGTACAACGTGGGCGACAGCGTCTCGAAGCACATGAACAACATCGACTACCCGCATGACCGCGAGCACGGCGGCAGGTACGGCGGCTGGGTCGCGGCGGGCATCTGGCCCTGGCGCTGCAAGGACCCGATCTTCCAGTACAACGAGATGTACAACAACCTCAACTCCGAACACGGCAACGGCGACGGCCAGGCGTGGGACGCCGATTACGGCGACGGCACGCTGTACCAGTACAACTACTCGTACGGCAACTCGTTCGCCTCGCTGATGATCTGCAACCAGTACGCCATCAACACGACGTTCCGCTACAACATCTCGCAGAACGACCGCCGCGGCGTGTTCGACCTGCCGAGCAACGGTCCGGGCAACCACATCTACAACAACACCGTCTACATCGGTAAGGACAGCGCGGTGCTGACCGGCCGATCCAACAGCCAGGCGAAGTTCGAGAACAACATCTTCATCAACGCGGCCGACACCAAGAAGACCGAGACGTGGAACCGCGGCAACCAGCACGGCGGCCAGACGTACGACAAAAACATGTACGTCAATTACGCGAACAGGCCCGCCTCCGATTCCCACGCCGTCGAGGTCGCCGATGTGGCGACCGTGCTGGCCAATGCCGGACACGCGCCGAGCGCGCCGAAGGCCGACGGTTCGGTCTATGGCCGTTCCGGCAGCGAGTTCGACGGATACAAGCCCGTTGACGGCTCCCCGGCCATCAATGCCGGCAAGGTCATCTCCGACATGAACGACTACGCGGTCACGAACGACTTCTTCGGCAACACCATCAAGGGAACCCCGGACCTGGGTGCCGTCGAAAGCAACGTGCTCTCCGTCTCCGGCAAGGTCAACGCGTACGAGACCGCCACGGTCGGCGGCTCCAAGGTCGTCTACGTGCCGTTCACCGCGAAGAACCCGACCACAGTCAAGCAGCTTCGCGCGGGCCTGACGGTCGGTGACGGATCAGTCGCCAACGTGTACCGCGGCGGCAACAAGCTGGCGGCCGACGCGGCGATCCAGGCCGACGACGTGCTGCGCTTCGAGGTCGAAGGCACTTCGAACACGCCGATCGAATACACCATCGCTCAGAAGAACGCCTGGAACTGGGTCGACGAGTTCAAGACCGACTCTCAGGGCCCGATCTGGACGTCGCAGCGTCAGGTGTCCGGCAAATGGCAGACGATTACCGATTTCGGTGCCGATGTGTACCCGCAGACGTACTACGACAAGTACTACGGCGTCGGTGTGGACTATCAGAACAAGAACCTTCCGACCGACCGCAGCGCCATCCACGGCCTGATCGCCGACAATCCGGGTGATTCCGCGGCGACGGCGATGGCCTGGACCGCGCCGAAGGCCGGTTCCGTGAAGGTCACGCTGGACGAGGTGACCGGAGCGAACGTCGAGCCGTACATCCGTCAGTCGAACAGCAACGGCAAGGATGTGGTCCTGAAGCTGCTGAAGAACGACGAGGTGATCTGCTCCGCGACGATGACCAATTCCTTCGCGACGGCGACCGGGTTCAACGAATGCCTGGCGTCCGCCAAGGGCACGGTCAAGGTCGCGGTCGGTGATGTGCTGCGCTTCTCGGTGGATGCCGCGGCCGGCACCTCCAAGTCGTCGATCCACATCAGCCCGGTCATCACCTATCAGGATGTGGCACCCGTCGAGTCCCAGACGGCGCAGTACGCTGCCTCCTACGACGCGGTGAGCGCCAAGGTCGGCACCAAGGCCACCGCTACGGTGAAGTTCACGAAGGACGGCGCCGCCGCCACCCCGACCGGCGTCAAGTCCTACGCGCTGAAGACCGCGGTCGACGGCGTGGCCGTGGACGCCGCGACCGGCGCGGTCACCTACACGCCCGGCGCCGATGCGTACGGCACCACCAAGACCGCGACCGTGGTCGTCACCTACTCGGATAACACCACCGACGAGGCGACCGTCACCTTCAACGTCGAGAAGTCCAACGCGCAGAAGTACAACGTGCTGTACCCGGCCGTGTCCGGCGGCGCGGGCGTCGCGCTCAAGCGCACGCCCAAGTTCACGCTCAAGGCGGACAGCGCCGCGGCGTCCATCCCCGCCGGCACCAAGTTCGCGCTCGGCACGGGCGCCCCGGCCGGCGCGTCCGTGAACGCCACCACCGGCGAGGTCACGCTGACCAGCACCCAGGCCGGCACCATCACCGTGCCGGTGACGGTCACCTTCTCCGACACCAACGAGTCCATCGAGGCGACGGCCACGTTCACCGTGACCGCTCCGGCGGCGCTCGGCACCTCCAAGCTGGAGACCGGCACCGCGGACGGCGCGAACGTCATCTATGTGCCGTTCACCGCGAAGACCCCGACCACCGTCGCCGATCTGCTGGCCCTGGTGACCGCCGAGCCGGATTCGGCCCTCAAGGCCGTGTACCGTGACGGCACCAAGCTGGCGGCCGACGCGGCAGTAAAGGCCGGCGACGTGCTGCGCTTCTACGCCGACGGCTCCACCTTCACCGCCGACTACACGGTCGTGCAGAAGAACGCCTGGAACTGGGTCGACGAGTTCAAGACCGACTCTCAGGGCCCGATCTGGACGTCGCAGCGTCAGGTGTCCGGCAAATGGCAGACGATTACCGATTTCGGTGCCGATGTGTACCCGCAGACGTACTACGACAAGTACTACGGCGTCGGTGTGGACTATCAGAACAAGAACCTTCCGACCGACCGCAGCGCCATCCACGGCCTGATCGCCGACAATCCGGGTGATTCCGCGGCGACGGCGATGGCCTGGACCGCGCCGAAGGCCGGTTCCGTGAAGGTCACGCTGGACGAGGTGACCGGAGCGAACGTCGAGCCGTACATCCGTCAGTCGAACAGCAACGGCAAGGATGTGGTCCTGAAGCTGCTGAAGAACGACGAGGTGATCTGCTCCGCGACGATGACCAATTCCTTCGCGACGGCGACCGGGTTCAACGAATGCCTGGCGTCCGCCAAGGGCACGGTCAAGGTCGCGGTCGGTGATGTGCTGCGCTTCTCGGTGGATGCCGCGGCCGGCACCTCCAAGTCGTCGATCCACATCAGCCCGGTCATCACCTACACGGATGCCGATGAGCCTGCGCCGACGCCTGGCCTGTCGGAGCAGTATGCTGCGGCGTATCCGGCTTCGGTTGCGGCGAAGGTGGGCGAGAAGGCCACCGCCGCGGTGTCGTTCACGAAGGACGGCGCCGCCGCGGGTGCCCCGGCGGGCACGACGTTCGCGGTCGCGGGTGACGGGTTCACGGTCGCCGCGGACGGTACGGTGTCGTTCACGCCGACGGACGCGCAGGCGGGCAAGACGGTGACGGCCACGGTGACGGTGACGTATTCGGACAAGTCGACGGATACGGCGACGGTGACGTTCAAGGTCGCCGCCAAGACCGAGCCTTCGCCCGAGCCTGGCCTGTCGGAGCAGTATGCTGCGGCGTATCCGGCTTCGGTTGCGGCGAAGGTGGGCGAGAAGGCCACCGCCGCGGTGTCGTTCACGAAGGACGGCGCCGCCGCGGGTGCCCCGGCGGGCACGACGTTCGCGGTCGCGGGTGACGGGTTCACGGTCGCCGCGGACGGTACGGTGTCGTTCACGCCGACGGACGCGCAGGCGGGCAAGACGGTGACGGCCACGGTGACGGTGACGTATTCGGACAAGTCGACGGATACGGCGACGGTGACGTTCAAGGTCGCCGCCAAGACCGAGCCCGAACCGACCGATCCGAAGGCCGACCTGCGCAAGGAGGTCGAATCCGCGTCGAAGCTTGACGAGAAGGACTACACCGCCGACTCGTGGAAGGTGTTCGCCGCGGCGCTCGATAACGCCAAGGCCGTGCTGGAGGACAAGGACGCCACCGAGGCGCAGATCTCCGGCGCGCTCACGACGCTGAAGTCCGCCACTGCCGCGCTGGTCAAGGCCGGCGACACCGGCAAGCCCGACGATGGCGACAAGCCTTCCGCGGGCAAGCCCAACGACAAGGGCAACGGTCTGTCCAAGACCGGCGCCAGCGTCGCCGTCATCGGCGTTGCCATGCTGCTGCTCGCAGCCGCCGGCTTCGTCACGGTGAACGTCGTTCGCCGCCGCCGGTAACGGCATGACGGGCACCCGCCCGTAACAAGCAATCAGGGGTCTCATGGTCAGCCATGAGACCCCTTTGCTATGCCTGTTAGCCGCTCTCTCGCTGTCGATTACCCTATATTCCCGCGAAAGTCCCATTTGCGGACGCCGGAATGGGACTTTCGACGGGTGGGAGAAATTGTTCAACACGCCGATTGTTGTATATGCAACTGTTGTATATGGTATGCATTATTATGTTATGTTGCCTGAATGTTCGGAATGCGATTTTCGCATCGACAGACATGGTGTGGCGGGATATGGAGCAACGTATTCTCAGCATTGAAATACGGGCGGTGAGTAAGGCCGTCGACCGTTATTTGGGCGAAAGCATGCCGCTCTCCGCCAAGGAGACCACCGGCGGCAACGCGCATATCATCATGTTCCTGGCGCGCAATCGGGATCGGGAGATCTATCAGCACACCATCGAGCAGAAATTCTGCATCACCCGTTCCACGGCATCCCGCGTGCTGGCGCTGATGGAGAAGAAAGGGCTGATTGCCCGTGAATCCGTGGCGCACGACGCACGATGTAAGCGCATTGTGCTGACGGATAAAGCCGACGCCATCGTCGCCGATCTCACAGCGAACGGGGAGCGTGTGGAGCGTCTTCTGGTCGACGGTTTCACGCAAGCGGAGCAAGATGCGCTGCATGACTACGTGGAGCGCATGCGTGCCAACATCGAGCGCGCACAACATGAATTTGAACATCAGACATCCTCCCAGACGCCGTCAACGGCGGCTCCCGAATACTCGGAAGCGGAGGTCATCAACACGAAGGAGGAGAACAAGTGAGCAGCACCGAAGAAGCGATTGCGCAAGCGCGCAAAGCCGTGGAACCGGACAAGCCGAAACATGTCCTGCGCACGCTGGGCAAGTCGATCCGCGAGTACAAGAAGGCCAGTCTGCTGGCCCCGGCGCTCGTGGCGGTCGAAGGCATCCTGGAAATCCTGATCCCGACGATCATGGCCTCGCTGATCGACGAGGGCATCACCGGCGGCAGCATGCCGTCTACCATCAAGTTCGGAGTGATCCTGCTGATCTGTGCGATGGTCTCGCTGGGTGCCGGCTTCCTGTCCGGCAAGTTCGCGGCCATCGCGGGCGCGGGCTTCGCCAAGAACCTGCGCCAGGACCAGTTCAAGAAGGTTCAGGGCTTCAGCTTCACCAATATCGACCGGTTCTCCACAGGCTCGATCGTGACCCGACTGACCACCGACGTGACGAACCTGCAGAACGCCTACATGATGATTATCCGTCTGGGCGTGCGTGCCCCGATCATGGTGATTGTGGCCTGGATCTTCTCGTTCCGCATCTCCCCGTCTATCTCGCTGGTGTTCCTGGCCTGCATCCCGATCCTGGCGATCGGCCTGTGCGGTCTGGCCGTGCTCGTGCACCCCGTGTTCGAGCGTGTGTTCCGCACTTACGACGCGCTCAACAACGTGGTCGACGAGAACCTGCAGGGCATCCGCGTGGTGAAATCCTACAACCGCGAATCCTTCGAGGTGGGCAAGTTCGGCCGCATTTCCGAACGTATCTTCAAGGACTTCACCAAGGCCGAGCGCATCATGAGCTTCAACAGCCCGCTGATGATGGTGTGCGTCTACGCCTCGATGATCCTCATCGCATGGATGGGCGCGCAGCAGATCGTCGCCTCCGGCAACAACGCCGCCGTGGGCCTGACCACCGGCGACCTGACCGCACTGGTCACCTATGCCATGCAGATCCTCATGGCCATGATGATGCTGTCGATGATCTTCATCATGGTCATTATCTCCCAGGCCTCCGCCGAGCGTATCTGTCAGGTGTTGCAGGAGGAAAGCACCGTGACTGATCCGGCCAATCCGGTGACCGACATGGCCGATGGGTCCATCGAATTCGACCACGTCACCTTCCGCTACTCCGACAGCTCCGAAAAGCCCGTACTCGACGACATCAACCTGAAGATCCGCTCCGGCATGACCATCGGCATCGTCGGCGGCACCGGTTCCGCCAAGTCGAGCCTCGTGCAGCTCGTGCCGCGACTGTACGACGTGAGCTCCGGCTCGCTCAAGGTCGGCGGCGTGGACGTGCGCGACTACGATCTGGAAGCCCTGCGCGACCAGGTGGCCATGGTACTGCAGAAGAACGTGCTGTTCTCCGGCACCATCGCCGAGAATCTCAGGTGGGGCAACCCGAACGCCACCGACGAGGAGGTCCGCCACGCCGCGCAGCTTGCGCAGGCTGACGGATTCGTGCAGGAATTCCCCGACAAGTACGACACCTACATCGAGCAGGGAGGCACCAACGTTTCCGGCGGCCAGCGCCAGCGCCTGTGCATCGCCCGCGCGCTGCTGAAGAAGCCGAAGATCCTCATCCTCGACGATTCGACCAGCGCCGTCGACACCAAGACCGACAAGCTGATCCGCAACGCGTTCCACAACGAGATCCCCGACACCACGAAGATCATCATCGCCCAGCGTGTCGCCTCCGTCGAGGAATCCGACATGATCCTCGTCATGGACAACGGCCGCATCATGGCGTCCGGCACGCACGACGAGCTGCTCGCCACCTGCGACGAATACCGGTCCATCTACGAATCCCAGACCAAGAACCAGGCCCGACCCGAGGAGCTGGTCGCCGCGGAGCCGGCCGGGGCGCAATCTGAGACCGAGACCAAGGAAGGAGAGACGCGATGAGCAACGACCAGAGCTTCAAGAACCGCAAACCCGGCATGGGCAAAGCCGAACCTGGCACCATCAAGCGCATCTTCAGCTACATCTTCCAATACAAGTGGCGCGTCGTCGCCATCGTGATCTGCATCCTGATCGGCGCCGCCGCGCAGGCCGGATCCGCGCTGTTCCTCCAGTCCCTCATCGACACGTACATCCTGCCGATGGTGGGGGAGACAAATCCCGACTGGGCGCCGCTGCTGCGCGCCATCTCGCTTATGGGCTGCCTGTACCTGGCCGGTATCGTGGCGTCCTGGGCCTGGCAGTGGCTGATCGTCACCGTCGAACAGGGCACGCTCAAGAAGATCCGCGACGACATGTTCGCCCACCAGCAGAAGTTGCCGATCCGCTACTTCGACAGCCATGAACACGGCGACATCATGAGCCACTACACCAACGACACCGATACGCTGCGTCAGGCGATCTCGCAGTCGTTCCCGCAGATGTTCTCCTCGATCATCTCCGCGCTGGCGGCGCTGCTGTCCATGCTGTGGCTCTCGATCCCGTTCACCGCGTTCGTGATCGTGTTCACCGTGCTGCTCTACTTCATCGTGCGCAAGATCGTGAGCCGTTCCGGCCGCTACTTCGTCAAGCAGCAGATGTGGATCGGCGACGTGAACGCCTTCGTGGAGGAGTCCGTCAACGGCCAGAAGGTCATCAAGGTCTTCAACCACGAGGACGCCACGCAGAAGACCTTCGACGAGAAGAACGAGGAGCTGTTCGAGGCATCCGCCGAAGCGAACACCTGGGGCAACGTCACCATGCCGGTGGTCGGCAACATGGGATACCTGCTCTACATCCTGCTCGCCATCATCGGCGCAGCCGTTTCGTTGTCCGGCGTCAATGATCTCGGCCTGACCGGCGTCAAGCCGCTCACCCTCGGCACCCTCGTCTCGCTGCTCACCCTCTCCCGTTCGTTCATCAACCCGATCGGCCAGGTCTCCCAGCAGCTGACCATGGTGATGATGGCGCTCGCCGGCGCCTCCCGAATCTTCAAGCTGATGGACGAGCCCGTGGAGTCCGACAACGGCACCGTCACGCTCGTCAACGTCGAGCTCGGCGAGGGCGGCCGTACCATGCGGGAGGTCGACCACGAGACCGGCCACTGGGCGTGGAAGCGCGAGGAAGGCGACGACGGCACGAGGTCGCTCAAGGCCGCCGAGAAACTGCACGGATCCGCGCGCGAAGTGGCCGTCAAGGCCAAGGAGCAGGCGATTACCTCGCCGGACGGCCGCTACACGTTGCTGCGCGGCGATGTGCGCTTCACCGACGTGACCTTCGGCTACAATCCCGACAAGCCGGTGTTGCACGACATCACCTGGTTCGCCAAGCCCGGTCAGAAGATCGCGCTCGTCGGTGCCACCGGTGCCGGCAAGACCACGGTGACCAACCTCATCAACCGGTTCTACGACATCCAGCAGGGCCAGATCCTCTACGACGGTATCTCCGTGGCCGGCATCAAGAAGCCGGATCTGCGCCGTTCGCTGGGCATCGTGCTGCAGGACGTGAACCTGTTCACCGGCACCGTGATGGACAACATCC
>ERZ772902.1214-NODE-1214-length-20708-cov-8.830194_pt1 | contig 20708 bp, 19 predicted proteins | sample MGYA00511470_ERZ772902 | MGnify/ENA primary metagenome ERZ772902 (study PRJEB29015, sample SAMEA2737717) | human gut metagenome | biome: human gut; feature: human-associated habitat; material: faeces | place: China | collected 2012 ... | reverse complement strand
CTGAAGCGCCAGCTGGCGCTTCAGGAGCCCTTTTTATTTTTACTCGCCCTTGGAAAGCAGCTTTGCACGCTCCAGTGCGGGGCGCAGTGCCAGATACAGCACCACGGCGCAGGCAGTGGAAGCCACACTGTTCACAAAGGTAACGCCGCCGGCGATCTTGGTCAGCGCCTGTGCCACGGTGTACTCCTGCCCAAAGATGTACACGTTGCGGAAGTAGCCAAGGAAGGGGTCGGTGAACACGTTCAGCAGCAGACCGGAACCCGCAGAGACGATCACCTTGACCAGATACCCGGCGCTGTGACGATCCTGATCCCGCAGCTTGAACACCTTATGTGCCACGGCACCGCAGGTGATGCCGATGATAAATTTGAGCACGAAGGTGGTAATGGCGTAGCCCGGGTCACCGGCAAGGATATCCGCCAGCGCCAGACCGATGGCACCCGCCAGACCGCCGGATACACCGTCCAGCAGCAGCGCCGTCAGGGCAGTAAAGGTGTTGCCCAGATGGAACGAGGAGCCGCCGTAGAACGGGATGCGGAAGAACAGGTAAGCCACAAGGCTCAGCGCAGCCATCACGCCGGTAAGCGCCAGCTCGTGCACCGTAAAGCGGCGCTTGTACAGCACACTGAAAAACAGGATCAGGATAACGACGACTGCCAGCAGCAGCCACATTGCAGTAGTAGACATGATACTTTCCCTCCAATCACGCCGATAACCCCACAAAGCCACTTGACATTTGGGTGTTCGGCGGGTATGCTCCTATTATACGCAGAACTGACCCTATGAAAATACCCAGAACAAAGTTTTTTTATGGGATCAGTTTGACGCAATGCCCAGATGGGAGGGACATTCTATGGTACATCTGACCACGGCACTGGACCCGGCTTCGGCGGTGCCGCTGTACGAGCAGCTCTACCGCAGCCTTGCCGCTGAGATGCGGGCGGGCACCCTGACGGCGGGCACCCGGATGCCCGGCAAGCGGCGGCTGGCGGCAGAGCTGTCGGTCTCGGTGAACACGGTGGACACTGCCTACCAGATGCTGGCGGCAGAGGGCTACCTGACCGCCCGGGAGCGCAGCGGCTTTACGGTGCAGGAGTATCTGGCCCTGCCGCAGGGGGTGCAGCCGCCCGCCGCGCCCTCTGCGCCAACGGCAGTGCACCCCGCCGACACCGCCCCGCCGGTACAGTTTGATTTATCCACCCGAGGCGTGGACCCGGGGCTGTTCCCCTTCCGCACATGGGCGCGGCTGCAAAAGGAACTGCTGTACTCCGCGCCGGAGCTGCTCACTCCCGGGGATGCCCGGGGCGATGCCGCCCTGCGGCAGGCGCTGGCAGGGTATCTGGCCGAGTACCGGGGCGTGCAGTGCGACCCGGAGCAGCTGGTGGTGGGTGCAGGGCTGGAATATCTGCTGGGACTGCTGGCCCCGCTGCTGCCCGGCCCTGCCGCCGTGGAGACCCCCGGCTACCCCCGCGCCCGGCAGGTGCTGGAAAACAACGGCGTGCCCTGCCGCTGCCTGCCGGTGGACGCGGACGGGCTGTCGCTGACCGCCCTTTCCGCCAGCGATGCGGCGGTGTGCTACGTCACTCCCAGCCACCAGTTTCCCACCGGGGTCACCATGCCCGCCGGACGCCGGGCAGAGCTGCTGCACTGGGCGGCCCGCGCCCCGGGGCAGCGGTACATCATAGAGGACGACTACGATTCCGAGTTCCGCTTCGACACCCGCCCGCTGCCCAGCTTGCAGGGCATGGCGGGCGCAGACGGCCCGGTGGTGTACCTGTCCACCTGCTCCCGCAGCCTTGCCCCGGGCATCCGCATCGCCTACATGGTGCTGCCCCGGCAGCTGCTGGGCGCGTGGCAGGCCAAGTACCGGCTGTACTCCGGCACGGTAGGGCGGTTTGAGCAGCAGACGCTGGCGCGCTTTATCACCGGGGGCTATTTTACCCGGCACTTAGCGCGGGAGCGCACCGCCTACAAAGCCCGCCGGGATGCACTGGTGGCGGCGTTGCGCACCTCCTTTGCGCCGGAAGAGCTGACCCTTGCGGGGCTGCACACCGGTCTGCACCTGCTGGCGCAGCTGAAAGACCCGCCGCCGGACGCCGCCCTGCGGGCTGCTGCCCGGCAGTACGGGGTGCGCTGTTCCCTGCTGAGCGACTACGACCTGACCGGCACGGCGCATTCTGCCGCCGGGACGCTGGTGCTGGGCTATGGCTCACTGCCGGATGCAGACTGCGCCGCCGCCGGGGAGAGGTTGAAAAAGCTCTGCACCGCCGCCCGGGAGGCATCGGACACCGTATAGTGCCCGCCTGCCCAGTCCCCGGGCAGGGCGTCGGCGGTGATGTCCACCGGCTCGGCGCTGGTGGCTAAAAATTCCAGCGTGCGCTCCAGTGTAGCAAGGTCTACGGCGGTCAGGCTGGTCAGCAGACTGCTGCTCACCTCCCGCAGACCCTGCGGCAGGGTGGTGGGCAGCAGCTCCAGCGCCTGACGGAAAAACGCATCCCACACCGCCGCCCGTGCGGCGGCGCTGCGCCGGGGCGAAAGAGAAGTGTCGGCATCCAGCGCCACTAAAAAGCTGTGGGCATCGGCAGCGGAGATGCCCTGCACCCCGGGGCCCTTGCCGTACCGCGCCAGCTGCTCCGGGGTGAGCGCCCCGGTAAAGCCCACCCGCACTGCGCCGTACCGCGCCGCCAGCTTTGTCAGCACTGCCGGGGCGATGGCAAGATAGTCGGTATCCTCCGGCAGGGCGAACACCTCGCCCAGCGCCTCCCGGCAGCGGGCGGGGCCTGCGGCGGCGTAGCAGTCCGCAAGGGGAACATTTTTGCCCCCGAAGGGCACCTCCAGCGCGGCGGGCACCGCCAGCAGATGGATGCAGTTCTGCCCGGCGTTCAGGTAGGCCAGCACAAAGCCCGGGGTCTCGTCTGCCACGCACAGCAGCACGGTGCACCGGTCGGTGGCTTTGGGCAGACGGATGGGCACCCCGCTCTGGCTTTTTGCGGCCTGCCGCAGACTGCTGCGCAGCTGAGCACGGCTGAGCAGCACCGTGCCGCCCACCAGCGGCAGCAGCACCAGCAGGGCGGCGCATAGCGCCGCCCAGAAGGGACGCCAGCCGCTGCGTTTTGCGTGTTTCATGGCTCTGCCTCCTTTTTGTGCATAAAGCATGACCCAACGGGCGACCCTTTATGCAGAAAGGCAGGGATGCTGTATGGCTAAAACAGAAAACCCCAACGAAAAAGACCGCGAGGAACAGGAGGATTTCTGGCTGACGCTGGAACCCCTTCCCGCACCCGCCCCTGAAAAGACCCCCGCACCGCATGAGGAGTAATGGCGCTGCATAGGATACGGTAAAAAGGGGGGGATGGGATGCCAGAGCGGTTCATGCGGGGAGTCGAGGCTTTGAACGGCATCGTGTGGGGGCCGATGGGGCTGGGGCTGCTCTTCGGCACCGGGCTGCTGCTGACGGTGCGCACCGGGGGCTTCCAGCTGCGGCGGTGGGGCTACTGGATGCGGCACACCCTCGGTGCTATCCTGACCGACCGGAGCGTCACCGCCCATACCGCCCGCGAGGAACAGGCCATCAGCCAGTTTCAGAGCCTGTGCACCGCGCTGGCTTCCACCATCGGCACCGGCAACCTTGTGGGAGTGGCCACCGCCATCCTTTCCGGCGGGGCGGGGGCGGTGTTCTGGATGTGGGTCATGGCGCTGCTGGGCATGATGACCAGCTACGCCGAGAACGTGCTGGGCATCTACTACCGCCGCAAAGACCCGGCGGGCGGCTGGCGCGGCGGGCCGATGTACTACCTGCGGGACGGCCTTGGCGGCAAGCCGGGGCGGGTGCTGGCGGTGCTGTTTGCCGCGTTCTGCGCGCTGGCAAGCTTTGGCATCGGCAACCTGAGCCAGCTCAATTCCATCGCGGGCAATCTGAAAGCGGCCTTTGGCGTGCCGGAGACCGCTACCGGCGCAGTGCTGGCGGCAGTGTCGGCGGTGATCTTGCTGGGCGGGCTCAAGCGGGTGGCCGCTGTGACGGAAAGGCTTGTCCCCGCCATGGCGCTGCTGTACATCGTAGGTGCGCTCACCGTGGTGGGGGTGCACATCACTGCCGTCCCGGCGGCGCTTGCCGCTATCGTAAAGGGTGCGTTCGGGCTGCAAGCCGCCGGTGGGGGCATCGTAGGCTACGGGCTGTCCCGGGCGGTCACATGGGGCTTTAAGCGGGGTGCTTTTTCCAACGAGGCCGGGCTTGGCTCCTCGGTGATGGTGCACGCGGCTTCCAACGTAAAAGAGCCGGTGCAGCAGGGCATGTGGGGCATTTTTGAAGTGTTTGCGGACACCATGGTGGTGTGCACCCTGACGGCGCTGGTGGTGCTGACCTCCAGCTTTGTGGATCTGGACACCGGGCGCATCGCCGCCGGGGCGGCGGGCAGTGCGCTGGTAGGGCAGGCCTTTGACGCCGTTTTCGGCGCGCTGGGGTCAAAGCTGATCGCGGTGTGCATCCTGCTGTTCGCCTATTCCACCACGCTGGGCTGGAGCTGTTACGGCTGCAAGGCCGTGGAGTATCTCTTCGGCGCAGGGGCAGGGGCGGGCTACCGGGTGCTGTTCGTAGCGCTGATGCCGGTAGGCGCGGTGATGCGGCTGGACCTTGCATGGACGCTTTCCGACACCTTCAACGGCCTGATGATGCTGCCGAACCTCATTGGCGTAATTGCGCTGTCCGGCACGGTGGTGCGCATCACACAGAACTATCTTGCCCGCAGACTTCACGGCAGCCACGCGCCGCCGCTGTTGTCGGCGGGCGAGACGATTTAAAATCGTCAGCCCTGCCCCTTGTCCCGGGGCGGGGTTTGTGCTATGCTAAGGGGTACAAGCGATTTTTTGCGCTGAGAGGAGGAGCCCCATGGCCGCCGTAAAAACACGGAATACCGCTACCCTTATGACCGAGGGCAGCATTGTAAAAAGCCTGCTGCTGTTTGCCCTGCCGCTGATCTTCGGCAACCTGCTGCAGCAGATGTACAACACCGCTGACAGTATCATCGTGGGCAATTTTGTGGGCAGTAATGCCCTTGCCGCCGTGGGCTCCAGTGGTTCGCCCATCTATCTGCTCATCGGCTTCAGTCAGGGACTGGCCGTAGGTGCGGGGGTGGTGGTCTCGCAGTATCTGGGCGCGGGCGACCACAGGGAGACCCGCGAGGCGGTGCACACCTCCCTTGCCATTGCGGTGGTCATGGGGCTTTTGCTGACCGTGGGCGGCGTTGCCTGCGGGCGCGCTTTGCTGGTGGCCATGAACACCCCCGCCGAGGTGCTGGCGGACGCCGTGACCTATATCCGCATCTACTTTGGCGGCGTGCTGTTCAGCGTGGTGTATAACATGACCGCCGGCATCCTGAACGCCGCCGGCAACTCCCGGCGCTCGCTGGTGTATCTGGCATGGGCATCGGTGACCAACATCGTGCTGGACTTTGTGTTCATCGTAGGGCTGCGGATGGGGGTGGCAGGCGCTGCCATCGCCACAGACCTGAGCCAGCTGGTGTCCTGCGTGCTGAGCCTGCGTTTTCTGATGAAAAGCGAAGACGCCTGCCGGGTGGAGCTTTCTGCCATCCGGCTGCACCGCAAAATGGCAGGCCGCATCATCCGGGTGGGTCTGCCCACCGGCATCCAGAATATGGTCATTTCCTTTTCCAACGTGCTGGTGCAGGCCAGCGTGAACAGCTACGGCGCCGCCGCCATGGCGGGCTTTGCAGCCTACATGAAGATCGACGGCTTCAACATTCTGCCCGTCAGCAGCATCAGCATGGCTGCCACCACCTTTGTGGGGCAGAACTACGGTGCGGGGCGTCTGGACCGGGTAAAGCGCTCGGTGTGGGTCACCCTTGCCATCGGGGTCATCTACACCCTTTGCACCGGCGCTGCCCTGCTGGCCGGGCAGGACGCCATCCTGCACCTGTTCACCGCCGACGAGGCCGTGGTCACCTACGGCAAGCTGGCCATGCGGTGGTTCTGCCCGTTCTACTTCCTGCTCAGCATTCTGCACGGCCTTGCCGGTGCCGTGCGCGGCACGGGTGCCAGCATCCCGCCCATGGTGGTGCTGCTGGTCTCGCTGTGCCTGTTCCGGGTGGTGTGGATCCAGTTTCTGCTGCCCTTCTTCTCCGGCATCGAGGGCGTGTTCATCCTCTACCCCGTCAGCTGGGGTCTGGGCGCATTGCTCATGATCCTGTATGCATGGAAGGGCAAGTGGATGGAGTATCATACATAACCATTTTTATAAACAACGACCCGCCGCACTGAAGGAGGTGCGGCGGGTCATTGTTTTTTCAGGAACTTCTGTCAGGACAGCTTACCATGCAAAGCCCACGGAGTCCATGTCGATCTTCTTTTCCATCAGCCCCAGACGGCTCTCGATGAAGTTGACAGCCATATCCGGCCACTGGGCGATCTGGGTGTAGTAATCCACATAGCCCTTGGTGCCAGTGCCCAAGCCCACACCGTGGGGCGCATCGGGTGCCAGATAGAAGCTGAAATCCTTGAAGATATCCGCGCACTCCGGCAGAGAGGGCAGCATCATCGCACTCAGGCCATCTTTCTGACCCACAACACCAAAGACCGGAGGCAGGTTGGGGTTCTTCGTGAAGTTCAGACCAGTGACGAACAGGCCGTAGATGGGGATTGCCACGTTCAGGTCAGCGCTCTCATAGTCCACAGCATCGCAGACGTAGCTGGGATAGACCTTATCCGGGGTATTCGTAGTGCCGAACTGGTTGGCCACCACCTGCATCACATTCATGCCGCCGGCAGAGAAGCCCACAGCGATCATGATATCGGTCTTGCCGATGTGTTTTTCAGAGGCGTTGTGGCGGATGTAGCGGATAGCGCGTGCCAGATCCAGCTGCTGATCCACAGCGGCATAAGGGTTGACGCGGCGCTGCAGCACAAAGGCGTTGTAGCCGTTCTTGTTGAAGAACTCGGCCACAGGGTAGCCTTCCACCACGTTGTTGCGGTGGGTGCTGCCGCCGCCTGCAATAATGATCACGTTGCCCTTCACCTTGCCCTGATCTCGCAGCAGGTACGGGTTCAGGAAGGGACGGAAGCCCTCGTTATCGTAGCAATTTTCCCAGTTGGTGGGCAGCGGAGATTCCACGGCCATCTGATCTCCCCAAATTTCCCAAACGGTGCTCTTGGGGTCCTTGATCTGGCGCAGCGCCTTGCGGGCATTGGTCAGGGCAACACACATATCGTAGTGAGAAGCGTTGATGCCGGGCACAGCTGCACCGTCCACCTTCTCGTACTGAGCACGGGACAGCTTGTGGAACAGCACATAGAACTTGTCAAAATCGCCCCGGAAAGCAGCCGGATAAAAGGCTACCTCGCGGGAGAGGCGGAGTTCCTCTGCCACCATGGCCTGCACCTCAGCATCGGTGTGCACGCCAGCGTTCTCAGCAAAGGATGCGGGTGCCATGCCAGCCACTGCGCCCATGGTCACGGCAGAAGCGGCGGAAAGCTTCATAAAGTCTCTTCTGTTCATCATCATTTCTCCTTTTAAATGAAGACGGCTCATTTGTGCAGAACAAAGCCGCCCGAAGCTGTACAGCAAACGCCCTGCTGCCGGGCCCAACGGACATTTCGACAGTATCGCGCCGTCGGAATCTGTGCAAATCGTATCACAAATCAGATGGATTGTAAATAGATTTCATCGCTTTTGAGCAAAATTGATATATTAGTATGCCAGTTCTTGTGAAAATCGACAGGCGTTGGACGGGCACAAAAAAGGACTGCCATGCACTCTGCACGGCAGTCCTTTTTTATCTTATTACAGCTTCTCAAACACCAGAAAGCGGAAGGCGATGGTTGTGGTGAGCTGCGGCAGAGCCGCAAGGCGGGCCGTACCGTCGCGGGGCGTTTTCCAGTAGTAGGGGGTCATGGCGAACAGGGCTTCCAGCTGGGCGGCGGGCACGGTGATGGTTCCCTGCACCTCCCGCTCGTCGATGGCACGGAAACCCGGGTACTCCACCTGCTGCACCGGGTTCTTGTAGGGCTTTTCGTAGAGCACGGCCTTCATCTGGTACAGATGCTCTGCCCCCGGCACAACGTAGATCATGCGCCCGCCCGGGCGCAGCACCCGGCTGAACTCCTCCTGCGCAAAGGGCGAAAAGCAGTTCAGCAGCACATCTGCCCAGCCGGTGCGCACCGGCTGGCTGAAGCTGGACGCCACCGCGTACTGCGCTGTGGGCAGCGCCTTTGCGGCCAAGCGCACCGCGGGCTTTGCGATATCGAACCCGGCCAGCTGCAGCGGCTTTTCTGCCGCCGCGAACTGCTGCGCGATGCAGCGGTCGTACCAGCCCTCGCCGCAGCCTGCGTCCAGCAGATGCAGCGGGGCGTCCTTTGCGGCGGGCACGCCGTGGGCAAGGCACAGCTCCCCCAGCGCCTGCCCGAAAATGCCGTAATATCCGGCATTCAGGAAGGCGCGGCGGGCGGCAACCATCTCCTTGCTGTCCCCGGGGGCTTTGGTGCGCATACTCTGCACCGGCAAAAGATGCCAGTAGCCCTCCCGGGCGCGGTCAAAGCAGTGGCCTTTTTCACATTTCAGGTCGGTTTCCCCTTGCAGTACGCCGCCGCACAGGGGGCACTGCCACGGGGCAAAGGCTTCGTTCCGGCTCATACTTCTTCGCTGTGGTCCTCAATGGGTGCGGTGGCACCGCCGTGGGCGTCCATATACTCCTCAAAGCTGGTGTACTTCTGCTGGGGCGGGCGGCGGCTGATGAGCATCAGCCCCGGGTCCTCGTCCCGGGCGGCAGCATTGCGGCCACGGCGGGCAGGCTCGGCCTTGGGAGCGCGGGGTGCGCTGCCGGTGCGGTTCTGATTGCCTGCGCTGCCGCGCTCGCTGCGGGCAGGGCGGGCGTTGTTGCTCTGGGCAGCGCGCTGCTCGCTGCGGTCATTGCGGCGGCTGCCGCTGCGGCTTGCGTTCTGGTTATTCTGGGGCTCCTGTGCGCTGCGGATAGCAGGTGCTGCCGGTGCAGCAGGAGTCTTGCGTGCCGGGCGCAGCGGAGTAGCCTCCGGGGCGCTGACAAAATGGGGGTCAAACTTGGGCTGGGCGTTGCTGCCCCGGGCGGGGGCGGCATTCTCGCGGCGGGCGCGGGGCGCTGCCGCCTCCTTGGGGGCGTTTGCGCCCCGGTTGTTGGCGCGGCGGTCGTTGCGGACCCCGCGCTTTGCGTTGCTGTCTTGCATCAGTGTTTCCTCTTTTTTCGGTTTTGCAGGCACCGCGTTCTTTGCAGCCTTCGGCTCCTGCTTCGGCGCGGGCGCAGCTGCCTTTGCAGCTTTTGCGGGCGCAGTTTCGGCCTGTTTTTTCGGCGCTTCGGCCGGTTTTTCTGTTTCGGGGCGGGGCTTTTTGCCGCGCACAGGCAGCACCGGGCGCACCGGGGCGGGCACGCCGTCCCACGGATGACCGGATACCACCGGGATCTTGCGGCGGTTCAGCTTTTCAATGCCTGCCAGATACTCCTGTTCCTCCGGGGCGCAGAAGCTGACGGCGGTGCCGTCCGCACCGGCGCGGGCAGTGCGCCCGATGCGGTGCACATAGGTCTCCGGTACCTCGGGCAGGTCGTAGTTGAACACATGGGAAAGCTCGCTGATATCAATGCCGCGTGCAGCGATATCGGTGGCCACCAGTACCCGGGTCTTGCCGGACTTGAAGTCCTCCAGCGCGGTCACGCGGGCAGTCTGGCTCTTGTTGCCGTGGATGGCGGCGGCGGGGATGCCCTGCTTTGTCAGGTCTTTTGCGATTTTATCCGCGCCGTGCTTGGTGCGGCTGAACACCAGCGCGTTGAGCACCGGCGGCTGCAAATTTTTGATGAGCCACGGCAGCAAGAGCTTTTTGTTGCCCTTTTCCACATAGTAAAGGCTCTGCTGGATGCGGTCCACGGTGCTGGACACCGGGTCCACCTTGACAAAGGCGGGGTCATGCAGGATACCAGCGGCCAGCTGCTCGATCTCGGCGGGCATGGTGGCGCTGAACATCAGGTTCTGGCGCTGGGCGGGCAGCTTTGCAATGACCTTTTTCACGTCATGGACAAAGCCCATGTCCAGCATCCGGTCGGCCTCGTCCAACACAAAAATTTCCAAAGCGGACAGGTCGATAAAGCCCTGCCCGATCAGGTCGTTCAGCCGTCCCGGGCAAGCGATGAGGATGTCCACGCCCTTTTTCAGCGCTTCCACCTGCGGTGCCTGTCCCACACCGCCAAAGATGACGGTGCTGCGCAGCTTCAGGTACTTGCCGTAGGCTTCAAAGCTTTCGCCGATCTGCAAAGCCAGCTCCCGGGTGGGGGTCAGGATCAGCGCACGGACAGCGCCCTTGCGGCGGGGCGCATTGGCGGTGAGCCGGTCCAGCATGGGCAGGGCAAAAGCCGCCGTCTTGCCGGTGCCGGTCTGGGCGCAGCCCATCAGATCCCGGCCTGCCAGCACCGGCGGGATGGCCGCTGCCTGAATGGGCGATGGGGTCTCGTAGCCCGCTTCCTGCACAGCGCGCAGCAGCGGGGCGGACAGATTCAGTTCTTTAAATGTCATGGTTCTCCTATTATTCTGTGATCTTCCGGCACTCGATGTAGTAGCGCTTTTCCTCCGCGTGTCCCATGCTGAAGGTCTTGCGGGGCAGCACGCCGCCCATCACAACGCCGCGGAACAGGTCGCTTTTGGCGAAGGGCGGCATCAAAAACGCCACTGCGCCCTGCTTGCACAGCGCACGCACAGCCGGCTCGTCATGCACATAGTCCACCTTTGCTTCCGGGTGGCGCTCGATATAATCCGAAATAAAATCGTCGATGGTGCCCACGGTCAGCGGCTCGGTGGGGTCCTCAAAGCTGAGCACATTGGCCATGTGGGGGCCTGCCAGCGTAAAGGGCTGCTTTTTGCTGCCGCCAAAGCAGCAGCCTGCCATGTTGGAATCGCTCCATGTAATCAGGCTCAGTAGCACGGTGGCGCAGTCCACGTTGAACAGCACCCGGTGAATGGGCTCGATCTCAATAGCCGGGGAGTGCACGTTGCACACCTCTGCCAGACACCAGCGGGCGGGGTGGTTTTCTGCCTGCTCCGGGGTCAGGGTCTTTTTCAGTTCCTCCCAGCAGGCCTTTGCGGTGGCCAGCGAGTGGTTGCCGTCGCCCACGGCCAGCGTCAGCGGGTCGCGGCGGGTGGCATCGGGGTATTTCTTGTCAAATTCCTCCTGACTGCCCAGCACGGTCAGCGCATTTTCGATTTGTGCGATGAGGGCGGGGTCCTCCACCGCCCAGCCTGCCACATGGCCGCCGCCCAGCATCAGCTCACCCTCGTACACCTTGGGCAGGCTGTCCTTGTGGGCGGCAATGGGCTCGATGAGGGTGCAGCCCGGGTCGTCCGCCAGCATCATGATATGGGGCGTTTCCAGCGCAGCGCCGGTGCGTACCTTCATGCGGGGCGGGATGCGGCTTTCCACCGTGCACTCGCTGGGGCGCACCGCGCATTTTTCGCCCCGGCGGTAGCTGTAAGCCTCCAAGTCCACACGCCCTACAAGACCCTGCCGCACCCGGCCGCTCTGCTCGGTGCGCTCTACATAGATAAAGCCATCCACCGCCCGGGTGAGCACATTTTGGGCATAATCCTGCATGGTGGCGTGGATCTTTTCCACCCGCGCGTCGGCGTCTCCGTCCTCCAGATACACCTCCGGCAGGATCAGGTTCAGGGTGCTGGGCGCACCCGCAGCGGTCTTTTCTGCCCGCTGCCAGTAGCTGCGGTCACTGGTAAACTGATCACAGGCAATGCAGCCCCACTGCTCCAGCGGCACCTGCTCCGAAGGCAGCAGGATGTGTGCGGGTGCAAAACAGGTAGTCGGTTTCATAGTCGTTTCCTCCCCTCTTTATTGCAATTCAACTTTTTTAATGCAACAGCAACAACGTTGAATTGCATATCGCAAATATGCTGTTTGAATGTTGCGCTAATTTTTGACTTGCGATAAAAGCCGCTTCTCAGCGGAACGCTGCGGTGTCGTGCACCACAAGATGCTGCACACCGGCGTCGGCAGCGGCCTGCTCCAGCGCAGCGCGGCTGTCCGCATCCAGTGCGGTGCTGCTGGTGACCAGCAGGTTTTCCATGCCAAGGGACGTACCGGTGGTGCCAAGGGCATCGGTGGCAGCGGTGCACAGTGCGTCAGGGTAGCTGACCCACAGGGTCACGCTGCCTGCAAAGCGGGTCTGCCATGCGGCGATATCAGCGGTCAGCTGGGCGGCGCGTCCTTCCCGGCTCTTGCCGCCGGAAGCGCCGAAGTCCTGCTTGCGGGTGATGATGTTGGGGAACTGCACCCCGGTAAGCACCACCTGCTCGTAGCCCATGCCCTGTACCTCCTCAATGAGGTCGCCGATATACTGCACCGCGCTTGCGGCAAAGGGGTTCATCCACGCCTTGCCGCCCTTGGCTGCGCTGACGTTGTCCAGCCAGAGGCTGTTGCCGTCGTAGTGCACGCCCATGCTGCGGTCGGTGTACACCGACACCGGGTCGGTAAAGGCGGCAAGCTGCGCCGCCGGGATGATGCCCTCCTCCCGCAGGATGGCGGCGATATTGGCCGCATCCACCGGGTTTTCGGTGATGCTTTGCGCAGCAGCTGCCACCCCGGAAGCATAATACACCGTGCCAGCGGCGTCCTTCAGGGTGACAAGGGCGTAGTCTGCGCCCTGCTGCTTCAGCTGCCGGGCGGCGGCGCGGATGGCGGCATCATCGGTCAGGGCGGTCACATCCAGCTCTGCCCAGCTGCCGCCGGTAATGGCCTTGCCGTCCAGCGGCTTTTCCTCCTCCGGCTCCGGTTCAGACGACGCTGCCTGCGAGGCGGCAGCGCTGCTTGCCGCCGCAGAGGAGGCGGCTGCCTCGGCGCGGGAAGCGCTTTCGGCCTCGAGGTCCCGGTCCTTGACCACGGTATACCATGTGTGGGTGGCCCAATCCAGCACATGGGGTGCGGCAAACCATGCTGCTGCCAGCACTGCCACTACCAGCACTGCAATGCCGATGCCGCGCTTGACGCGCATTTCCCGGCTGTAAAAGCTGCGGTGATAATGCTTGACCTTCTGACGTTTATACTTAGCCATGGTATTCTTTCCTCCCTGTCTGCATTACAGGATGACGGAATGTCCGGTAAAGCCATAGATTGCCAGCGCCAGCACGCCGATATACACCAGCGTGATGGGCAGGCCGCGGAATGCCTTGGGGATCGCTTTGCTGCGCAGGCGGTGACGCGCCTCGGTGACCAGCAGCACCGCCAGCACATAGCCAAGGCCGCTGCCAAGGCCAAAGCCAAGGCTTTCGCCAAGGGTAAAGGTCTGGGTGCGCTCCACCAGCACCGTGCCCAGCACGCCGCTGTTCAGCGCGGCCAGCGGCACGATGCGCAGCAGCTGGGCGCGGCGGGGCAGGCTGCGCAGCAGCCACAGCACCAGATGCTCTGCCAGACACACCACGGCAATGCTGGCGATATACACCAGCGGGCGCAGCTGGGCGCGGTTATCCAGCGGGGCAATGAACCACCGCCCGGCAAAGAAAGCCACCGGTGCCACCAGCACCTGCGTGATACACAGCATCATGCCGAACAAGGCGCTGCTGGTGCGGTCGTCCCCCACCAGCTGCACCATGCGGGACACGCCCAGTGCACGGGTAAAGACAGCGTTCTGTGCAAAAATAGCCAGCAGTGCATAGCTGAAAAACACTGCCGAACTGCTTACAACTTCTTTCACGGTTCGCGGTCCGCCTCCTTCTGGTAGTGCACGGTCAGGGTATCCCGCGCTTCCTTTTGCAGATATTCCTTGCGCTTTGCAGCGGCAGCGCGCCAGATGGCGCACAGGATGCCCAGCACGATAAAGCCGCCCGCCGGCATCTTAGCCAGCGGCAGCAGCGCCCAGCGCCCTACCGGGGCACCAAACACGGTGCCAAGGCTGAGCCACTCGCGCACCATGCCGATCACGAGCAGCAGCAGCGCGTAGCCCACGGTGATGCGCACGCCCTTGGAAACAGCCTTATGCACCGTCTCCTGCACGCGGCCGAAGCGGTAGGTCAGAAGCGGCTCCACCACCAGCATGGGCAGGTAGATGCCAAGGTTCAAAAGACCAGTGCCGAACACGAAGTTCAAAATGGGATACGCCGCCAGATACACCACAGCGGCGCTGGCTGCATACAGAATGGCACGCGGCAGCAGCTTTTTTTGCAGCTGCGCGGGCGAAGGCTCCTCATCCCGCAGGGGCACAAGGCGGCTGAGCAGGCAGGCCAGCACGCGGGAGGGCACCAGCAGCAGCGCCACCGCCGCCGCCAGCGTCAGACTGTTCTGGCCGGTGGTGGCCACGACCACCAGCGGTGCCAGACCCATGCCCTGCATGACCACCGGGTTATTCAGGAACACGCGGTCGTGATGGGCAAACTTTTCGGGATCTTTTAAAATCAGCTCCGCAGTACGCTTTTTCATTCCGCAGCCTCCTTTCGTTCGGACGGCAGACGGTGCAGCAGACGGTACAGCCGCTCCTCGGTGCGGTCAATGAGCGCGGACACACTGTTGACTGCCAGCAGTGCAAAGCAGACGCCGGTCTCGTACACGCCGAAATAGCGGAAGCCCATGGTGGCGATGCCCACCAGTGCGCCGTACAGGATGCGCCCAAGCCGGTGATGGGCACAGGTGTATGGCTCGTTGAGCAGGAACACCGCGCAGAACAGCATTGCACCGGTGTGCAGCTCGTCCCGGATGCCCTGCAAGCGGGGCATCAGGCTGCTGAAGAGGGTGCTGTCTGCCAGACCTACCTGCCGCGGGAAGAAGAAAGCGATGAGCCCGCAGGTGATGAGAAAGCTCGCTGATGCGCCGATGTGCACGTCCTTCTGGGTCCACAGCACAAGGCCGCAGGCCAGAATGACCAGCGCTGCGCCGGTGCCCATGGGGGCGGCAAACTCGCCCAGCGCGATGGCGAGGGCGTTCAGGTTCAGGATACCGCCGCTGCGCAGGGTATCCTCGATGGTGCTGCTCACCGGCACGGCAGAGGCGTTCCACAGGGGCAGCGGCGTATAGGGCTGCGGGTAGCGCACCACCTGCTCCGGCCACGATACCGCCGCCACGGCGTAGCCCACGGCAGCGGGGTTGAAGGGGTAGCTGCCGTAGCCGCCAAAGACCTCCTTGCCGATGAGCACGCCCGCCAGCACCGCCACCACCAGCACATAGATGTCCACGGTGGCGGGCATGAGCAGGGCGATGATCAGGCTGAAACTCTCGTTGGAGAGATCTTTATTGGTGTACACCCGATGGCGCAGCAGCGCCACCAGACGGTCGCACAGGTTGCCGGTAAGCAGGGCGATGCCGCACAGCAGCAGCGGACGTGCGCCGTAGAAATAGCAGGCCATGCACAGCAGCGGCACACACAGCCAGAAAACGTGCTCGTAGTACCGGCCGGTCTTTTGCAGCTGTCGTTCCTGCTCCTGGATCAAAGCTTCATCCATATACAGCCCTCCTTACAGGCTGGCCAGTGCGCCCACAGCCGCAGCGGGGTCGGCAGCGCCGAACACGGCGCTGCCCGCCACCAGCACGTCGGCACCGGCTTCTACGCACAGGGGTGCGGTGGCGGCATCCACGCCGCCGTCCACCTCCAGCAGGTAGGAAAGGCCGCGTGCTTCCCGCTCTGCCTTGAGCCAGCGCAGCTTATCCAGCGCCGAGGGCATGAACTTCTGCCCGCCGAAGCCGGGCTCCACGCTCATCACCAGCACCAGATCCAGCTGCTCCAGCCACGGTGCCAGCGCCTGGGCCGGGGTGCCGGGCTTGATGGTCAGACCCACCTTGCAGCCCAGCGCACGCACGGCGTCAATGGTGGCCTGAATATCATCTTCGCACTCCAGATGGAAGTTATACAGGGTCGCACCGGCCTTGATGAAGGGCTCGGCGTATTGCAGCGGGTGGCTGATCATCAGATGCACGTCATAAAAGGCATCCGGCAGCGCCTTGTGCAGGCTTTTGAGCACCGGCACGCCAAAGCTGATGTTGGGCACAAAATGCCCGTCCATCACGTCGTAGTGCAGCATCTGTGCGCCGGCGTCCAGCACCATGCGGCAGTCTGCACCCAGCTTGCCAAAATCAGCAGAAAGAATCGAAGGACTTACGATGGCCATAATATTTCATTACGCTCCGTTATTTTTAGCAATTTTTATCCCATGCGTTGCGTGTTTTGCAGGGTTCTGCCGGGCAAAAAATACGCGGGCATGGTTATCTTTTAGTTTACATGAAAACGGCCAAAAAATCAAACCCGCAGCCGTTTTTTTCACCGAAAAGTCGTAAATAGCGCAAAAAGTCCATTGCGCGGCAGCATCTCCATGTGCCGCGCAGCTGCCGCCGAAGGCTTGCCATTTTGCAGCAGCTTTCTTTGAAGCAGGACGATTTGGAATGGCCTCCGCGTTGCTCTGGCCATATTCAGCGGAAAATAGATTTTTAATTCCGCGTTTGTCGCACTCTGCGGAGTGCTCCAAACGCATTTTCACAAGAGGGGGTCACAGCGGTAAGCAGAATTTTTATTCCAACAACGCCAAAGCAGCCAGACCGCCCGGGCGGGGCAGTCTGGCTGCGGGGTCTTATTCTACCGGCTTCATGCTGGCGGGGTCCTCCACCGCGCCGGGCTGACCGGCGGCGTCCGGCAGGCGCTTCATGCCGCCGGGATTGGGGGAACAGGTGGGCAGGGTGAACACAAAGCGGCACCACTCGCCCTGCTGGCTCTCCACGCGGATCTGCCCGCCGGACAGGTTGACCAGCACCTTGCAGATATTCAGTCCAAGGCCGGAGCCACGGGCGTGCAGGCCGCGGGAGCGATCCTCCTTGTAGAACCGCTCGAACACATAGGGCAGCGCCTCCGGGCTGATGCCCTGCCCGGAGTTCCAGATGGAGATCTCGGCCTCGGGGCCAAGCTTTTCCACGCTGAAGCGGATGGTGCCGCCCGCCGGGGTGAACTTGATGGCGTTGTCCAGCAGGTTATACGCCACCTGATGGATCAGGTCAGGGTCGGCGTAGACCAACACCTTTTCGTCCATGGTCAGGCCTTCCAGCTCGATCATGCCATCATTGATGCGCTGCTCTGCCGCCAGCGCCACGCCGGTCAGGGTCTCCCAGATATTGAACATCCGGGCGTTCACCTGATACTCTCCGCTTTCCAGCTTGGAGAGATCCAGCATATTCTGGATGAGCCGCGCAAGGCGCCCGGTCTCCTCGCTGACCAGCTGCAGGTAGTGGTTTTGCATCTCGGGCGGGATGGTGCCGTCCAGAATGCCGTCCACAAAGCCCTTGATGGTGGTCATGGGGGTGCGCAGCTCATGGGCGATATTGCCCATGAACTGCCCCCGGGAGTTATCGTTGGACTGGATATTCTCCGCCATCTGGTTGAAGGTGCGGGCAAGGTCTGCCACCTCGCCGTCGCCCTCCACGCCCTCCACGCGGACGGAGAGATCGCCGCCGCCAAAGCGCTGGGCGGCATCGGTGACTTTTTGCAGCGGGTCGGTGAGCTGACGCATCAAAAGGCGGGTCAGCACGCTGGCGCACAGCAGCATCACGCAGGCAGACATGAGGAAGTTGGACCAGAACTGCTGCTTGAAATCGGTGAGCTGCGCACCGGAGGAGCACAAAAACAGCCAGCCGCTGAACAGGCTCTGGTCGTCGATGGTCTCCACCGCCGCGATATAGCTTTTTTCGGTCAGGGCACCGCCCAAATCGCCGAAAGCGTGGTAGTGCCGGGCGTCCGGGTCAGCCACTGCATTGGCGCGCTGGCAGATATCCAGCGGCACGGTGCCGGTGGTAAGTTTGTCCGGGTCGGAGGCAATGAGCACATTGCCCTGCCGGTCGGTGAAAAACAGATAGGCCTCGGCGCTCTCGCCGATGATCTCCAGCTTGGTGTTCAGCGCGTCCAGCTCTGCGCCCTGCGGCATGGTCTCGCTGTTTACCAGATACTCCGCAGTGCGCTTGGCAACGTTTACTACCTGATCCAGTGTTTCGTAGCGATCCTTCGCAAAATAATTCTTGAACAGCACCCACTCCGAGCAGCCCATCAGCACGATGCCCAGCACCATCAGGGTGGACACCATGGAGAAAAAGGCCGTGGAGATACTTTTACGCATTACTGACGCACCTCGAACTTATAGCCCACGCCCCAGACGGTTTTCAGCTCCCACTTATCAGAAGCCCCGGCCAGCTTTTCGCGCAGGCGCTTGACGTGGACATCAATGGTGCGGCTGTCGCCGTAGTACTCAAAGCCCCACACCTCGTCCAGCAGCTGGTCGCGGGTGTACACGCGGTTGGGGTGGGAGGCCAGACAATTCAGCAGTTCCAGCTCCTTGGGGGGAGCTTCCACCACCTTGCCCTTGACCCGCAGCTCGTAGCTGTTCATATCCAGACGGAGGTTGTCGAACTCAATGACGCCCTCGGTGCTCTCGGCGGCAGCGGAGGTAGTCTGGCAGCGGCGCAGCACCGCCTTGATGCGGGCCACCACCTCTTTTGCGTCAAAGGGCTTTACCATGTAATCGTCCGCGCCAAGCTCCAAGCCCAGCACCTTGTCAAAGGTCTCGCCCTTGGCGGTAAGCATCATTACCGGGGTGTTGCCCGCCTTGCGGATGCGGCGGCAGACCTCAAGACCGTCCATGCGTGGCATCATCACGTCCAGCAGCACCATGTCCGGCTTGACCGCGTTGAACTTTTCCAGTCCTTCTTCGCCATCGTTGGCCACGGTGACCTGATAGCCCTCCTTGGTCAGGTACAGCCGCAGCAGCTCGCAGATGTTGGCGTCGTCATCCACCACAAGGATCTTTTCGTTTGCCATAAGTTTTCCTCCCCTTTTATGCAGGTTTTTGCTGTATCTTCAGCCCTTCCGGGCGTTTTGACAGGCTCTTTCCTTTCTATTATACGGGACAGTTATGACAAAATAAAGAAGGAAGTGTAGTTTTTTTCACATTTCTGCCTAGGGTGCACCTTACGCAGCCGCGCTATCGGCAAGAAACGTTCACAATGGAACCTCCAAAATTTGATTTCTTGCCGATAAAATGGTATAATCGTTTTACTGGGAGGTGTTATCATGAAGTACCATTCTGTCGCTGATACGGCAAAATCATGGAATATTTCAGAACGGACTGTCCGCAACTACTGTGCTACCGGCAAGATCCCGGGCGCAGTGCTTACCGGCAAGACTTGGAACATTCCGCAGGATGCAAAGCGCCCGGCGCGCACCAACAAAAAGCTGGAAGCACCCCGTACCCTGCTGGATATTTTGCAGAACGAGATGACCGGGCAGGTCAAGGGCGGCATCTACCACAAAATCCAGATCGACCTGACCTATAACTCCAACCATATTGAGGGCAGCCGCCTGACCCATGACCAGACACGGTACATTTACGAAACCAATACCATCGGCATGGAGAACGGTGTTGTCAATGTAGATGATGTAGTCGAAACAGCCAATCACTTCAAGTGCATTGACCTTGTCATCCGGGAGGCAAAGAGACCCATCAGCGAAGCGCTTATTAAAAAGCTGCACCTTACCCTGAAAAGCGGCACCAGCGATTCCCGCAAGGACTGGTTTGCTGTCGGTGAATATAAAAAGCTTCCAAACGAAGTCGGCGGCAGAAGCACCACCGCACCGGAACTGGTTGCCCCACAGATGAAAGAGCTTTTATCCGCATACAATCAAAATTCTGCCAAGTCGCTGGAGGATCTGCTGGAATTTCACTGTGCCTTTGAATCCATCCATCCGTTTCAGGACGGAAATGGACGTGTCGGGCGGTTGCTGCTCTTCAAGGAGTGTCTGCGGAACAACATCGTGCCGTTTATTATTACGGATGACCTCAAACTGTTCTACTATCGGGGTCTGCACGAGTGGAAATCCGAACGCGGGTATCTACTGGACACCTGCCTGACCGCGCAGGATCAGTTCAAAGCCGTCCTAGATTATTTCAGGATTCCTTATTCAAGATAGCCCCTCCCCCTTGCGCTGGCGGGGTTCATCGCGTATAATGGTAGATGTATCGTTATGCCAAAAAACGTGTAAGGAGCGTATTTTATATGAAGTTAGGTATCGTCGGCCTGCCCAACGTGGGCAAGTCCACTCTGTTCAACGCCATCACCTCCACCAAGAATGCGGAGGCTGCAAACTATCCCTTCTGCACCATCGAGCCGAACTCCGGCATCGTGGCAGTGCCGGACAAGCGGCTGGACAAGCTGGCCGAGATCTGGCAGACCAACAAAAAGACCCCTGCTATCGTGGAGTTCGTGGACATTGCCGGTCTTGTAAAGGGCGCAAGTCAGGGCGCAGGCCTTGGCAACAAGTTCCTTGGCCATATCCGCGAGTGCGACGCCATCGTGCACGTTGTACGCTGCTTTGACGATGACAACATCATCCATGTGGTGGAGGACGTGACCAAGGCCGAGGCCGTGGACCCCATTGCCGATATTGACGCCATCGACTACGAGCTGATCCTCTCCGACCTTGAGGTGGTGCAGAACCGCGCTGGCCGCATGGCAAAGGCTGCCAAGAGCGGCAACAACAAGGGCGCTGCCGCCGAGGCCGCCTGGCTGCAGCAGCTGGCCGACCATCTGAGCACCGGCAAGCCCGCCCGCAGCTTCGATTTTGACCCCGCCGACACCGAGCAGCAGGCCGTCCTGCACGAGATGGGTCTGCTGAGCGCAAAGCCGGTGCTGTACGCCTGCAACGTGGGCGAGGACGACCTGA
>ERZ772902.1203-NODE-1203-length-20944-cov-30.681268_pt1 | contig 20944 bp, 19 predicted proteins | sample MGYA00511470_ERZ772902 | MGnify/ENA primary metagenome ERZ772902 (study PRJEB29015, sample SAMEA2737717) | human gut metagenome | biome: human gut; feature: human-associated habitat; material: faeces | place: China | collected 2012 ... | reverse complement strand
TGTCCGGATGGTTCGGGTTGAAAATCTCGTTGCAGGTCATCACCGTCACCAGATTCTCCGTCTCCGACAGGTTAATGATGTTGTGAGTCCAGCCGGGAATCATGTGAACAGCCTCAATCTTGTCCCCGGAAACTTCAAACTCCACCGTTTCTCCGGTATTGATGTTTCGTTCTTGAATCAGTCCGTGACCGGCAACCACGATGAACAACTCCCACTTGTAGTTGTGCCAGTGCTGCCCCTTGGTGATGCCCGGACGACTGATGTTGATGCTCACCTGCCCGCAGTCTGCAGTATGTACCAGTTCCGTAAAGGAGCCACGGTTGTCTACGTTCATTTTGAGGGCGTACTTGAATTTGTCGGTGGGCAGATAAGTCAGGTACAGGGAGTAAAGTTTCTTGGCAAAGGAGCCGTCCGGCATCTTGGGCATCATGAGGGTGGTGGGCTGTGCCTTGAACTCCTGCAGAAGATCCACGATTTCGCCCAACGTGACCTTGTGGGTCACGGGGACACAGCAGTAACGCCCGTCTGCTTTCAGAACGGTTTCCACACTGTCAAATTCACAGTGCTGCTCCTTGCCTTCCAGCAGGTCGAACATCCCTTCTACCAGATCATCGATATACAGCAGTTCCAACTCAGTACTGCGGTCGTTGACGGTGAAAGGCTCGTCATTGGCAACTGCCCAGCAGAAGGTGCTGACGGCACTGTTGTACTTGGGGCGGCTATGACCCATCAGGTTCACAAAACGGTAAACCGCAACCTTTGCCCCGGTCTCCTGAGCATACTGGAAGAACAGTTCCTCGCCAGCCTTCTTGCTGCGTCCGTACTCACTGTTGCCGAAACGGCCTGCCAGCGTCGCTTGAATGGATGAGGATAGCATGATAGTTGCCTTGTTGTTGTGCTTTTTCAGGCAGTTCAGCAATTCGGATGCAAAGCCGAAGTTGCCCTTCATGAAATCTTCCGGGTTTTCCGGACGATTCACGCCTGCCAGATTGAACACGAAGTCCGCCTTGCGGCAGTACTCGTCCAGCTCCACTGGGGTGGAATCCAGATCATACTCGTAGATTTCTTTAATATCCAATGCCGGGCGAGTCCTGTTCTTCCCATCCCGGATATTTTTCAGATTGTTGCACAGGGCGGTTCCTACCATGCCCTTGGCACCTGTGACTAGAATGTTCATTCTCTCACCTCTTAATGTACTGCGGTGCAGTCCAGAATATCTGCGCCATCCGGCACAATTGCATTATTGCAGATGGTACAGTTGCTGCCAATGTGGGTAAAGTTGCCCACATTGGCACCGGTGCGAATCACACTGTTGGTATAGATTAAGGCGTAATCCCCTACCGCTGCATCACAGTGGATTTCCGTTCCGGCATTCAGCAGAACACCGTTTCCGACAGATGCACCATTCTGGATGCAAGCGTTTTGCAGCACCACACAACCGCATCCCATCTTGGAATACGGACTGATATAGGCGCTGGGAGCAACAATATTGGGAAAAGCAAAGCCAAGAGCTTTTGCCTTCTCATACACCTGTGCCCGGAACCGATTGTTGCCGATGCCTACCACCAGCAAGCTGTACTCTTTCCGCAGCTCCGGTAAATCGGCAAGGCCGCCAACCACCGGAATGCCACAGATCTCAGCACCCACAGACTGTCCATCATCCACAAAAGCGCAATCGTATTGGAGCATCGCCTGCTCCGCCACCATGCGCCCGAAGCCGCCGGCACCACCCAGCAGCAGCTTTTCCTTAGACATTCGGGATACCCTTCAGTTCGTTCTGGACATATTCGGTGGTCAGGATCTTCTTAACAGTGCCTTCCACATCCAGACGGGTAGTGTTATGGCTGGTGTAGGACTCGTCTGCCATAGTATGTACCTCGCCGTTGACGACAAACTTATCGTAGTTCAGGTCACGGTTATCCGCAGCAACACGGAAATAATGGCCCATATCTTGGCTGCGCAGACGCTCCTCACGGGTCATCAGAGTCTCGAACAGCTTCTCGCCATGACGAGTGCCGATGATGTTCGTACCGGTATCACCAAACAACTGCTGGACTGCCTTTGCCAAATCGCCGATGGTGGAAGCATCAGACTTCTGGATGAACAAATCACCTGGATTTGCATGTTGGAAAGCGAACAAGACCAGATCCACAGCCTCGTCCAGATTCATCAGGAAGCGGGTCATGTTGGGGTCAGTGATGGTGATGGGGTTTCCAGCCTTGATCTGGTCGATGAACAGAGGGATAACGGAACCACGGCTGCACATAACGTTGCCGTAACGAGTGCAGCAGATGGTAGTGCCACCACGCTCAGCAGCTACACGGGCATTGGCGTAGATGACGTGCTCCATCATGGCCTTAGAGATGCCCATAGCGTTAATGGGGTAAGCTGCCTTATCGGTGGACAGGCAAACAACACGCTTAACGCCGGCATCAATGGCGGCGTGCAGGACGTTATCCGTGCCGATGATGTTGGTCTGAACCGCCTGCATGGGGAAGAACTCGCAGGACGGAACCTGCTTCAAGGCGGCAGCGTGGAAGATGTAATCAACACCGGGCATGGCATCCTTAATGGACTGGGGATTGCGGACATCACCGATGTAGAACTTGACCTTCTTAGCGGTGTCAGGATGCTTGGCCTGAAGTTCATGGCGCATATCATCCTGCTTCTTTTCGTCACGAGAGAAGATACGGATTTCCTTCAGGTCAGAATCCAAGAAGTGCTTCAGAACGGTAGAACCAAAAGAACCGGTGCCACCAGTGATCATAAGGGTTGCGTTATCAAATGCAGACATAATAATCTCCTTACATTTTTCCAATAATCAAGTCGCAGTATCTATGACTATTGCGACTTCTTAAAAAGCTCTTTTCATAAATCAAAGATGTGCTTACGAGCGGATGATCTTCTTCTATTTCTAATATTGCGTTGGCTAATTCTTCATAATTTGCAGAATCAACTACCAGAAAGCCTTCATTCTTTGACACCCATTTGCCGAACTTTGAATCATTGCCAATGCAAAAGACAATAGGTTTTTGACACGCAATGCACGTTGCTGTCTTACTGGGTAGTGCAGTCCTATAAATATTCGTCGCAAGTGGAATAATATTCACATCCGCCATAGCGTATATGCTGGGTGCAAGTTCAGAAGGTTGCATTGGCCAGAAGGATATGTTCGCCAATCCTTCTGCCTCATTCTGGAGACGTTTTTTATAAACGCCATCTCCAAAGATATGAAAATGAATCTTTGTTTCTTCTTGCATACGTTGCGCAGCAGCAACCATTACATCAACATTTTGCATAGTACCAATATTACCTGCGTACACGACATTGAACTTATCGTCTGGAAGAAATTCAGCTATCTTCTCACTATACACTTCCTCGTAGCTATATAGCTTATCGGAGTAGCTCCAATTATATACAACTTCTGTTTTCTTTGGATCTGCACCTTTTTCAATAAGCAAATCTCTCATATCCTCTGAGATTGTAATAATCTGATCTGCATGACGGTATGCATATCTCTGCTCTGCTGATAGAATTTTATAAATAATTCCTTTTACACTTCCGATGTACAGGGCATTCTCGGGGAAAATATCTTGTACATTATAAGATAGACGTGCTTTTGGCACTATATGTTTTACCGCAAAAGCCATAAATCCAGCAACTGTGCTTGATTGATTAAACACTGCATCCGCATCTTTGTTTTGTTTCAAGTATTTTATACATTTCCAGACATACCGTAGCTCTACAAGGTATCTTCCAATAAAATTGCTTTTTGCTGCCAGCTTGCATGGTATGCAATCCGTTGTTACACCCAACTTAAGCAGTTCCTTTGGTAAATGAGGTAACGAACCAAGTGTATCTTTTTGAACAATATGAACCGTATGCCCGTTTTCATATAGGGCCTGAACAATTGCTACGAGCAAATGCTCAGAGGTTGTTCGTCTATCAAATCCACCACTCATCCACATTAGTATCTTCAATTCTAATTACCTCTCCCTTTTTCCACGGCCTCTGGTTTCCTCTAAGTATTAATACGCCTTAACTACCCGTGCTGGAGAACCCGCAACCAATACATAGTCCTCATTAATATCTTTCGTGACGATTGTTCCCGCTGCAACTACTACACCTTTACCCTTAATCTGAACACCCGGTAAAATAATAGCCCCAGCACCAATCCATGTATGATCGTTCAAGAACACCGGTTTTTCTTCATGGTCCATGTCAGGCTCATCTTTAAGGCATTGCTCACACCAATCGCTCATTCTGTACTGACGCGCTAACACTATTGCGCCCGTTGAAATTGTAACGCTGTTTCCCAGCGTTACCCCCCCCCTGGCACTGCATCAAGCATCCATCATTAATGCAACAATTGTCTCCAACAATAAGCCGATCAGGCCATTGGATTCGCATTCTTCCTTTGAGGTGTAACGTATCAGTTTTACCCTTTATCTGGCTCTGATAGTACATATGCCCGAGCTTATTTACAAACTTGTCCGGATAATAGTAAAATAGTTTGCCAATCAAACCTGATATACAGTTCATATTATTTTCCCGTTATTATATAGACTTTATCTGATAGCGTCTCTGAATCGTCCAATGTTGTCCTCATAACAACTAATGCCGCCCTTAAAAACACTCGATGTCCCACAAACAAAAATGCTTGCACCTATCTCACGCAGCTTATGTCCATTTTCAGGCGTAATATTCCCATCTACTTCTAGTGTAATATTTTCTTTTCCATGCTCAACCAGAAGCCTCTTTAGTTTTTCTGCTTTTTTCAATGTACTTGGAACAATCTTTTGTCCAGAAAAGCCCGGATTCACCATCAAAAGATTGATTCCATCGACATAGTCAAGAACTTCTTCCAGCACATAAACAGGCGTCGCTGGGTTAATAGCCAAATATCGTTTACAACCATAAGGAGCCAACCAATCTAATGCTCTTTGCACCTGATAAGTACTTTCATAATGAATTGAAACAATATCTGTTTTTTTAATTCCTATCCATTGCAACTTATATTCCGGATTTTTAATCATAAGATGCAAATCCAGCGGAATACTGGTTAGCTCTCGCAATCCACGGATATAATCAACGCCAAGACCAAAGTTTGGAACAAATTCTCCATCCATAACATCAATATGAAGATATTCCACCTTTTCTTCTTCAAAAATGCGAATGGTCTCTCTCAAATCAACCAGATTTGCGCACATCATCGACGCTGAAATCTTACTATCGCTCATCTTAAAACTTCCTCTTTAACTACACTTAGTCATTACCCCAAACGGTCATTACTTTGCAATACGGTTCCTGATGACTACGCATCAATTCCAGTCCATCTTCTAATCTATCTGCCGTATACGTATGAGAAATCAGGGTTTTAGCCTGAATCTGTTTATTCTCAAGCGCTGCCTTTACTTCGGCCCAGTCGCAATCCTTGTTGCTTTCATAGGAAGAATTCCATGTACCAATCAACTTCAGCTGTTTTCTGAGAATTCTCCAATAGACATCTTGTTTCATCTCAATGTTTCCGCTTGGATTTCCCATCAAAACAAGCGTTCCACCAGCTTTTGTGTATTTAATTGACTGTTCGATTGCAACTGGAGCGCCCACAGCTTCCAAAACAACATCAAACCCTTCTGCATTGGAACCCGCAATTCTATACTCCACATTGCCAATTCTTTCTGCAAGCTCACGCTTTGTTTCACTTCTTCCGAAAATCGTTACTGAAGAAGCTCCTTTTCTTTTTGCCCATTGAGCAGCGGCAAAGGCAATCATTCCGGTTCCTACCACCGCAAAGGAGTCGCCTTCTTTTAATCCGCTCTGCTTAATTGCATGAAGGGCTACGGCTAACGGCTCCATCATCGCAGCCTCTTCGAAATCTACGCCCTCGTCCAGTTCTACAAGATTCCAGACCGGCACCGCAACATAATCTGCAAAAGCCCCGTCGCGTCTTGAACCAATGTAGTCATAGTTCTCGCACATTTCATAATGACCTGTTTTACACTGCGCACATTTTCGACAAGGAATCAGTGGGAAAACAGACACTTTCTTGCCCACCAGACGCTGATTTTCCGCATCAGAGACTGCTTCGACCCGGCCCGAAAATTCATGTCCCGGAATGGTAGGAAAATGATATGTTCCCTTGGTAAAGATTCTAGGAATATCAGAGCTACATATCCCGGCTGCCTTAACCTTTACAATGCTCCATCCCTCCGGACAATCAGGATATTTGACCTCTTGATACTGTAAATTGTTTACAGCGCAAAGATTGTATGCTTTCATTTATCCTCCATCTCGCTCTTAAACTTGTTTAAATCTGTCATTGTTGTTATCTTGTAGTTATGTTCGTCACCCGGAACAATTTTCACTTTTAATTTGTTCCGAAATGCCACTTCACTGCTTCCTCTCACCTTGCCAAGATCTTCTTCCGTCATGTCTTTTTGAATTGCATAGTATTTACCCAGTGCAAAACTTTCCGGTGCTTGCCCAGCATATAGGAAATCACGATTCAACAAAGACTGAATCATTCTCCCATCTTCGCTCATATATACTGTGTCCTTTAACGGCAAAGCTGGCATTACTCCATCTGCTTCCGTCAAACCATCAATACAGGCTTCTATAATTGCATCTGTCACATTAGGGCGTGCAGCATCGTGGATAATTATTTTATCCGAATCTGCCGCACCGATTTCATAAACCTTCCTCATTCCATTCAAAATGGAATGCTGACGACTTGAACCGGCATCTGCAAACCCGGCAAATTTCTTGATTTGCTCACGGTCAACCAAATCCTTGATAAAGGTTTTCCACTCTTCTGCAGCTACCACAACTATCGCATCGACCTGTCTGTGCTCTTCAAATGTTCTCAATGAAAATGCAATGATTGGTTTACCTTCCACCTCCATATACTGTTTTGGGATGCTTCCGCCCAAACGGGTGCCTTGTCCTCCTGAGAGAATGATTGCGATATTCATATGTACATCTTCCTTATCGTTCTTCACACAATTCATTGATACGATCTACGCAGGCCTTGGTTGCGTTGCAAGGATGTTTTACAACCGTTGCACAATATTCACCGCATTTTTTCGACTCGCTTGCGTAATCCATGCCCAAAATAAAATCTATCGTCTCTTCTTCTGTGCTCATCACACCATTGGGAAATTCTTGTCGAAGATCAAAGTAAAGTCCATAGTTCTTATAGAATTCATCGTAGTCATATGCGTAGCACACCATTGGTTTCTTAAGCAATCCGAAGTCAAAAAAAGCACTGGAATAATCAGAAACCAATATGTCAGATGCGACATAAAGCTCATTAACATCTGGGTAGTCAGATACATCTCGCCAGAAATCGCCTTTTTCAGAAATAAGCTTTGACTTCGTAAAATGATGAGCTCTTACAAGAACTATATAATCCTTCCCAAGCTTCTCCTCCCAAACGGACGGTGTTAAGGATTCCAACGTTCCTTCACGCCATGTAGGCATATACAGAATTGCTTTTTTGCCTTCGGGTATACCTATCGACTGTCGAACTCTCTTACGATCTTGCTCAGTAAGCTCGTATAACGAATCCTCTCTCGGTCTACCACACCACAAAAGATTTTCTTCTTTCGCATTATACGAGTCTAAAAGAACATCATGGGTGTACTGACCATCACAACAAACGATGTCGACATATGAAAAATCATAGTCTTTTCTTCCCGAAACCGCATTTCCCCCCTTTTTAGGCCCGGTTCCGTGTGTCGTGTTGAGATAAATCGTCTTTTTCTTCTTAAAGTGCAACCCTCTCTCGATGTTCACATCCGTTATCCATATCCTTGCTCGAAGCGCAGTTCTAAAATATTCCGGACTATCAATCTTTATCTTAGTTGCTCCTTCGACATCATAATTCTCAGGTCGAGAAAACGCCCACACATAGTGATATCCCTTGAATCGAGGATCCTTTTTCATTTCCTCGAAGACTGCCTTCGGACTTCCGCCATATTGATCACCGCTCATTGAGGACAGTAAAACCAGAGTAGCATCGAATCCAGTAAACCACCCCCAAATTCGGAACACAGCCCCCATAATAGTTTGATACATGCATTGAATCCACCTATAATGCTTAATCAAATATGCGATTTTATCATGCATACGTTTTCTCTCCTCTTATTCACAAAACAGCTCAGACTCAATCTCCAAGAGTCTGAGCCGTTTATTCCTTATATAAAGCTCTACTAATCGCCCTCAGCAGTGTGAGTCACACTGCCGCTATGTCTTGTGCCGCCACAATGAACGATGCTACGTCCATGTCACGGCAGTTCCCGTCTTTAGTCCCGATGGTACCAATCCTCGCTACGGTAGCTCCCTTGCTTCTGCCAGATTACCCCACACGAATGGGCATCTCTGCGGCCATGTGGTTATCACCATCACGCTCACAGACGACTTGTTATCTCCAAGACCGGGATGAAATCGCAGATGAGGTTATCATTGCTCAGCCCAGATAACGCTATGTGAAAGTCCCCACAGTGTCGGTAATATCATCACAGTGCTATCCGGCATAAACCCACGAGCTACGGTCGCATCCATAAAAGTGCTTTTTCGGGACATAAACGCCTCAATTCAACCTCATTTTGTCTTCTCTCACGCCCATGGTCTCGGCATTTTGCACTACTAAATGCAGTATTTCAGCCTCATGTAGGGCAATTGCCAACTTTTCAGCTTGACGCTACTGTAAGAGCCGCATTTACGCCTGATTCCGCTCTGGAATTTTTCCCAATTTTTAGTAGCTTAAAATGCACAAAATCATCGATATTTAGCGATTTTCTCCGCTCATAGCAGTGGTTTGGCCCTCGGAAACTCCCTCGGTGCTTTCCGGCATAAACAGGATTTTCACTGTTGCAAACATGATTTTCAAATCTTCGACAATGCTCGGATGAGCTATGTACATTAAATCCATAGTCAGTTTGTCGTAAGGAGTAGTATTGTACTTGCCATAAACCTGTGCATACCCAGTCAATCCAGCCTTGGCCTGCAGGCGCAGGGAGAATTCCGGCATTTCCTCACAGTACTGAGCTGCAATCTCAGGGCGCTCCGGACGAGGGCCGACGATGCTCAAGTCACCCTTCAAGATATTTATAAGCTGCGGCAATTCATCAACGCGGCAAGCACGAATGATTTTGCCAACGGGCGTGATGCGGTCATCGTTTTCGCCGCTGGAAAGACGGGCGACACCGTCCTTTTCAGCATCGACCCGCATGCTTCTAAATTTGAGAATACCGAACTCTTTGCCATCCTTCGTTAAACGAATTTGCTTGTAAAAGACTGGGCCATGATCCGTTACTTTGATAGCAATTGCTGTGATAAGGAAAATCGGACTAAGAATGACAAGCGCAACAGCCGAAATAATAATATCCAGTAGTCGTTTTACAAACAGATACTCCGGCTGAGGATTATACCGGCCAACACGAAGCATCGGCAGGTGGAACATATGCATGTGATGTGCACCGGACATAATGGTGTCACCGATGCGCGGGACAACAAATACGGTAATGTTGTTTTCTACACAGTATTTCAGAATAATATTCCGATCATGGCTGTGGATGCCGCTCAAAAACACTGTGTTGATGCCGTCCAGCATGGAAAGATTCTCGATGCACTCCCCCGCCGTAGCTGTGGAGACCACTTTGTACTTGGCATCAAGACCGTACTTACCAATCAGCTGCTCCATACCACGTCTGGTATCATAAATAACGGCTGTGGCCTGCGGCGGGAAGGTTTTAAAGTAGGCGTGGTGAGCGTTATAAGCCCAAATTGAGGCCATAATAACCTGCCCCACAAGAGCTGCCACGCCAGGAAGAATGTTAGGCAGGTGCTTGGACAGTAGCCAAATCACAATGTACATGATAAAGTCGCTGACCGCAGCCGCCAAGAATTGCTCGTAGATAATTTCGGAGATACGCTGCATTGACATCAGAAAGGCGTCGTATACGCGTCCAAAGATGATGAACAGTACAAAGAACAGTGCCACGACCAGGTAATCGCCCTTTGCGTAATACGGCGATGCAACGCGCTTAGCATAGTATAGATACCAGCACATTGCAAATGGTATCGTCACAAGCACAGCATCTAACAGCTTTATCATCCGCAAAATCAAGTCATGCCTAAACCTTGTCATGTTCTTACTCCTCATTCTTCTTTGCACACATATTATTTTCAATACTGCAATTGAAATCAGGGAAAGCAGTTATGAGCAGCAAAAGGCATTCCCACAAATTACTCATGGAAAATCCTTAGCACAATTCAGCTGTCTACCAACGCAATATTTTGCCAATATATGTATTGATATAATAGCACACAATTCGACATTTATCAACAAATCGGATTCACTTTAATTATACAAGTACACAAATTCAGCACATTTTACAAATACATCCTTGTTCATAAGGTGAATGAGGCTAAAATTCGATAGATTGTTATATGTAACAGTCAATTGATACACGATTCATATTTTGCTTAAAACACAACTGATTTAAATAAAAACAGATTGCTACGCTTGCAGCAATCTGTTTTTATTTGAATCAATATTAACTACTAACGCTCAGATCATCACCTGCGTCCGAACTTCTTCCTCTTCTTTGACGGGTGTTTTTCCTTGTTCAATTCACGCTGATACGCATCTTCAGAACTGAAACCAAAGATTCCTTCTGAGACCCGTTCAACCAGTGCCGTAAACATCTCGTAATCGCGCAAGTAGTTATTCCTTGCCTTGTCATCCATTACCTTAAAAAACCTCGCCATCAAACTCATGTATGCGTTATAGTCGCCATTCTGCGCAGCCTTGAGCAGGCATTCAAACCGCCTTGCAGATGGAGTCCACAGTTCCTCCCTTTTCATCTCAAACCAGCTTCTTTCTCAATTCTCTTGCAATCTTTCTTCGTGCCTTAGAAATCGTGTTGGGTCTAACCTTAAGCTTCCTCGCCACAACCTCTATAGGATAATCCAAATAAGTACGAATAATCATTAGCTCTCTGGGTGAGAGCCTTTCCAATTCCTGCTTCAATGATACCAGAAGCTCTACTCGAGCGAATTCATCTTCCGCACGAACATCAATGACATCAGCCACATCATCAATATTGATAATAATTGGCTGATTTGCATTACCAGCAAGTCGCCTTTTCCCATTGTTCCTATATCCAAGGAGACGTTTCTCCGACCTGTATTTAATTTCCTCTTTGTCTAACAAATCAAGGATATGGCTGTTGAACGAATTACTAAGCCAGTTCTTTTCTATCGTCTGGTTAAGCTGATTATAATTGGCCCATTCACGAAGAGTGAGCCAAAGTTCATACATTTCTAATTCAGTCATTTTGACCTCCTATAGCGATTTGAGTTTTTTCGGTCAAATCACATCTAGGAGGTCCCCTGCTCCGAGCGCAACTAAGCAGTTTCACCACAAAATCACCTATCCCCTCAGTTACAATGGATTGCGTCGCTTAGGTGATTTGGGAATCGTAAATATAAATTTCACAATTCCCACATGTGGTTTATTAAAGAAGGCCACCAGAGAAGCCAAAAAGGGCTTCTTAGGTGGCCTTCATACTGACTGTATTTAATTTACTATCCGCATCCAGTTGAATAATTCGCATCATACTACATTTGTCCGCATTTGTTATAATACAACCTTCAAGCAAACTATTTCAACGTGTTTTCACTCTTTTTTCTGTCTAACTTTGTTAAAATTCCAATAGAATTATATTCCAGTATTTATTTCAGGTTTTTATTCCCGCACTCATTTTATCGTAAGCGATCAATAATCCCCCGTGAAGGCAAAAAATAAGAGCACCTCGAAACCGAGATGCTCAAAAAATCAAGACAGATGGCAATATTCAGGGAGCGCCGTAGACCAAGGCAATAGCGGCAGGAGTTGCTCACGAGTTGGCTCGCTTCCGAGTTTGGGAAGCCCCTGCAAAAGGAACAGAAGGTATCCAAAGGGATCCAGCTTGTTGCGTTTAGCTGTTTCAATCACGCTGAAGCACAGGGCACTGGCATCTGCGCCTTTGGCTGTGTCGCAGAATAAGAAATTCCTTCTAGCCATAACAAACGGCTTAACGGTTTGCTCCGCCACATTGTTCGTAAGTTCCAGTCTTCCATCCAGCAGAACAGCCTCCAACTGTTTTCTCTGGTGTAGCAAGTATGTTTGTGCCTTTTGCAGATTCGAATCTTTTTCAGAAGAAAAACTGGAAAGGAAGTTCCAATAGGCATCCATAACGGGTTTCATTTCAGCCATACGGTGTTTTTGACGTTCGTCAGGTGACATATCTCTCCAGCAAGCTTCTAATGCGAAAATCTTTTCAGCATATGCGAAAGCCTTTTCGGATTGGCTCCCTTCAACAGGTTTCTTGCCCTCAAAGCAATCCACCCATTTGCGCCTTGCATGAGCCCAGCATCCGACTCTGGTCACAGATTCGACATCGTAGTACGCCGAATAACCGTCGGTCTGCAGGTAGCCAGAGAAGCCCTTAAGCACTCAGACAGAATGACCTATTATGTTATCCGTTTGTTTCCAATACATAGATTGGGGCTTTATCCTTTGTCTGCTGAGCCAAATCTGCTTCGTCTTCGATAATTGCAATCTGCAGCATACCCGAAACCTCCCCATAGGATTTGCATTCTTTCTTTTCTGTCATCATTCTATCAAGTGCGACAAACAATGTCAAAAAGATTTTCTAGAGCACTTATGCAGTTTTTCAGTCAAAGCAAAAGGAGCGTCCGCCAAAGCAGACGCTCCTCTTTGTGTTTCTTGTGCTTTTTGTAAGCTTACAGCTTACTTGCCGCTGCTGTTCAGGCGCGGGATGGTCTCAGTCATCGTTTCATTGCAAACCTTGCAAGTATAGGTCTTGACGCCTTCTTTTTCAGCCGTGGGCTCAGTAGTCACAACACCGTTATCCCAAGTGTGGCCTTTCTTGGGCGTGAAATCGAAAGTGCTGCTCACATCACCGCAGACTTTGCAGTATATTTCGGTGCGACCCTCTTCCTTACAAGTGGGCTCGATAACACGCTTCGCGGCACGATGACCGGTGGAGTGTACAATGTTGTCCTTGTAAGAGAAGCTGTCGTCCTCATTGCACTTATGCATCGTGTAGCCGTCTTCGGTGCAAGTCGGCGGAACAACGGTAACGGTGAATGTGTACTTGGTGGGCAGGACCTTTTCAGTCTTGGTCGCATTACAGTTCTTGCAATACAGGGTCTTTTCACCGTACTCGTCATAAGTAGGCGGGGTAGTGATGACACCCTCGTCCCAGATGTGACCAGTACCACCGTAGTCGTAGGTCATGGTATGGGAAGCATCGCGCTTGCAGTGCATCCGCATGGTGCCCTTCTCGGTGCAGGTGGCCTTTTTCAGGCATTCGGTGTGCTCGGTGTCCCAATCATGGTAGCCGATAGCAGGCACAGGCATCAACACTCTTTCGTTGCACCCCTCGTAGCTGCAGTACATCCAACGCTTGCCTTCAGTTTCGCAATAAGGTCCCTCGATGATTTCGCCAAGGCGCGTGTAATCGTGGTTATGCACCTTAGCAATATCTTCGGTCTTTGTTGCTTTGCAAACATTGCAGGTGTAGGTCTTGATGCCAGTTTCGGTGGCTGTAGGCTCCTTGGTGATGACGCCCTCATCCCACTGATGTTCACCAGTGACAGGCAGGTTTTTCACATGCTGCTTATCGTTGCAGCGCTCACAAACATTGTCTACGCTGCCAAGAGCACCACAGGTAGCCGGAGTAGTGACTTCTTTGTACTGATGGCCCAGCGCAGGAACAGGCGTATCCTTGTACGTCTTTGCGGGATTCTCATTGCAGGTATGCAGCGTATAACCGTCCTCAGTGCAGGTAGGAGCAACGACAGTTTCCGTGAAGGTATAGCCCAAAGCAGGAATTACTTCTTTATGCACATGGGTCTTGTCATTCTGGCAGGTATAGGTGCGCTCGCCATCTTCTTCGTAAGTTGCTTCCTTGGTAACAACACCATCATCCCACTTGTGGCCCAGAGCCGCGATTTCTTCGGTCTTGGTCTCTGTGCAGCCGGTATTCTGGCACTTGTAGGTCTTTACACCGACAGCCTCACAGGTAGCGGGCGTGGTGACAGTGCCATCATCCCACTTGTGACCTAGAGCCGCTATTTCCTCGGTCTTAGTCTCTGTGCAGCCATTACGGGTGCAGGTATAGGTCTTAACACCAGCCTTCGTGCAGGTCGCTGCCGTTGTGACTGTACCAGCGTCCCAAGCATGGCCCAGCGCATTCGTATAATCGCGTTTCTCGGTCAGAGCGGAATCCTGGTCGCAAATGTAAACGGTGTACCCCTGCTCGGTGCAGGTAGGCGCTACCGTATTGCCCTTATGCCAGGTCTTCTCGACCATCGGAATATCTTCCGTGTATGTAGTGCCGCAGGAGGTGCAGGTAAAGGTCTTGACACCCTTCTCATAGATGGTAGCAGGCTTCGTGACCTTACCAGCATCGTAGGCGTGCGGCAGCTTTGCCTTGTAATCGCCCTTATAGGTCAGACCGGGAACTTCGTTGCACTCATAGATGGTATAGCCCTCAGCGGTGCATGTCGGAGCAACAACGTTTTTGATATGATAGGTTTTGTTGAGAGACGGGATTTCCTCTGTGCGCGTCTCATCGCACTCCTTGCACTTGAAGGTCTTGATACCGGTCTCGGTATAAGTAGCAGCCTTCGTGACTGTACCGCCATCCCAGCTGTGTCCCTTTGCCGGAACAAAGCGGTCATTGTAGTTCATGCCGCCCCACTCATGGCAGATATGCTCATCGTAGCCTTGCGTGGTGCAGGTCGCCTCATGACGGCGAACCGTGAAGGTGTATTTTACCTGAGGCTTTGCGGTAGGAGCCGGAGTAGCTGCCGGAGCAGGTGCCGGTGTTTTTGTCGCGGCCGGTTTGCTAGTTCCACCGGAAGTCGAAGCGCCGGAACTCGGCTTATTCGTCTTAGTCGGCTCGCTGGTGGCGTTATCCTTCTTATCGGTATTCTCAGCAGGTGCGGCCGTCGGTTCAGGTGTAGCTGTCGGCGCAGGTGTGGCCGTCACTTCCGGGGTTTCCGGAACCGCAGCCTGACTTTGGCTCGTGGCCACATCCGAACTCGTGGTATCGTTATTGTTTTTCCTTTTCTTGCAGCCGGTCAAAGAAACCGCAACCGTAGCGGCTAAAGCTACAGCAACGATTCTTTTCACTGTACTAACTCTCCTTTTCATAATAGACCTCCTTCCCTTTAGGGGATAGTTTCTTAACTATATTATATCAAAGAAAGCATCGCGTTTACATTGATTTTTATAGATTTTACAACTCCTCTATCAAGTTCTACCGTTTGCATAAATGCAACATCCTGTAACTGTGCATAGTATCCAGTACATATGGCTAACTCCCAACCTTCGCCACAAACTGTTGATTTTCGCCTTTTTCTAAAAACTTCCGTCATGTTGCATATTGACTATTTTCCGAGAAAAGAGTACGCTATTTTGAATCGAAGGAAGGGATTGTCATGGAAGTCAGTGTATTGCTCATGCAGCAGATAGCCCAGCTGTTTATCGTTCTCCTAATGGGCTATGTAGTCGTCAAGGCAGGGCTGTTGAAAGCCTCAGACAGCAAGGTTTTGTCCGTAGTTTTCGTATATCTGGTCATGCCGTGCGTTGTTCTCAACGCATTTCAAATCGATGATACGCCGCAGATTCGCACAGGACTCTTGTATTCGATGGGCATAGCGGTCGGAATGCATGTCGTGTTTCTGGTCCTCAATGCTATCTTTAAAAGGCCGCTTAAATTGGATGTCGTGGAGCAGGTCAACATCATATACAGCAATGCAGCTGCGCTCGTCATTCCCTTGGTTCAGGCTTTGCTCGGCGAGGAATATGTCGTGTATTCCTGCGCTTTCGTCATCGTTCAGCTGATTCTTCTCTGGACACACGCAAGCGCCTGCCTGCAAGAGGGCGCAAAACTCGAATGGAAGAAGCTTCTGACCAATGTCAATCTGCTTGCGATTGTCGTCGGTGCGCTCTTGTACCTTCTGCATATCTCGCTGCCTACGCCTATCGTGAGTACGCTCAGCAGCGTAGGTGCTATGATAGGGCCTATGGGTATGTTGCTGGCCGGTATGGCGATTGCGGAAGTACCGTTAAAGAAAGTCTTCTGTACACCGCGCAACTATCTTCCCGTTGCACTTCGTCTGATTGTAGTTCCTATCATTGTTCTGCTGCTACTTCGCGTGTTCCACGCATCTGACTGGATTGCAGATGGTAAAGCAATTTTAATGACAGTCTATCTATCGGCTATTACGCCGTCTTGTGCGACAGTCACCTCAATGGCGCAATTCTACAATCGTGATGCGGCGCACTCAAGTGCATTGTATGTTCTGAGTACGCTGCTTTCCATCATGACGATGCCTCTGATGATTGGACTGTTCGATATGCTGGTGTGATATACCTTTTATAAGTACTGATTAAGAAAGAGAAAAGCGCCCACTGTCAGGGCTCTTTTTCATTGTAAATGTTACTGTATCCATCCGCGGGCGGTGGGATCCAGCATCTCGGCAGCGGAATAGATCAGCGCATTGCAGATAGCAGCTGCTACGGTGCTGCCCCCTTGCGTCCCATCGCAATGATGGCCGGCACATCATACCGCTCGCAGACAGCCATGTACAGTGTTGGAAAGTCCACAGGGCCGCATCTCATGGCTGAATTAGGTGATGTTCGCCGTTTCCCGCACCCGCAGTTCTATTGTGGCCTTTGCAGGCGTAGACCCCGGCGTTGTTGGTTCTGGCAAGTTGAAGCTTTCCAGTGTTGCAACTTCCAAGCGTGGATCACCTCAATTGAGAAAAGCACTCTTTCAACGCTTGCTTGACATTTTTCCACGGTCATTTACTCCTTGCTGTTAGTTGTCACAGTGGACGTTTCCTAACTACAAGGGCCTCTTTGCTTACTTCGGTAAGCAAAGAGGCCGTACATTCTGAGCTTATTGTCTAGTATTTATAAGAAAAAAATCCCCCTATACCAATTTCTGCGTTGGTGTAGAGGGATTGCCTATTTAACTAAGTGACATTGCCTTTATCGGAATAGCTCTTTCCTTTACAACAACCTCACCTTACAGTTTGGGAGAAACGCTTAGTGCTTCAGTTCCAGCAACGCATCACCCTGCTTTACGGTGCCACTGGCTTTAGCCTCGACAGCGGCATAGTCATCAGTATTGCAGACAATGACCGGCGTGGTCACGGGATAGCCTTCGGCCTTAATGGCTTCCAGCTCAAAGCGGATCAACGGCTGGCCCTTCTTCACCTTGTCGCCCTCGTTGACGAGGTAGGTAAAGTGCTTGCCGCCCAGCTTGACCGTATCGATGCCGATGTGCATCAGCAGTTCGGCACCGTCAGCCGTGGTCATGCCCACAGCATGATGAGTCTCAAAGGTGGAGGAAATCTCACCGTCAGCAGGTGCCACCAGTTCACCGTCGGAGGGCTCAATGGCAATGCCATCCCCCAGTACACCGCTGGCAAAGGCTTCATCCTTCACATCGGCCAGCAGCACTACAGTACCGTTCAGGCAGGCAGACAGCACGGTATCCTTTGCTGCGGGTGCGGTTGCCGGCGAGGGAGCGACAACCGGGTTTTTGGGTGCACTTTCCAGATAATCTTCCAGCTTTGCCTTGATGACGGCCACCTTGGGACCGTACACCACCTGTACGCCGTTGCCCTTGCAGATCACGCCGGAGGCACCGGAGGCTTTGAGCACATCCTGTTTGACCAATGCCGCATCATTGACCGTGCAGCGCAGACGGGTTGCGCAGCAATCCACATCGGCCAGATTAGCGGCACCTCCCAGACCTTCCACGATCATTGCACTGACCGGGTCATTCCCGGCAGGCACACTGCCGGAAGTAGCATTGCGGGCGTTCACGTCCGCACGGGTGTACAGCTTGACTTCCTCGGCATCATCGCGGCCCGGGGTCTTGTAGTCAAACTTGGAGATCATAAAGCGGAAAATGATGTAGTACAGCACAAAGTACACCGCACCGACCACGACCACCCACACCCAGTGGGTCTTGGCGTTGCCCTGCATCACACCGAACAGCACCAGGTCGATGAGACCGCCGGAGAAGGTCATGCCCACGCCCACATTCAGAATGTGCATCAGCATGAAGGACAGACCGGCCAGTACGCAGTGCACCGCGTACATGGGTAGTGCCACAAAGATAAAGGTAAATTCCAGCGGCTCGGTGATGCCGGTGAGGAACGCCGTCAACGCAGCAGACAGCAGCAAGCCACCTGCCGCCTTTTTCTTTTCAGGCTTGGCGCACTGGTACATAGCCAGCGCCGCGCCGGGCAGGCCGAACATCATAAAGGGGAACTTACCGGCCATGAAGCGGGTAGCGCTGACCGAGAACACAGTGGTGGACTTGGAAGCCAGCTCGGCAAAGAAGATGTTCTGTGCGCCGGTCACGGTCACGCCGTCGATGATGGCGGTGCCACCCACAGCGGTCTGCCAGAACGGCATATAGAACACATGATGCAGTCCAAAGGGAATCAGCGCACGCTCCAGCAGGCCGTAAATAAAGGTGCCTGCGTAGCCGGAAGCCAGCACCAGTGCACCCAGCGCGGCAATACCGTTCTGCACCACCGGCCAGATATAGAACATGGCAATGCCGACCACCAGATACACAATAGAACTGACGATGGGCACGAAGCGTGTGCCGCCAAAGAAGGCCAGCACTTGCGGCAGCTCGATCTTATAGAATTTGTTGTGCAGCGCAGCCACGCCCAGACCGACCACGATGCCGCCGAACACACCCATTTGCAGCGTTGTGATGCCCAGCATGGTGGTGGTGGAGTTGGCAGGCATAGCTTCTACGCCACCCGCCGCATTGATCATGGCCTGAATGGCTGTATTCATAATGATATAGGCCACTGCACCGGACAGTGCCGCGACCTCTTTTTCCTTGCGAGCCATGCCGATGGCTACACCCATGGCAAACAGCAGCGCCAGGTTGTTGAACACCGCATTGCCGGTCTGGCTCATCACGTCCAGAATGGTATAAATGAGGGTGCCCGGATGGATGACGCTGTTCAGGCCATAAGCCGCCAGCATCGTTTCGTTGGTGAACGAGCTGCCGATGCCCAGCAGCAGGCCCGCCACAGGCAGCAGTGCAATGGGCAGCATAAAGCTGCGTCCCACGCGTTGCAGTACGCCAAAGATCTTGTCTTTCATCTTCAATTCTCCTTTTTCTTAAGTTCGTAACCAGCATATATCTACACAGGAAATACCTGTGGAGAATCAAAGGCGAAACAAAAAGCTTACTTTCCCATCCAAATCCGTTTCAGATGGATAGTAAGGAACACCAGTTCCTCATCCGAAAGCTCCTTGTGCCAGGTATTGCGCACATACTCCGCAATGCAGCAGGCGCATTTGTAGTGTTCACTGCAATTGCGGGCGATCAGAGCGCGGAACACTTCGTCATGGGTATCGTTTTCCTGCTCCTGTTTTCCTTGAAATACGCGCTGTGCAAAAAAGCGCAAATGCACTGTAAAGCGGCTGAAATCCAGTGTATCCCGGTCAAAATGGAAGTTGTAAAAGCATTCTACTACCTGCACGCAACCATCCACAAAGCGGGTGACATCGTTCACCACGCTCATGGTGGTGTTGAGCTCTGCGTTGACGATGTGCAGCGCAATGAAGCCGCCCTCATCGTCCGAAAGGTCTGCATGAAAACGCTGGCGGATGATGGCAAGGCACTCCATGCCAAGGTGATACTCTTCCGGATAGAATTCCCGAATGGAAGTCATCAACGGGTTAGAAAAGCGAATTCCCTGTTCACTGCGCTGAATGGCAAAGCTGATGTGGTCGGCCAGCGTGATGAGCAGGCTTTCGTTCAGTGGGTATTTCAGCCGCTGCCGGATGATTTCTACCAACTCATCGGTGAGCAGCAGATGCTCATACGGAATCCGTTCCAGAAGTTCCACCAACTTTTGCTGCACGGCAGGGCTGGTCATGCGGTAGCTGCACTCCACGGTTTCAGCCTCGATTTTATAGCCCGGCTTAACACCAAAGCCCAGACCACGCCCGGTGACGATCAACTCACAGCCCGTGGAATCCACCACGCGCAAAATATTGTTGTTGATTGGCTTTTTGACGGTATATTGCATTGTTTCTCCTCCTCGGGGTTGAAAAAGGCAATAAAAAAAGACCACCCTTGACACAGCAAACATACCGAAGGCTGAAACACGCTTTCGGCTTGTGCTATGCAGAGTTGGTCTAGCCCGCCAAACGGTAACAATCCAACGACGCTGCTCACGTACATTTTTCTTTTTTGTAAGGCACAAACAAATCAGGCACTTGAATAGCGACCTATTCTGTGCATGATTACAATACCATATTCCTTGTGGAGTGTCAAGACAAGAACGGCTCTCTTTTTCACTTTGTTAGCTTTGCGCAAATTCAGTCGATAATTTACAGCAGATTGACAAGTAAAAAGATTTCTTTTAATTGTGCTTTTTTGAGTCGTTGTTTTCAAACGAGATTATTGCGGAGAAAGCAGTGCTCCATCTTATAACCCATCACAAGCAGGGCATACTCTAAAGATTTATTGTAAGTAGTAAATATTTTACGACATGAACAAATATGCAATAAGTTTGATTACGCCTCTCACGTAAAAGAACAATTTGCTTTCAATTCTTTCAATAATAAAAATTTTCTGGAATCACTGTCCCATTTGCTCAAAAATATTTTCTATTTTCCCCGTCCCATTCCCACACTCCGACGCTATCCATTGTAATTGAGAGGAGATATACTTCCTCTCACCACAACTGAATAGCGTCCTCTGCCGTACCGCTTTTGGGGAAGCAGCGCCAGAATCCGGGATATCCCGGGGAGCGTGCCAAGAAAGCGTGACAACATGCTGCAAGGCCGGCCCAAAGGCTGCCT
>ERZ772902.1201-NODE-1201-length-21002-cov-3.788562_pt1 | contig 21002 bp, 17 predicted proteins | sample MGYA00511470_ERZ772902 | MGnify/ENA primary metagenome ERZ772902 (study PRJEB29015, sample SAMEA2737717) | human gut metagenome | biome: human gut; feature: human-associated habitat; material: faeces | place: China | collected 2012 ... | reverse complement strand
CCCGCCGCAGGCGACGAATCCGGCGAGCCGGATTCGATTTGGCAGCATTGCAGTGGAGCATCATTTTATAACAGGTGACATATGGAAGATTTATTGGAAAAGAGAAAAAAACTGATCTGTGAGCTGGTGGAGGACGAAAAGTACGTCCCGATGAAAGAAAAGGAGCTCGCAATCTTCATGCAGGTAAAACCGGAAGACCGGCGCGAGCTAAAGCGTATTTTGGAGGAGCTTCTGGAAGAGGGAAAAATAGAGCAGACCAAGCGCGGACGGTATGTGCGCGCAGAAAAGAAGCTCCTGCGTGCAGTTGGTTTGTACCAGTCGAGTGAAAACTTTGGCTTTGTCGTGCCGGACAACAAAAAGCTGCCGGATATTTTTATCCCGCGGGAAAAGAAAAAGGATGCCTATGACGGTGCGAAGGTCGTTGCAGAATATATCGAGAGTCGGGAAGAGGGCAAAAGTCCGGAGGGCGAGATCATAGAGGTGCTGGGCGGAAGAGATGAGCCGGGCATCGATATGCTCTCTGTTGTGCGTGCCCTTGGCATTCCGGATGAATTTCCGGAAAAGGTATTGAATCAGGCGCAGCGCGTCTCCAAGCCGGTCAGTGAGACGGATTGCGTGATGCGGCGAGATCTCCGGGCGGTACGGATGGTGACGATCGACGGCGAGGACGCGCGGGACCTGGATGATGCAGTCAGCCTTGAAGAAAAAGACGGCAGATGGCTGCTGGGTGTTCATATTGCGGACGTTGCAGACTATGTGCAGGAAAATTCCGCGCTGGATTGGGAGGCAAAGGAACGGGGAACGAGCGTTTATCTGCCGGATCGCGTGATTCCCATGCTTCCTAAGGAGCTGTCCAACGGGTGCTGTTCGCTAAATGCCGGGGAAGACCGACTGGCACTGTCGTGCCTGATGGAAGTGGACAAGGGCGGAACTATCGGCAATTATGAGATTGTGGAATCGGTGATCCGTGTGGACAAGCGCATGAGCTATACGCAGGTGAAAAAAATTCTGGACGGCGACGAAGCCCTTTGGGAAGCATACTGCGACGAAGCGCCGATGCTTACAGAGATGGCGAAGCTTTCGAAGGTGCTTCGGCAGAAGCGAAAAGAGCGGGGCGCGGTGGATTTTGATTTTCCGGAAAGCAAGATCGAACTGGATGAAAACGGCGAGCCGCTGTCGATTCATCCCCATGAGCGAAACGACGCGACAAAGCTGATCGAGGATTTTATGCTGGCGGCAAACGAGACGGTGGCGCAGCATTTTTACTGGCTGGAAGAACCGTTTTTATACCGCGTACACGATAACCCGGATCCGGAAAAAATGCAGCAGTTGTCCGTATTTTTAGGAAATTTCGGTTATCGGCTGCATATCGGGCGCAAACAGGGAAAGCGTCAGGAAAACGGGGCAGATGTCCATCCGAAGCAGCTGCAAAAGCTCCTGGATCAGATCGAAGGGACGCCGGAGGAAGCGATGCTGTCGAGACTGATTCTGCGCAGCATGAAGCGCGCGGTCTATTCGCCGGAGTGCAGCGGACATTTTGGACTGGCAGCAACACATTATTGCCATTTTACGTCCCCAATCAGGCGATATCCCGATTTGCAAATTCACCGGATTATCAAGGAGTTTCTGCGGGGACGGTTAAACGAAAAGCGAAAAGAGCATTACGAGGACATTTTAAACGGCGTGGCAAAGCATTCGTCCGAGACGGAGCGGCGTGCGGACGAGGCGGAGCGCATCTGTGAAAAGATGAAAAAGGCGCAGTATATGGAAAAGCATATCGGGGAGACGATGGAAGCAGTCATTTCCGGTGTGACGGGCTGGGGCTTTTATGCAGAGCTTCCGAATACGGTAGAAGGACTGGTTCCGGTATCGAGCCTGCGCAGCGATTATTTTATCTTCGATGAAGAAAACTCTGCGCTGGTCGGTGAACACACAGGCAAAACCTATCAGCTGGGTGAAACGGTGACGGTTCGGGTGACGGGTGCAAATCGGTATGCCGGAACGGTGGATTTTGAGCTGGAAGAGGCGGAAAAGAGAGGAAACGATGGCAAAATCAGCACAGAAACTGGTTGCGAACAATAAAAAAGCATATCACGATTATTTTGTAGAGGAAACCTGGGAAGCCGGTCTTGCACTCGCCGGGACGGAGGTAAAAAGCCTGCGCCTTGGAAAGTGCAGCATTAAGGAAGCGTTTGTACAGGAAGACAACGGCGAAATGTACGTTTATGGCATGCATATTTCCCCCTATGAAAAGGGAAATCTGTTCAACAAAGACCCGCTGCGCACGAGAAAGCTTCTGCTGCACAAAGCAGAGATTTTAAAGCTTGCCGGAAAATGTAAGGAAAAAGGCTATACGATCATGCCGCTGCAGGTCTATTTTAAAGACGGGCGCGCGAAGATGGAGATCGGTCTCTGCCGCGGCAAAAAGCTCTACGACAAGCGGCAGGATATTGCAAAGAAGGATCAGCGCCGCGAGGTAGAGCGGGAATTTAAGGTGAAAAATCTCTACTAAATTGCAGGATGTCTGCCAATATGCTATGATTGTAAATTGTAATAGTTCGTTTCTGCGAAACTGCAGCGGATCGGAAAGGAGACCGATTTCATGAAAGCATTGAAAGAGCTTTTGAGTGAGCTTACCTTTATCTGTGAAAGAGGAAATCTGGAAAAAGAAGTTACGGCGGTCGTGTATGACTCCCGAAAAATTATAGAAGGCTGTCTGTTTGTCTGCATCAAGGGGGCAAATTTTGACGGACATCAGGCTGCCGCAGAGGCTGCAGAGAAAAAAGCGGCTGCGATTATCGTATCCCAAGAAGTAGAGCTTCCGAAACAGTCGGAAACGACTCTGATCCGGGTGGAGGATACCCGCTATGCCCTCGCGTTCGTATCTGCGGCGTGGTTTGACCATCCGGCGAAAAAGCTGACGACGATTGGCATCACCGGAACGAAGGGTAAGACGACGACCACTTATCTGGTAAAATCCATCCTGGGAAATGCGGGACGAAAGGTAGGGCTGGTCGGAACCATTGAAATAATCATCGGAGACACGCATATTCACGCGGTCAATACGACGCCGGAATCGTATCTTTTGCAGGAATATTTTGCCAAAATGGTGGAATCTGGCTGTGATACCGTTGTAATGGAGGTTTCCTCTCAGGCGCTGATGCTCCACCGGACCCAGGGCTTTGTATTCGATTTCGGTATTTTTACAAATCTGGAGCCGGATCATATCGGACCGAACGAGCATGGGAGCTTTGAAGAATATGCCCATTGTAAGAGTCTGCTGTTTCAACAGTGCCGCGTCGGGATTGCAAACGTTGACGATGTGCACTGGCAGCTTGTTACAAAGGAGCACACCTGCAGTCTGGAAACCTACGGCATGTCTAAAAAAGCAGACCTGCGCGCACAGAACCTGCAGTTTACAAACAGGCAGGGACATCTCGGCATCGCCTTTGATGTGACCGGATTGATGAATTTCCATGCAGAAATCGCGATGCCGGGAAGATTTTCGGTATATAATGCGCTGACTGCGATTGCGATCTGCAGACATTTTAAGGTATCGGAAGCGGATATCTGTAAGGCACTTCTGGCAGCAAGGGTCAAAGGACGTATCGAAATGGTCAAGGTTTCGAATGAATTTACCCTGATGATCGATTATGCCCACAATGCGATGGCGTTGAAGAGCCTGCTGACGACGTTAAAAGAGTACGAGCACGGAAGGCTGGTCTGTGTGTTTGGCTGTGGGGGCAACCGTTCCCGGGAGCGCCGGTTTGAGATGGGAGAGGTGTCCGGAAATCTTGCGGACTTTACGATCATCACGTCCGACAACCCGCGTTTTGAAGAGCCGGAGGCGATTATCGAAGACATTATTACAGGCATGAAAAAGACAGATGGCGTCTATATTTCCATCCCGGACCGCAAAGAAGCCATTGCCTATGCGATCGACCACGGACAGCCCGGCGACATCATTGTGCTCGCCGGTAAGGGACACGAGGATTATCAGGAAATTAAGGGTGTGAAATATCCGATGGATGAAAGAGATTTGATTGCGGATATCTTAAAAGAAAGAGGAATTTCTTTTTGAAAAAAGAATTTGCGAAGGTGATCGTGGATATCTCCCATGAAAAAGTGGATCGGCCCTTCGGCTACCGGATTCCGGAGCGCCTGGCAGACAGCGTGACACCCGGCGTGCGGGTAAAAATCCCGTTTGGCGCAGGAAATGTGCTGCGCACCGGCTATGTGATCGAGGTGACGGATCATTCGGAGTTCCCGCGGGAACGGATGAAAGAGATCGATTCTGTGCTTCCGGGAACAAAGGAACCATCACAGCGTCTGATCGTGCTGGCGGCATGGATGAAGCAGCAGTACGGTTCTACGATGATACAGGCTCTGAAAACCGTTTTGCCTGCGAGGGCGACCGTCGGGGAAAAAGAGCGAAAAAGCATTGAACTGCTGTTACAGGATGCACAAACGCAGGAGCTGGCTGCGCAGATGGAAAGAAAGCATCAGACAGCGAGGCTCCGACTGTTACAGGAGCTTATGACGAACCGGACGATTTCGTGGGAGGCAGCGACCAAAAGGTTAAAAGTTCCGTCGTCTGTAATCAGCAAGCTGGAATCCGACGGCGTGTTAAAGGTACATGCTTCTGTAACGTACCGTAACCCGATCCGGAGAATGGGCGAAGAAACGGAAAAAAAGATGCTTTCGGAGGAACAGCAAGGGGCGGTAAATGGAATTTTAAACGCTTTTGACCAAAATGACCGCAGACCGAGCCTGATCCACGGTATTACGGGCAGCGGAAAAACAGAGGTTTATCTGGCACTCATTGAGGGCATGATAAAAAGGGGACGACAGTCCATCGTGCTGATCCCGGAAATCGCGCTGACCTATCAGACGGTGCAGCGGTTTACGGCGCGCTTCGGCGACCGGGTTTCCGTGATGAACTCGACGCTCAGCGCCGGGGAAAAACAGGATCAGTGCAGGCGGGCAGAGCGAGGAGAGCTGGATGTTATCATCGGTCCAAGGTCGGCGCTGTTTGTGCCGTTTCCAAACCTCGGGATGATCCTGATGGACGAGGAACATGAGCTGAGCTATAAAAGTGAAACGAGCCCGAAATATCATGCGCGGGAGACGGCTCAGAAGCTCGCTGAGCTTTCCGATGCAACGCTGGTGCTGGGTTCCGCAACGCCTTCGCTGGAAGCTTATAGCCGTGCTCAGAATGGTGACTATCATTTTTATAAACTGACGAAGCGGCTGACCGGCGGAAGCCTTCCCAGAGTGGAGATCGCAGACCTTCGCGAAGAGCTGCGAAATGGCAACCGGTCGATTTTTTCGGTGAGCCTGCAGGAAAAATTAAGGGATCGTCTGGCGCGGAAAGAGCAGTCGATGCTGTTTTTGAACCGGCGCGGCTATGCAGGATTTGTCTCGTGCCGTGCCTGCGGTTATGTATGCAAATGCCCGCACTGCGACGTTTCCCTTTCGGAGCACAGGGGCGGAAGGCTGGTCTGCCATTATTGCGGGTATGAGCAGCCTGCCGTGAAGCTCTGTCCGTCCTGTGGTTCGAAATATATACTGGGCTTTCGGGCGGGAACGGAAGCGATGGAAGAACAGCTTCATAAAATGTTTCCGCAGGCACGAGTGCTGCGTATGGACGCGGATACGACCCGCACACGGGAAAGCTATGAAAAGATTCTGGCTGCGTTTGCCAGAGGGGATGCGGATATCCTGGTCGGTACGCAGATGATCGTCAAAGGGCATGATTTCCCGGCGGTGACGCTGGTCGGCGTGCTGGCGGCGGATCTGTCGCTGTCCATGAGCGACTACCGTGCCGGAGAACGGACGTTTCAGCTGCTGACGCAGGCGGCGGGGCGTGCCGGACGCGGAAGCCGTCCAGGTGAGGTTGTGATCCAGACTTACCAGCCGGATCATTATAGCATTCAGTATGCTGCACGGCAGGATTATGAGGGATTTTATAAAGAAGAGCTGACGTATCGGCAGCTGCTTTCCTATCCGCCTGCGTCTCACATCCTTGCGGTGCAGTTTTATTCCAAAAAGCAGGAAGAGGCGCTTGCAGGCGCACAAGAGGCAGCGAGTTACGTACGACAGCGAACGCAGTCGCGACAGTTTACACAGCAAATGTCAGGCACTGTGCAAATACCAACACCCGCCGCGACACACAACGCCGCCGGCGCTGCCCTGCCCGATACGATTGTGATCGGTCCCGCACCGGCACTGATTGGCAAAATCAACGACGTTTACCGCTATGGTATTTATTTAAAAAACCATGACTACGAAAAGCTGGTAGAATTAAAGGACGGAATCGAGCAGATGCGCAGCCTGCCGCAGCGGCAGAAGGCGCTGTGTCAGTTTGATTTCGATCCGGTGCACAGCTTCTAGAAAATCATCAGCAGACAGATACTGCCGGCAAAGCAAGAAAGAACAGCAAACCGATAATAGAGAGTAAGACAGAACATCAGAAAGAGAGGAACAAAAGAATGGCAATTCGCAATATCAGAACGATCGGAGATCCCGTCCTGAATAAAAAATGCAAAGAGGTCAAGGAGATGACGCCCCGCATTCAGGAGCTGATCGATGACATGTTTGATACGATGTACGAGGCAAACGGCGTCGGACTTGCAGCGCCCCAGGTCGGCATTTTAAAGAGAATCGTCGTAATTGATACGACCGGAGAAGATCCGATTGTCATGATCAATCCCAGAATTATCGAAACATCCGGCGAGCAGACCGGCGGTGAGGGCTGTCTTTCTGTTCCCGGCAAGACAGGCACAGTGACAAGACCCAATTACGTCAAGGCGATTGCGTTTAACGAAAACATGGAAGCGTATGAAATCGAAGCAACCGAGCTTTTGGCGCGTGCAATCTGCCATGAAACAGATCATCTGGACGGTGAGCTGTATGTGTCCAAGGTAGAAGGACAGCTGATGGATACCGAAGAATATTACGAAGAAATGGACGGGACAGAGGTACTCGACGAAGAATAAGGGCAGTACAGCGCAGCCTGGAATGCAATGCAGAAGCCAATCAGCAGGTTTGAATTGTAATTTCCACGGTGCCAGGCGCCTGCAGAATGGAGGACAAGATGAAGATAGTATATATGGGAACGCCGGATTTTGCAGTCGCTCCGCTGGAAGCACTGCTTGCGGCAGGACATACGGTAACGGCGGTTGTGACACAGCCGGACAAGCCGAAGGGGCGCAGTGGAAAACTGCAGATGTCCCCGGTTAAGGAATGCGCGCTGCAGCATGATATTCCGGTGCTGCAGCCGATTAAGATTAAGAGAGCAGAGGAAATCGAGCGTCTCAGGCAGTATGAAGCGGATGTTTATGTGGTAGCAGCATTCGGACAGATTTTATCACAGGAGATCCTGGATCTGCCCCATTATGGAAGCCTGTGCATTCATGCCTCTCTGCTTCCCGCCTATCGCGGGGCATCACCGATCAATCGTGTAATTATGGACGGACAGAAAAAGAGCGGCGTAACGATCATGCAGATGGATGCAGGAATCGATACCGGTGATATCCTGACACAGTCGGAAGTTGTAATTGAGGACACCGATACCGACCTTTCGCTGGAAGAAAAGCTGTCCAAAGTAGGCGCAGAGCTGATTGTGAAAACGCTTCAAAAGCTGGAAGCGGGTACGCTGACTGCGACAAAGCAGGATGATTCCAAAAGCTGTTACGCAAAGCTGCTGACCAAGGCGATGGGACAGATTGACTGGAACCAGAGCGCGATTTCCATTGACAGACAGGTGCGTGGACTGTATTCCTGGCCGGGTGCATACACTTCCTGTAAAGGGAAAATGCTGAAAATCTGGCAGGCAAAGCCTGTGGAGGAAGAAGGCATTGCCGCTTACTCTATGCCCGGCAGTATTGCCAAGGTGACGAAGAAGGAAATCTTTGTTCAGACCGGCGATGGAGTGCTGTGCCTGCAGGAAGTCCAGCTGGAAGGCAAGAAGCGCATGAAGGTGCACGACTTTTTGCTGGGCTGTAAGGTAGAGGAAGGAGAGGTGCTTGGATGAGCGTTTTGGCATACATGGGATATTATTACTATGATGTGACGTATCTTCTTGTAATTTTGGGCGCGGTGCTTTCGATGATTGCGAGCGCCCAGGTCAACAGCACGTTTAAACGTTACAGCCGCGTCAGAAGCAGCTGCGGCATGACCGGGGCAGAGGCTGCAGAGCGGATTTTATACCGGAACGGTCTGACGAATGTGCGGATTGAGCATATCAGCGGCAACTTAACAGATCATTATGATCCGTCCTCCAAGGTACTGCGTCTGTCAGATGCGACCTACAATGCGACGAGTGTTGCAGCAGTGGGAGTTGCAGCGCACGAGTGCGGCCACGCGGTACAGGACGCCAGGGGCTATGCACCGTTAAAATTCCGTTCGGCCCTCGTTCCGGCTGCGAATTTCGGCTCGAAATTCGGTTTGCCGATTTTCGTCCTGGGGCTGTTCTTGGGCTCCAACGAGCTGCTGATGCAGATTGGTATCTGGGTCTTTTTGGCAGCGGTGCTGTTCCAGATCGTGACGCTTCCGGTTGAATTCGATGCAAGTCACAGGGCGATGGGATTTTTAACAGAATACGGAATTTTATCGGAAAACGAAGCGGACGGAAGCCGCAGAGTGCTTCGGGCGGCTGCAATGACCTATGTTGCGGCAGCAGCGGCGGCGCTGTTGAACCTGCTGCGGCTGGTGATGCTGTCCAGGCGGGACGACCGCAGGGACTGACCGCGCAGCCTGAAACGTGTGAAACGCCGGAGAAGAGACGCTGCGCAGACGAAAAAGAAAAAGCGAAACAGCTGCCTGAAACAGCGGGGCACTGCGCCCTGAGCATGGAGAACAGAAAATGGATACAAGAGAAACAGCGCTGCTCCTGTTTGTGGAGATGGAGAAGACCAAAAACTTCGGCAGCAGCCTGATCCGGGATACCTTAAATAAATACGACTACGAAGATCCGCGGGAAAAAGCGTTTTTAAAACGTCTGACGGAAGGAACGCTGGAAAGTCTCCTGACGCTGGACTATGTCATCAACGCGTATTCCAAAACGCCGACGAACAAAATGAAACCGCTGATCCGCAGTCTGTTGCGCCTGTCGGTCTATCAAATTTTGTATATGGACACCGTGCCGGATTCTGCGGCATGCAACGAAGCCGTGCGTCTGGCAAAGAAAAAGGGCTTTGAGCGGCTGTCCGGTTTTGTAAACGGTGTGCTGCGTACAATTGCACGGAACAAAGAAGAAATTTTGAATTCGGAGAGTGCGTTTTGGCAGGAACTTCAAAAGAACCCTGTGCAGGCACTTTCGGTGCACTATAGCGTGCCGGAGTGGATGATTTCTCTCTGGGAAGCGCAGTATGGAGAAGAAAAGACGGAGCCTATGCTGGAGAGACTGAAAAAAGGGCGTCCTTTGACGATCCGTCTGGACAGCCGTCTGACGGAAGAAGAAAAGGCACAGGAAATCGCAGCGATCGAAGTAACAGGCGTGACGGTGCAGAAGCACCAGTTGTATGCAGATGCGTGGAATCTGGAAGGCTGTGAGGGCATCGGTCATCTGCCGGGCTTTGCAGAAGGGCTGTTTTATGCGCAGGACGTCAGCAGCATGCTCGCGGTGGAGGCAGCAGGAATTTCAGGTGGAATGACGGTCATGGATCTTTGCAGCGCGCCGGGCGGAAAAACAACGCTTGCAGCAAGAAAGGCGGGCAGCGGGAAGGTGATCTGCGGAGATGTTTCCGAAAGAAAGGCTGCGCTGATTCTGGAAAATACTGACCGGATGAAGTGCAGCAACGTTTCGGTCAATGTCTGGGATGCGTCAGTTTTTATGGAGCAGTATAAAGAAAGCGCGGACGTGGTGCTTCTGGATGTTCCGTGCTCCGGGCTTGGCGTAATCGGCAGAAAAAAAGAAATCCGTTATCGGGTAACGAAAGAAGATCTGGCAGCACTTGTCACTTTGCAGAAAAAGATCGTGGACGCATGCTGGCAGTATGTGAAGCCGGGCGGTATTTTGCTGTATTCGACATGTACCCTGGATGTGTCAGAAAACGAAGAGATGGTGCGGTACGTGACCGAAAAGTATCCGTTTGAAGCAGAGAGCATCGACCCATTTTTGCCGGAATGTCTCCACAGCCAACAGACAAAAGCAGGATTTTTGCAGTTGTTTTTGGGCGAGTGGGACACCGACGGATTTTTTATGGCAAGACTGAGAAGGAAGAAATAGACGATGGAAAACAGAGAAAGCAGGGATTTAAAGTCCCTGCCGCTTGATTTACTGAAAGAAAAAATGACAGAGCTTTCCGAAAAACCGTTTCGGGCAAAACAGCTGTACGACTGGATGCATGTCAAGCTGGCGGGAGATTATGACGAAATGACGAATCTTTCGGCGGCGTTTCGAAACCGGTTAAAGGAAGAATATCCGTTGACAACCCTCAGGGTAGTGCGTGAGCAGACCTCTGCGATTGACGGGACAAAGAAATTTTTATTCGCGCTGCCGGACGGAAATCTGGTGGAGAGTGTGTGGATGCAGTATAAGCATGGCAATTCGGTCTGTATTTCCTCTCAGGTTGGCTGCCGGATGGGCTGCCGCTTTTGCGCGTCTACGCTGGACGGTCTGGAACGGGGACTGACGCCTGCGGAAATGCTGGATCAGATTTACCGGATTCAGAAGCTGACCGGGGAGAGGGTAAGTAATGTCGTCGTGATGGGAAGCGGGGAACCGTTGGATAATTACGACAATCTGCTCGTATTTTTGCGGATGCTGACGGATGAAAACGGTTTAAATATCAGCCAGCGCAATGTGACGGTTTCGACCTGCGGAATTGTGCCGAAAATGTATGAGCTGGCGGAGGAAAAGCTTCAGATCACGTTGGCGCTTTCCCTGCATGCGACGACAGATGAAAAGCGCCGCAGGCTGATGCCCATTGCTAACAAATACGGAATGAAGGAGCTGATGGACGCCTGCCGCAATTATGCGGACAAAACCGGACGGAGGCTGACCTTTGAATATAGTCTGGTCGGCGGCGTCAACGATACAAAAGAGGACGCGGAAGAGCTGATCGGTCTGGCGGCGCCGCTGGGCAGTCATGTCAATCTGATTCCGGTCAACCCGATCAAGGAACGGGATTTTGTACAGTCCAACCATGCCGCGATTGCAGCGTTCCAGAAGCGTCTGGAAAAAGGCGGCGTCAACGTCACAATCCGTCGTGAGATGGGAAGGGACATCGACGGGGCGTGCGGACAGCTGCGCCGCAGACACATGGAAGAGCAGAGCGAGTGAACCTTCTCGAAAGAGGACAATGCCGGATAACAGCTTGTCCTTTTTGTATTTTTGTGCTAATATGGTAAAGATAATGGGTGAAATTCCGAATACAGAGAGGGTGAGCGAATGAAAGCTTACGCGATTACAGATATTGGAAAAAAAAGATCCTTCAACCAGGACTATGCGTGGATGACCACCGATGAGATCGGAAAGCTTCCCAACCTGTTTATTGTAGCAGATGGAATGGGAGGTCATCGGGGCGGCGGTTATGCATCGCGCCTTGCAGTGGAGACGATTCTGGAACAGATCCGGCAAAGCCAGGCGGAAAGCCCGGCAGAAATTTTGGTGGATGCGATCCGTCATGCAAACGAGTGCATCCGGCAGACGGCAGCGGAGGATGAACAGTTGAGTGGAATGGGGACTACAGTGGTAGCCGCCACCTGCGCAGACAGGCAGCTTCAGGTTGCCAACGTCGGGGACAGCCGTTTGTATATTGCGGATGATGCCGGCATCCGTCAGATTACCGAGGATCATTCCCTGGTACAGGAAATGGTGCGCTTTGGCGGAATCAGTCGGGAACAGGCAAGGATCCATCCGGATCGCAACATCATTACCCGTGCCGTAGGCGTAGAGGATGATCTGCAGGTGGATCTGTTTTTGGTTCCGCTGGAAGGAAAAGACCGGGTGCTTCTGTGCTCGGATGGCCTGACCGGAATGCTGGAGGATGAAGAAATCCTGCAGATTCTGGAAGGAGAAGGCAACGTGGAAGAGCGGGCGCAGCGGCTGGTGCAGGCTGCAAACGACCACGGCGGAAGAGATAATATCGCGGTGATTATTATGGAGCCGTTTTCAGATGAGGTGAGCGGATGATTAAGATAGGAACAATGATAGGCGACCGTTACGAAGTGCTCGAGCGCATCGGGATGGGCGGAATGTCAGATGTTTATAAGGCAAAGGATCACAAACTGAACCGGCATGTAGCGGTGAAAGTGCTGAAGCAGGAATTTTCCGAAAATACGAATTTCGTATCTAAATTCCGGGTAGAGGCCCAGGCAGCAGCCAGTCTGATGCATCCGAATATTGTAAATGTGTATGACGTCGGGGAAGATAACGGGGTTTACTACATCGTTATGGAACTCGTAGACGGCATCACGCTCAAAAAATATATCGAAAAAAAGGCGCGTCTGTCCGTGCGGGAGGCGTTAAGTATCGCCATTCAGGCATGCATGGGCATCGAGGCAGCGCATAACAACCATATTATCCATCGGGATATCAAGCCGCAGAACATCATTATTTCCAAGGACGGCAAGGTAAAGGTGACGGATTTTGGCATTGCAAAAGCGGCGACAAGCAACACGATCACCTCAAACGTCATGGGTTCTGTGCATTACACTTCTCCGGAGCAGGCAAGAGGTGGATACAGCGACGAAAAGAGTGATATTTATTCGATGGGTATTACACTTTTCGAAATGCTGACCGGACGCGTTCCGTTCAACGGTGAGACGACGGTTGCGATTGCGATCAAGCATATTCAGGAAGAAATGCCGTCTCCGAGAGAATACGTGCCGGAAATTCCGGTCTGCGTGGAACAGATTGTTTTAAAATGTACCCAGAAAAGTCCGGATCGCCGCTATCACAGTATGGCGGCGCTGATTGCTGACCTGAAAAAGGCGCTGATGTCCCCGAACGAGGATTTTGTCCAGATCGAGAACCCGGATGAGGCGATGGCGACCCGTACCGTGACTTCCAGGGAACGCAAGGAAATCAACGAAAGCAGAAATAAAGAGGCAACAGAGGGCGCGCGCCTGAAAAAGAACGAGACGCCCCAGAAGCCCAAAAAGAAAAAACAGCCCGTCTATGAAGAGCCGGAAGAGGATGAAGAAGATGACGAGGATGAGGAGTACGATGACGATTCCAGAATGGAAAAAATCACGACGCTGCTGGCGATCATCGGTGCTGTTTTAATCGGCTGTGCCGTGATCTTTTTAGTCGGCAGGGCAGTTGGTATTTTCAATTTCGGTGCGACGTCTGCGCAGGTGACGGTGGAGAATGTGACCGGTAAATCCGCGGCAGAGGCGCAGAAGATCTTAGAAGACCTTGGTTTGAAGGTAAAATTTGCCTATGAGACTTCCGATACGGTAGCGGAGGGCAATGTCATTTCACAGGATGTACAGGGCGGTACGACGGTTTCCTCCGGTACGCAGGTACAGCTGACGGTGAGCGGCACAGCACCTGCTTCCGATACGGACACAATCCCGGTTCCTGATGTGTTAGGAGCACTGGAGGCGGATGCGACCGCAACGCTGACCAGAAGCGGATTTACCGTGACGAAAGCGGACGGCTACTCCGATACGATTGAAAAGGGAAAGGTTATTTCTCAGAATCCGGTCGGTGGTTCCCGTGCAGCCTCCGGCTCTGCCGTGACGATCGTGATCAGCCAGGGACCGGATACCGGCAGTAAAAATACGATGCCGGCTATCATCGGTCTGGATGTGGAGACAGCGGTTGCAATTTTGACAGAAAACGGATTTTTGATCGGGGACCAGAAAGAGATGAGCGATGACACGGTTCCTGCCGGAAAGGTATGCTATGCAAGCTATACGGCAGGTGCTGCGGTAGAGCCCGGCTCTACGATCGATATCGGAATCAGCGTCGGACCCAAAGCGGTTACCTACGCATATCAGGAAGCGGTTGCAAGCCCGGCGGATCTGGACCCCCAGTACAAAGAAGGAACCGAGTGTACAGTAACGATCACCGGACAGTCCGGAACGGAATATTTAAAGACGACAGTTCGTTCTTTCCCGATCACGACAGTCAATCTGCATGGAATGGCAGATCCGGCAGGACTGATTACCTACGAATATACGGTAACCGGAGAGGCGACCACGACGACGGATGAGGACGGAAACCTTGTGACCGTGCCCGGAACGACAACGAGACAGACTGTGCAGCGTCAGGTCATGTTTACATCGGAAGGATAAGCGGATGCAGGGAAAAATCATCAGGGGAATCGGCGGATTTTATTATGTGCACACCCATCAGGGCGTATATGAATGCCGTGCGAGGGGCATTTTCCGAAAGGATAAGGAAAAGCCCCTGCCGGGCGACCTGGTTTCGATCAGCGTCCTGGACGAAACAGAAAAAAAAGGAAATCTGGATGAAATCCTGCCGAGAACAAACAGTCTGATCCGTCCGGCAGTAGCAAATGTGGATCAGGCGCTTGTTATTTTTGCCCTTGTGAGTCCGAAACCCAATTTTAATTTGCTGGATCGATTTCTGGTTCTGATGGAAAAACAGAACCTTCCGGCACTGATCTGTATGAACAAGACGGATCTGGCTTCCGACGAAATGATCGCGGAAGTAAGGAAACGCTATCGCAACAGTGGATATCCGCTGCTGTTTGTCAGCGCGGCACAAAAGGAAGGCGTTGAAGCGATTCGGGAGTATCTTCGGGGGAAGACGACGACTGTTGCTGGTCCCAGCGGAGTCGGGAAATCGTCTCTGATTAACCTGCTGCAGGATGGTGTACAGATGCAGACAGGCGCAGTGAGCGAAAAAATTGAACGGGGACGGCATACGACGCGGCATACGGAGCTGATGTGGGTGGAAGAGGATACCTACATTCTGGATACGCCGGGCTTTTCGTCGATTGAGTTATTCGGCATTGAGAAAGAAGAGCTGGGCGGCTATTTTCCGGAAATCGCAGCACATGCCGGAAATTGCAGGTTTCGGGGATGCGCGCATCTGGCGGAGCCGGACTGTGCGGTGAAGGAAGCAGTGGATAATGGCGAAATCAGCAAGGGGAGATACGAGAATTATCAGCTGCTTTATGAAGATTTGAAAAAAAAGACGGGATACGGAAGGCATAGAGACGCCTGACTGAGACGGATTTAGAAAGAGCATAAAAACGGCTGCCCGGAGGAATGAGAAAATCCTCCGGGCAGCCTATTTTTCATGACAATAGAATGCTCGCAGAGCGTGCATTCTATTGTTTGTGTCTAGCGCCACGCAAATGTCGCCATGCCGTAGATATAAATAAACGCGATGGCAATCGGGACGACGAAGCGAAAGACTGGTTTCATCCATGCCTTCACCTTTAAGCCGTGTCCGGTATTGGCTTCCTGTACGAAATTCTCCCAGCCCCAGCCAAAGCTGTTGCAGCAAAACAGAGCAAGCACCAGGGAACCGATGGGCAATATATTGTTGGATACGATAAAATCCCAGAAATCCAGCCATGCCGTGCCCGCTGCGAAGGGCTGAAAATGCAGGAGGCTGTAGCCGAGGGCAGTTGTCAGAGCCAGGACAAAAATGCCGGCGCCGCAGACAATGCAGCCCTTTTTTCGTGACCAGCCGGTGAGTTCACGGATCATGGCGAGAATATTTTCGCAGACACCCAGGACAGTTGAAAGGGCGGCGAACACCATGAACAGGAAAAACAGCGTACCCCAGATACGTCCGCCAGCCATGTGGTTGAAGACATCCGCCATGGTGTCGAATAGCAGGCTGGGTCCTGCATTGACCTCCAGACCGTAGGTAAAGCAGGCGGGGAACATGATGATCCCTGCGAGAACTGCCACGAGTGTGTCCAGTAAAATAATGGTGACGGATTCCCCCATCAGCGACCGTTTTTTGTCAATATAGCTGCCGAAAATAGCCATGCCTCCCATTCCAACCGACAGTGTGAAAAATGCCTGGTTCATCGCGCCGACGATGACGGAGCCGTTGATCTTGGAAAAGTCCGGAACCAGATAAAACTTCAATCCGTTTGCTGCGCCGGAAAGGGTCAGGCTGTGGACCGCCAGCACCAGCATCAGAACGAGCAGGGAGGTCATCATATATTTCGTGATGCGTTCCAGCCCGCCCTGTAAGTCAAAGCTCAGAATCAGAAAAGCGACGATGACCGTGACGAGCAGATAGGACACGTTGACGGACGGATTCTGAATCATCTGTGTAAAGCCGAAGGACTGATTCTGCCCGGTTAAAAATTTTACAAAGTAATAGATCAGCCAGCCGCATACGACGGTGTAAAATGCCATCAGAGTAATATTGCCAATCAGACTGACGATACCGAAAATCCCCCATTTGTGGCCGGGCTTTTCGAGCTTCTGGTACATGTAAATCGGACTTGTCCGGGCAGCGCGCCCGACGGAAAATTCCATCGTCATGACAGGCAGACCGAGAATCAGAAGGCAGATCAGATAGATCAGCATAAAGCCTCCACCCCCGTTTTGTCCGCACATCCACGGAAATTTCCATACATTGCCGCAGCCGATGGCACATCCTGCCGAGATCATGATAAATCCGAGACGGCTGCCGAGTTGTTCCCTTTTTTCCATTGTTGTTGATTTCCCTCTTTTCTTTTTCCCAAATACAGCTCTGTTTAGGAGAAAAACAGAGCCTGCAGAGAAAAGTATAGCGGAAAGCATAAAAAAAAACAAGCCATCGGATTTGAGATGATGGAAGTGGATTTTGGGACGCGTGTTATGTGTTATGATCTTTGGAAAATTGATTTTTGAGGTTTAAAAAAGAAAGCAAATATGATATATTATTAGATTGTATCCAACTTTTTGCTTACACGGCAGAGAGAGGGAGAAAATAAAAGAGCTGGAGAAAATAGAAAGCGTCCTGAAAATGTGCAGGTAATTGTGCAGTACAAAAACATAGAAAGGCGAAAATCCTTGAAAATAAAGGATTTTCGGACAGGTAAATCGTAAAATGAAACTTGGAATCGTTGGTCTCCCGAATGTTGGTAAAAGTACCTTATTTAACTCCCTGACGAAAGCTGGTGCGGAGTCTGCAAACTATCCGTTCTGTACCATTGACCCCAATGTAGGTGTGGTAGCCGTTCCGGACGAGCGCTTAAAGCTTCTGGGCGATCTGTATCATTCCAAAAAGGTAACGCCTGCTGTGATCGAGTTTGTAGACATCGCAGGTCTGGTAAAAGGTGCTTCTAAGGGCGAAGGCCTTGGCAACCAGTTTTTGAGCAATATCCGCGAAGTGGATGCGATCGTGCACGTCGTTCGTTGTTTTGAGGACAGCAACGTTGTCCATGTAGACGGAAACGTGAATCCGCTGCGCGACATCGAGACGATCAACCTCGAGCTGATCTTCTCCGACCTGGAAATTCTGGAACGCAGAATCGCCAAAGTGGCAAAGGGCGCGAGAATGGATAAGGAGCAGGCAAAAGAGCTGGCGATGCTGGAGCGTGTCAAGGAGCGTCTGGAGGACGGCAAGCTTGCAATCGGCTTCGGGACAGAGGATGAAGACGAGGAAGAATACTTCAAGAACCTGAACCTGCTGACTGCAAAGCCGGTGATCTATGCGGCAAACGTCGGGGAAGAGGATCTGGCAAACGATGGCGCAGACAACGCAGGCGTACAGGCAGTCAGAGAATATGCAAAAGAAACCGGCAGTGAGGTGTTTGCGATCTGCGCACAGATCGAGGAAGAAATTTCCGAGCTGGACGATGAAGAACGCCAGATGTTTCTGGATGACCTTGGATTAAAAGAATCCGGTCTGGAAAAGCTGATCCGCGCAAGTTACCATCTGCTCGGCCTGATGAGCTTTTTAACTTCCGGCGAGGATGAGACGAGAGCATGGACGATCAAACAGGGCACAAAAGCACCGCAGGCGGCCGGCAAGATTCACACCGACTTCGAACGCGGCTTTATCAAGGCTGAGGTTGTCAATTACAAAGATCTGCTGGAAAACGGCTCCCTTGCAGCAGCGCGAGAAAAAGGACTTGTCCGCATGGAGGGCAAGGAATATGTGGTACAGGACGGCGATGTAATCCTGTTCCGCTTCAATGTCTGAGAAAATCGTTACTGTTCACTCGCACCATTCGCAAAAGCGCAAAAAAATTATAAATACAACAAAAGGTACGCTTTTAGGGCATTTTGTTGTCACGAATGACGAAAAAGGCAGTTGGACTTTTCACGGTCCGGCTGTCTTTTTTTTCTGAAATCCCTTGTCAAGGAGGGCATTTTATACTAAAATGGTTTCAAAGTGGTAGAAAGTGGTACGAAGTGGAGTAAGGTGGCAGACCTTTTCCATGAATGGCAGGTGATTGTACATGTTTATGGGCGAATACAATCATACGTTGGATACAAAAGGCAGGTTGATCATTCCCTCCAAATTTCGAGAGACGCTCGGTGAGAAATTTGTAGTGACCAAGGGATTGGACGGCTGCTTATTTGTGTACGACAATGCCGGCTGGACTGCTTTCGAAGAAAAGCTTCAGGCAATGCCCATCAGCAGAAAAGACACCCGTATGTTTGTCCGCCACTTTCTGGCAGGCGCCGCGGAGGTGGAGGTGGACAAGCAGGGACGTGCCCTGATCCCTTCCAAATTAAGAGAATTTGCAGAGCTGACCAAAGACGTTGTGCTGGTGGGCGCTGCAGGACATATTGAAATCTGGAGCCAGGAGCGCTGGGATGCCCTGGAAGAAGAGGCGGAGGAATCTATGGAGGATATCGCAGAGCGCATGGACGACCTCGGACTGTAATTGCTGTAACAAAGAAAGGAAAAATCGATGGAATTTGCACATACATCCGTCCTGTTGGAGGAGACAATTGAAGGACTTGCAATCAAACCGGACGGCATCTATGTGGACGGCACATTGGGCGGGGCAGGACATTCCAGCCACATTGCAGCGCGCCTTAGGACCGGCCGGCTGATCGGTATCGACCAGGATGCAGAGGCGATCGAAGCGGCGACAAAACGGCTGGAGCCGTGGCAGGAGCATGTGACGCTGGTGCGAGACAATTACTGTAACCTTCCGGCAGTATTAAACAGCCTCGGCATCGACAAAGTAGATGGCATTATGTTAGACCTTGGCGTATCCTCCTATCAGCTGGATAACGCCGAGAGAGGATTTTCCTATCGTTATGATACCGCACTGGATATGCGGATGGATCAGCGTCAGACCCTGACGGCGAAAACGATCGTCAATGAGTGGTCACAGGCAGAGCTGTTTCGGTGTATCCGGGACTACGGAGAAGATAAATTTGCACAGAATATCGCAAAACACATCGTGCAGGTGAGAGAAAAGAAGCCGATTGAGACGACCGGGGAATTAAACGACATTATCCGGGCGGCGATTCCGGCAAAGATGCGGGAAAAAGGCGGACATCCTTCCAAACGCACGTTTCAGGCGATTCGGATTGCCTGCAACAGAGAGCTGGAGGTATTGGAAAATTCCCTGGACGCCTTTATCGACCGGCTGGCTCCGGGTGGAAGGCTCTGCATCATCACCTTCCATTCGCTGGAGGATCGACTCGTCAAGCGCTGCTTCCAGCGGCTGCAAAACCCGTGCACCTGCCCGCCGAAAGCGCCGATTTGCACCTGCGGCAAAAAGCCGGTCGTGAAGATTTTGGCGCACGGCGCGGTCGCCCCGACGGAGGAGGAAGTCGCCCGCAACCCGCGCGCGCGTTCCGCCAAGCTCCGCGTGGCGCAGAAGCTGGAGGTGCTGTGATGCCGACGCTCTATGTGGTGGGCACGCCCATCGGCAATTTGCAGGACATGACCCCGCGCGCCATTGATACCCTGCGCCGCGTCGCGCTGATTGCCGCCGAGGATACCCGCGTGACGAAGAAGCTCCTGACCGTTTTTGACATTGACACGCCCCTGACCGCTTGCCATCAGCACAACGAGGACACGAAGGGCGCGTATCTGGCGGACAAGATGCTCTCGGACAATATCGACATCGCCCTGACGACTGACGCGGGCACGCCCTGTATTTCCGACCCCGGCTACGCGCTGGTGAAGGCGTGCGTTGACCGCGGCATTGAGGTGCTGGCGATTCCGGGCTGCTGCGCGTCCATTTCCGCCTTGTCCGTCAGCGGATTCGACACGCGCGAGTTCGCGTTCTACGGCTTCCTGCCGCGCGAAAAGAAGGATTTGCGCGAGAAGCTCCTTCAAATGGCGCGCCAGGTGCCGATTGCGGCGGTGCATGAGTCGCCGTTCCGCGTCGTCGAGCTGGTCGAAGTGGTTTGCGATACGCTGCCGGGCTGCCGCATCAGCGCATCCTGTGACCTGACGAAGCTGCACGAAAAGACGATTCGCGGCGACGCGGCGGACGTGCTGCGCCAGTTGCGGGAGAATCCGAAGGCGGAAAAGGGTGAATATTGCCTGATTCTGGATTTTCATGACGTGCGCCTGCCAGAGGAAAAATCCCCCGCGGCGGATGTAAGCCTTGAAGCGCGCCTGATTGACGAAATGGTGCGGAACGGTCTGACGCTGCGGGATGCGCAGAGCGAACTCGTGCTGGACGGCGAAAAGAAGAACGCGGTCAAGGCGGCGGCGCTGCGGCTGAAAAAGCTCTTTGAGGAGGACGACGCATGAAGACGGTAAACGCGCAGACCATCGCGGAGACGATTGCGCATTTGTGCATCGACGCGAACCGCAATCTGCCCAAGGACGTGGCGGCGGCGCTCCATCAGGCGGAGGAGACCGAGCCTTTCGCGCCCGCGAAGGACTTGCTTTCTCTGCTGACGAAAAACGAGCAGATTGCCCGCACGACGCAGATGCCCATCTGCCAGGATACCGGCATGGCGGTCGTCTTTGCCGACGTCGGGCAGGACGTGCATATTGCGGGGGATTTCGCCGAGGCGGTCAACGAGGGCGTTCGCCGCGGCTATGTGGAGGGGCTGCTGCGCAAGAGCGTCGTCGGCGACCCGCTCCGGCGCGTCAACACGGGCGATAACACCCCCGCCGTCCTCCATACGCGCCTTGT
>ERZ772902.1197-NODE-1197-length-21053-cov-6.686970_pt1 | contig 21053 bp, 13 predicted proteins | sample MGYA00511470_ERZ772902 | MGnify/ENA primary metagenome ERZ772902 (study PRJEB29015, sample SAMEA2737717) | human gut metagenome | biome: human gut; feature: human-associated habitat; material: faeces | place: China | collected 2012 ... | reverse complement strand
TCCCCCAAAAAAGCAAGCAGGGCTCTTCGCTGTTTTGTATTATAGCCTGACATCAGCCGCCCTCCAATATGCGAATCATTCGCAGATATTATAGCATCATTTTCCTCTTTGTCAATATCATCCCGCGATAGGATATTCAAAGTTTTGTGTGGGATTTTTTAATTTAAGCCCTATTTCGACCGAGCGACTTCTCCCAACTTTTCTGTGGGATTTCTGTTTTAAGCCCCGATTTCGGGTGAGCGACTTCTTCCAACTTTTATGTGGGATTTCCTCCGAGTAAACGAATTGTATATAAAAAAGGAAGCTGGCATCCAATAGAACACCAGCTTCTCTCCAACCCCCGAAGATATTTTGTATAATCTTAAACTTACAGTTTGACATGAGTCATTTTTCTTCTTGATAAGGTAAGTTGACCGCGCACATGACAGGTTCATCTTCACTACGGCAAAAGAAACAAATATTCTGTAGGTCTTTGGCTGCACGAATGGTTGCGTATTCGTGCAAGTGCGGCAAATACACATCTAACCGGTGCTGTTCGTACTTGAAGTGCTGCGGGTCATAGTCCCACACGAAATTTGTGTTCAAAATAGCGACTCGAACCTCTGATTGAAAATGATATTGCGGGTATTTCCAAAAAAGTTCTGCTGATGGGCTTGGCTCATCGTAATAGATGTCTGCAGGTGAATGTCGAGCATAATCAACTTTATCTGCAAAAAGTTCACAGTCGTCATTTCCTTTAGTACGATAATATCGATCAGCAGTTAGAATGCTCGCGTTTTGCTTGATGGCTATTGGGACTTGTTCTTTCAACTCCTCAAAAAACTTTTTCGGGTCATTTATGAATAAAAAACTGGCAGTATCTTTTCTGTAGCACATTTCATCCAAGTACCTATCAGGCAGAAAAGACACCACATGAGGGAATATAGGCATCTTGCCATCATTTATAGCAGCTACTTTCGCTGCGTCGAATGAATAGAAGCACATAGCTGGTGTCAAAAGTGTCGGAATGAAACGCAGATAGTATGTATCCGTTCTGGGGTCATATAAGGTTTCAAGGTGATTTCCCATAGGGATACCGTGTGAATCTTTAACATTCATCCGAGAGTCACCATTTTTCAGGTGGGCAAAAACACATTCTAATTGATCTCCAGTTACCTTGTCGCCTGTTTTTGAATAATCAACCCAGTTTGCAGCACATCCAAAAGATAGCGTCCTTGTATTATAGCACTGTTCAATACGTTTTGTAGAACCAAGTCGCATAAGGAGGATAGTTGAAAAATGGCTTTGTAACATAAAAGTTGGTTCTCCTTTCTCGTCCCAATGGTTATTTCAAACTCAAGAACAGCGCCGCCCGACACCGGGCGGCGTTTTCGCATATTTTATCAGTCTGTTATTGTTAGGGTGACTGATGTAGTTCCGTTATTGATTTTCCCAGCAAAATCCACCAAGCGAATGGTGGTAAAAAGCAAAAATCGGAGCCGTTCTGGCTCCGATTTCTACTTTTTGTTACCCTCAAGGGATGATTGTTATTTAACTTTCTCCACAGAAGCGATTGTGCCCTCAAAGGGATCAACCTCCGATAACGCGCCGGTGTAGGTCACAGTGACGGAGTCACCCACAGCAACATCATCATACCCTTCCGGCTTTGCGGAGGAGTCGATGGAAAACTGGTAGGAAGCGCCTTGGTCATCCGTCACAACAAACATAAAGTCCTTTTTCTCGTCCAGCTTGCCGGTCAGGGTGCTTTCCTCCTGCTGCGCTCCGCTTTGAGTGCCGGCATTGGAATCTGTGTCCGTGCCGGATGTCTGGCTGCCGCAAGCGGTAGCCAGCGCCAAAATACATACAACCGTCAGCAATACAAATAATTTCTTTTTCATCATACGAATCCTTTCTGATATGCTTCTTTTAAGAGGTCTTGATAGATGTTTTTTTCAATCGTGAATTCCGGCATCCCCATAGAGCCTGCCGCAATCGCGAATTCGTCGAAGACCAACACGAGATTTCCGTTTGCGTCGAGATAGAAATTCTGCTCCGCGTCGATCCCAGCAAAATCCTCCGGGAAGTATGCGAGGGCTTGATTTGCGGACATCTGCGCTTCCACTTGCCGCAGCACCTCATTGGACAGCGTTGACACATAATCGGTCCCGTCGCGGAAGAGATCCCTCAGGGAGATCACTTGTCCCGTTGCTTTGTCAATGTGATAGAAGCGGCTGAAGGCATAGCTGCTGGCTTCCGTTTGTGTGGCGTCTATGCGAAGGGTAAACCATGTGTCCGTGTTGGTAAGCACCACGCTGGATACACGCAGATCCTGATAGCCATTTCCGATGCGTTCACAGTCTTTGTAAAACTGCGTCAGCAGCTCGTCGGTGTATGCGCGGACTTCCTGATTTACCGTATCAGCTGCATCGCTGCCGGATAACTCCGGTACGGAGATATCCATAGAACTATGTCCATCATTGTAGGCGTAACTCCGGAAGGTGACCACTTTCACCAACGCCCCCAGCCCAGGGATCTCCGCCATCGCTGCCGCAGCTGCGGGGGATACGTTTGGAATTGTGATGAACAGCGCAAGCGCTGCCGCGGCCCATGTTTCCCAGTGGCGTCGCTGACGCCGCCGGGAATTTTCGTCCAAAGCCGCGCAGGTTTGGAACACCCGACCGGCATAATCCTCCGGGAGCGGAAATGATTCCTCGGCGGCACGCTGGTGGAGCAACTCGTCAAATTGATCCATAGACCCCTCCTTGTTCATCGGTCAGCAAAAGGCGCAGCTGCTTTCTGCTGCGGGACAATCTGGTTTTTACTGCTACATCGCTGATCCCTAAAGTGCGGCTGATCTCCCGAATGGAAAATCCGTCGTAATAGAACAGTGTTACCACGGAGCGCATTTCCGGGTTTAATGATAGCACCGCTTCCCATAGGGACAGCCGCTCAGTCGGATCCGGATCGTCTGCAGGCAGAAAGTCCTGTACTTCAGACAGATCAGTGATTGGCCGGTACTTCCGGCATAGGTCATAGCAGTTGTTAACTACGATCCGCAGGATCCACGATTTGAATTTTGCAGGGTCCCGCAGGGCATCCAGCTTCGTAAAGGCAGTACAAATGGCACTCTGTACCGCATCCTCTGCGTCTTCGTCGGTTGACACGATTGCCCGGGCGGTTCGGAACATGGCCGTCTGATTCTGCAGCACCAGACGGGTGAAGTCATCTTTGTCTAATCTTTTTACCACACTGGATGACCTCCTATCAAGCCCCTTGCTTTCCGGTCATCTATATAGACGCTTTGAGCACGAAAAAGGTGGCAGCATTTGAATTTTTTTCTTTGGCTGGAGTGGTTGATCCGTTTTGGGGCGCTGGCCCCTTTTTTTATTGTGTTTGGCAGAGTACAGGGCAGATTGCCCGATGAATGAAATCTGCTGTGATTCCGATATTTTTACCATATACCAGAATGAGACCGGTTTTGTCAAGAGGAGTAACCTCTATGCATCAACTCAAACCTTTTCCTCGTAAGTGCTCAATAACCACCCGCATTTCCAAGGTTGAGTAAGTGTGAGAAAATGATATGCAGTCAACAAAAACTGCGTGTAAGTTTTCGAATGCGAAGGGAGTGCGTGTAAGAAATGGAAGATGTGTTAGCGATCCGGGATGAGTATCGTCTGCAGGAGTGGAGCCAGATCATCCAGGCGGGGCAAAACAGTGGGCTGAGTAAGCGAAGTTTGACCGGGAGGCTGCGTTTAAGTCTATCATCGGAGTAGGACGCCAGAGCGAGAATACTGTTGTTGCTGAAGAAAAAAATGCAAAGAAGAATAGTGACCGGGTGCTGCGGGCCTATTATCTGGATCGGGATATTGATAAGGCGTTGCGTAGGATGGCGTTGGAGGAAGGAAAAAATCTGACGGAATCGGTCAATGACGCTTTGCGAGCCGGATTGACAAAATATCTGTAAAAATACGAGGAAAATTGAAAAGGCAACCTACCACTGGCGTATGGTGCGAAAATGAAATAAAAATTTTTTTAATTTTAGGTGCGTAGTTTTGCTTTTTTCTGTACCTATATAAGTGAATACCTGTTTTAAGGCTTTTTTGAAAGGAGTGTTTTTGATGATGGATACCGGGCAGCGTGTGAAGCTTGTCAAAAGCCGAGCGTGGCAAATACGCCGCCGACAGGAAAAGCACATCACCGAGCGATTGTCGCTTGTGTCTGTTGCGCTTTGCTGTTGCCTTATTTATGCGATGGGACATTTCCCCGACCGGTCGCCGGGTGCGGTGCAGGGCTTAAACGGCGCAACGATGCTGCTGGAAAACGTGGGCAGCTATGTGTTGGTTGGCGTGATCTGCTTTATTGCGGCGGTGGTCGTTACCGTGTTTTGCACACGATTGAGAAAGAAAAACAATAAACAGGAGGAACGAACTAAGGAGGATGAGGAAGCATGAAGAAAAGGTTTTTAGCGGCGCTGCTGAGCCTGTGCATGACGCTCACGCTGCTGCCAACTACGGCGTTTGCAGCGCTGAGCGATTCGCTGGGCAACACACTCAAGGAAAATCAGGCGATTTTGGAGCAGCTCTCCGCCTTGACCGGCGGCAGCAGCGACCAAGTGCGTTCCGTGCTGAACGCTTTGGGGCTGCTGGATGAAGCCGGCAATTTCAAGGTGGATCAAACCATCACGCTGGACGGCCAGGTGTTGACACTGGCGGCTGTCATGGAGCTGCTGGAAAATCCCGCCACGGATCTCACCCGTATAGCCGACGTGGATGGGACTCCGGTGGCGCTGGGCGATTTGAAGACCATGATCCAAATCGAACAGGAGCTGCAGCGGATCAAGGACACCTATTTCTCCGGCAGGGAGTTTACCGGGGAAGCTCTGGAGAATCTCAACAGCCTGATGGAGCAGCTGGAGCTGCAGGGCATCAGTTTGCGGTATCCCGCCTCTGCCACAAAGCCTGAGGGCGTTGAGACGGTGGATATGAGCGGCATGACGAGCCTAACGCTGGGGGATCTCAAAAACAACAGCTGGGACTCCGGGACTTTTACTGTATACGGCGGAAAACCGGTCGGCTTTTCCTACCGCATTCAAGAAGGCCAGCTCAGCGAGTATATCGACGATGTGGAGGTCTCGATAAACGGGGTGAGTGGGGCCAATCAAGGCGACGGGTCTTACAAGCTGATCTATGACGAAGTCGCCCCAGGTTACAGTTTAATTTGTAAAATCACTGTCAAGGTTACAACCAAAGGAGGAACCTCAGCCTGGCACGATAATTCTTATTCCTATGGCGACCTGCTGGGGATGATTGAATTTTACGATGCGAAAAATCTGGTGTTCTATGACGGTGACGCTTATGCCGACCACTGTCAGCTCAAGCTAAGAAAGACGGTTGACGCCCCCGCAATAAAAACATCAATGATCGCGCCGGACTATGCTTACGAAAAAAAACCAGGAGAAATAATTTCGGAATTGTGGATTCCTTTGCTGGCAGATGGATACACTGTCGGCGGCGGTGCCAACAATCCGAACTTCGTTGAACTAAGCGATACCATCAGAGTTTTGGAGGGTGCCCGCAACTCGGTGCTTCCCGACAGCTCCCCCAAGTTTTATCAGCCATACCAAATCGACGCCAGCATCAAGTTTGACTGGAGCAGAGAAAGCGTAGCTGCCTATACTGGCCCTGCGCCGTATGGCTATAATAGTGCCCAACCCTGTGCCCCGTTCTATCTGACGGAGTACAAGCTCGATGGAACAGATCTGGAGCTCAGCAGCAACAAAACGAGAACGCTGGACTGTACGATTAAAAAGGGCAGTACGGTCGACATCTCCCTGCAGTCTACCACGCAAAACAGAGTGGATCAGCAGTACTATCTGCCCTTCCGACTGTATCTAGACTTTGATAAGGTATTTGGCGGATACAATAACTCCTCCGCCACCGTCAATACCAGCAACGTCTCCGCCAAGCTGGTGGACACGGACAAGCCCACCATTCAAAGCGTCACGGCCCCGGCGGGAACCTATGCCAGCGGACAGCACGTGCCCATCACAGTTACCTTTAGCGAGTTCGTGGATCTTAGAAGCGCCAGCGTGACCATCAATGGCAAAGTGTATAGCGCCGATGCGCTTTCCATGAACGACTACGGCGTCACGGCAATGCTCTGGTACCCGGTGCAGGATGTGGATGCCATCGCGGTCACCGTCAGTGGTATGACCGGCGTGAAGGATGTTTTCGGCAATGAGCTGGATACCTCACTCTATCAAGGCAACTCGATTGCCGGCGTTGCGCTGAGGAGCGTCTTGATGCGCAACGCTCCCACCGCACTGACCGCCGACTACGCCAACGGCAAGGCATCGTTCACGATGAACGCCAACATGGAGCAGGCCTACATGACCAAATACAGCAATTATCACACCCCGGCAGGCACAGAGCCGAAGGAAGCCCCTTTCCGCCTCGAACTGAAGTACGGCTCCGCAGATGAACCAATCCATCTGCAGGTCTATCTGGACACAGAGACCGGAGACTTCACCGTCAGCGACTACGAAATCGCACCACCCTCTGATTTCGGCCGCACCTATACGGTGACGCTGCAGGCCAACGAGGGCACGAAAGACGCTCCTAAGTGGGTGAATGTTCTTCCCCTGACCCGGCAGTTCACGGTGCAAAAGAGAGTTCCCGTGAGCACGGTGACCATCGTCCCGGAAGCGAATGACGCCGACTATACGATTTCCCTCGCCGATTCCACCCGCCCCACGCTTAAGGCAGAGGTTTTGGGGGCAGGCGGTGAGCAGGCCAGCTACACCACCGGTAAATGGAGCAGCAGTGACCCGCTCATTGCCACCATCGACGAGGATACCGGCGTTGTTGCTACCACAGGAGCCAAAGTGGGAACCGTCATCTTTACCTTTACGGCGGACAACGGGACTGTGGACACTGACAATGATGATGTGTCGGGCCAGTCACAGCCCTATACCGTGACGGCAGGCGATTCCCTGGCACTGGTGATTCCCGGCGGCGCGTCCATCGTGACGCGGGTAAATCAGCCCGCCACCGTGCTGTGGAGCTCCAACGCCGCGCTGATGGCACCGGGCAAAGAGTTCCATTACAGGATTGACCTGTATGAGGGCCACTACGAGAATGAGGCGGCGCTGAGCGGCATCCAGCCCGTTGCGTTTTATACCGCCGGCAAAGATGAAAACAGCGTGCGGATCCCGGAGAATGTGCTCTCCAATCTCTCCAGCGGAAATACCCCGGCCTACACGGTGCGGGTCTCCATGCCGCACCCCAAGGCCGAGAGTGAGGACATCCGCCTGTCGGCACTTGCCTGGATCATCGTACAGGCACCGCCTGCCACGGCCAAGCTGACACCGCCCCGGAGCATTTACCTCAAGGATACCGACGGCGCCGTCAATATCGACTGGTCGGTGGAAAATGCCACTACCGGCGCCTCTCAACTGCCCACGCTGACCATTACCCGGGTCACAGAGGACAACACCACCACCAAAGTGGTGGACAGTGAGCGCCTATCCGGCACCTCCGGGAGCTTCCCCCTGTCATTACAGAGTGTGCAAGCCGGCAATCTGAAGGACACCTATCAAGTGGTTTTGAGCGTGGAGAATCCTGGTGAGGAATCTCCCAGCACCGACTCCTTCCCCCTGTATGTCTACGATGCCGACGCACTGAAGGTGCAGGACGACGAAGGAAAGACGATTTCTGCGCTGACCATGGACAATACCTCCAAGGTCAGCGGCACCCTGCCCACCGATACAGATAAAATTTTGCAGCTGCGCCAGGAGTTGGGGCTGATCGAGTACATCGGCATCAACTATGACGAGTACGGATGGAACTCCTTTAAAGACGGCATCCAGTGGGCCTCCGACAACAATGCCATTTCCGTCAACTACAAGCAGGGCGGACTGTATGAGGACATCAAAAACTTCTCCTTTGATTCCTACCTTCCCGAAACCAAAATGGCGCTGTCCGGCCGGGCCAACGGCACCGCAGCCGTCACGGCTACCCATGCCGCCACGGGCATGAGCGCCGCCGTACAGGTGACAGCGGAGACGCTGCAAAATAAGTTCTATCTCTTCCAGCTGACGCCTGCGGCGGAAACTACGCTGCAATACACCGACGGCACAGGTGCACCCAAAACGGTCACGACCAACAGTGATGGCGTGCTGGCGCTTTACGAACCCAACGGAATCGCCAGTGAGGTGTCTCTGCGGTCCGGCTCCGGCGCGGATATTTATCTGGGCACCATCTATAAAGAAAATCTGCGTTCCGGCGAGCGGGATGCCACAAAGCTGCAGCTTTATCCCTTGAACACCTTCACCCTTCGGCGAGTCGCCCGGGCATCTGTGACGCTCATCAAACCGGGCGGCGATCCGCTGGCGAACAAGACGGTGACCGTTCGCGGCGGCGTTTATAAAAACGGAGGCTACTGCCAGACAGCTCTGCTGGGCTCCACGGCAGGAAAACTTGTCAGCGGCATCACCGGCGACACCTATACCACGGATGCGGCGGGAAATATAACCGTCTATCTGGATTCCACCCAGTTCTGGTCGGCCGAAAAGGGCGAGAGCAGCACCACGCCGCTTTCCGCTCTGGATCAGCTGGAGTACATTCTGGAGATCAGCGCAATTGACGGCGACCAGTACTATCCGCTGCTGCTGACCGTCAACGGCAAGCTGGGCGTGGACGATGTAATGCGCACCGCAGAGGGCGTTGTCTCTCTGGAGCGCGTGCCGCCGGGGGAGGAAAACAAACCCTTCATTGTGGCGCAAAGCGTTGATTACGGTCTTGCCAACGGTCAGAAGGTGGATGTCCGCAGCTCGACCGGGAAGATTGGCCCTAACAGCAGCTTTAAAACAGCAAGTCTGCACACCACCATGTTCCTCTGGGGCGAGGATATTGCCGACGCGCAGAATTACAGTCTCAAGCTGGCGGACGAATACGGCGTTCTTCCTGCCGCCCAGAGCAGCAGTACCAAGCAGTATCCCTTCTCATCCATCCCCGTAGCGGAAAACGATCTGACCCTTACCGAGGCCACCATGACCACCTCTGGATGGATCGCCGACGGCAAGGATGTGGGTATGAAAACGCAGCTGAGCCTGAACGGCAGCCTGCTGCAGGAGAAAATACTGCCCTTCCGGGTCGTTGATCTGACCCGAGTGCCCAAGGTGACAGAGGATGACCGCGTCACCGGTATTCTGGCGACGATGGGATCCTCCAGTGGAGTGAATCAAGTTGACTTTGGCGAAGTGGACGGCAGTAACATTCTCAAGGTGCTGACCGGACGGCTGGATGATCTGAGCGGTCCGGTGGACACTTCCGTGTTCAAAATGATCATCACCCCCAGCGAAGATCCCTCCGTGTTCCGTGCCATGATTTGGGCCGGGTACAATACGCTGGAGATGGAGGACATGGACTATTCCGAGGACGGCGTGGCGTTGAGTGCGAATGTGCTGACGCAGAACCTGGAAGTGGGCGTGCCAGGTACCGGGGACCTGAGCCAGATGGCCCAAGGCACCTATGATCCCAAGGGGGAATACAAAGCCAACTCCATGGCTGGCAAGGTCACCAACACGGATCTCAACTTGCAGTTGGAGGGCTTTTACGAAGCGGAGATCCGCTATAACGCCGAAAAAAAGGAGTGGGAGGTTTTCACCGTAGGCGGCGGCTTTACCGCCGGCGTTGGCGTGGGCTTCACCTTCAGCGTGAACGCCATGGCTGGCCCCGTACCGTTGACAGCAACCTTTGAGCTGGGTGGTGCCATTCAGCTGGATTTCCGTACCGCAGTGCGCTACGGCCAGCAGGGACAGGATCTTGCCTGGAGCGATCCCACGGCCACGGCGGTGAATGACTTTTTGACCACGCTGCGTATCAACGCCTATGTCCACGCGTTTGGCGGCATTGGCTTTGACTATTCGATCGTGGCGCTGAAGATCGGCCTATTCGGCAATTTGGATGTGGACAGTCAGAATAAGTTCCTCTCCCGCACCTATCTTGCCGACAAGGAAAAGCGCCAGATCAACGGTCAGGCCCTGGGGATCTCAAGCGAAGTGGGAATCAAATTTGTAGCCAGCTTCCTGTTTATCTCCTACGAGGCGGTGATCGCCTCCGGAACCTTTGGAGCCACCAGGACTTTTAATGACTGGAAAAAAATCGACGACTACTGGAATAGCGCCACCAGCGGGCTGAGCCTTGCCTCGCTGCAGATGGCGGCGGCCCAGAGCGGAATGCAGGTGGCTTCTGCCAGTGCAACGCTCCAAAGCCGGGACTATCTGGAGCAATATGCCCGTACCTGGGGCCAGCCCCAGCAGCGGATGATGCTGCTCTCTCTGAACTCCCCCAGTGGGCTGGAAAGCATCCAGACCAATGCCAACCCCACATCCTATCCACAGCTCAGCGATGACGGGAAGGTATTGGCCTACATCAACGACGGCGACAGCAGCAGCATTTACGACAGCCGGGCACATTTCTCCACCCTCAGTGGCGGCGTCTATTCTACCTCCAGCAAAATTGACGATCCCGCAGAGTTCCCCGGCTACGGCGACACGAGCGTTTCTTTGTCCGGCACTGGCAGCTTCGCGGCGGCGGCTTGGGTTCGCATGGGCACCGAGCTACCGGGTAAAAATGCCGGTGATACCGTGACATTGGAAGAGCAAAACCTGCTGATGAACAGCACGGAGATCGTAGCGTCCGTCTATAGCGGCTCAGCCTGGACCTCCACCCGCCTAACCAACGACGGCACGCCGGATCTGGCCCCAGCCACGGCAGTGGGCGGCGACGGCAAGGCCATCGTGTTCTGGCGCAGCGTCTACACCCCCGATCCCGTGAGCACTTCGGGCAGCAACAACCTGCTGAACTTCACGACCAGAGATTGTATCATGTACCGTCGCTATGACAGCGGCACCTGGAGCGAGGCCAAAATGCTTTATAACGGTGCTACTGGCCGCGTGAAGGCGTTGCAGGCAGCCATGCTGCCCGACGGAACCGCTATGGCGGTTTACTCGCTGGACCGCAGCGGAACCGGAAATACCTCCGACTACGAGATCGCCTATTGTACCGTGGATGCTGACGGAATGCCCGGTACAGCCATGCTGGCAACCTGTGACAGCAATCTTGACGAAAACCCCCAGGTCGTTGCAGCCAACTTCGGCATCGGGGATGACCGATTTGTCATCGGTTGGCATAGTGTCCGAGACGGCAGCAGCGATATTCAGCTGTTGGCTGTGGACGGCAGCGGCACCATGTCCAACAGTTTCCCCGGCTCTCTGTCTGCCCTGACCAGCAGCGGCAGCGCCGTCGTGGGCGGAGACTTCCGCTTCGCTTCCCTCAGCGGGGGTCATCGCAGCCTCAATGATCTTACCATCGTCTGGAATGAGACTGTCAATGACGCCAACGGCGCGGTAGATCACGGCATTTTGAAGGCGGCCAAGCTGCGCCATGACACAAATACCTACACGCTCTCCGCACCGTTGGAACTGGCAGAGCTGCCGGAGCGTACGCTGGCTGACCACTTTGATGCCTATGTCAGCGGCCTCAATCAGGTGCAGGCCGCCATTCAGGCCACCCTGTATGACGATGAAAACCAGGTAAAAATCGGCGACGTGACCGTTCCGGGTGAGGAAACGATCCTCTATACCGCTGCCTCTGATTTTATCACCGATGCGGTGGCAGTGGAACAGATCGGTGTGGATTATGCAACGCTGGCGCTGAACAGCCTGACACCCATTCGCTTTACCATCCGCAACACCGGGCTGAACGATGTGAAAAACCTAACGGTCAGCCTTGGCAGCGGGGAAACCGCAACCCTTACAGAAACACTGCTGCCCAATGAAAGCACCACCCTTACCGTCTGGCACCATGTGGAGGACCACGTGACCGACCCGCGCTATACCATCACCGCCGACGGCATCAACGAAGAAGGCAAAGTGTATCTGGATTATCCCGACATTGGCATCTCGCAAATGGAAGTGATTGCGGAGAGCGCCGGCAAGCGCACGGTGCGCATGACCCTCTATAATTCCTCTGCCGCCACGCTGGCCAGCGGAAAGGGCCGCGAGGTGAAGATTGCGTTCTATGCGGATGATCTGCATACCAAACCTGCAGAGGTAACCTGCACCACAAACGGCGTATCGGTTCGCGATAATGAAATCACCGTTTCCGAAGACAGCGTCCTCGCCCGCATCGATCAGGGAACCTTTACACTGGACCTGACCTATGATCTGGGCGAGTATATGAACTCCATTGGCAAAACCGAGATCCCCAATGTGGGTACCTATCTGTACGCCGAGGCGTGGGCGGAAGGTCAGATCGGTGGAACGGGAAGCAATCAGCGCCTGCCGGAGTATGACGGCAGTGACAGCGAGGCCAGCGTCCATATGACCGGCGCACTGGCCCGCACCGGAGAGCGGCTGACGATGGATGTGGCACAGGGGAACGACGGCAACGGTCACAGCACCGCCGCCATTACCCTGCGCAATAACTGCCTGCAGTCTCAGACCAGCGCAGCGCTGGTGGCCACGCTGCTGGATGCTGCCGGGACCATTCTGGAAACGAAAAAGACCAGTATTGGCGGTGCCATCTCCGGGGAAACCTTCCGGACGGAAACCGTCACCTTCTCCAAGCTTGGCACCCGCGTAGTGGTACGAGCCGCAGTGCCCGGTAATGACCTTCTGACCTTTGAAGGTCTGGCAGTGGGGCTCGGCGATTTTACCGCCAACGGAACGAACTATACCTATACGCTGCAAAATGATAGCGGAGCAACATCTACGCTGGTCACAGCGGTGTCTGGAAACGGCGAGCCCGTGAGCATCAACGGGCAGGCTCTGTCCACCGGCGGCAGCGCAACCGTTGCCATCCCCAAGAGCGGCACAACCAACATTGTCGTGGGAATCGGTGCTAAAACTTACACGCTGACGATTCTGCGCAATAGCGGTACAGGCGGCAATGAAGGCGGTGGCGGCGGAGCGACCAGCTACACGCTAACCTTCGATACCAACGGCGGCAGCGCCATTTCCAAGGTATCTAAGACCAGCGGCACCACTGTTGACCTGACCGGCTATACGCCTACTCGTGACGGCTATACCTTCGATGGTTGGTACAGCAATAGCGACCTGACTATCAAAGTCACTTCTATCAAGCTGACTTCCAATACCACCATTTACGCAAAGTGGACGGCAAAATCGGATATGTCTTTCACCGATGTGGCAGACAAAGCATATTACAGAGATGCCGTTGAGTGGGCTGTTGACAACGGCATCACGAAAGGCACCACCGCAACGACCTTCAGTCCTAACGCTACCTGCACCAGAGCGCAGGCCGTGACCTTCCTGTGGCGCGCCGCTGGCAGTCCCGAACCCGAAACCCGCACCATGCCGTTTACCGACATCCCCGTGGGCAGCTATTATTACGACGCTGTGCTGTGGGCGGTGGAGAATGGCATCACCAAGGGCACCAGCGACACCACGTTCAGCCCCAACATGACCTGCACCCGCGCCCAGATTGTCGCGTTCCTGTGGCGTTCCGAGAAGTCCCCGGCAGCGGGTACGGCCAATCCCTTTGCCGATGTGAAGTCCACCGCCTACTATGCTGATGCGGTACTGTGGGCGGTCAAGGAGAACATCACCAAGGGAACCACCAACACCACATTCAGCCCCGACGCGGATTGCACCAGAGCGCAAATCGTAACCTTCTTGTATCGCTTTACTGTAGAGTGATCGGCGGGCTGCGGATAAGCAAAAATTAAATCCAATCAGGTTACAAGCGGCGGCTCGTCACGAGCCGCCGCTTGCTTTATGTGTGACGGCGTGGAAAAATACCCTTGACAAATCGTAACCGTCAAAGCTAATGGCGAATAGAACTTTATAAGTAAGCGTAAAATCTAACCACGTATAAAAGGCCGCCATCTCAAGGAGCCGTTCACTATGCGTGGACTCTATGCTCTATACGGGGTATTCTCTCATTTTCACGGGAAATCTTCAATCCGCCGCTGCGTTTGACGGTTACGCCCTTCATTCCGCCGATTCGTTCCGTTGAAAGCTCAAATAGCGGGTACCCTGAAAGGTCAGCTCTCCTGAGTCTCCTTCCGCCAGCATGCCGTATTCCGTGCCGGAAACCAGAAACTCTATCCGGTCGCCGCTCTCTACTTGAAAGGTGGCGTAATAGCTGGTAGCGGTATGGGTATGATGCATCCCATTTCTCTGGTGATGGTGGTGGCGAGAAACAGCGGTACGCCGGGATACCACCTTGGCAGGAACGGACAGCTTCGGTGAATGATTATTTTTGTTCCATTCACCTATACCACGAACCATTGTTACGATAATAATGCCAAACACCAACACAAACATGACAGGAACCATGACCTGCATGATGCTGAAAGTCACACCAAAGCCGGGATCTCCTCCAAAGCCCATCATAAACGAACTCCTCTCTTTACGGAAGCCTGGGACCTCCTGCAGGAGGCCCCAGGCAGATTTTATGTCCGGTTAAGTCATCACACCTGCTGCTCCGGCGTGTCCGCGGAAGCGGCCGCCGCGTCAGGCTGGGCCTGGGGCGCCACCGTCACCTGCACCGGCTGGGAATTGCCCGCCGCCAGCTTGCCGCCCAGGGCACCTGCCAGCAGGCTCTTGAGGTCCAGCCCCATCCCGGCGCTGATGCCCTCGGTGACCTGAGTGGTACCGTTGACGATGTCGCTGAGGAGCTTGGCGCTGTTGCCCTCGCCGTACATGGTGATCTTATCCACCTTGCTGAGAGGCTCCGCCACGTTCTTGGCGATCTCCGGCAGGGCGTTCATGATCATCTCGATCACAGCGGCCTCGCCGTACTTCTTCATGGCCTCCGCCTTCTTGTCGATACCTTCGGCCTCTGCCAGGGCCTTGGCCCGGATGGCTTCGGCTTCCGCCTGACCGACAGCGGCGATACCGGCAGCTTCCTGCTCCTTGGCGAAACGGGCAGCCTCGGCGGCCTTCTTGGCGGCTTCCGCCGCCTGCTCCTGCTCATAGCGGACAGCTTCCGCGTCTTTTTGCCGCTGGTACAGAGCTGCCTGTGCCTCCTGCTCCTTGCGGTAACGGTCGGCGTCGGCAGCGGCGCGGACCTCGGCGTCCAGGGACTGCTTCTTGACCTCGACTTCCTTGCTCTTCAGCTCGGCTTCGCGCTCTGTCTTGGCAATCTGGGCATTGACGGTAGCCGTCTCAATGGAGCGCTGCTGCTCCTGCTGCTGGATGGTGTAGGCGGCGTCGGCCTCGGCCCGCTTAGTATCCTCCTGCACCTTCAGTTCAGACTGCTTGATCGCCAGATCATTCTGCTTCTGGGCGATGTGCATGTCCGCCTCCACCTGGGCATCATTGGACGCCTTGGCAGCCTGAGCCTGGGCGATGGCAATATCCCGCTCTGCCTCAGCTTTGGCGATAGCAGCATCCTTCTGGATCTTGGACATGTTGTCCTGACCAAGCGAGTTGATAAGGCTGTTTTCATCGGTGACACGCTGGATATTGCAGGAGATGATCTGGATGCCCAGCGCGTTCATATCGGTCTGGGCCTTGGACTGCACCTCGTCGCCGAACTTCTTACGGTCATTGCAGATCTCTTTCAGAGTGATGGTGCCGATGATCTCACGCATGTTGCCCTGCAAGGAATCCACGATAGCCCGGTTGAAGTCGTCCTCCGTCATATTCAGGAAGTTCTTCATAGCCAGCTGGATGCCCTCCGGGTCTGTCATCACCCGCACCTTGGCCACGGCGTCCACGTCCACGCCGATGAAGTCCTGGGTGGGAATGTAGCCCTCGGACTTGATATCGATGGAGATCTGGCGGACGATCAGCTTATCCACCCGCTCCAGAAAGGGGATCTTGATACCGGCCTTACCGATGAGCACCTTGGGGTGCTTCCGCAGGCCGGAGATGATGTAGGCCACGTCGGGGGGTGCTTTCACGTAGCCCATCAGGAAAATGAGAATGACCAGGATCACGGGAATCGCAATGGGAATTGCCTTCAGTAAAATGTCCATGTGGTTCTCCTTTTCTTTTTCTTTATGTAGTTTTTAAGGGATGACAATACTTATGCGGAGTATTCCTCGTCTTCGGGCACCGTACCGCCGGAGATCTCCCGGTAAAACGCGGCGATAGCGGCCATCTCATAAGGCCGCAGGGCCAGGTTGCCCAGCCCCAGCGTCAGGGTACACAGGATGCTCCAGCCGATGAAGCTGAACTGCAGGCAGAACAGCCGCCAGCGGTTCCCCTTCATCATGGCCTTGGACTGGGCAATGGCCTCGCTGGCCGTCAACTCCGGGTGTTCTGCCAGAATGTAGCCGGTCATGGCATAGCTGTAGCCGGCTACGATGCCGGGAATGACCAGCAAAAGCGTCCACAGCAGAATATATACCGTTTGGAGCAGCCGAGCCATAGCAACGGTCTTCCAGTTGGGGAAGTAGGAAAACAGCGTTTCAAAGGGTGGCTTTTCTCCGGCGGTCAGGTTCAGGTTGAACCGGGCATAGCCCACTTCGATAACACTGCCCAGAATGAAATACAGGACCCCCAGCACGATTGCCGCTAAGATCAGGTAGATCGCGCCGCCAACCAGAACTGCCCGCAGTCCCGGTGTGATCCCGTCCCCCCAAGAGTAGATGGTCTGTCCGGCATATTGAATATTCGCGTTCAGGCTGCCGCCGGTAAAATTGATCTTAAATTCAGGTCCGCCGGAAGTGGCTCCTCCCAGAATCGCCGCCACCAATCCCACCAGAATGGCCAGCGGCCATTTCCCCTGAAGCGCCGCCCTGGCTTCCTGCCTGAAATCTGCTGCGTATTTCATTAGCTCTCCCTTTCCGCCCCATGGGCTCCCCCACTATATTTCTTTTCTGCAAGGACTCTCACTTTTATAGACGGTTCCAATCCTAATTTTGTTGCATATTTTCCGTCTTTTCTCAATAATTCCATCAAGTGGATGGTCAACAGCCGCTCTCTGGCCCCATGGCCCTCAGCTCCTTTTCCGGTTTTTGGAACGCCGTCCCTTTGCTTGAGAATAGCGTACAGCAAAAGGACGGCGGAATACATCATAGAATTGGAAAGATACAGCAGTTTATTTTCACTTTCGGAGCAAAATACCCCTTTCAGGTTTTCTTCCGGCTACGATACGCTTCATACCGCGCCTCATCAATCACACCGGCAGCCAGCATCTTCTCTGCCCAGAGCTGCAAGGTCTCCACCGTAATGGAAATGCGTTCCAGCTCCTCCTGAATGTATAGAAAATCCTCCAGCTCATCATCGGAAATTTTGCCGTCAGCCGTGATTTCAATAAGCCGGTCCTTCCGCTTATTCATCGCGTTTAAAGATGCCAGCATTTCCAGCACGATCTGAGACAGGTCCTTGATCTTGATCTCCGGCACATACTCCTGCCCGATGGGACACTGATTGGCGCAGTAATAGTTGCACAGGTCCGGCTTTTTATATTTCTCTGCCATTGTAAGTACTTCATCCGGATGCGGAAAAGAGCGTTCGTTCTCAATCTTTTCTATACGCTCCGGCGGAATGGATTCTAACAACTCACTTGCGGTCTCTCTGGTAAGCTTCAGATTTTCTCTGGTCAACTGATATATATTTTTATTCTCTCTGGTAGAAACTCTCGCCATGCTGTACCCTCACGATCTCAAGTTCAGTTTATCGCTATATAGGCAACGGATCAAAAAGGCCTCAATCTGATCGGGCTTGATGCCACGTTTGCTGAAAAGCAGATCGAGCCGTTTGTAGGTGGTCATATCACTGCCAGTTTCTTGCTAATATTATAATTTGCACACGCAAGGATGTAAACAACGATTTAAAAAAACAAGCCGAGGCGTTTGCCCGGCTTGTTCTCATTTATGATAAAACTTCATAGGTCCCTTATATTTGCATCGTTCACTGCTTGGGTTTATGCATGGACACGGGAAAGCTCACGATGACGGTGAAGAGGTCCGCCATGGTTTCCACCCGGAAGGTGCCGCCGCAGGCCTCGGTAAAGCTCTTGGCAACAGACAGGCCCAAGCCGGTGCCGCCATCCGTGCGGCTCTCGTCACCCCGCACAAACCGGGCGGTGAAGTCCACACCTTCCGGCAGCTCATTGCGGGAGGTATTGCGAAGGGAGGCGACTGCCGCCTTGTCGATGGTTTTCAGAGAGAGATAGACGCGGCTCCCAGGCAAGCTGTAATTGAGGGCATTCTGAAGGAGATTCTGGAACACCCGGTACAGGCGCGTACCGTCGGCCGTGATCTCAACCGGCTGCTCCGGCAGGTCAAGTTTGAAGGTCAGGCCGGATTTTTGAATCTCGCCATCCATGTCGGCAAGGGTTTGACGCAGGAGCTTGCCAAAGTCCAGCACCTCCGGCTTCACGGGGAGCTGGTCGCTGGCGGCTTTGCTGATCTCAAACACATCCTGCACCATACTCTTGAGCCGCAATGCCTTTTGCTGGATGATCTGTGCGTAATCCGAGGCCGCTCCCTCCAGCGGCTCCTGCATCAACAGTTCAGAATAGCTGAGGATGGAGGTCAGCGGCGTTTTCAGATCGTGGGATACATTGGAGATCAACTCCACCTTCATGCGCTCACTGCGGGTCTGCTCTGCCACCGCTGCCTTTAGGCCGGACTGGATACTGTTGAGCCGTTCGGCGGTCTCACGCAGGTCTGCATCCACAGGCAGATCCAGCGGTGTGGTCAACTCGCCGCTCTGGACCGCGGCCACATGGTCGGCCAGCAGCCCAAAATCACGGGCGAGCGCCCGTTCACGGCGTCCCCACAAAATCGAGGAGAGCAGGCCAAGCACCAGCCAAACGGCGCATATACCCAAGAGCGCGATTTCGTCATAGGTTTCAAGATAAATGTACAAAAGAGCGAAAGAACCCAGCACGGCGAGAACCGTTGCCAAATTACGAATGGCAATCCGGCGATTGATCCGCTTCTGTATGGGATAGGTCAATTCATTTTTCCGCATGGCGCTGGATACGGTACGGTATAGGCTCTTGCGCGTTTCGGCGGGATGATAACGGTGGTCATTACGGATGAACCATACCGCCCAGAATAGCCCCAGCGCTGCGCCGGGGTTGAACAACCCCGCACCGAAGCAATGGAGGGTCTGCATTATCGTATAAGACACATCATCCGGATACCACCAGAGATAGCCGTCAGCAGCCGCCAGCATGGGAACCGTCAGACAAAGCAGGCACAGGAACACCGCAAGGAAGCGCAGCTCCGTCCAGATATGGAAGGTCACTTTGGCGATGGCTTGATCTGCCGCGTACCGCTCCTTCCTCAGCACGAACCATGCTGCAAGCAGCACGAGCCCCACACAGAAGGAAATTGCAAGCGATCTCCACGCCTCGTGGCTGTTCTGAAGGCTCCGGTATATCCAGTAGAGGGAGTTGTACGAATAGCTGTTGCTGCCCTTGTAGAGAATGGGGATTTGCCGCACAGCCATTTTTATGGTAACCTTTGCCTCTTCCTCGCCGACCTTGAAATTGGTATAGCCGGGGACATTCCAAAGAGAGTCCTCGTCCAGAATGTTATCGCTGTCATAGACGGACAGCTTTTTGCCGTCCTTCCAAATGGAAACTTTGCCGTCCTCATAGATCAGCAGGAAGTTGTAGCCCTTCGGCAGCTTGCTGTATTCATCCAGCGCCATCCGGTAACCGGTCACTTCTTCCAGATTGCTGTATTTTTTGCCATCGGCTGCGCGAATCGCATAAATTGTGTTTAGATCGTGCTTGTATGCGGAATCTGGAGACGTGTCCTGCGCTTCAGCGAATGATGTTTCACAGCTTGCCGTTGGTGTATCCGCAAAGAACCAGATCGTACCTGTTCCGGATACGGTATCCTCAACAGAATAATCCGGATGATACCAGTCCACCGTTCTCCCAACGCCTATCGCCAGAAAGGATTCCAGATCGTTGGAGATACGATTGCGGAACACCGGTGTTTCCTGCCAGTCGTTCTGCCACCATTCCGCATAATCACTTCCAATAGCCCGGCGCCCTACGGCACCACACAGACTGCCCAGCGTCAGGCTCACGCCCATGAAAAACGTCAGAAAAGCCGCCGCGGCGCGCAAACCGGTCCTCTTTTTTCGCGGCATTACAGGCTCGATTTCCACAGCTTCAGTTGTGTTGTTCCATTTTGTATCCAATACCCCACACCACCTTGATATAGTCTGGCTCCTTGGGATTCAACTCGATTTTCTCACGAATGCGCCGGATGTGAACCATCACCGTATTCTCACAGGCGTAGCTGTCAGACTGCCAGACCCGCTGATAGATTTCCTCCGCTGGAAACACCCGTCCGGGATTTCGCATCAGCAGATCCACAATCTTCAACTCTGTGGCAGTGAGCTTTACCAGTTCGCCGTCTGCTTTCAGTTCACGGCGCTCTGGGTCATAGGACAGGCGTCCGTTGACAATCTCGCCCTCACGCTTCTCCGCGTGAACATCTCCCAGCAGGGTGTAGCGGCGCAGCTGGCTCCGTACCCGGGCGGCCAACTCCTGGGGATTATAGGGCTTGGTCACATAGTCATCCGCCCCCATGGAAAGGCCGAGGATCTTGTCGGTATCCTCACTTTTGGCAGAGAGAACGATGACCGGCAGGTTCCGCTTTTCCCGGATGCGCATGAGGGCGGAAAGCCCGTCAAGCTTCGGCATCATCACGTCGATAAGGATGAGCCGTACCGCCGGGTCAAGCGCCTGCTCCACCGCCACCAACCCATCGTATGCCCTGCGGACGGTATACCCCTCCCGCTCCAGCACGATGGCGATAGCCCCTACGATCTCACGGTCATCATCGACCACGAGAATACATTCGTTCATAGCGAGTTCCTCCCTTGAAGCTGTCTCCATTGTAGCGGCGGAGCCTTACAAACAAATCGACGAAAGTCTTACGAATTTCTTACAAAGTTTCTGCTTAGAAAAATGGTACAGGTTTTCGGCCAACATAATTTGTTCAGTGCATGACAAATTTAACTTTGTTGAATTTATTTTACCACAGAAAGGATCTGCGCGCCACTTTGTCAACAGGTCCAAATCTTGACGGCACCACTTAAATCAACTCCATCCAACGCA
>ERZ772902.1190-NODE-1190-length-21112-cov-5.187206_pt1 | contig 21112 bp, 16 predicted proteins | sample MGYA00511470_ERZ772902 | MGnify/ENA primary metagenome ERZ772902 (study PRJEB29015, sample SAMEA2737717) | human gut metagenome | biome: human gut; feature: human-associated habitat; material: faeces | place: China | collected 2012 ... | reverse complement strand
AACAGTTTAGCATACAGCTGATAAAAATAAAAGCACGGCACCGTATAAAAGATGCCGTGCTTTTTATTATAGAAAGGCACAGTAAACTCTGATTAATGCATCAGATAAAAATGGGTCTCAATCAAAGCGTTGAAAAATTTTTTGAATGTCATGATAAAGTCCTCCTTAGTTAAGACGAAAATGTATTTTAATGCTTCGGTGAAATAAGTTGTCTGAAAATTGTAAATCAAAAAATACATTACCCTATTAATAAATTATAACATAAAATAATAAAAGTGCAATTATTTCACAAAAAAATAACAATTATAAAAACAAAAGTCTTTAACAAGCGAATAGAAAAGAATGCGATGAAACGTCCCAAAGGGACTATAAAAGTCCCTGTATAAACAAAAAATGTATATAAATTTAAAATACCCGCCAATAATAGCATAATTATTAGCGGGTATACAAAGCTTCAATAAGTTTTCGATTGTAGTAAAAAAACGGAATGAAACTTACAATAAGTTAAATTGAAACAGTTGATTATGATTTTTGTTTTAAAGTGTCAACAGTACAGAAGATTTTTTTGTTCTTTTTATGAGCAGATGGTTTTGATGTGAATCCTTTACCGAAAACGTCGTTGGCATCTTGAATGATCATAAAGCAGCCAGGATCAATATCGCGTACGATCTGTTTGATTTTTGCGACCTGTGTAAGTTTGGCAACAACTAAAAGAACTTTACGCTGCTGATGTGTGTAGGCTCCTTCCGCATAAAGGTAAGTAACGCCGCGTCCAATTACTTCAATTATGCCGTTGCCTATTTCTTCATAATGTTCACTGATGATAATAATGTTTTTCTTGTAATCAAATCCATCTGTAAATGCATTGCAGGTTTTGAACATAACGAAGAAGGCAAGCAGAGTATAAAGCACTGCCTCTAAACCAAAGTAGAAAACGCCGATAAACATTAAAATAATATTGAACATAAAGCCTGTAGTACCAATGCTGATACTGTAATGTTTGTTGATAATCGCGCCGATGATATCAGTGCCGCCGCTGCTGCCGCCTACTCTGTACATCATTGCTGCACCGATTCCATAAATAACGCCGCCTGCAATACAGGCCAGCATGGGGTCATGGACATAAGGTGCTTTTTCAGCTAAGAAATGGAAGGCATCAAGCGAAACTGAAAAAACAAGCATACCATACAGAGCGCTGACAATATAGGACCGATCCATGAATTTATAGGCAGCGACAAATAAAGGTATATTTAAAAGCAGACTGGTAATGCCCATTGGCAGACCAATGAGATAATATAGAATAACAGAAACGCCGCCGATGCCACCGCTGATGAGCTTATTGGGCATATAAAAGGCGTTAATGGCAATACCCATAAGGACGCAGCCTAAGGTGACCATAAGATAGCGATATAAGTGCTGACGCATAAAAAAGCTCCTTTGTGCAAATTTTGCGAATATTGTATACATAGTAGCACTTTTTAGAAAAAAAGCAATGTTGTGGGTGATAGAAATAAGTAAAATTTTTGAAAAAAAGACTGAAAACACAAATAAAACAGAAAAAATTTATAAAAATGTTCGAATTATCTTGCGACTACACGCGAAGCAAGATAAAATATATTGTATACAGGAAAACAATCGAGGCTATATTATGGAAAAAATATATGAAACAGCTTATGCAAAAATAAACTTAGGACTGGATGTGCTGGGCAAGCGTTCCGATGGTTACCATGAAGTACGAATGGTGATGCAGAGGGTTGGTTTGAGCGATGCAGTGGAAATTGAAGAAGGTGAAGGACTTGTGGTTGAAACAGATCATAGTGGTCTTGCCGGCGGTCCTGATAATCTGGCATGGAAGGCAGCGGAGCTTTTAGCCCGTTGCTGTGGTAAAATCCCGAACGTTCATATCAGACTGAACAAAAAAATTTTTTTAGCAGCCGGACTTGCCGGCGGTAGTAGTGATGCGGCAGCAGTGATGCGTGGACTTAGCCGGCTCTGGCAACTGGATTTGACGGCGCCAGAGCTGGAAAAGTTAGCGGCGGAGCTTGGTTCTGATATTCCTTTTTGCATTACAGGTGGAACAGCTCTGGCAGAGGGGCGTGGTGAAATATTAACGGAATTGCCGGAAGCGCCTGAACTACTTTTGGTATTGGCAAAGCCGAAGCTTGAAGTAGCAACTGGCTGGGTTTATGGTAATTTCCGTCAGCAAAAGGTCAATCAAAGACCTGATATTGACGGTATTATAAAAGCTTTGGAGCAGAGTGCGACAGGACTGCTGCTTGAGAGTTGCGGTAATGTTTTGGAAAGCGTTACGATACCTGCGCATCCGGTCATTGCCGAGATTAAACAGAAGATGCTGGCGGCAGGAGCAACGTGTGCTTTAATGTCAGGCAGTGGGCCTACAGTTTTTGCTGTGGCGGAGAAAAAAGAGATAACTGAGAGAATTTTGACAGAGTTGTCAGAGCTTGATCTGGAAACTGCTGTTACTACTACTGTACAAAAGGAGAGGATCTGAAGATGAGTGGGCACCTTAGACCGATTAAACTAGACAGTTACAAACCTCTGCGTGAACTGGTATGTGAAAATATCCGTCAGGCTATCATTGATGGTACTTTTAGTCCCGGTGAGCGTTTAATGGAAATCCAACTGGCCGATGAAATGGGCGTCAGCCGCACTCCTGTACGCGAAGCTATCCGTAAGTTAGAACTGGAAGGCTTTGTTGTAATGATCCCCAGGCGCGGTACTTATGTAGCAGATATTTCTATTAAAGATATCAATGAGGTTTATGAAATTCGTACTTCACTGGATGTTTTGGCAGCAGGTCTTGCTGCAGAACGTATTAATGATGATGAATTGGAAACATTGCAGCGGCTTTTAGTAGAAATCGGCCAGCATATTGAAGAAAATAATATGGATAAAATAGTTGAAGTAGATATTGCTTTCCATGATGTTTTATATCAGGCCAGCCGTAATGAAAGACTGCGTAATATAATTAATAACCTGCGTGAGCAGATTACAGTTATCCGCGGTCGTTCGATGATGTATCCGGGTCGTTTGGCGGATACGATGGAAGAACATCGCGCTCTCGTTGACAGTATTGCTGCCCGCGATGTTGAAAGAGCACAGAATGCTGCACGTATACATCTGGAAAATGCCGAGCATACTTTGCTCAAAGACATGGTTGAAAGTCATAATGAAAAGAAGAATAAAGAATAAAACCGAAAGAGGTTAAGTGGTATGTATAATGCGGTTATTTTGGCCGGTGGGAAAACGCCGTGGCTGCAAAAAGCCGTTGGAACTGCTTTGGATAAAGGAAAGACGGTAGCGCAGTGTCTGGCTGACCGTACTGATTATTCTGAGAATGCAGCAAAGACGGAAGATGGAAAATACATTAGTGCGTATGCCTGTGATGCAAAGACCTGTGATGAAGAATTTCTGCTTTCCAAACGGCAGTATGAGCATATCACGGGAAGAACCCAGGCACATGATGTGATTGCATATCAGATTCGGCAGTCCTTTAAGCCCGGAGAAATCACACCGGAGGAAGCAAACAAGGTTGGGTATGAGACAGCCATGCGATTCACCAAGGGAAAACACGCATTTATCGTAGCTACCCATGTTGATCGTGCGCACATTCATAATCACATTATTTTTAATTCGACTACATTAGACTGCACCAGAAAATTTCGGGATTTTCGCTTATCCGGTCTTGCACTGGCGAGGCTCAGTGATATCATCTGTCTGGAGCACCGATTGTCGGTCATTATCCGGAAGCCCTATGGGGAGCGGCAGAAGAGAACGGAATACCCGGAGAAAAAATCGCAGCGGGATGAAATCTGCGAGTCCATTGATGCAGCATTGGCAAGAAAACCAAAAGACTTCCGAGAACTGATTGGAATTTTGCAGGAAGCAGGGTACGAGTATAAAGATGGAAAACAGCCTGCCCTGCGGGGAAAAGGCCATGCCAGATTTGCCCGCTTCCGCTCTTTCGGCAAGGGCTATTCAGTTGAAGAACTTTGCGAGGTGCTTGCCGGGAATGCGATTCATAAAAGCAAATTTGCAGAGAAAACCCGCACAAGCGCACGGTCTGCGCAGGTGCATCAGAAGGCGGAGCTGTCGTTCCTTATTGATGTCCGTGCCAAAATGCAGGCAGGCAAAGGCGCGGGGTATGCGCGTTGGGCGAAAGTCTTTAATCTGAAACAGATGGCAAAAGCTATGATGTTCATGGAAGAGCATGGAATCAAGAGCTATGCAGAGCTGAAAGAAAAGGCAGATGGAATTTCTGAAAAATGTGATGCGCTGCTGGAATCTGTAAAAGCAGATGAGGAACGGATGTCGGAAGTGTCGGTGCTGCGGAAGCATCTAATCAATTATGCCAAGGCAAAAGATGTTTTTGCTGCGTATAAAGCATCTGGCTACAATCGAGAGTTCTATGAAGCCCACCGGGATACGCTGGCCTTGCGCAGCGCAGCAAAAAAGGCGTTTGATGCTTATAAGAAAGAGAACGGCTCTGACAAAAAGCTCCCGCGCATCAGCGAGCTGAACGCAGAGTATGCGATGCTTCTGGAACGAAAGAAAAGCTCCTATGCAGAGTACCGCAAAACAAAATCAGAAATGCAGGATTGGCTTGTGGCACAGAAAATCGTGCAGGAAATCCTGAAAGAGGACGAACAGAAGAAAGAGCAGCTGCATGAGCAAGAAGTGCGGCAGGAAGAAGAAAATAGACAAAGCAGTCGATGATGGAAAGTCCGGTGCAGTGTGGGTGTAATGCTCATGCTGCACCGGGCTTTTTTTCTTTGGCAGGAACTGCCGTTAAAGCATCCGGAACGGATGCGCAGCCCGATGCCGCAGGCAGCGTTCTAAGGGGATTGGGGAGTTTCCCCAACAAGCAGAAAATCGCTTTCGTGTCACGAAAGCCCTGCTTGCAGAAGAGTGGGTTCTAAAAAAATCGTTCAAAATTTGGAAGAACTTTCGATTGATTTTGTTCGTTTCTTGGAGTAGAATATAAATGAGAAATTTTAACTTGCTGCGAGTGACTTTAGACATCGAAAAAGAGGTTCCGTATGGATTTCATGACGATTAAGCAGGCTTCTGAAAAATGGGGAATCTGCACAAGGAGAGTACAGACATTATGCACGGAAGGGCGAATTGATGGTGCCGAGCGTTTAGGCCATCAGTGGGTCATTCCTATTAACGCCGAAAAGCCGAAGGATGCCAGAATCAAAAGCGGCAGATACATTAAAACAAAATCCGGAAATGGAGAGAACGAAGATGGAAAGAAAACCGTATAGTGCCGGAGCAGTGAAATTTTCGTTCTGGTTCATGGAATTTCGGAAAACCGTGCAGCTTTTGAGCGAGGGTAAGAGCTTTGCAGACATTAAAAAGTTGAATGAAGAGACAAACATCTATGGCGCACCGACAAAACTACGAGCGCAGCAGATTTATTCTACCGTAACAGCCCGTATCAAGACATTAGATGAAAGCTTTTACCCAATCTTTCTGAGCAGTGATCTTGCTACACAAAAATTATTTGTGCTGACTGCGGCTCTTTTGCATGACACGCTGTTCTTTGATTTTGTGTATGAAGTAGTGCGGGAAAAAATGATTCTTGGTTCCGATGAGCTGACGGATGCAGATATCCGGATATTTTTCAAAAATAAACAGGAACAGAGTGAGAAAGTGGCTTCTCTTCAAGACTATACGCTGCGCCGTCTCGGTTCCTGCTATAAGACACAGCTTTATGAAGCAGGACTTTTAGAAAGCAACCGGGCAAACAGCACAAGAAAAATACTGAAGCCAATTCTTGATAGTGCATTTGAGCATTGGCTTTATGACCATGACCTTGGCATCATGGTAAAAACACTGACGGGGGTAAGATGAAATGGATTTAAGCCAAAGACTGGACGAGATGGAGCTTGCAATCCATAAGCCGTCTTTCCGAAAAGGAACAGGCCGCGCAAATGAGGTCAACTATTGGGTGTTTGATTATCCACCGGAAAAGGAACTGGAAGTTCGGGAGCGCGTAGAGTATCTGAAAAATAAGAACGACCGGGGCGATGATGATTTTGAGCTTGTGGTCTTTGACCTGTATGATATCATCATTGACTTTTTGGAAAAGAAAAACTTCATGGAAAAGTGCTATGACTTTGAAAAAAAGCGCGGAATCGAGCGTATCGTCAAGGCAGTGACCAACTCCATGAAGGTGAATGACGATGACAGCCTGATCGTGCAATATATCAAAGAACATACGCCGGAGAATGCAGTCGTGTTCCTGACCGGTATCGGCAAGTGCTATCCGATTTTGCGTTCCCACAAGGTGCTTAACAACTTGCACCAGGCGTTTGTGCGCTGCCCGGTCGTGATGTTCTTTCCGGGAACCTATAATGAACAGGAACTGATTCTGTTCAATGAGATTAAAGACGATAACTATTACCGGGCATTCCGACTGGTAAAGTAATGGATGGAGGAAACTGTTATGCAGATCAAGGACATGTTCCGAAAGAAAATTGACCGTGAGATACAGGGCGTTATCATTGTCGGTCAGGGTGAAGAAACAAATGTAGCGCAGGAGCTGGAAGAGTACGTTGTGACCCGTGAGCTTCAGCGTCATTTTGCGGATTTCTTTGCAGCATATAAAAAAGGTATTCAGGGAACCACACCGAAAATGGGTGTCTGGATTTCCGGCTTCTTTGGAAGTGGTAAATCTCATTTCCTGAAAATTCTGTCCTATCTGCTTCAGAATAAACAGGTCGGAGACAAACATGCTATCGACTACTTTATCGAGGATCAGAAGATTACCAATCAGATGGTGCTGGCAGATATGCAGCTGGCAGCAAACACCCCATCGGACGTAATTCTTTTCAACATTGATTCCAAAAGCGATTCGAATGGCAAGGAAAACAAAGATGCCATTGTGAACGTATTCCTGAAGGTATTCAATGAAATGCAGGGCTTCTGCGGTTCTATGCCGCACCTTGCCGACCTGGAGCGCAGGCTTTCCGAGGAAGGCCGTTTTGAAGAGTTTAAGGAAAAGTTTGAAGAAGAGTATGGCGATCCGTGGGAAAGCTCTCGTCAGGACTTCGATTTCATTCAGGATTCCGTTGTCGATGTTCTTTCTGACATGGATTTCATGAGCGAATCGGCTGCCCGTAACTGGTGCGAGAAAGCAACCGAGAGCTACCAGATCAGCATTGAGGATTTCGCCAAGCGTGTAAAGTCCTATATTGAGAAAAAAGGTAACAACCACCATGTGGTTTTCCTTGTAGATGAGATTGGCCAGTACATTGGTGATGATTCCAAACTGATGCTGAACCTTCAGACAGTGACGGAAGAACTGGGCAAGGAATGCATGGGTAAGGCTTGGGTAATCGTAACGAGCCAGCAGGATATCGACTCCATTACCAAGGTGAAGGGGAACGACTTCTCCAAGATTCAGGGACGTTTCGATACACGCCTTTCTCTGTCCTCTGCCAATGTAGACGCTGTTATCAAAAAGCGTATTCTGGATAAGACAGAGACCGCAGCACAGAGCCTGCGTCTGCTCTATGACCAGAAAGCGACCATCATCAAAAATCTGATTGTCTTCAACGACGGTGTGGAGAAAAAACTGTACGCTAACGCAGAAGATTTTGCAGAGGTTTATCCTTTTGTTCCATACCAGTTTAATTTGCTTGCCAGCGTGCTGACCAGCATCCGTACCCACGGTGCATCCGGCAAGCACCTGTCCGAAGGTGAACGTTCCATGCTGGCTCTGTTCAAAGAGTCTGCTATGCAGCTGATGGACGATGAGATGGGGGCAATCGTGCCGTTCTATCGGTTCTATGATGCATTGGAGAACTTCCTTGACCACAGCCACAGCAGCGTGATCATCCGCGCTTATGACAACAGTTATATCAACCCGGAAAAGAAGGAAAAAGATGTCTTTGCCATCAATGTGCTGAAGACCCTTTTCCTGATTAAATATGTTTTGGAGATCGAAGCCAACGTGGACAACATCGTCAGCCTGATGATTACCAGCATTGACGATGATCGTATTTCTTTGAAAGCACAGGTGGAGGATGCACTGAAAGTGCTGATGCGCCAGATGCTGATCCAGAAGAATGGCTCCATCTATGTTTTCCTGACCGATGAGGAACAGGAAATCAACAACGAAATCGAAAAAGAAAATGTGGAGATGCCGGAGGTCATCACGAAGATTGCGGAGATGATCTATGAGGACATTTTCTCCAGCAAGAAGTATCAGTACCCAAGCTTCAGTGGACGGTATGCGTTCTCCTTCAATCAGACAGTGGATGACCGCCCCTATAAGGCAAACCAGAATTACGATATCGGCCTCCGTGTGCTGACCCCGTGGTATGAGGGCGGCACCGATGATGGTACGCTGCGCCTGCTCTCTGGCCAGGGCAAGGAAGTTCTTGTGGTTCTGCCGAATGATGATGCGTTCCTGACGGAAATGCGGGCATACTTGAAAATTGAGCGGTTCCTGCGCAAGAACACTTCTGTGCAGCTTGCCAAGTATGAGACCATTAAGGAAGCAAAGCGCGTAGAGATGCGGGAACGCAACGGTAACGCCAAGCTTTACCTGACGGAAGCTCTGAAAGAGGCTACCATCTATGTCAATGGTGATGTGCTACACACCTCCGGCAAGGAAGTGACCAGCCGCATCAACGAGGCAATCGGAAGATTGGTGCAGACGGTTTACCACAAGCTGTCCTACATCGACGTAGCGATGGGCGAAGCAGACATCCGGAAGATGTTCAAGACCAGCAACCAGCTGTCGCTGGCACTGGGAGATACCGGAGAATCCAATGTTCACGCACTGGATGATGTGCTGCAATTCGTGGCGGGCAACTCCCGGATGCACATGAAAACTTCTATGAAAACCATCAAGGATCGCTTTATGAAAGCACCCTATGGCTTTGTGGAAGATGACATCCATTGGCTGGTGGCACGTCTCTTTAAGCGTGGAGACCTGTCCTTTACGGTCAACGGTGAGAGTGTCAATCTGAACAACCGTTCCGAAGAAGAAATCATCGGCTATATCACGAAGAAGCAGTTCGTGGATAAGCTGCTGACGGAAGTGCGCGTCCGTGTGCCGGAAAAACAGAAAAAGGCCGTCCGCACCGTGATGAAAGAGCTGTTCAAGGTGGCGCCGCCTGCCGATGACGAAGATACCATCATGAAGAACTTCCAGCATTACTGCGAGAATCGGATCACCGAGATTGAGCGGCTGGAACCGAAATATGAGAATTATGCCTATCCGGGAAAAGAACTTCTGGAAAAGGGTAAGAAGCGGCTTTCCGCACTGGTGCAGATTCAGGCACCGCTGGAATTCTTTAAGACCGTATTTGACGAGCAGGATGATCTGATGGATTTTGGCGAAGACTATGAGCCTATCCGTGATTTCTTTGGCAGTGAACAGCTGACTATCTTCACCCGTGCGCTGGATATGCTGAATATCTACGAGGACAGCAAGACCTACATCGTGGATGCAGAACTGGAAGACGTGGTGGCTAAGATGCGTACCATCGTCCGGATGGCGAAGCCCTACAAGGAAATTCCGAAGCTGCCGGAGCTGCGCGAGAAGTTTATGAACTGCTATATGCGCATTCTGGAAGAGCAGGCAGAGCCGGTCAAGGATTCCATCAATCAGGATCGGAACCGCGTCTTTGAAGTGCTGAACACCAAGCCTTATAAGGATGCAAGGTTTAATCGTTATCTGGAATTGTTTAAGGAGATCATGGACGGTGCAGAGCACTGCAACAATGTTTCCACTTTGCGCAGTTATGCAGATAAGGCGGAGGCACTGAAGCTGCGCCTGCTCAATGAGATGAACGCAGAGGACATTCGCCTTGCAAAGGAAGCAGCGGCAAAGGCCGAGGCAGAGCGCAAGCGTCAGGAAGAAGAGGCGAAGAAGCGCGGCGAGGCCGTGAAACCGGAAGAAAAGGTCGCAGAACCGCAGCCGGTATATAAGGTGCGCACCACGAAGAATGTCTCCATTAAGACAGTTGCCAAGACTGCATCGTGGCGGCTGGAGAGCAAGGACGACATTGATAAATACCTTGCCGCATTGCGTGAAAACCTGCTGAAAGAGATGGACGAAGATACAATCGTCAACATTGAACTATAAATGACAGGAGGATTGGCTCCATGAACAAGACAGCCATAAAGAATTTTGCGATCTGGGCGCGGAATAAGCTGATTGCAGATGTCAGCTATGATGCCCGCCTGATCGGTATTACGGAGGACGGCATTGCCAAGCCGTTGCCGCAGAGCTTCGGCGGCACTCAGTTCTTCGATATCGGCACCGCAGAACCGTATTCGATTTCCGGCGAGGCCGTGCGGCAGCGTGACAAGCTGATAGAGGTCATCCAGCAGAAGGAAAAAGATACCGACTACAAAACCGCATATCAGTATGTGATTGAGGAGGTTGCCTATACATGGTTTAACCGCGTGATCGCCATCCGTTTCATGGAGGTCAATGACTATCTGCCTTCCCATATCCGAGTGCTCTCTTCCGAGAGCGGAAAGCTGGAGCCGGATCTGGTTACAACACCGTTTGACGCAGAGCTGCCCTTCACTGCGGAGGAAGAGACTCAGATTTTCCAGCTGAAGCAGGACAACAAGCTGGACGAGGTGTTCCGCATCCTGTTCCTGAAACAGTGCAATGCCCTGAACGAGATTCTGCCGGCTCTGTTTGAAAAGACAAAGAACTACACCGAGCTGCTGCTCAGCCTGTCCGTTATTGACCAGGATGGCGTGGTCTATCATCTGATCCACGATATCCCAGAGGATGACTTCAACATCGAGCGCGGCGGTCAGGTGGAGATCATCGGCTGGCTGTACCAGTATTACAACACTGAACCGAAAGCGGCTGCCTTTGCAAAGAACGGTAAGATCACCAAAGAGGAAATTCCTGCCGTGACTCAGCTGTTCACCCCGGACTGGATCGTCCGTTACATGGTGGAAAACAGCCTTGGCCGTCTGTGGGTGGAAGGACACCCGGACTGCGGCCTGAAAGAAAACTGGAAATACTATCTGGAAGAGGCACAGCAGGAGCCGGAGGTACAGGCGAAGCTGGCGGAAATTCGCAAAGAGTACGCTGCCCTGAATCCGGAAGATATCAAGCTCATCGACCCCTGCATGGGGTCCGGCCATATCCTGGTATACGCCTTTGATGTACTGATGCAGATTTATGAGAGTGCCGGTTACAGCCAGCGCGATGCTGCAAAAAGCATTCTGGAGAACAACATCTACGGTCTGGACATTGATGACCGTGCCTATCAGCTGGCGTACTTTGCCGTGATGATGAAAGCCCGGCAGTACAACCGCCGTATCCTCAATGGAGAAAACACCTGCCATGTCTATGCCATTCAGGAGAGCAACAGCATCAACCGTGCGCACCTGAAGTATTTCGGCGCAGGAATGGACGATATCGAGAAGAACGCCGCCAAGATGCAGCTGGAAGGTCTGCTGGACACCCTGACCGATGCCAAGGAGTACGGCTCTATCCTGAATGTGGAGAGCTACAACTGGGCTTTGCTGCGCCGCTTTGTGGCAGCAGAGGATACCGCAGGGCAAATCAGCATGGACAGCGTGGGCGTGGAAGATACCGCCGAGCAGCTGAATCGGCTCATTGATATCGGCGAGACGATGGCACGGAAATATTGGGTTACATGTACGAATCCGCCATACATGGGAGGAACTGGATTTAGCCCAAAACTGGCAGCATTTGCAAAAGAAAACTATCCAGAAAGCAAATCAGACTTTTTTGCAATTTTTATTGAGAAATGCCTTGCTTTGACCAATGTTAGTGGCTTTAATTCTATGATCACGCAACAAGCATGGATGACAATTTCAAGTTATGAAAAATTAAGAGTACATATATTAAAAAATGATATTGTGACTCTTCTCCAGTTGGGGCCACATGCGTTTGATGAAATAGGTGGAGAAATTGTCCAAACGGCATCGTTCATAATCCGAAAGACAAATTTTGAAGAGTATAAAGAAAAATTTAAGGAACTAACCCCATATAAAAGTGAGAAAGAAAAAGAAGTCAATTTTTTTATAGCAACTAATGAGTTTATAGCAAAGAAGAGACAGTTTGAGCAACTGCCGGGTATACCAATTGCTTTTTGGGTGAGTGCATCATTGGCAGAAGATTTTGAAAAGGGAAAACCTATTTCGGATTATGTAGATTCATTTCAAGGAATTATTACTGGGGATAATGATAAATTCCTAAGATTTTGGACTGAAGTTAACAAGAGCAAAATCGCATTTGGCTATAAAAATATTGAGTCTGTTAATTTGGATTGTACTTATTGGATTCCATATAATAAGGGTGGAGAGTTTAGAAAGTGGTATGGTATTCAGGATTATGTTGTTTACTGGCGAAATGGGCCAGATGATAAAACAAGGGGCAAAAAAGCATTCAGTAATTATTATTTGCGAGAATATGTAGCATGGTCGTACACGGTATCCAATACTATTGCTACTCGATATTATCCTTGCGGATTTTTATGGGATGTTAGAGGATCAGGCATAATGGATAGAACAGAAATGTTGTTTTATCTAGAAGGTTTGATTTCTAGTAAAATTGGAATTAAGTTGCTGCGCGTTAATAACACAACTCCTAGCTGTCAAGTAGAAAATATTCTTCAATTTCCTATATTGATTGATGAAAAGAAAGCTGTGGATGTGTCGGTAGAGCAAAATAATCAAATTTCTAAACTCGATTGGGATTCCTTTGAAACCTCTTGGGACTTTAAGAAGCACCCATTACTCCGGAATGTTTCCACGATTGTCGAAGCTTTTAAACAGTGGCAGGCGGAATGCGATGACCGATTTAGCAAGCTGAAAGCCAACGAGGAAGAGCTGAATCGCATTTTTATCGACATTTACGGCTTGCAGGACGAACTGACCCCGGAAGTGGAAGATAAAGATGTTACTGTGCGCAAGGCTGACTTGCAGCGGGACATCAAGAGCCTGCTGAGCTATGCGGTGGGTTGTATGTTTGGCCGTTACTCTACCTATAAGGATGGCTTGCTTTTTGCGGGAGAACCGTATTCCTTGCAGGCATTTGTGGATAAGATGAACGAACGCCCTGAAACGATTTCTGCTGAAGAGTTGGAACGCGCATACCGCAATGAGGGTATTGTGGTGGATGAAATGTTCTTCCCGGATGCTGACAATGTTATCCCCATCACCGATGAAGAATATCTGGACGATGATATCGTATCGCGCCTGTGTGCATGGCTGAAAGCGGTTTACGGTGCTGATACGCTGGAAGCAAACCTCGATTATATCGCAAAAGCTCTCGGCAATAAGGGCAGCACCAGCCGAGAGATTATCCGCAACTACTTCCTGAACGACTTCTTCAAGGATCATTGCCAGACATACTCTGTCACCGGTTCCGGCAAGCGTCCGATCTACTGGTTGTTTGACAGCGGCAAGCAGAACGGCTTCAAGGCACTGGTTTATCTGCACCGCTACACGCCGGATACCATCGGCAACCTGCGTATCGACTACCTGCACAAGATGCAGCGAGTGTATGAGTCCGAGATCAACCGAATGCAGGATATGATGGATCACAGCGAGAATGCCCGCGAGGTGGCAGCAGCCTCCAAACGTAAGGATAAACTTGCCAAGCAGCTGAAGGAATGCCGGGAATACGATGAGAAGATCAGCCATCTGGCACTTTCCCGTATCGAGCTTGATCTTGATGACGGCGTAAAGGTCAATTACCGTAAGCTCCAGACCGCCCAGGACGGCAAGTTCTATGAGGTGCTGGCGGACAGCAAGAACATCATGGTGAAAGAAAAGAAATAAGAGGAACAGGAGGCGTTTGCAATGATTTTGTACCACGGAAGCAATGTTATCGTAGAACAGCCGAAACTTATCCGGCAAAATCGCTATCTGGACTTCGGTTTTGGATTTTACACCACCACTAACCGCGATCAGGCAGTGAACTTCGCTCAAAAGGTCACTGACCGCCGCAAAACAGGAGCTGCTACGCTGAATATCTATTCCGTAGAGGAAGCAGTGGCTTTCAAGGAGTGCAGTTTGCTGCGCTTTGACAGCCCAGATGAAGCATGGCTGGATTTTGTAGCCGAGAACCGTCAGGGAACCTATCAGGGAAAGCAGCATGACCTGATTTATGGTGCTGTGGCAAATGATGATGTGTACCGCACCATTACTCTGTATATGACCGGAGTGTTGGATAAGGAACAAACACTGGCGGCACTCAAGATTCGGAAATTGTTCAACCAGCTGGTGTTTGCAACTGAGAAGTCCCTGCAATACTTGCATTTTGAAGGGAGGGAGCTTGTATGAACGAAGATCAGTTCAGCGCAATGCTTGCAATCATTGTGCCGCCCATCATCGAACAGATTACAAAAAACAGCAATGTGGATGATGAAAAAGCGATTTCCCGCTTTTATCAGTCCAAGCTCTATCAGGAGCTTTCGGATGAAAAATCAAAATTGTGGCATTACAGCCCGATGACGCTGTATACCATGTATCAAGATGAACTTCTGACAGGCTCCTATGATTACCCAGAGGAGGCGTAAGCGATGAGCAAAGAATCCAATTTCTTGATTTATTGCATGGAGCGGTACCGTCATTTCAAAGGGCTTTCTGGTGCGGATGTGGCAAAGACCTTTGAAGAGTATGGCATCTATGGGTATATCACAAAATATTTTGAATCACTGCACACAATGGGGGATCATTGCATCGTGCAGGATATTGACGATTATATTAGCAGCATCACAGGCAATAAACGGATCAAGGCGTAACTGCCTGTATGATATTCCCCAAAGGGCGGAATCTATCAAGTAAAGGAAATTGATATGGCAGAATTGAACCTAAAACAAATTATAGACCGCCTGAATGCGGAATTTACCGGGGAGACCCGGAAACTGGTTTTCTGGTACGATGACAAGGCAGAATTTGCCGAGGATATGGAGACGGTGGAGCTTCAGAATGCGAAGATCTACCATCTCCAGCCGGATAACCAGTTCTATACAAAGTATTTTCTGGAGCGTGTGGATAAGACCACGAATTATCTGATTTATGCACCGTTTCCGAAGCCGGATGTAAGGGACAACCATCTGGAAGACACAATGCTGTATTCCAGACGGTTCTTTGCCGACCGTGCCTCCCTGCTGTCGGTTGACCTCGGTATTGAGGAAAAGTACAAGCCGGTTATTGAGAAGCACATCAAGTTTTTCGCCAACAAAGAGCGCACCCAACGCTTCTATGATCTGGAAATCGAAAACTTCAATGAAGAAAATATTCTTGTCGGTCTGCTGAGTGCAGTCTGCAAGGCGCGTACCTGCTCTTTTGAAGAGGTTGTGCGCATCGTGTTGACGGATGGCGAGCTGGTGGACAATGCTTTCTTGCAGGAGTTTGAAAAATACGATCTGCTGTCTGCATTCTGGCAGCTCTGTGAGCAGCATTTCGGATACACTGATACAAAGCCGAGTCTGGAACGGCTGCTGGTAACGTTGTTCGTTACTTATACTGGTCGATATGTGCAGGCAGAGCTTCCAGCAGCATGGAAGAGCTTTGTCTCCTACAAGTCCGGTAATATCATCGCATTTCTCGATAGCCTGATGAACAGCGTCCTGTACCGGGACAAGTACGATGCTCTGTCGGCGCACGTTGCCAAAGGGCTGAATGTTCTTTCGGCATTTGCAGGAATGCGAGTGGACGATTTGGTGGAGTGCGACACTTTCCTTGCCGTGGATCAGGTGCTGGTAAAGTGGCTCATTAGCAGACTTGTTTCGGAAGATATCGGTGCAATCGTAAACGGATTTACCATTCCGGAACTCTGTGAAAAGCGGGCTAAAATGCACTTTGGCAGAAAGACCGGGAAAACCTATCAGATGCTTTCCAGTGCATACAGCATGGTGAAGGAAGCGGATTACCATGCCGCAGATGGCTTAAAGCCAATCATCGACCGATATCTTGCTGCGGATTACAATATGGATCAGCAGTATCGGAAATTCTACTATTATTACGACCAGCTGGAGAGTACGGAAAGCTTTGAGCCGCTTCGGGAGCTGGTGGAAAATATCTACACGAACGAATATCTGGCTTGTCTGCTCCCAGCATGGAATGCTGGAATCCAGCAGGATGCCGCATTTTCGGCAATTCCGTTGCAGCGGGAGTTTTACAATGTCAACCTGCGCTATACCAAGGAACGCACCGTGGTCATCATTTCGGATGCCATGCGTTACGAGGTCGGACAGGAATTGTTTGCCCGAATGCAGGATGACCCGAAATGCACGGCAAAACTTTCCGTACAACTAAGTGTCCTGCCGTCTTATACAAGGCTCGGTATGGCAGCACTTTTACCGCATAAAACACTGGAGATGACGGATGACTTCCAGGTGCTGGTAGATGGTATCCTTTGCGATAATCTGGCAGGTCGGCAGCAGGTGCTGCAAAGCTATAACCCGGATAGTGTCTGTGTACAGTTCGATGATATCAAAAATTTGAAAGTGGCAGAGCTGCGAGATGTGCTGACAAAACGACAGATTATCTATGTATATCATAATCAGATCGACGCGCGTGGAGACAAGGCAAATACCGAGGATGAGGTATTTCATGCGTGTGAGGAAGCCGTTCAGGAAATTATGGATCTGATTCATAGAATCTCCGTCAGCGGCAACACCTATCATTTTATCGTCACTGCCGATCATGGCTTTATTTACAAACGTGATAAGCTGACAGAAAGTGACAAGATTTCTGGGAAAAGCGCGGAAAAAGCATTTGTTAATCGCAGATTTATTGTGTCCAAGGCGGCACTGGAAGATGACGGCATCGACCATATGAGCATGGGACGCGTTCTGGGGAATGAGGACAGCAAGGTGGTGTCTTATCCTGTCAGCAGCAATGTCTTTAAGGTGGCCGGAGGCGGTGCTAACTATGTGCATGGCGGTTCCTCACCGCAGGAAATGCTGGTACCGGTGCTGGAGTTTAAGATGGAGCGCGGTCACATGGAAACAAAGAATGCAGAGATTGCTCTGGTAAGCATTGTCCATAAGATTACGAACCTGATCACTTCCATGGACTTTATCCAGTCGGATGCAGTCAGCGATACTGTAAAAGCTGCAAAATACCGCATTTTCTTCCTCTCGGAAGACAATGAGAAAATCTCGAACGAAAACAGCTATGTGGCGGACAGTCGCGAGGAAAATGCACAGAAGCGTATCTTCCGGATGCGTTTCACATTCAAGAATAAGAAATACGACAAGGACAAGCAGTATTACCTTGTGGTTTACGACGAAGAAAGCGGTCTGGAGCAGTGGAGGCAGCCTGTCATCATGGACATTGCCTTTGCAGATGACTTTGGATTCGGATTCTGATATAGAGGAGGCAGGAATTCCGTATGGAAATGATGGATATGGCGGCAGATGATACCCGTGAAGAACTGCGCCGGAAGCTGCGCAGCAACTTTGACGGTCGGATCGTCCGCAAAGACCTGACAAAGAAAATAAAAGAAGGAGCAAATGTTCCGGTCTATGTGCTGGAGTTCCTGCTGGGTCAGTATTGTAGTTCAGACGATGAGACAATCATTGAGCAGGGCGTTCAGAATGTAAAACGAATTCTGGCAGATAATTTTGTCCGCCCGGATGAGGCTCAGAAAATTCTCTCACAACTGCGCAAGAACGGGAGCCATACCATTATTGATATGGTGACCGTGCATCTGGACATCAAAAAGGATTGCTTTTTTGCAGAGTTCTCTAACCTTGGTCTCACCAATGTGCCGATTACGGATGATTATCCGGAAAAATATGACCGGCTGCTTTGTGGCGGTATCTGGTGCATCGTGCAGCTGGAATATGAATCTGAGGGAGACAGTAGCTTTGGAATCACGGATATAGATGGACAGCCGATTTCCTCTAAACAGAAAAAGCAGAAGGATATCTCTCCCATTAGCATCCATAAGCTGACTCCGATTCAGATGCCCCATATCGACATTGAAGAAGTTCGAGAGGGACGCAAGGCATTCACACAGAAAGAGTGGATGGATGTTATGCTGCGTTCCTGCGGATATGAGCCGGAACAGTTGAACAATCGGGAAAAGTGGCTGCTGCTTGCGCGTATGCTGCCGTTGGTGGAGAACAACTTCAATCTCTGTGAATTGGGGCCGCGCAGCACAGGCAAGTCCCATATCTATAAAGAAATCAGCCCGAACAGTATCCTGGTATCCGGTGGTCAGACGACCGTTGCAAATTTGTTTTACAACATGGGGCGCAAAACCGTAGGTTTGGTAGGCTTATGGGACTGCGTTGCCTTTGATGAGGTTGCCGGAATCAAGTTTAAGGACAAAGACGGCATTCAAATTATGAAAGACTATATGGCTTCCGGCTCCTTTGCCCGCGGCAAAGAGGAAAAGGCAGCATCGGCTTCTATGGTCTTTGTAGGAAACATCAATCAGAGCGTGGATGTGTTGCTTAAGACTTCCTCTCTGTTTGACCCGTTCCCGCCGGAGATGGGAACGGACACCGCCTTTCTTGACCGTCTGCATTGCTACATTCCAGGCTGGGAGATTCCGAAGTTCCGTCCGGAGCATTTTACCAATGATTACGGCTTTATCACGGATTACTTGGCAGAGTTTATCCGAGAACTGCGGAAAGAACAGTATGGTGATGCGTTGGATAAGTATTTCCGCCTTGGAAAGAACCTGAACCAGCGCGATACGATTGCTGTCCGCAAGATCGTAGGCGGCTATGTGAAATTGCTATATCCGGATGGGGAGTTCACGAAGGAACAGATTGAAGAAATTCTTGTATTTGCGCTGGAAATGCGCCGTCGCGTCAAGGAGCAGCTGAAAAAACTGGGTGGAATGGAATTCTATGATGTGAACTTCAGCTATATTGATCTTGATACCTTTGAAGAAAAATTTGTTTCCGTGCCAGAGCAGGGCGGCGGCAAACTCATTCCTGATGGTATCTGCAATCCTGGACAGGTATATACCGTAAGTCAGGGTAAGTCCGGTATGATCGGTGTATTCCGCCTCGAAAGCCAGATGCTGCCTGGCAACGGAAAATTTGAACGTACTGGCCTTGGCAGCGACCGTGACTGCAAGGAATCCACGAATACGGCGTTCAATTTCCTGAAAGCTAACGGAAATCGCATCAGTGGCAGCATCAGTACTACGATGCGGGATTACATCATCAACTATCAGGATTTGCAGGGCATTGGCATGACCGGAAAGCTGGCATTGCCTACATTGATTGCACTATGCAGCATCGCTCTTGGACGGCCTACAGTCAGTACACTTGCCGTGCTGGGAGAAATCAGCATCAGCGGCACGATTCTGAAAGTGGACGAGCTTGCCAATAGTTTGCAGGTGTGTCTCGATAGCGGAGCAAAGAAAGTGCTGCTTCCGATTACCAGCGCAGCAGACCTTGGCACCGTGCCGCCGGAGCTGGTGGGCAGTTTTAATCTGATTTTCTACAGCAGCGCGGAAGATGCGGTGTTTAAGGCGTTGGGGGTAGAGTAATACTAAAGGTACGGAGGAAATGCGCCAATGGAGAAAAGTTCGCTGGATTACCGTGAAAAATTATATTCTCAAATACAAGAAGAATATGGAAAACTTGTATATACCTATACATGTCATTTTAAGATGGCTGATCGGTTGAGTAAGCGTAATTTTTGGATAAAATGGGGACAGATTGGGTTATCAGCAATATCAACAGGCGGTTTTTTGGGAGTGCTCATTTCAAATGAACAGATACTGTTATGGGCTGGTGGACTATGTTCAACAGCACTTCTTGCACTAACAAGCTATCTGAAGGATAAGGACATTTCCACTGAAAAAACCGATCATATTAAGACTGCAAATAAGCTGTGGAAGGTAAGAGAAAAATATCTGTCACTTTTGACAGACTTTGACGAAATTAGTATTGAAGAAATAGTGCGCAAAAGAGATGAACTGTTGGATGAAAGTTCGGAAATTTACTGTGCTGCACCTTTAACTGATGGGAAAAGTTATGCTGCCGCCCAAGCTGCGCTTAAAACAAATGAAGAGCAATTCTTTACGCAGGAGGAATTAAACAAGATGCTTCCGGCGCATTTGAGAAAAAAATGAGTAAATGGGGGATGAATACATTGAGTTTGTATGTTCAAAGAAATGAAGAAGTAATATCAGCTGACAGCCGTTCTCTTATTTCAAAAAGATATTGCACTGTAACATCAGCAATGAACCGTGAGTTTTGGAATATAACAAGCGATAGACAAAATAGTATATATGTTGGTTCCTATGGAAGAGGAACTGCCATAGATACAAGCGATATTGACATTTTGATGTCCTTGCCGGAATCATATTACAACCAGTTCAATTCTGTTTATGGGAATGGTCAATCTCGTCTTCTGCAAGTAGTTAGACAGGCTATTCTTGTTCGGTATCCAAGAAGTGAAGTAAGAGCAGATGGACAGGTTGTGAAGATCAATTTTTCAGATGGAATGTTCTTTGAAATTCTGCCGGCATTCAAAAATTGGGATGGCTCATACAGATATCCAGATACAAATATGGGTGGGAATTGGCGTTCAACTAATCCAAAAGCAGAACAGGATGCCATGAAAAACAAAAATATAAGCAGTAATGGACTGCTTTTTGACACTTGCAAGCATCTACGATATGTGCGAGATAACTATTTTAGAAGCTACCATTTGTCAGGAATAGTTATTGACAGCTTCGTTTATCAAGCAATAGGAAATTGGAGATGGCTTTCCTCTGGGGAAAGTTCAACTTCAGCAGCAGGTACATACGAGAAGATTCTTTTAGATTATTATAATCAGCATTTTATGTGGGGAGCGATGCCTCTTAGCGCACCAGGAAGCAATCAACAGGTGTCTACGGATAACAGCAGAGATTGCCTGGGTAAAGTTCTTAGATATATTGCTGGTTAAATATAGCAAGGGATAATGACAAAAATCGGTAGGAAGGAGGAATTGTTATGACTGATGCTCGAAAGAAAGCCTCTATGTCGAAGGTACTGGCAGATATAAAGCCTTACATAACGAAAAAGTTCATGGCGGCACCGTGTATTAAGGAGCAAGACATTCAGGCTATCTGTCAAATCCTCCTGCCCAGATACAAGAA
>ERZ772902.1178-NODE-1178-length-21270-cov-2.764176_pt1 | contig 21270 bp, 8 predicted proteins | sample MGYA00511470_ERZ772902 | MGnify/ENA primary metagenome ERZ772902 (study PRJEB29015, sample SAMEA2737717) | human gut metagenome | biome: human gut; feature: human-associated habitat; material: faeces | place: China | collected 2012 ... | reverse complement strand
TTGCAGCCTTCTTGTTCAGCAGAACAGCGTCAGTGATGTCTACACGACCGTCCAGGTTGGTATCACCAAGCAGAACATCGCCCGGAGTTACAGAACCGCTGGTTACGCTGCTGGTTGCAGTTGTCTCAGTCTCAGTTGTGCTGCTCTCGATAGTGTCACTTGTCTCAGTGGTAGAAGTTGTAGTTGCTGTAACAGTTACAGTTACTTCAACAGTCTCGCCGTCCTTAGAAACCTTGATGGTGGTCTCACCAGCAGAAACGCCGGTTACAGTACCATTTTCGTCAACCTTAGCGATAGAATCATCAGCGGTCTCGAATGTGCAGCCATCCTTGTTCGGCTTCAGAGTCTCAGTCTCGCCTACACCAACGGTGATGTCAGACGGAGTAACCTTCAGGCTGTCAGACGGATCCTCAGCGTCATCAACCGGCATATCCGGATACAGCTCATACATAGTACCCAGAGCCATCATGATGTCGCCAGCATGCCAGAATCTGTGCAGAGTGAAGTAGTAGTTATCGGTGTTGCCATCCTTCTTGTAGTACTTCTCAGCTTCCTGATACATCGGAGACATCTTGTAGTTGGAGCGGATGTCTACGAATGCTACGCCGTCCTTGACTACGTCACCGTTCGGCATCTTACCAGTGTAACGATCAGCAGCCAGAGTCTTGCCCTCACCATTCTGCGTAGAACCGTTCGGCAGAGCCAGCTTGGTCTCCCACAGTCTCGGCAGGTTGGTATTATGGTCGGAAACGCCCAGACCGATATCATCACGATACTTGTTCCACTCTCTGTCGAGGAGCTGTTTGCCCAGGTACAGGGACTGCTGTGCCAGTTCTGTAGCAGATGCAGCAGATGCAGTGGTCTTGTTCTCATAGGAAGTCTTTGCAGCAGCGATGTCGTCAGTCTTAACGCCCTTTGCCTTTGCATAGTAGATCAAAGTGTTTGCCAGAGAAGATACACAACCCAGGTCGCCGTCGCCATAGCCAACGATGGTGCAGGTCAGGTTGTTGTTATCCTGGTACTTACCGGTCCATGTCTCCGGCTGGCCAGACCAGATCAAGCTGGACGGGATGGAGAAGGACTCGCCGTCATCAGTTACACCCTGTGTCAGATCCGGTACAGTGAACTCGGTGTCTGTGGTGTCATACGGTTCATACTTTGCAGAGAATGTCTTGGTTGCATTTGCAGTACCCAGGATGGTGTTGTCCATGAACCAGCCTACCCAGCGATCCAGAACCTTTTCCAGAGCTTCGCTCAGCTTCAGACCAGTGTCGCCAACCATCGGGTCATTTGCATTGTCAGACTTCACAACATAGTACAGTTCAGCCAGACGCTGTACAGCCCATACCTGGTTACCGATCCAGTGGTTCGAACCAGGGTCAGCATATACCGGGTGTTCCAGATAAGCCATGTTGTAGAATGTGGACACATCAGACGGATACTTTTCATAACGTCCCTTCCAGGAGTTAGTGCAGCCGCCGGCGATCGGACCATCCTTAGACATCAGCCACAGGTACAGTTCCATCTGTCTGCTCAGAGACTTCTCGAAGTCTTCAGTAGCGCCCTGTGCCTTCATGCCTGCGTTCAGATTGGAGTCATTTACCAGTGCATAAGCAGCCAGCGGATTCTGGTAGAATTCGTGGCAGTGAGATGCACCGATCTGCCATGCCCAGGAGCCGTCCATTGCGCCGCCCCAGGAGGTGTACCAGTTCATCAGATAATGCTTGCCATTATCAGATCCGCCCTGCTTCCACTTATCCTGGCAGCCGATTTCCTTGTAGTACTTATCGTACATATTATTACGGGTTTCATCACCCATCTTACCAGCCAGTGCGGAGATAGACTGATTACCGCCCCACTTGGAGTTAACAGTCTGATCGCCTACGCCCCATCTGTTTGCATCATAAACAGCCTGGATTGCACGGTCTTCTGCGTCCGGTGCGTTGGTATAAGACCACTGTTCAGCCGGAGTAGCTTCGGTGTTGAAGAAGCCCTTCATACCGCCGTTGCCTCTGATACCATAGGACTTGTGCAGGTCGGTACAAGCGTGTGGGATAGTTTCCCAGCAGGATTCCTGCTCGCCGCGCTGGAAGGTGTTGATCAGTGTGAACTGACCGCCACCGCTTGTAGATACAGCGCTCTGTGCGCCCTGAGAACCGTTTACAGCACCAAAGCCATACCAGTCATCTACGTCTGCCAGCCAGTGCATCAGGTACAGTCCCTTATCACTGCCGTACTGAGAGCAGAAGCTCTGGTGGATCGGGTTCTGTGCGGTATTGCCCTGCGCCATATCGGTCGGGTACATTTCAATCTGTTCCCACTCATCGCTGTAAGTAGCGCTCAGCTGACTGCCCTTCTGCATGAAGTTGCCACCCTGCTGATCCGGGATCATGGTTGCTTCCATGGTCTTCCAAGCCTTAGCCAGGTCGCCGACAGTCTCAGTAGAAGCGTCCTTTACGTTCTTTACTTCAACTTCACCGTTCTTTGCAGCGTTTACGATGTTATCACGCATTGCTGCGGTCCATACCAGGTAGGACAGTGCTTCAGAAGTTGTTTCGTGACCATAGTCCGGAGCCTCGATACACAGATCTTCTACCGAGTGATACGGGATGCCCAGACCGTCGGAAACGGTGTTCGTGCTGGACATATAGCCGTTCTGTACACCGTTGGTAACAACGTCATCGTACAGGGACATAAAGCGCTGTGCATAGGACTTGTCGCCGTATGCCTCGTCTTTGGTTCTGGTACCAGCGGCAGCAGATGCAGCGGTCGGCAGAACTGCCGAGCAAGTCATTGCAGCAGCCAGAACAGCAGCCAGAAATGTTTTGCTTTTCTTGAATTGCATAGTTTAGGAATTCCCCTCTCTGAAAGATAAATGTAGGAAATGATGATTTCCGCTGTGTTCGCATCCTTTCTTCACGGCAGGATCCGGCGGGCACAGCAGCTTATGTTTTTGAACGCATCCTTTGTCCATTTTCACAGGACACACACAAGGATGCCTTCTTTCATATCAAAAATTATACACCCCTTTCGAAAGTATGTCAACCCTTTGCACAAATTCCAGCTGTGAAATTTTGTATTTTTGTAGCTTTGCCCAGTTTCACGCTCGTTGTTTTGTGCAATATGACCCACATTTTTCTGTCATTGCGCACTTTTTCCGTCTCATTTTGCATTTTCGCCGATTCACCGCCGGATTTTCACAGCACTTTCACACAAATATGCCATACTGCTTTTGCGATACTTACAAGCTTTTCTGACGGTTGCAGAATCCGTTTTATCCATTATTCCCATATTTCATGATACTGTTACACTTTATATATGACAAGAACATATTATTTTGCGATAATAAAATGAGTTGTAAAAAGCCGACAAAACGGCTTTTGCAGAAAGGAGCAATCATATGGTTGAAATTCAAAACCTAACCAAATATTACGGCAGCAAGGCTGCGCTCAAGGGGATCAGCTTTACCATAAAGGAAAATGAGGTGCTGGGCTTTCTCGGACCGAACGGTGCCGGAAAGTCTACTACATTAAATATTATGGCTGGTGTCATCCCTTCCACCGGCGGAACGGTAAAGATCCAGGGCTATGACATTGCACAGCAGCCCGTCAAGGCAAAAAAGTGCATCGGCTTTCTGCCGGAGATCCCGCCGGTATATCCGGATATGAAGGTCCGGGAGTATCTGCACTTCGCCGCTGGACTGAAAGGCATCCCTGCCGCCAAGCGGAAGGGCGAAGTCGAGCGTGTTATGGAACGGCTGAAAATTACAGACGTGCAGAAGCGTCTGATCCGCAACCTGTCCAAAGGCTACAAGCAGCGTGTGGGATTCGCCATGGCGATCCTGGGCGATCCGCCGGTGCTGATCCTGGACGAGCCGACGGTCGGACTCGACCCCACACAGCTGATGGAGGTCCGCAATCTGATCCTGGACCTGCGCCGGAATCATGCCATCATCCTGAGTTCACACATTCTGGGCGAGATCAGTGCCGTCTGTGACCGCATCGTCATTATCAACCACGGTGAGATCAAGGCAGACGATACCATCGAACGCCTGGAAGAGGCAGACAACTCCGGTCTGGTGCTGAAACTGAAGATTCAGGGCAGCTCCAGAGAAGTGCCGAAGATTGCCAGGGCCGTGGAAGGCGTTGTCCGTGTGGACAACATCCAGTTCGTACAGACCGGCATCTACACCTATGATATAGAGCTGGAAAACGACGGTGTCCGGAATGCTTTGCTCTCCGCTCTGCTCCAGCACGGTCTGGAAGTCCTGGAAGTCTCTGCCGAGAAGAAGAATCTAGAACAGGTATTCGTCAAGCTGGTCAACCAAAAGACAAAGCACTCCAGTCTGGAAGATCTGCTCAGCGAAATGGACGAAGAGGCTGCCCAGAAGAGCGGCGATGCTCCGGCAGACGGCGCAGACACACCGGCAGCCGATGCAGACACAGCAGACAGTACGCAGAAAGAGGAGGAATAACCATCCATGTTTGCACTATATAAAAAGGAATTGCAGAGTTACTTTCTGTCTCCTATCGCCTATTTTGTCATTGCCTTTTTCATGGCAACATTTTCGCTGACCTTTATCCAGGACATCGGCAATGTTTCATCATCTACTTATACATTCTCGTTCCCGTCCATCTTTTACGTGAACATTTTCTATTTCATCTTCCTGTTACCGCTGCTGACCATGCGGACATTTTCGGAAGAGCGGAAAAACGGCACGGAGACCCTGCTGCTCTCCAGTCCGCTGAATGTTACCCAGATCGTCATGGCGAAGTTTCTTGCCACTGCCACCATCCTGCTGATGATGCTGGTCGTCTCTCTGTTCTACCCCATCCTCACCTCCATCTACGGCCGTGTGATCTGGTCCAGCCTCATCTGTACCTACATCGGATTCTTCCTGTTCGGTCTGGTCTGCATCGCACTGGGCATCTTCATCTCGTCTCTGACGGAAATGCCGCTGCTGGCAATCCTTATGAGCGAGCTTGCCATGCTCCTGCTGATGCTGATGGACAATCTGAGTGTAAACTCGTTCCTCTCCAGCATTCCGGTGCTGTCCGATGTGCTGAGCTGGTTCTCCAATCAGACGAAGTTTTATGTATTCTCCCAGGGACTGATGCGATTCTCCGATCTGCTGGGTTATTTCACTGAAATCGTCGTATTCCTGATCTGGACTATTATTTCCATTGAAAAAAGACGCTGGAGCCGGAGGTAACTTGCCATGAGTCAAAACAACAAAGAAAAACATTTCCACAACTGGAAAAACACCAAATTTGCCGGCATGGCATGGATTCTGGCAATCCTGGTCCTGGTCATTGCCATTGTATTGAATATGATTATCTCCCGGCTGGATTTCAGCTGGGACATTTCCCCGAACAAACAGTACAGTCTGAGTTCTACCACAGAAAAGTATCTGGATCAGCTGGACAGCGAGGGAAAGACAGTAGACTTCTACGTTCTGACCACGGAAGAGAGCCTGAAAAACGACATGGATTCTCTGACGCTGTACCGTGCGCTGGAAGAATATGATGCACACAAGTCCATCAACCTCATCTGGGTCGATCCGGATACGGACAATGACACCATGGAAAAGATCAACTCCGACAACGCCTTCACCCTTTCTACCGGTGACATGATCTTTATCTGTGACAACGTAAAAAAACGTATTCCAGGTTCTTCCATGTACACCACTTATACAGATGACAACGGCAACACCACCGGCGAGGACTTCAAGGGCGAAAACCTCATCACCGGCACCATTAAGGGTGTAGCAGAAAACCGTACGCCTACCGTTTACTTCCTGTCCGGTCACGGCGAAAAATCCCTGGACAGCTACACTCGTTTTACGACTAACCTGACCAACTACAACTATGCTGCAAAAGAACTGAACCTCTCTGAGGCAGATGCTGTGCCGGAAGATGCAGCCCTGGTGCTGGTCGCAGCACCCACCAAGGATATTACCGACGCAGAATCCGAAAAACTGAACGCCTATCTGGACAACGGCGGCAACATCAGCCTGCTCATGTCCCCCAACGGCGGCAGCTTTGTCTACACCAACCTGGAAAAGATCATGAAGGACTATGGCTTCTACATGGACTACGACCGGGTTTATGAGACAAACAACAACTATCACATTTCCGGTGACGCCTATACCATTCAGTGCGAACTGAACGAACTGGAAGACGACAGCGAGGCGACCGACCTGACCTCCGCACTGGTGGATCAGGGGCTGTACACCTTTATGCCGGAGTCCCGGAGCTTCCGCTATAATGACGAAGGCGGCAAATACACCATCGCTCCCCTCATCACCTCTTATGACAGCGCAGTCGGCGAACCCTACGGCGGCACAAGCGATGACCCGGAGGAAGAAAGCGGTCAGCTCCTGCTGGCGGCACACTCCACCAGCGTGGGCAGAAACGACTCCAAGATGGTGGTATTCGGAAACGCTGAGTTTATCGACGATGAACACGTCAGCGACGATACCGTTATCGTGCCGGTATATCTGTTCCTCAGCACCATCAGCTGGATGTACGACAGCGATATCAACATGGACATCGCAACCAAATCCACGACAAACGACTACATTTCCCTGCAGGATTCCGGATTTGCACAGCGTCTGATGGTAGTTCTCACGGTAGTACCGATCGCAATTATGGCAGTGGGTGTCGGCGTGTGGATCAAGCGCCGTAACTCATAAGCACTGTCTGAGGAGGCAAAACAATCATGAAAAGACAACTCATCATCGGACTGGTGCTGGTACTGCTCATCGGTGTGTGTTTCGGCACATATTTCGGCATCGACCACTATCAGACCCAAAAGGAAAAGAAGGCGGCAGAAGAGGCTGCGGCACTTCAGCTGAGTTCTTTCACGTCCGACGATGTGACCAAGCTGGTGCTGCATACGCCGGAACTGGACTACACCATCGACAAGGATGACGACAGCAAGTGGCAGGTTGCCGAGGGCAGCACCCTGCACATCAACACCTATTATATTGATGCACTCTGCACTTATGGCTGCGGAGTGACTGCCACAAAGGATCTGGGCGCTGCGGATGAAAAGCAGCTGGAGACCTATGGTCTGTCTGATCCGGTTTCCATCGCCTACTACACAGACGATGCGGACAAACCGGTCAAGACACTCTACGTGGGAAAACAGAACCCCACAAACACCAGTTTCTATATGATGCAGGATGATGATGACCACGTATATCTGGTGGATTCTGACACTGCCGGCTATCTCTATGTGACCAAGACGCAGCTGCGGTACCGTTATCTGCTGGACGATCTGAGTTCGTCTTTCACTGCGCTGACGCTGAAACGTGGAGATGAAACGGTCTACACATTTCAGGACATGGACGGCAACTCCGACTGGCAGCTCACAGAACCGCTCAGCACGCCTATCGGGGCAGACAACTCCAAGCTGTCCAACCTCTTCAACAACATCACAGAGCTGGAGGCAGACGACTTCGGCGACAGCGATGTGACGGCAGACAAGTATGCCTCCTATGGCTTTGACAAACCGGCATACACATTCCAGCTCACCCAGGCAAACGGTGACACTACCACCCTACTGGTAAAGGAATTTGACCCGTCTGTTTCTTCCTATGTGGATTGTCTCCGGGTGGAGAGCAACGAGATCCTCAAGATGGACTCCAACTACCTCAGCTTTTTGGAGGACAATGCCTCGGATTATATGCTCAGCACCGTATATAAGGTGAATCTGACAGATATCTCTGCTTTCACCGTGCAATATCACGGTTCGTTCAACGATACCACCCTGGACATCGACCGTAGCTTTACGGCGGACAGCGACAGCGAGACCTACAGCTGTGACGGAAAGCAGATCACAAGTGCAGACACGGAACTGCTGGAATCGTTCCAGACATTCTACACTGCGCTGTCCAATCTGTCCTATGAGTCACTGGACACTGCCGCAGATGTTCCGACTGACACCGACCCGGCGCTGCATCTGACTTATACCATGAAAGACGGCAGCACCCATACCATGGATCTGGTGAAGAAAGACGACACCACCTACTGGGCGTTCATCGACGGAACATTCACCCACGCCGTTGTGCGCCAGCGTGCGCTGAGCGGCGAGGACAAGGTATTGGTTGCCTATACCGCAATGGAAAAGCTGCTGGACGCTGCCGCAGCATAAACGACCGCACAAATCCAGAAAGAGGACACCGGCTGTGACCGATGCCCTCTTTTTTCTGCGCTGTAACAGGCTTTTTTCATGAAGAATTCTTAAAATCCATTGACAAAACGGTAAAAATGGATTATAATTGTAGAGTGCATATTGTTTTCATGATGCAAGGTCTTTCGAAAAGACAATGATATTTTAAGCGGCTTTGTGCAGTGCCGCTTTTCCAACAGAGGTGCAGCAATGAGAGTTCACAAGAAAAAGTCCCGCAGCAATTCAAAAATCTGGATCAATGTCTCCATCGGCGTTTTATGCGGATTCATTGTTCTGGTTTTTCTGATCGTTTTACTGACACAGACCGGAAAGCCGAAAATACAGCAGCAGATCCCTGCGGCAGTCAATGCCCAGAACACTGCCGCTCAGGCAGAAACAGAACCGGCAACAGAGGCTCCCACAGAACCGGAGACTCTGCTGACATATCCCACTGCTGCGGAGAATGTGACCGAACTGACGGCAAACAACATCTCCAGCGAACACGCTGTTCTGCTGGACGTGGACAACAACACCATTCTGGCACAGCGTGACCCGGATGCACGCATCTATCCGGCATCCATGACCAAGATCATGACACTTCTGGTGGCAGCGGAACACATCGAAAACATGGACGACACCTTCACCATGACGTATGACATCATTGCGCCGCTGATCGATGCAGAGGCATCCCGTGCCGGATTCGAAGAGGGCGAGACCGTTCCGCTAAAAGATCTGATGTATGGCATTGCGCTGCCTTCCGGTGCAGATGCGACCACGGCGATCTCTATCTATCTGTGCGGCTCGGAGGACGAGTTTGTTAAGCTGATGAACGAGAAGGCGGAAGAACTGGGACTGGAAAACACCCACTTCACCAACGCCAGCGGTCTGTATGACCCGAATCATTACAGCACAGCCACCGACATTGCCATGCTGATGAGCGCTGTGATGGAAAATGACACCTGCCGTGAGATTCTGGGTACCTATCAGTACACCACCTCGGCAACAGAGCAGCATCCGAAGGGCATTCCGCTGGAAAGCACCATGTTCAGCCGGATGTACGGCAACGAAGTGACCGGCATCACCATTGAGGCAGGCAAGACAGGCTATACCGATGAGGCAGGGCATTGTCTGGTCAGCTATGCCACCGATGCGGACGGCAAACAGTTTATTGCCGTGACTGCAAAGGGTCCCACCTATTGGAGAGCGGTTTTCGATACGTTCGCCATCTACGGTTTGGTACACGACGGCTATCCCATGCCCGACAACCTGGCTGCACAGGAAACCGATGAAAATGGTTCTGCCATTGATCCGACAGAAACTTCCACAGCTCCGGCGGCATAAACCGGAACGGTAATTTTTACAGGAAAGGAGGCTGGTTCCACGCCATGAGCAACCGGAAACAGAGACACCTCAGCCCCGCCGGCTTTCTCCTTGCGCTGGCGCTCCTCATCGTAGGAATATTTGCAGCAGACTATGTCTACCGCCTGTTTTTCCGGAGCAGTACGGAAAATATCATCGGAACCGGCGGCTTTTCAACCACATCTTCCTCCTCCGGAACTGCGTCAGAGGACGGAGAAAATGCAACAGATTCCACAGAAGAGACCCAGCCCAGCGGCATTGTGCTGCAGCTGACAGCAGCCGACCAGGCAAGCGGTCCGCTGGTTCTGGCAGATGCGTCCCATCCCTATACCGGCACTTCTGTATGGAGCGATTTTTCTGCGGTAACAGACGCCAACGTCAAAACACGCAGCACTTCACTGCAAGTTCAGCCGGAGATCATCCAGCCCATCTGTGAGCTGTTTGATGCCTATGCGGCGGCAAACGGCTATGCCAATCTCCAGATCTACAGCACGTTAGACGGCACGCTGGACAGTACCTCCATCTATACCAATATTCTCCCCGACCGCAGTACCGGTTACGGATTCGACATCGGACTCATCACCAGTACGGGAGAAGTTGTCCCCTATATCACCAAGTGCAACGAGTGGATGGTGGCAAATTCCTGGCAGTACGGCTTTGTGCTGCGCTATCCCAGCGACAAGACAGATACCACCGGAACTGCCTATGCACCGCACCATTTCCGGTATGTGGGAAAAATCCACGCTGCGATCATGCACGAGAACAACTTCACGCTGGAGGAATATCTCAATTATCTCCAGAACTATCCGGTAGAGTCGGGCGGTCTGTCCTATTCGGACGGCACACAGTCCTACAGCATCTACTACGTTCCCGCTGATGCCAGCGGCACGACCAAAGTTACGCTGCCAGAAAACACAGTCTATACTATATCCGGTGACAACCGAGGCGGCTTTGTTCTCACCATTACCAACGGCGCAGCATCCGGTGACACCGGGGCAGCGGAGACGACAGCGGCAGAAACGACAGCCGCATATTAAACTGCATCCAAAGAAAATACAAATCCCCCAAAGACGGCGTTTCACCATCTTCGGGGGATTTTTGTAGTTTGTGTATTTGCTTATCAGTTTTTCAGTACATCGCTCCAGGAGACATCCATGCCAACGCCGTGCATCGCAATGTACAGCATTAGATAGAACAGATCCTGGGTGTCCAGCACGCTGTCGTTGTTGATATCCATAAGCAGGATCAGCCAGCGGTTTACGTTAGGATTGTCATTAAATACTACGTCCTTTTCGCCGACTGCTCTTCTCGCAATATACAGCATCAGCTCGAACATATCCTGCGAATCCACACGCCCGTCCATATTGGCGTCGCCACGCACTCTGGGCAGCTGCTGCGTTTGTTTGGTCGTGGTTGTCGCAGAAGTTGTGGTGACTGTTGTCGTCTGTGCTGTTGTAGTTGTCGTGGAACTGGAAGTCGTTGCAGAGGCAGACGTGGTGGTACTGGTCTCTGTCCACGAAACTGTCAGCGTTGTACTGCCTGTGGTTTCTGTGGTGCTGCTTGTATTTGTCGTCGTTTCTGTTGTATCCGTTGTTGTGGTAGTTACGGTAGTGCTGGTTGTGGTTTCCGAGGTCGTTGTCTCCGTTGTTGTCGTCACTGTGGTAGTCGTCGTCGTGGTCGTCGTTTCGGTCACAGTTGTGGTTTCTGTTGTTGTCGTAGGTTTGGTTACCTTGGTGTAGCTTTGTGTCGTAGCGCTAGTGGTTGTAGTAGTTTCCGTGGTTGTCGGTCTGGTCTGCTTGGTATATGTTCCTCTGGATGTCGTTGTGAAAGGTTCTGTGGTCGTGGTTGTGGTAGTCGATGTGGTCGTTTCCGCAGAAGTGGATGTTGTGGTAGTGGTTTCTGTCGTTGTAGTACTGGTCGTTGCGGGCGCAGTCGTGGTTGTTGTGGTCTCTGCGGTGGTGGTAGTCGTTGTGGTCGTCGTCGTTGTCACAGTCGTTGTTGTAGTAGTGACCGGCTTTTCCTTTGCGGTAATGGTAACTGTACCAAGAACCGTTTCGTAATTTTCGCTGTCCGCCGGGACAAATCGCCATTGCAGGCGGTTTTCTCCGGATTTCAAGGTGTCGGAGGTATCCGCCGCCCAGGTCAGCACACCCGGCGTATTGGCGGAATCCAGACGAATCGGCGGCACAGCATCACCCTCTGTGTAAGAAACGCTGTCATCCCACACAACGGAGACCTTGGGTACGCCCTTTTCGATCACAAATTCCAGCGAATTGCTGCCGCTCCAATTGGTATCCGGCACAGGTGCAATGCGAATTGTTCCCCTGCCGGCGTTTACGTTGTTCTCATAGGAAAGGAGATAATCCGTTCCCTCCCTCAGGAGATGGTCTCCCACCTTCACCAGAACCTTTGGCGTCAGTTCCTCGCCGGTGTAATAGATTCTCTCCGTATCAGCCAGAGTGACTTCTGCCGCATTCAGCGGAATCGCCTGCAATCCCACAGAGAGAACTGCCTTGACATTCGGGTTGCCGGTGTCATAAACATAGGTGATATCGTTCAGCGGATCGTCTGCCACAACCTTTGCACCGTCCACCTGCGCATTGCTCCAGTCTGAGGCACGCTCCATGAGGAAACGGCTCCACAGCGTAGGCTCCAGGTACAGCTGCCTGCCGGAATACTGCGGCGTTTTCAGCGCACGGCAGCCGGTCAGATCACAGCTGGTCATGGGTGCCTCTTCTGAGAGATACAGAGACAAAAGCGGATTGTGTCCGGCGTTCAGCACATTCAGTTTCTTCAAAGTGGAAAGTATCAGCGCACTGATCTGGTTTCCGGAACAGTCCAGCTCTTCCATGCTGGTCTGGTCTGCAAGTTCCAGAGATTCCAGCTGGTTATCCGCACAGGAAAGCACTGTCAAGTTTGTACTGCCCAGCGAAATACTTGTCAGTTCATTTTTCTGGCAGTACAGCTTTTGCAGCACTGTGCAGCGCCGTGTGTCAAGTTTTGTCAGCTGGTTGCTGTCACAGTAGAGTTCTTCCAGCGTTTCATTCCGCAGCGCCAGTCCCGACAGCGCATTGTCGCCGCAGTCCAGCAGTTTCAGTGCGGACAACGCTGTCACATCCAGCTGTTCCAAATGGAGTCCCCGGCAGCGCAGTTCCGTCAAGCTGGTAAACCGGGAAACATCCAGTTCCGTCATGGCGTTCTTGCTGCAGTCCAGGGATGTCAGCGTGTCCGGCAGCGGAGACAGATCTGTGATCCGATTCTCGGCACAGTTCAGCTTTTTCAAGTTGGAGAAGTTTTCGATGCCAGTCAGATCTGCGATACCGCAGCCGGAAATATCCAGCTCTGTGACGATCTCCTGCTCCGACTTCTGGAGCATCCCATCCTGATTGCGGTCCAGTTTTTCCATGACATATACCCGGAACGCATCATCCGGAAAATGCTCGGCGTCAATCGCAATGGAATCCTCTTCCATTGCCTGCGGCACAAGCGTAAAACGTACCGTTCGTTCCAGATCATTGGCGTCGATGCAGTAGTCATACTGCACCTCTGCGGAAATGTCTGTCACAGTCAGCAGCGTGCCGTCACACACGGCATTCTGCCAGCTGTCCTCCGCTGCAAACTCCGGCGCAAAGCCATCTGCAAGCGTTGTCAAATCCAGCTGACAAACAGCATTCACTGGCACATTGCGCCGGTTTCCATCTGCCGACAGTGTTTGCAGCTGAGACAGTCCCGTCACATCCAGGGCGATCAGCTGATTCTCACCGCAGGAAAGCTCTTCCAACGACAGCTGCTTGGAAACGTCCAGTGATGTCAGTTGGTTCTGGCTGCAGTCCAGACGGGTCAGCTGCCGTCCGGAAAGATCCAGCGAAGTCAGCTGGTTTCCGTGGCAGTCCAGTTCCTGCAATGCCGACAGTCCCGAAAGCGACAGTTCCGGCAGCTGGTTCTCGGCGCAGTTCAGACTGTTCAACGTTTCACAGCCATTGAGGTTCAGCGCCGTCAGCTGATTCTTGGAACAGTCCAGGGTTTCCAGGCTGCTGCTGCGTGGCAGGAACAATGCTGTCAGTGCCGCATTGGCACAGCGCAGTGTTTTCAGCTGGGACAGTGAAATCACGGACAGACGTTTCAGCGCTGGGTTATCGCCGCAGGACAATGTTTCCAAAGCGGTGAAGTACTCCACGCCGGTCATATCTGCGATGCCCTTTCCAGAGGCGTCCATTGCTGTGACCGCCGCAATCTCCTCAGCGGAAAGCAGTTCATCCTGGTTCTGGTCGTACTGACGGACAAACGCCCGGAACACTTCGTCCGGGAAATGCGCCGCATCAATGGGGATACCTGTCTCCGTCTCCTCAGACGTTTTCAGCAGCAGGGTGAATGTTACCTTCTGGTCCTTGTTCGATGTGGGATAATAGGTGTATGTGATGTTCTGGGACGGGTCAGCGGCGTAGACTGCATCGCCGTCTGTAACAGCATTTGTCCAGCTGTCTGCATCCACACGGGAGATCTGGAAATCGCCGGGCAGATCAGAAAGGTAAAACCGATTCAGCGAATCCAGCTGGACGGTATAGCGATTCCAGGTGGCAGACAGCTTTTTCAGCGTCACCTGGTCGGAAACTTGAAGTGAAGTCAGCTGGTTGCCAATGCAGAGCAGAGTTTCCAGCTTTTCCAATCCGGAAACCGGCAGCACCGTCAGCTGGTTGCTGGAACAGTTCAGAGACACCAGTTCTGCACACTTGGAAACATCCAGCTGCGTCAGCTTATTGCTGGCACAATTCAGCGTATTGATTGCAGAAAAACCTGTGAGATCCAGCGCTGTCAGCTGGTTCATAGAACAGTTCAGAGATACCAGCTTGGTACAGCCGGTAATGTTCAGCACGGTCAGCTGATTCATGGTGCAGTTCAGCGTTTCCAGTTTCGGCGAACCGGTGAGATCCAGTTCCTTGATCCGGCACTGTGCGCAGTTCAGTATCCGCAGCACCGGGAAGTCAGAGACCTGGAATTCCTGGAGCGTGCTGTTGTAGGAACAGTACAGTTCTTCCAGCCCCTTCGCCGCCGGCAGTGTCAGCTTGGACAGATTATTTTGAGAACAGTCCAGACTTTTCAGCTGTGTCAGACCGGTGAGATCCAGTTCCCGCAGGCTGTTCTGGGAGCAGTCCAGGCTTTCCAGTTTGGTGAAATAGCGGATGCCGTCCAGTTTCCAGATGGAACGCTGTGAAATGTCCATCTGAGTCACATCGTCCAGTTCCGCACGAGAAAAATAGCCATCCCCGTCTGCATCCAGCGTCTGTACGTAACTGCGGAAGTCGCTGTCCGGAAAATGGGCTGCGTCAATGGGCAGCAACGTCTCTTCGGTCAGCAATGTAAATGTCACGGCAATGGCCTTTGCCGGATCGGTGTAGTACTGATACGTCACGTCTTTGCCCGGTTCTGTCACTGTGAGCGTTGTCCCGGAAAGTGTGCCGTTGGTCAGACTGTCCGGCACGATCTGTTCCGGGACAAATCCGCCGGGCAGGGTCGACAGGTCAAACTGTCCCAACACATCTGCATCAATGGAGACACGGTTTCCGTCTGCCAGCAGCTGGTCTGCGGTCAGTTTCGTTTCCCCGGTGTCCAGAGACGAAAGCTGGTTGTTCCGGCAGTCCAGGCTTTCCAGGCTGTTCTGTCCGCTCAGTGACAGCGCCGTCAGTTTGTTCTCCCGACAGCTGAGTTTTGCCAGCACGGATGCTTTCGGCAGCACCAGTTCCGTCAGACCGCAGCCGTTACAGCTGAGTTCCCGCAGAGCAGACAGCCCGGAGACATCCAGCGTTTCCAGCGGCAGCCCGTCACAGTTCAGCGTCTCCAGCCAGTCCAGCTTTTCCAGTCCGTTCAAGTCTGCAACGCCGCTGTCCGCCGGGATCGTCAGCACTGTAATTTGTTCCAGTTCTTCCAGAGAGAACCAGCCGTTTCCGTCGGTATCCATGCCGCTCAGCAGACTGCGCAGCGCCGCATCCGGGAAGTTCTCTTCGCTCAGTTCCAGATAGCGGTCTGTCTCCGGCTGCAAGGTCAAAGTGAAAGTCGCTACCGGGACAGCCTGCGCAGCATCCAGCTGGTAGCCATACTGCACCTGGGATTTTCCGGCTGCAATATGCAGGGTGTCCGGGTCGGTATCCTTGACTTCGGCGTTTTCCCAGCCGGTAACACGGCTGGTGTCCAGCTCCGGCAGCTGGGTCAGATCATAGGTATACGCCCCGGCACGCTCCGGCTGCGGCACAATGGTGCGGCTGTTTCCGGAAGCGTCCAGCGAGGTCAGAGAAAGCCCGGTGATGTCCAGGGCTGTAAGCTGGTTCTCTGCGCAGTTCAGCGCCGTCAGTGCCGGATTCCCGGTCACACTCAGCGTGGTCAGCTGGTTGCCGGAGCAGTCCAGCGATGCAAGCGAGGTGTTTTTAGAAAGATCCAGCTGTGTGATCTGGTTCTTGGCACAGTTCAGTCCAGTCAGCGCAGTGTTGCTGCTCACGGAAAGTGCCGTCAGCTGGTTACCTGAACAGTTCAGTGTCTCCAAGGCAGGATTTCCGGTGAGCCGCAGGGATTTCAGCAGGTTTCCGGAACAATCCAGGATGACCAGAGACTTTTCCCAGATCAGCGAAAGGGTGTCCAGCCGGTTATCAGCACAGTTCAGTTCTTTCAGTCCCTGGCAATACCGGGTGTCCAGTTCTGTCAGCTGGTTGCCGGAACAGTTCAGTTCGCCCAGAACAATACAGTTGTCCAGTGAAAGAGAGGACAAGACGCAGTCGCTGCAGTCCAGAACGGTAAGCATAGAGCCGGGCATGGAGATTCCGCCAAGCTGCATGGGTTCCGGCAGCGTCAGAGATTCCAGCGTGCCGTTGCCGGAGCAGTCCAGTTTTGCCAGCATCGCAGCATCGGACAAGTCCAGTGTTGTCAGCTGGTTATCGGAGCAGTCCAGAGCAGTCAGCTTGGTGAAATTCCCGATGCCTGTCAGATCGGCAATTTCCATGCCGGACAGCGGCAGGTCTGTCACGTCTCCGCACTCTGTCTCGGACAAGGCGCCGTCTCCGTCTGTGTCTGCATTCTCCTGGAGATAGGTTCGAAACGCCTCGTCCGGAAAATTCTCCTCGGTCAGAGCAATCTCTCCGGATGCGGCGGCCGTCCCATCGGCTGCAAACACAGTCAGCGGCATACAGCCGACCGCCATCAACCCTGCCAGCAGAACACTGAGACAGCGGCGTAGTCCTTTATTTCGGCTTCCCATAGCAAAAATCTTCCTCTCTATTTGTGCAAGCCTGTTCCGGGCGGAACAAGCTCTGGTTTTTTCTGCCTGACACAGAACGTTTTGTGCAGTTTCTGTCCAGTTTTATACATTTATAGTATAACACAAGCGCCACAAAAAGTCAAACAATTTTTTCCAATTTTGGACTTGACGCAGCAGAATGCGTGCTGCGCCGTTTCCGAGCAAAAGCCATGCGCCACAACATGAATCAAAACTGTTTTTTCTTGGAAGGAATCGTGAATTCTACTGAAAAACCGTCATTTCACACAAAACGGCACTGTCATTTTTTACAAAAACGCTATTGACAAGTTGGAGAAAATCGATTATAATGTAAGAAATATGATGTGTATTCTTGCACTGAAAGGGGCTTGTATTCTTATGAGATCAAACTGGAAAAAGACCATTGCAGGCATCACTGCAATCGCTACACTGATTCCCTGCTGTCTGGGTACTGTTGCATACGCAGCACCGCAGTCCGCCGGAAGTGCTGTAGCTGTAGCAGAAGTTCCCACTCTGGAGGAACCTTTGCCGGCAAGTGACGTTGCGGCACAGATCGCAGCAGACGTGGAATCCGAACTGACCGGCAGTATCGCCGCAGAAAGCACGCCGGAGCAGATCCCGATGCCCAACTATGCAGAAGATGATGAAGTGGTACTGCCGGACGGCAAACCGACACAGGACGGCAAGCTGTACTATAAGATCGTTTCGAAAAAGGCACAGATCACCGGATGCGCTCCGGGAACCACCGATCTGGTCATTCCGGAGACCATTTATGACGAAGAGGACGAGGAAGAGTATCCGGTAACTTTCATTGCCGCATCTGCTTTCTACGGCAACAAGGAGATCCAGACGATTTCCTTCCCGGAGACCATGGTCGGCATCGGTGCAAACGCATTCCTGGGCTGCACTTCGCTGACTTCCGTAGAATTCCCGGACAGCGTGGCATCTATCAATGCCAGCGCATTCTGCTCCTGCAGCAATCTGAAATCCGTTAAGCTCCCGGCAAGCCTGTACTTTGTGGGCAATGACGTATTTGCATACTGCGCGTCCCTGGAATCCGTTACTATCCCCGGCAATCTGACTTCCATTGGTTCTACCATGTTCGCAAACTGCGCAGCGCTGAAATCGGTCACCATGGAAGAGGGCGTACAGAGCATCGGCGCATTCTATGGATGCAGCGCTCTGGAAACCGTTAACTTCCCGGAGGATTCCCTCACCCGAATCAACGCCAATGCGTTTACTTACTCCGGTCTGACCAGTCTGGAACTGCCGAACAGCGTGACCAACGTTGCAACGGCTGCATTCAGCCACTGCCAGAATCTGAAAACTGCAAAGCTTTCTTCCAGCATGACTTCCATCCGGAAGGACACTTTCGCATACAGCGGTCTGGAAAGCATTGTGATCCCGGACAGCATCACTTCCATTAAGTCCGGCGTATTTGCATATTGCAGCAACTTGAAGTCTGTGACTCTGCCGGAAACGCTGACAGAGATGGACGAGATCGTATTCTACAGCTGTAACGCACTGGAAAACATCACACTGCCGGACAGCCTGACCTCTATCAGTGAGAATCTGTTCTACCGCTGCACCGGTCTGGCAAATGTTCAGTTTGGCGCAAACACCAAAAACATCGGCAACTCCGCATTTTATGGCTGCACCGGTTTACAGGAGATCATCATTCCGGATACTGTAACGACCATCGGAGAAAGCGCTTTCTCGGAATGCACCAACGCAACCAAGGTTGTGATCCCGGATTCTGTAACACAGCTGGGCAAGTGGGCATTCTACGATGACAGCAGTCTGACAGACGTTACCATCGGCAGCGGTCTGACCAAACTGGACAACTATCAGTTCTATCGCTGCAGTTCGCTGGAAGACATCACCATTCCGGACAATGTCACCAGCCTGGGCAACTACACCTTTGCCGGCTGTAAGAACCTTTCCCATGTAGACCTGCCGGAAACACTGGAGACCATCGGCAATGCAACATTCGCAGACTGCGATTCCCTGGCAGAAGTCACAATTCCGAAGAGCGTTACTTCCATCGGCAGCAACGCATTCGGCTATAAGATCGAAAAGGATTCCCTGGTAAAGGGCAATGATATCACCATCAAGGGCAACAACAATACAGCAGCAAAGGATTATGCAGATTCCAACGATCTGACATTCGATGCGCTGGATCCGGTTACTACAACAGAGACTTCTGTGGCAACCGGAACGACTACGACAGAGACCAGCACGGAAACCGGCACAGAAACCAGCGCATCTGCTCCGACACAGATCCTGTACGGCGATGCAAACCTGGATGGTCGTGTAGACATCACAGATTCAGTTGTTCTGAACAAGGCAGCAGCCGGTGCTGTACAGCTGAGCGACAGTGCAAGAGCAAATGCAGACTGCAACGCCGATGGTGTTCTTGGTTCTGAGGACGCAACAATTTTGATGCAGTTCCTGGTTAAGCTGATCGACCAGCTCCCGTATACGGAATAAACGACAATTCCATTTTTCATTTATATTCTTTCATAATGTAGAAAAGCGGTACAGTTCAAACTGTACCGCTTTTCTCATTTGCTTTTCCATTTACGGCTCAACTGGGATCGTATCGATCATATACACCAGGAACTGTTCCAGGATCAGGCTGTCTCTCATGTCGATTTTCCCGTCAGCACAGCAATCCATCGCCGCAATCTGTGATGCGTCCGCATGGAGAATTCCCAGCAGATACTGATTCAGCATCACCAGGTCATCAATGGTGCAATTGCCATCGCCGTTCACGTCCCCGATCAGACGATTTTCGAACGATTCGGGCGTTGTCGATGTTACAGCAGATGTTTTGGAAGATGCAGTGGTTGTTGTGGTGGTAGTCTGGGTCAGCGAAGTCGTTGTCAGTGCCGTTGTCATCACAGAGGATGTGGATGCAGTTCCCAGTTCCACAAATTCTCTGTTGAACTTCGCCGCATATGTCTGCGCCGTTGAGCCGGCATAGCCGGAGATCACTGTCTCCGTGGGAACGGATGTGGACGAGACAAAGGTACATCTTTTTGCATAAATTTCCAACAGCTGAAGCGCCTCGCAGTTTTCAAATGCTGCTGCACCGATACGGGAAACGGTGACCGGCAGCGTGATCTGTGTCAAGGCGGTACAGTCCCGGAATGCGTGATACGCCACACGAGTCAGAGAAACCGGCATGGTCTCTCCACGGAGAATCACGCTTTGCAGAGAACTGCACCCCTCAAATGCACCCACGCCGTCTGCGCCATAGGAAATTTCCAGCAGCGTCTCCGGCAGATTTACGGTTTGCAGGGTTGTATTCCCGGCAAATGCCCCTTGAATCACCTGTACCGGCAGCCCGTTCACCTTTTCCGGAACAGTAACGCTTTCAGAATCTCCGGTGTATGCGGTCAGCGCTGCATACTTGTCGAACAGCCGGTAAGTATAATCACCGTCGAGATAGACCGTTCCGGGCTGCAAGTCATAATCTGCGTCCGGAACATCCGGCAGGTCGTAGAGGAATTCCCAGCTGCTTTTATCGTAGACATACGGAGAATGGTTCTGGGATAAGCTGGTCTCTCCGGCAGCAAAATACTTGCTGGTCTGCGCCGTATCGTCCCAGGTGGCATCGAAATAGTAGTAATAGCCGTCATCCATCTGTGCCATATTCCAGGCGTGACCGCCGCCGTTCCCCAACCCCACAATATAGAAGTTGGAGACCCCGGCTGCGTTCATCAGCAGCTGGAACGACTTGGCGTATCCCTCGCAGACTGCCGTGTGATACTGTGCATCAAACACGCCGGTTATGCTGTGGGAAGTCATGGAGTTATCCGGATCGCCGTTGGCATCATAGGCATATGTAATGGTGTCCACCAGCCAATCGTGGGCGATTCTCGCCTTTTCCAGGGCTGTTTCTCCGGCTTTGACTTTCGTTTCCACTGTCACGATCTGGTTTTCCAAAACCTTTCGCTCCGCCTGCCGCTCTGTGCCGTCGGTGCAGTTCTCTGCACAGGAAAGATAAACCATATCAATATAACTTTTCCCTGTCCAGAAATCATAATCCGTGCTGTACAGGAACGAACTGCCCAGAAAGAAATAAACAGGGTTGTCGTTCCGGAACATGGAGATCACTCTGACCACGTCTTCTTTATTCAGAGACTGGCTGCCGGTGTCCACTGCCACACAGCAATCCATGGTGCCTGTGGAATAGGAAACACTTTCCGCATCTGCGCTTCCCACGTAGAAGGTATGCGCCGCCTGTTTCATCGCATTGTACAGCTGTTTCTGTTCATCGCTCAGCGTATCGTACCCGGCGTGCGACGCATAGCGGTCCTCTGCATAAGCTGTCGCCGTGCTGTTGTCTGCCCCGTAAACGGGAATCCTTTCCGTCTGCGCCGCAGCTGCGTCGGCATCCAGCGGGATCCCCTGCATTTCCAACAGGTCTCCCGTTACATTTTCCCCGGACGCTGCCGCTCGGACAGAGG
>ERZ772902.1159-NODE-1159-length-21471-cov-8.152970_pt1 | contig 21471 bp, 17 predicted proteins | sample MGYA00511470_ERZ772902 | MGnify/ENA primary metagenome ERZ772902 (study PRJEB29015, sample SAMEA2737717) | human gut metagenome | biome: human gut; feature: human-associated habitat; material: faeces | place: China | collected 2012 ... | reverse complement strand
GGAGCTGTGCAAGTCTCTGGCAGAGGCCATGTTCGGTGACGAGAACGCCATGATCCGGATCGATATGTCCGAATACATGGAGCGGCATACAGTATCCCGCCTCATCGGTTCCCCTCCCGGCTATGTGGGCCATGATGAGGGCGGTCAGTTGACGGAGAAGGTGCGCCGTAAGCCCTACTCCGTGGTGCTGTTCGATGAGATCGAAAAGGCCCACGAGGACGTCTGGAACATCATGCTTCAGATTTTGGACGATGGCCGGATCACCGACTCTCAGGGTCGCACCGTAGACTTCAAGAACACCGTCATCGTCATGACCAGTAACATCGGCGCCAAGGCGCTGACTGCTGCCGGCGCCAAGCTGGGCTTCGACGCTGATGACAAGAAGGCCGAGGCGGATGCCGACGCGGCCTATGCACAGGCCAAGGAGACCGTTCTGGCGGAGCTGCGCCAGACCTTCCGCCCGGAGTTCCTGAACCGGATCGACGATATCATCGTGTTCCGCGCTCTCACTGAGCAGAATATTGAGGAGGTTGCCCGCCGGATGCTCAAGACCGTGGCGGACCGTATGGAGACCATGGACATCCATTTGGACGCTTCCGACGAGGCGGTGAAGGAACTGGCCAAGGAGGGCTTCGACCCCAAGTACGGTGCCCGTCCCTTGCGCCGGGCCATCCAGAGCAAGGTGGAGGACGCTGTGGCCGAGAAGATGCTGGACGGCACCCTCAAGACCGGCGATACCGCCAAGCTGGCTGTGGAGGATGACAAGCTGGTCGTCACCAAGTAACGGCCCTTCCAATAAAATCAAGGTCCCTCTGCCGCGTTCGGCGGCAGAGGGACCTTTTGGCCCAACGTCGGCGGGCGGCCTTGATTTGTTCATACTTTTCCGGTATGATAAATTTATATCAGTTTTGATAACTTTTGGAAAGGAAGGCAAACCCTATGCCCTTTACCTTCAATTTCGGCGGCTTCAACCCCGGAGATTTCGGACAGGGGGGCGAGCGCCCTCAGCGGGAGCGTAAGCCCCGGAAGCCCATCGGCACTCCCGTGACCCGCACCCTCATCAACATCGCCGTGACGGCGCTGGTGGGGCTGGTGTACTTCTATGTGGAGCTGCCCGCCCTGAACCCCCATGCGGAGGAATTTTACTTCTTTGTGTTCCTGCTGTGCGCCGTGTACTGCGGCTGCGCTGTCCTGACCTCCGGATTCCAGGGCACCGGTGCGAGAGGGTATCTCGGCTTTGTGAAAAAGCAGTGCACCATACCCTTCTTCGTGGTGATCGCCATGATCGCAGCCATCGCCATTGGCTCCCTTTCCTCTTGGGTGGTGCTGCGGGCCGGTGCCTACAGCAAGCTGCTGCCCTTGACCACCGGTGACTTCGTCACGGAGGTGGAGGAGATCCGCTATGACCAGATCCCTATGCTGGACAGCGACTCCGCCGCCCGATTGGGCAGCCGGAAGCTGGGTGAGCTGGCGGATATGGTGTCTCAGTTTGAGATCCTGCCCAACTACACCCAGATCAACTATAAGGGCCGCCCCGTGCGGGTCACGAGCCTTGCCTACGGGGATCTCATCAAGTGGTTCACCAACCGCTCCAACGGTCTGCCTGCCTATATCGTCATCGACATGGTGACCCAGGAGGCGGAGGTGGTCCGGCTGGACGAGGGCATGAAGTACACCACGGCGGAACACTTCTCCCGGAACCTCTACCGCCACCTGCGGTTCCAGTATCCCACCATGATGTTCGACGAGCCGGTGTTTGAGATCGACGAGGAGGGCACCCCCTACTGGGTCTGCTCCCGGATCGTCAAGCGCATCGGGCTTTTCGGCGGTACGGACGTGAAGGGCGCCGTGCTGGTGAACGCCGTCAGCGGCGAGAGCCAGTATTACGAGGACGTGCCAACCTGGGTGGACCGGCTGTACTCCTCCGACATCATCATGGATCAGTATGACTACTACGGCCAGTTCCACAACGGCTTTCTGAACGCCTACTTCGGCCAGCGGGACGTGACGCTGACCACGGACGGCTGGAACTATATCGCCATCAACGACGATGTGTATATGTACACCGGCGTGACCTCCGTTACCAGCGACCAGTCCAACATCGGCTTTATCCTCACCAACCAGCGCACCAAGGAGACCCGGTTCTACCCCTGCGCCGGCGCGACGGAGACCTCCGCCAAAAGCTCCGCCCAGAGCCAGGTCCAGCAGATGCGCTATTCCGCCACCTTCCCGCTGTTGCTGAATATCGCCGACCAGCCCACCTACTTCATGGCTTTGAAGGGCGAGGACGGTCTGGTGAAGATGTATGCCATGGTGAACGTCCAGCAGTACAATATTGTGGAGACGGGGCAGACCGTGGCCCAGTGTGAGGAAAATTACCGGAAAACGCTGCTGAATAACGGCATCATCGACCGGGCCGACGCGGAGGTGCCTGCGGAGGAGCAGGAGCTTTGGGAGACAAAGGGCACCATCGCCGAGATCCGCAGCGCCGTCATTGAGGGGACCAGCGTCTATTACCTCCGCTTTGAGGGGGAGAGCGGCTTCTCCGTGTATGTCAGCGCCGCCCAGGTGCCAGAGGCCCCGCTGCTGAATGTGGGGGACACCGTCACCGTTTACTGGCGCAGCGGCACCCAGTGGATCACCGCACGGAAGATCACAGTGGAGAACCGGGCCGTGTCCACACCGCCGGAGACACCGGCTGAGGCGCCTGCGGAGCCGGAAACGGATCTCCTGCCAGACACCGGGACGGAGGAAGGCTCCGGCGGCTGGCAGCAGACGGTCATTTACGGAAAAGCGTGACTTTTCAAGGGAAACCGATCAAAACGAAGAGAACCCGCGGCGGGCAAAATACCCGCTGCGGGTTTCTTGTGGAAACTGTCAAAATCCAAAGGAAAATTTTGGCTGACGCAGGGGCCGCTTTTCGTTGTAAACGTTCACGCGGTATGGTATCTTTGTAACAACAACATAGGGGGGGACTGCGTATGCTGGCTTTGGACTTTATCAACATAGGCAACGGAGACTGTATTCTCATTCGGGAGATGGAGGGAACGCGGCAGAAGTTTGCCTTGATGGTGGATTTTGGCCATGACTGTCTGGTGCGGGACGATCATCCGGGAGAACTGGATCCCAGGTCTCAGCGGATCTATGCGGGAGATTTTCTCCGGGAACTGGGCGTGACCCATCTGGACGTGGCTCTGGCCACGCATTTCCACCGGGATCACATCGGCGGTCTTGGTCGGGTGCTGGATGCCGTGACCATCGACCGGTTTTACACCACCTATCTGCCTCCGGAAAATGCCCCGGAGCTGGACCCCTTCCATCCGGATAACAACTTGCCCAAGGCTGCGAGAAGCGCCCTTCTCTGCCTCCAGATCTTTACCGAGGCGCTACAAAGCCACCCCGGCCGTATCAAGCAGTTTGAATTGGTGCCGGGGACGGAAACGATTTCCCTCCAGCTGACGCCGGACCTGAAAATGGATATCCTCTGCGGCGAACCGGCCCTGTACCGGCGGCAGAAGGAGATCTATGACGCGGCCTTCAACGGAGAGCGGAACGGATATGAACTGGTGCGCTGGGCCAAATCCATGAACGTGTGCTCTTTGCGCCAGCGGCTGTATTACCACGGCAAGGAGATCGTTCTGGGCGGAGACGCCTATGCCCATGTGTGGGAGACCGTGAATCTGACCCCCTGTGACATTCTGAAGGTGCCACACCATGCCTCCTTCGATTCCACCTCCCGGAAGCTGCTGGAAAAGCTCCAGCCCAAAACGGCGGTGGTGACGGTGGCGGCCCGGCGGCCTGACGAACGGCCCCATCCCTATGTGGTGTCCCTGCTGCAAGAGTACGTCGAGAATCTGTATTTTACCGACGCGGTGGAGATCCCCGGCTTGGTGGAGCCTCAGTTTCATAAGTCCGTTCACTTAGAAGTGGAGTGAGGAAGCTGTTTGAACGCTGAACCGCGTTTGTATCGAAAAAGCAAAAGCGCCGGAGAAAACTCCGGCACTTGCGAAAAAGCATAAAACACGGAGCCTGACCATTGGTCAGGCTCCGTATTTTATATTGGATGGGGTGAGATTACTTGTACATTTCGGGCTTTTCCATGGTCTCCACCTTCATGAACTGAGAGGTGCCGCGGGAGGCGTTCAGAGCGTCGCCAGCCACGCAGGCCACATAGCCGTCCCAAGAGGAGGGGCCGGTGAGCTTGCCGGCGTGGACGGACTCCACCCACTTGCAGAACTCGATATCATAGGCCTCAATGAAGCGCTCCTTCCAGTCGGTCATGATGGGCATGGACTCGGCGGGCTGGACGCTGTCCCAACCGGCGGGACGAGAGCGGCGGACCACAGCGTAGGGATCGGGCAGCTTCACGGTGCCGTTCTCGCAGACAACCTCGCACTGGATGTCATAGCCGTAGCCGTCAGCAACCTGAACTTCTACGTCGATGAAGCAGCCGTTCTTGGTGCGCATCAGCATGACCTGGGGGTTGTCATAGCCCTTGTTGGAGTTGGAGCTCTGACGGACCTTGACGCACTGCACGTCCTCATACTCGTCGCCCAGCAGCCAGCGGCAGATGTCCAGCTCGTGGATGGCCACGTTGGTGACGCCGTTCTCGGTCTTGAAGCCCGGGCCCTGAGCAACGTTGCGGTGGCAGCACTTGATCAGCAGGGGCTTGCCGATCTCACCGGAGTCGATGATGCGCTTCATCTCGGCATAGCCGCGGTCATAGTGACGCATGAAGCCCACCTGCACCAGACGCTTGCCGATCTCCTGCTCGCGCTTGATGATGTCCTCGCAGTCAGCGGCGTTCTGGCTCAGGGGCTTCTCGCAGAAGCACCACTTCTCCTCGGCCAGAGTCTTCATGACATAGTCATGATGGGTGGGGTCGATGGAGGTGATGACCACGGCCTCGACCTCGGGGTCCTTGATCATGCCGTCGCAGTCATTGCCGTAGGACTTGATGCCGTACTTGGCGGCGGTGTCATCAGCGGCGGCGGCCACATAGTCGGACACGGCCACAACGGTAGCACCGGGGACGGTCTCAATGATGCGGCGGCAGTGATCCTTGCCGATAGCGCCGCAGCCGATAATGCCGATCTTCAATACGTTTTCCATGTTAGTAACCTTCCTTTTTTATAGTTTGGATGGGTTTTCGTAAGCAAAAATGATCTTAGTACTTCCGGACTTCCTTCAGGTGAGCCTGCAGGTCGGCATAAGCCGCCAGATTCTCCTTGCGTTCGGACACCTCGGTGTCACCCACGCGCCACCAGGAGGAATAGCCGTCGGTCATGGTCTTGGGCAGGACCTTGATGTCGAAGAGGACGGGGATGTTCTTTACCTTCTTGGCATCCTCGAAGGCGGCCACCAGCTCTTCCATGGTGCGGACGGTGTAGCTCTTGCAGCCGTAAGCCTCCGCCACCTTGGCGTAGTCGATGTTCATGAAGTTGCCGAACAGACCATCCTTATTGCGATAGCGCAGCTCGGTGCACAGCGTAACGTTGCCGTGGCCAACCTGCAGGTTGTTGATGCAGCCGAAGGAGGCGTTGTCGAACAGGCAGATGTTGATCTTCTTGTGCTCCTGGCAGGCGGTGATCAGCTCACCGTGGAGCATATTGAAGCTGCCATCACCGCAGAAGGAATAGACCTCGTGCTTGTCGCCGATGGCCAGCTTCACGCCCAGAGCGCCGGCCACCTCGTAGCCCATGGTGGAATAGCCGTACTCCATGTTGTAGGTGTCAACGCCGGTGGGACGCCACATCCGCTGCATATCGCCGGGCAGAGAGCCGGCGGCGCCAATGGCAACGTCGCCCTCGCTCATCATGGCATTGATGGCGCCCAGAGCAGAGGTCTGGGTCAGCTGGGCGTTGACGTCCTGCGCGAAGCGCTTGGCGGAATCGGCGTTGGCGTCATTGATCTCCGGCTTCCAGCTCTTCTTATCGGAGAAGGTGATGTGATCCAGACGGTTCAGCTCATCGATCCACTTCTCCTTGGCGACCTTGACCTCATCCTTGTAGGCAGGCTGATAGCCCTCCAGCAGCTTTTCCAGACGGGGCAGGGCTTCCTTGGCGTCAGCCACCACGGGGACAGCCTCCATCTTCAGGCTCTGGAACTCAGAGACGTTGATGTTGACGAACTTGCAGGTATCCTTGAACAGCCACTTGGAAGCGGTGGTGAAGTCGGTGTAGCGGGTGCCCACGCCGATGACCAGATCGGCCTTCCGGGCGATCTCGTTGGCCGCGGAGCAGCCGGTGGTGCCCACGCCGCCCAAGTTCAGGGGGTGCAGCCAGTCGGTAGCGGACTTGCCCGCCTGGGTCTCACCGTAGGGGATGCCGAAGGTCTCGGCAAAGTGCAGGAACTCGGCGTGCGCCTCGGAATAGCGGACACCGCCGCCGCAGATCATCATGGGGCGCTTGGCCTTGCGGATGGCTTCGGCAGCGTCAGCCAGAGCGGCCTCGGTAGCAGGGCGGCGCTCCAGACGCCAGACGCGTTTGGCGAAGAAGCTCACGGGATAATCATAGGCCTCACCCTCAACGTCCTGAGGCATGGCAACGCAGACCGCACCGGTGTTGGCGGGATCGGTCAGCACCCGGAAGGCGTTGATCATAGCGCTCATCAGCTGCTCGGGACGGACAACGCGGTCCCAGTAGCGGCAGACGGCCTTGAAAGCGTCGTTGGTGGTGGTGGCCAGAGAGTTGGTGTGCTCCACCTGCTGCAGAACGGGGTCGGGCTGACGGCAGGCGTAGGTGTCGCCGGGCAGCACCAGCAGGGGAATGTTGTTGGCGGTGGCGGTGCCGCAGGCGGTGACCATGTTGGCAGCGCCGGGGCCCACGGAAGAGGTGGCAACGCAGATCTGCTTACGCTTCATCTGCTTGGCGAAGGCGACGGCAGCCTGGGCCATGCCCTGCTCGTTCTTGCCCTGATAGACCTCCAGATGCTTGGCCTCCTGGCTCAGCGCCTGACCGAGACCCACCACGTTGCCGTGGCCGGGAATGATGAACACGCCGCGGACGAAGCGGTGCTGTGCACCGTCAACCTCCATGTACTGATTTTCCAGAAAACGGACCAAAGCCTGCGCCATGGTCAAACGGACAGTTTTCATGCTTTTGTTACCTCCGATCAATGATTGGGATAGATGTGGTCATTGGCATCGGGCTTCCACAGCCACTCGTGCTCCTTGTCGTCGATGCGGGTCTTCAGCCAGGGATCGCCCTCCAGATGCCGGATACCCCAGGCGTAGCACATGGCGTAGCCGGGAGCCACCACCTGAGAGTGGAAGCCGTGGTTGATGACGGCGCAGCCGTTCTGCTCGGTCTTGTAAACATCGCCGTTGGCAAAACCGGCGCCGAAGCCGTGAGGATAGTCGAAACGGTAGAAATAGACCTCCGGCTGGGGATGATGATGAGGAGGATAGGAGGACCACTTGCCGGGACGGTTCAGCACCTCACCCAGCACCATGTTGGAGAAGGGGGCGTTGTCATAGTCGAAGAAGGTCTTGATCTCACGCTCCATAGCACCCATCAGCTCGCCCTTGGAACCGGCGTGCTGGGTCTGGACGGTCTCCGGGGTGTACATGACCGGCTCATAATCCTTCTCGTTCAGGGTGTCCTGCATGTAAAGCTCGCTGTGGCTGTGAGCCGTCAGGGTGATCTTGGTGCCCTTGGGAGCCAGCAGGCAGTAGGCTTCGTGATGGAAGCAGTTGGGGCGGTCGGCCTCAACGGTCTTGCCGGCGTATTCATAGGTGACCTTGCCCTCGAAAAGCAGGATGGCAACCTCGCGGTCGGCGCTTTCGTAGGTATAGGTGTCGCCGTCCTCCATCACCAGCAGGCCCACGTTCATCAGGGTACCCATGTAGTTGGTGGATTCGTCGATATAGGCGTTGTAGCCCCGCTTGAGTTCCTTGTTCTTATTGAAATAAGTCATTGGAAACATCTCCTGTTTGATGTCAAAAAGTGGTATGGAAACGCGGTGGGGAGGACCGGGGCCCTCCCATCGCGCGATTTACAGACCGGTGTGCTCCCGGATGTAGGTACGGCCCTTGATGGCGTATTCCAGAGGATTGGCCTTGGCGGGATCCTGCTCAGCCTCCACCAGCAGCCAGCCCTGATAGCCGGCGTCGGAGAGCACCTTGAACACGGGATCGAAGTCCACGTTGCCGTCACCGGGGACGGTGAAAGCGCCATTGCGGACGGACTGCAGGAAGGACCAGTTGTTCTTGCGGGCTTCCTCCACCACGGGCAGACGCATATCCTTCAGATGGACGTGGCCCACGCGGTCCACATACTTCTTCAGCATGGCCAGGGGGTCCTCGCCGGCGAAGGTGAAGTGGCCGGTATCATAGCAGAGGAACACATACCGGGGATCGGTGTTGGACATCATGCGGTCGGTCTCCTCGCTGGTCTGGACCACGGTGCCCATGTGATGATGGAAGCACAGCTTGAAGCCACGCTCGGAAGCGATCTGGCCCAGACGGTTCAGACCCTTGCAGAAGCGATCCCACTCCTCATCGTTCATGACATGCTTGTGGCCGCCGGTGAGGATGGGCACGTCCACCTTGCCCTGGATGGAGTAGCTCTGCTCGGAGACGTTGATGTGATTTGCGCCGACAGCCTCCAGGAAGTCCAGGTTGGCGATGAAGTCCTTCTCCTCTTCCTCCATGGAACGGGTCAGGATGAAGGAAGAATACCAGCGGCTGGCGATGCGCATACCGCGCAGGTCCAGAGCCTTCTTCAGCTCAGCGGGGTCGGTGGGATACTTGTTGCCGATTTCGCAGCCGGTGAAGCCGGCCAGAGCCATCTCGCTGACGGTCTGCTGGAAGGTGTTCTCGGCACCCAGCTCCGGCATATCGTCATTGCACCAGCCGATGGGAGCAATACCCAGGGAAACAGTTTTCGGATCAAACATAAAACGTCCTCCTTATGAATATTTAGGATCATTATTTGGATAAGCGTACAAATAGAAAATGGTTTGCGGGGAAAAGGTTGGCGAAAGCGCAAACGGATTTTTCTGTGTCCGTTAACAGATATGTGGAAACTACATCCGAAAGAAAACGATTTCGCTTGTTATCAAGATAGCACGGTTCCCGAAAAAAATCAACGCTTTCCCACGGCAAAACCAGATTTTTTCCGAAAGTGCCAAAGGTGGGCTGTTTTTTTTATTGCTTTTAGAGAATGGCGGGGGACCGTGTGCTGTTCCGGCGCATAGAATGGAACGCGCAGACGCGCGAATCTGAGCGATTTTAAGGAGGCTTGTTTTATGCCCACATCCTTTCAGAATATGGCGACCCTCACCTATACCGGCGGCACCGTCAATTCCAATATTGTCACCGGAGAGCTGAGGGAGGTCCTGACCGCCGCAAAAACGGCGGTGCGGGAGAATTACGAGCCGGGCGGGACAGTCACGTATGTGGTCAGCCTTACCAACAGCGGCATCACGCCCCTGACGGGTCTGACCATTTCCGACAATCTGGGCGGCTACACCTTTGGCGGAGCGACCCTGTATCCTCTGGCCTATTTGCCGGGCAGCGTTCGGTACTATGTAAACGGCGCACTGCAAGCCGCTCCGGCCGTCAACGCCGGACCGCCCATGACCGTTACCGGCATCACGGTCCCTGCCGGGGGCAGTGCCCTTGTGATCTACGAGACGGAGGTGACCCGCTACGCGCCGCTGGCAGCGGAGTCCAGTATTGTCAACACCGTCACCGTGACCGGCGGTGGACTGGCCGCACCTGTGACGGCGGAGGAGACAGTTGGCGCGGTGAGCAGCCCGAGACTGTCCATCACCAAGGGACTGAATCCCACGGTGGTAGCGGAGAACGGCCGGATCACCTACACCTTTACCATCCAGAACACCGGCAATACTCCCGTTACCGCGACGGACGATGTGATCCTCCGGGATACCTTTGATCCGGTTCTCAACGGTCTCACGGTGACCTACAACGGTGCACCCTGGACTGCCGGTACGCAGTACACCTATGACGGGACCACAGGTCTGTTCGCTACAACAGCGGGGCAGATCACCGTTCCCGCGGCCACGTATACCCAGGACCCGGTAACCGGGGCGTGGGCCGTGACCCCCGGCGTCAGCGAGCTGATTGTCACCGGCACGGTGTAAGCACCGGTCAAGGACAAAAGGGAGGGCGAAGGTCCTCCTTTTTGCACCGTGTTCGACAGAAAAATGATTGACAAGCGCGGACGCACATGGTACGATCGATGCTGATTTGTTGAATCAGTTTTTTTGAATACAAAATGAGCAAAGGCGTTCATTTTCAGCGGGAGCATGGGCTCCCGTTGGAAGTGGACGCCTTTTTTGTTGCAGCATGGCCTGAACGGGCATGCGGTTTGAAAAGGATCGCCGCAAAGCGCAAAACAGGACAGGTGACCAGATCGGCAGCGGTAGCCCCCAATGTGTGAGCATGACGGAGAATAAGTCCCGGAAAACCATGATTTTTTCTGTTTTACATATTGTAAATTCATGAAAAGGTGTGCTATAACAGTTGCATCAAAAAATGAGGGGGCCTGGATCGCCGGGCATGCATACGGAAACCATAACGGAAAGGCGGAGACAATATGCAGTATTCGGTTGAGGAGATCAAGCAGTATGCGGCGGAGGAGGACGTGAAGTTCATTCGCATGGCCTTCTGCGACGCGGCGGGCCGCCAGAAAAATATCGCCATTATGCCGGAGGAACTGGACCGGGCCTTCCAGTACGGTATCGCCATCGACGGCTCCGCCATTCCCGGCTTCGGCGGGGAGGTCCACTCTGATCTGCTGCTGCGCCCGGACCCGTCCACCCTCTGTGTGCTGCCCTGGCGGCCGGAGCATGGACGGGTGGTGCGGATGTTCTGCGCCGTGACCCAGCCAGACGGCACCGTCATCGGCGCGGACGCCCGGAGCCTGTTGAAAAAAACGGTAGAGGACGCCAAAAAGGCCGGACTGACCTTTGCCTTCGGAACAGAGATGGAATTCTATCTGTTCCGGCTGGACGAGGACGGCGAGCCCACCAAAATTCCCTATGACCGTGCCGGTTACATGGATATTGCCCCGGCAGACAAGGGGGAGAATGTCCGCCGGGAGGTCTGCCTGACGCTGGAACGCATGGGCATCCGGCCGGAAAGCTCTCACCATGAGGAGGGCCCCGGCCAGAACGAAATTGATTTCCGCTATGCGGACCCGGTTACTGCGGCGGATAACGCCGTGACCTTCCGGGCGGCGGTGGATACGGTGGCGGCCCGGAACGGGCTGTATGCCGATTTCGGTCCCAAGCCTCTGACAGACAAGGCGGGCAACGGAATGCACATCAACTTCTCCGCTGCCAGCGAGGATAAGCGGGACGTGATGCCTCAGGTCCTTGCCGGGGTGCTGGCCCATGTGGAAGCCATGACGGCGTTCCTGAACCCCACGGAGGAATCCTACCGCCGCTTTGGAAGCTGGAAGGCACCCGGTTATCTTTCCTGGTCCGCTGAGAACCGCTCTCAGCTCATCCGGGTCCCGGCGGCGGTGGGGGAATACCGGCGGGCGGAACTGCGGTCTCCGGACCCGCTGTGCAACCCGTATCTGGCCTTTGTCCTGCTGATTCGGGCGGGAATGGAGGGCGTTGCTCACAACATGCAGCTGCCGCCTGCGGCGGATCTGAACCTCTACACGGCGCCGGAGGAGATCCGGGCCCGGTACCGCAGACTGCCGGAGACCTGGGCGGAGGCCAAGGCAGCGGCCGCCGCCAGTGATTTTATCAAAGAACATCTTCCTGCAGCGATCATCCAATACTATACCTGACCGCTCAGAAAGCACGCGGTAAAAAACATAGAAAAGGAGGGGGACAACGATGGAACTTGGCCATGCGTACAGCGTTCTGGTGGTGTCCGCCTCCGCAAAATTCAATGAATCCGTCCGGGGCCTTCTGCCGGAGCGGTTCTATTGGCCGGTCACGGTGCTGACGGACGCCGCCGGTGCCCGCCGGGAGCTGCTGGAAAACAGCTGCGATCTGGTGGTGATCAACACGCCGCTGCCGGATGAGTTCGGCACCCGACTGGCGCAGGATATCTGCCAGCACAGCGCCGCCGGGGTACTGCTGCTGGTGAAGGCAGAGCATTTTCCGGACATTGACGGACGGCTGACGCCACAGGGCGTTCTGGTGCTGTCCAAGCCTATGTCGACCCAGCTGTTTACCCAATCCCTGCGGCTGCTGTGCGGTACCCGGGAGCGTTTGCGGGGGCTGGAAAAGAAGAATGCCACCATTGAGGAAAAAATGGAGGAGATCCGCCTTGTGAACCGGGCCAAGTGGCTGCTGATCGGGGAACTGAATATGACGGAGCAGGAGGCCCACCGATACATCGAAAAGCAGGCGATGGATCGCTGTGTGACGAAGCGGGCCGTGGCGGAGCAGATCTTGTCGACTTATAAATAAAAACTGCCAAAGCGGGACTGCGTAGACAGAACGTGAAATTTTCGGAGGAGGACGTATGACGAAATACATTTTTGTGACCGGCGGCGTGGTATCCGGGTTGGGGAAGGGCATTACCGCGGCGTCTCTGGGCCGCCTTTTAAAGACAAGAGGGCTGAAGGTGGCCGCTCAGAAGCTGGACCCCTACATCAACGTGGACCCCGGCACCATGAGCCCCTATCAGCACGGCGAGGTCTACGTCACCGAGGACGGCGCGGAAACGGATCTGGATCTGGGTCACTATGAGCGGTTCATCGACGAGGATCTGAACAAATACTCCAACCTCACCACCGGTAAGGTGTACTGGAACGTTCTGAACAAGGAGCGCCGGGGGGAGTATCTGGGCTCCACCGTGCAGGTGATCCCCCACATCACCAATGAGATCAAGGAATTTGTCTATCGGGTGGGTAAGCAGACGGACGCCGACGTGGTCATCACCGAGATCGGCGGCACCATCGGCGATATTGAGTCCCAGCCCTTCCTGGAGGCTGTCCGGCAGATCTCTCTGGAGGTGGGCCGGGGGAACAGCCTCTTTATCCATGTGACGTTGGTGCCCTTCCTCCGGGGCTCCGATGAGCACAAGTCCAAGCCCACCCAGCATTCCGTCAAGGAGCTTCAGGGCATGGGGATCAATCCCAACCTCATCGTCCTCCGGTGCGACGAGCCGCTGGAGCCTTCTATTTTCCAGAAAATCTCCATGTTCTGCAATGTAAAGCCCGACTGCGTCATTGAGAACATTACGCTGCCCTGTTTGTATGAAGCGCCGCTGATGCTGGAGCAGTCCCACTTTTCCTCTGTGGTATGCCGGGAGTTGGGTATCGACGCCCCGGCCCCGGAGCTGACGGAGTGGGAACACATGGTGGAGCGGATCAAACATGCGGACAGACGTGTGACCATCGGTCTGGTGGGCAAATACGTTCAGCTTCATGACGCCTATCTCTCCGTGGCAGAGGCACTGCGCCATGCGGGCTATGCTCTGGGGGCTGAGGTGGACATCCGCTGGATCGACTCCGAGACCATTACGGAAAGCGATGCGGAGGCGGTTTTGGGCGCGTTGGACGGCATCATCGTCCCCGGCGGCTTCGGCCAGCGGGGGATCAACGGCATGATCCTGACGGCGAAATACGCCCGGGAGCATCGGGTACCCTATTTCGGCATCTGCCTGGGAATGCAGATCGCTGTGATCGAATATGCCCGCCACGCCGCCGGGATCGCCGACGCGGATTCCGGCGAGTTCAACGAGCTGTGCGAAAACAAGGTCATCGACTTCATGCCGGGACAGAGCGACGAGATCGACAAGGGCGGCACGCTTCGGCTGGGGGCTTATCCCTGCGTGATCCGGCCCGGCACCACCATGGAGCGGTGCTACGGCACGCTGGAGATCTCTGAACGTCACCGCCACCGCTACGAATTCAACAACGACTACCGGGAGGCCCTCACCTCCGCGGGACTGGTCCTCTCCGGGCTGTCCCCCGATGGACGGCTGGTGGAGACGGTGGAGCTGACGGACCAGCCGTTCTTTGTGGGCGTTCAGTATCACCCGGAATTCAAGTCCCGCCCCAACCATGCTCATCCGCTGTTCAAGGGCTTTGTCCAGGCGGCGCTGGAGCGCGAAAACGCATAAAGCCGCAATATCTGAATCGTTATTTTTCAGGAGGTCTCTATGGCATCACAAACCGTTTTAGTTCTCGATTTCGGAGGTCAGTATAATCAGCTTATCGCCCGGCGGGTCCGGGAATGCAGCGTATACTGCGAGGTCAGGCCCTACACCACCCCGGTGGCGGAGATCAAGGCGATGGCCCCCATCGGCATTATCTTTACCGGCGGGCCCAACAGTGTGTACGATCCCGCGTCCCCGCAGGCAGACCCGGAGATCTTCAAGCTGGGTATCCCCATTCTGGGCATTTGCTACGGCTGTCAGCTCATCGCCCACAATCTGGGCGGCCGGGTGACGGCGGCTACGGCGGATTCCGCCCGGGAGTACGGCAAGACGGAGACCTATTTCCGCACCGACTGCAAGCTGTTCAAGGGCCTGCCTGCCGAGAGCGTTACCTGGATGAGCCACGGCGACTATATGGAGAAGGTGCCGGAGGGTTTTGAACTGGTGGCCCATTCCGACGCCTGTCCCAATGTAGCCATCTGTGACGAGCGCCGGGGCTTTTACGGCGTCCAGTTCCACCCGGAGGTGAATCACACCGCCTACGGCACCGCCATGCTCCGCAACTTCCTCTATGAGGTCTGCGGCGCAAAGGGGCAGTGGACCATGGGGGATTATAAGGATGTTGCCATCCGTCAGATCCGGGAAAAGGTGGGGGACGGCAAGGTACTGCTGGCCCTCTCCGGCGGCGTGGATTCCTCTGTGGCGGCGGCGCTGATAGCGGAGGCCGTAGGCAATCAACTGACCTGCGTATTTGTGGACCACGGCCTCATGCGTCTCAACGAGGGAGACGAGGTAGAGGAGGCCTTCAGAAAGTGGGACATCAACTTCGTCCGGGTCGACGCGGAGGAGCTGTTTTTGAGCAAGCTGGCCGGCGTCAGCGAGCCGGAGCGCAAACGGAAGATCATCGGCGAGGAATTCATCCGGGTCTTTGAGGCGGAAGCCAAAAAAATCGGCCAGGTGGATTACCTGGCTCAGGGTACGATTTACCCGGATGTGATCGAGTCCGGCGCCGGTGACGCTGCTGTGATCAAGAGCCATCACAATGTGGGCGGTCTGCCGGATTATGTGGATTTTAAGGAGATCATCGAGCCTCTGCGGATGCTCTTTAAGGACGAGGTGCGGCAGCTGGGCCGTGAGTTGGGTCTGCCGGAGTATCTGGTGATGCGCCAGCCCTTCCCCGGCCCCGGCCTTGCCATCCGCTGTCTGGGGGATGTGACGAAGGAAAAGTTGGATATTCTGCGTCTAGCGGATTTTATCTTCCGGGACGAGGTCGCCAAGGCGCATCTGGAGAGCGCCATGAGCCAGTATTTCGCGGTGCTGACCAATATGCGCTCCGTAGGTGTGCAGGGCGATGGCCGGACCTATGATTATACTCTGGCCCTCCGCAGTGTCACCACCACGGACTTCATGACCGCCGACTGGACCCGGATCCCCTACGATGTGCTGGACCGGGTCTCCGTCCGCATCGTCAATGAGGTGCCCCACATCAACCGCATCGTCTACGATATTACCTCCAAGCCCCCCGCGACTATTGAGTGGGAGTAACTGCAATAACCCGCCGGTTCGCTGCAACGCAGCGGACCGGTGGGTTTTTCTTGATATACTGTCAGTTTGCTGCCAAAACGTTTTGACTGTGAAAAAGCCATGTGGTAAAATTGATTCAAGAATGAAAGCAAATTGGGTCAGGGACATATGATTTCTCACTTTTGACGCTTTGAAATCCGGCGAAAAGGAGGCCAACGGAATGGGAAGCATCGTCGAAGCCGCCCTATATGACATTGTCGGGAAGTTTTTTCTGCTTTTCGTGATCGTGCCTGCGGGGGTCATCTTTTTGGGATATGTGATCTACATGATCGCGAAGATCCTTCAGGAACTGCGAAAAAAGTAAAACCATATATGTGGAGAGCCTGCGTCCCAGCCGGGACGCAGGCTCTTTTTAAAGCGGTTCACCGGAGGGGAAGGGACACCGCCACGGTGGTGCCTGCCTCCGAGCTGTTCTCCACGCACACGGTACCGCCGTGGAGTTTGACGATTTCCCACACCAGCGAAAGCCCCAACCCTACGCCGCCGTACTCCCGGCTGCGGGACTTATCCACCCGGAAGAAGGGCTGGAAGATGCTCCGCCGATACTCCTCCGGAATGCCGTAGCCGGTGTCGGAAACGCAGATCAGGAGCTTTTCCGTCTTCTGCGTGACGCGGACCCACACCGAACCGCCGGGTCGGTTGTACTTGACGGCATTCTCCGTCAGGTTGAAGATCAGCCGGTAGATCAGTGCATCGCTGCCGGTCATAATGCCGTCGCCCTCCGCCGTCAGCGTGACGCCGAGCTTATCTGAGAGCGGCGCAAGATCTGTGAAGATCTCCTCGATCATGGGAGCGAGCTGGATCCGCTCGTTCCGCGCCACCTGCTGCAAATTGCTCATCTCCAGCAGTGTCCTGGTCATCTGTATCAGCCGTTCCGTCTGCTCACGCAAAAGCGTGAGGAACTCCGCCGTCTCCGGTCGCACATCAGGATGCTCCGCGGAAAACAGCTCCAACTGCGCCTGCATTAGTGCCAGTGGCGTGCGCAGCTCGTGGGCGGCGTTGCCGGTGAACTGCCGCTGGGCGGAAAAGGCGTTGTTCAGCCGCTCCAGCATCTGGTTGAACGAGCGGCTCAGCTGCCGGAACTCCGAAATAGCATCTTCATCGATCCTCATATCGGCAAGATTGTTCAGCTGCACCTGCTCCACCTGCGAGGTAAAGCTGCGCAGGGGCTTGAGAGCGCGTCCGCTGACGAAATAGGCGAGGATGCCGCTGAGCAGCGTTACCGCCGCCGTGATGTACCAGTTGGTGGTGCGGAAGCGCCCCTGCACCCCATCGACGACGATGGTCAACTCCTCGTTGGGCGCTATGAGCTGCGGGTCGAAGCTCGCCGCTCCGCTATCATTCAGGATCACCGTGCCGCCGCCCTGTAAGCTGTCCGCAATGGTGTCCATATAGTACACACCGGAGGAGCACAGCAGCAAATTCATGGCCACGCAGGTGATGCCGATGAGCAGGACGGACATCAGCGTGATGCGCCACTGCAGGGAAAGACGCTTCATGATTCCTCGCCTCCCATCAGATAGCCCTCGCCGATGCGGTTGCGGATGGGGTCATAGCCCAGCACGGCGCGGAGCTTTTTGCGCAGGGCGGAGATGTGGACGCGAATGGAATTGCTGAAGCTGTCCACGCTGTTGTCCCAAACGTGATCCATCAGCTCCTCCTGACTCACGGGTCGCCCCTGATGCACCATCAGGTATTCGAGTATCCCCGTTTCCTTGCGGGTCAGCGTCAGCGTCTGCCCGTTGACGGCGGCGGTACGGGAGCGGGTGTCAAAGGTCAGGCCTCCGCAGCTTAGCAGCACATCCTGCTGGGTGAACTGCCGCAATGTCAGGCTGCGGATGCGGGCCTCCAGCTCCGCCAAGTGGAAAGGCTTTGCCAGATAGTCGTTCGCCCCGGCATCCAGCCCCTGCACCTTGTCCTCCACTTCGCTGCGGGCGGAGAGGATCAGCACCCGCGTCTCCCGGTCGGTCTGCCGCAGGGTGCGCAGCACCGTCATGCCGTCCTTTTTCGGCAGATTCAGATCAAGAAGTACCAGATCGTAGCACTCCACGCCCAGCAACTCCAGAGCCTTCTCCCCGTCGTAGCAGTAGTCCACGCTGTAGGCCAGCCGCCGCAGGCTGCGGACGATCGTTTCACACAGAGCGCGTTCGTCTTCAATTACTAAAAGGTGCATGAGAGCCCTCCTTTTTATTTCTCCGTTTTTGTGTTGTTTTTATTATAGCAAAAATAGATAAGGTTTGCGTTAAGTTTTTGTTCTTAACAGAGACTTTAACTCTCCCGCGCTATGATGGGGGCAGAAAATCGGAAAGGGTGATGAAAAATGAGCTGCGGGAAAAAGGCTGCGGCGCAGATCGTGCTGCTGATGGCCGGAGCCGCCATGCTGTGCTTCGGTGTCTGGCGGGGCGAGGCGGCGACAGTGCTGAGCAAAGCAATCAAATTATGTCTGGAGTGTGTGGGAATTGGGTAAAAAGTTTTCAGGCGTTTCGCAGACCATGTCCCGCTTCCGGGGCTGGATTCAGGCGGGTGCGACGCTGCTGACCAATCTGCACCTGCCGAACTTCCTCAAGGGAGGACTGTATCAGGGGGCGGGGAAGACCGTCTGCGTGCCGGGGCTGAACTGCTACTCCTGTCCGGCGGCATCCGGGGCCTGCCCCATTGGGGCGTTTCAGGCGGTGGTGGGGTCTTCCAAGTTCAGCTTCTCCTACTATATCACAGGCTTCCTCATTCTGCTGGGCGTGCTGCTGGGGCGCTTTATCTGCGGCTTTCTATGCCCCTTCGGCTGGTTTCAGGAGCTGCTGCACAAAATCCCCACTAAGAAGCTTTCCACAAAGAGGCTGAAGCCGCTGACATACCTGAAATACGCTGTCCTGCTGGTGATGGTTTTCCTGCTGCCGGCGTTCCTTGTGAACGATGTTGGCATGGGAGACCCGTTCTTCTGCAAATACCTCTGCCCCCAAGGCGTGCTGGAGGGAGCCATCCCGCTGTCCCTTGCCAATTCCGGCATCCGGGCGGCGCTGGGCAAGCTGTTTACATGGAAGTTCAGCATCCTGCTGTCGGTGATCGTGCTGAGCGTGGTATTCTACCGTCCCTTCTGCAAGTGGCTGTGCCCGCTGGGCGCGTTTTACGCCCTGTTCAACCGGGTGTCCCTTTTCCAGATGAAGGTGGACAAGAGTAAGTGCGTCTCCTGTGGGAAATGCGCCAGAGCCTGCAAGATGGACGTGGATGTGACGAAAACGCCCAACCATACCGAGTGCATCCGCTGCGGGATGTGTATCCGTGCCTGTCCGACGAACGCCGTGTGCTTCCGCTACGGCTTCGGCGATGGGAAAGAGAAAGAAAACGCAGCGACACTGCGAGAAAACAACAACAAAGCTTAAGGAGAAACGAATATGAACGCAAAGAAGATACTGGCTCTGATGCTGTGCGCGATGATGCTGCTCTCCCTTGCAGCCTGCGGCGCAAAGGACAACGACAAGCAGGCGGATATGAGCGGAGGCGGTTCCGCCATGACCAGCGAGCCGAAAACCGACGAGGAGGCGCTCGCTCTGCACAAGGAGCTGCTGGAGCGGGAAAACGCGCTCCTGTCGGAAAATGCCGAACTCTGGGAGAAGGTGTTCATGGCGGCCGATAAGGGCATGACCATGCAGGAGGACGGCAAAAACTACGGCGACTTCCTGCTGGATACCATCGAGGGTGCCAAAGACCAGTTCACCGACGAAGAGTATGAGATGCTGAAGGAGTCGGCCACGGAGATCAGCAATATCGAGAACAAGCTGACCGAGCTGGAAAACAAGTACCCCGAGATCATGCAGAAATCCATGGACGGCGATATGAGTATGCCAGCAGGCAGCGACACGAGCACCCCTCCCGACGACGGCAGTATGCAGAAGTTCCCCGCATTTGAGGGCAAAGACTTGGATGGAAATCCGGTGAAGAGCGACGAGCTGTTCTCCGCCAACGCCGTCACCGTAGTGAATTTCTGGTTCACCACCTGCAATCCCTGCGTGGGAGAGCTTGCCGAGCTGGACGCACTGAATAAGGAACTCGCGGAGAAGGGCGGCTCCCTCATCGGCGTCAACACCTTCACGCTGGACGGCGACGAGGCAGCGATTTCCGAGGCGAAGGACGTGCTGGCCAAGAAGGGCGCCACCTATCAGAATGTGTATTTTGACTCAGATGGTGAGGCGGGAAAGTTTACTACTAACATCTTTGCTTATCCCACCACCTATGTGGTCGACCGCAGCGGCAATATCGTGGGTGAACCCATCGTAGGCGCCATCACGGAAAAGAAGCAGGCGGAGACGCTGCAAAAGCTCATCGAGCAGGCGCTCGCCGCCGATGTGGGCTGACCCGAGATTTAAAAAAGCGCCTGCTGTGCGCCGCTGCATTGCCCATGGCGCTCGAAGGGTCGGAGTGAGTCCTGATTCCTCTGAAAGGAGGAAACGTGATGTATCGAAGCGTATTGGCACTGCTTTTCGCCTCGGTGCTGCTGCTGGCCTACTTCTATGTCATCGACCCCACGGTGCAAAATCGGCAGGGCAATGACCGCGGCAGCCAGTACCAGACCGGCGTTTACTTCACCAACGAAAGCGCGAGAGAGACGGTGAAGCGCATCGCGGAGATCGAGCGCGGCCGCAGCGAAAAATTCTTCGTGGAGATCGGCCCGCTCAAAAACTTCTATCCCGCCGAGGAATACCACCAGAACTACCTCGAAAAGAATCCGAACGGCTACTGCCACATCCCGCGCGCGGAGATGGAGCTCTTTTCCCGGCTGCGCATCGACCCGGGTGACTATCAGAAGCCCGCGGCGGAGTCCATCCGGGACAAGCTGACGGCGGAGCAGTACCGCGTCACGCAGGAGAGCGGCTGCGGCTGGCCCGCCTTTACAAAGCCTATCGAGGGCCCCGCTGTGGTGGAAAAAGAGGATTTGAGCCACGGAATGCGCCGCACGGAGGTCAGAAGCCGCGCCGGAGACTCCCATCTCGGTCATGTGTTCACCGGCGATCCGGAGTCGCCCAACGGCGTGCGCTACTGCATCAACAGCGCGGCCCTGCGCTTCGTCCCCTATGCTGTGAATGGAATTTTCCGACACTCTCAATGCCGGCATAACAATAGCACTTCCTTATTGCAAAGGGATTCCCAGAAAGTAAGTTAGCATAGAAAGTACTATGACGGATGCTTTAGCACATGGGATAATTTAGTAGACACTGTCTGTTATAATTAAAAAATCTTGATGGCTGTTAGTGATATGAAAATGCCAGACAGTGACCGGCATTTTCAACAGGAATAACGGTACTAATGCAACACAAAAACAGAAACCCCAGACTATCAAATCGAAATTGGTAGTTTGGGATTTCTGCTTTTGCAGGATATATTTTTTGTCGTGTGCTTGACATACGGGTGGCGCAGGTCGTGGAAACGGATATGCTTCATCTGGTGTGCTACCAGAAAATCTGGGAAATGCTGGTTCAGGAAATCGGGCCGAATCCGCTTTCCCTCTGTACAAGGTCTGGCCGTGCACTCGGATCAGGGCTGGCAATACCAGCACGCATTCTACCGTGGTGAACTTCAAAAACACGGAATCATTCAATCCATGTCCCGAAAGGGCAACTGTTACGACAACTGCATTAAATTCAGAGAAGCATCCATGATGGATTCTTAATGATTCAATTTTGATCCAGTGTCCAGAAAACTGGGTACATATCGGTCTGCCGTGTGCTTTTAATCCAGAATTTTTCCGTCAATGGAGATGGTGACCACCTGCCACGGAATGAACTTTCCGCTGGTCTGCA
>ERZ772902.1113-NODE-1113-length-22374-cov-16.163000_pt1 | contig 22374 bp, 24 predicted proteins | sample MGYA00511470_ERZ772902 | MGnify/ENA primary metagenome ERZ772902 (study PRJEB29015, sample SAMEA2737717) | human gut metagenome | biome: human gut; feature: human-associated habitat; material: faeces | place: China | collected 2012 ... | reverse complement strand
AAAGAAAATTCATTTTTCCAACGTTCCCCTCTACCTATAACAATCTAAAATGGATTTATGGCAACCAGTTTTTTTAATTTTGTTGAACTACCTAATTTTAGAACATAGATTTTGTTTATTTTCCACTCATAAAACTAGAGGAAAGCCGTTTCACAAAAGATTTTGAAAACCCCTACACTAATAGGAATCCGCAGAGCCGTTTTGGAATACAGTTCTGAAAAAATTTATAATTTAAAATAAAAAGAAAAACGGCAAAGTTCAAAATCGAACCTTACCGTCATCCATAGAGATGTCTTATAAAGTAAAAATACTGCGGCAGACAGGTGTTGCGCCTGCTCATCGTGGACATATTGCTATTTTAACATTGTGTAACTGTTACTGATATTCATGCACTGAAAATTTTTGTAGATTACAGCAGTGCAGTTTCTATCAAGCTATTGCTTTTCTCTTTTTCCAGATATATAATTCAGACAAGCCAATTCGATTTATAGGTTTTGTTGGGAGGTTTTCTCATGGCAAAAGATCGTATTGAAAGCAAGTATGTCACTGTAGCCCCCGGTGTGGAGTTACATATCTTGGAAAAAGGCGAAGGTAAACCGTTGGTCTTCATTCCCGGCCTGACCTTCTCTGGTGAGATTTTCAAGAACCAACTGGAGTATTTCTCCTCTGAATATCGTGTCATTGCTATCGATCCTCGCGGCCAAGGCTATTCTGCCAAAACCGTGGATGGCAACGACTACCTGACTCATGGTCGCGATGTAGCTGGTCTGATTGATGCATTGGGTCTCAAAGATATTGTCCTGATCGGCTGGAGCACGGGCAACCTTGACACATGGAGCTACGTGCAGCAGTTCGGCAAAGACAAGCTGCGCGGCGTTGTGACTATCGATATGTCTCCGCTCCCGCTCTCCCCTGACCCGAAGTGGTGGACTGAGGGCACGATTGAAGAGCTGTCTCAGGTTGCCACGCAGGTGCTGACCTCTTCTCAGGGATGCCGTGAGTTCTTTAGCGAGTACGCGACTGGCGTCATGATCCAGCATAAGATGGAGCCTGATGAGCTGGAGTATCTGCTGGATATTTCCGGCCGCACACCATACTGGATCTGCCGTCAACTGTTCTGCGACGCTGTGTTCTCCAACTATCTTGAAATCGCAAAAGATGTCGGTGCAACGATGCCCAGCCTGATGTTCGTTGCTGAACACTGGCAGGACATTGCAAAGCCCTTTGTCGAAACACAGCTTCCCGGTTACGACACCTACGTCATGGGCGGTCACCTGATGTTCTATGAGTACCCCGAAAAGTGGAACCGTGTTCTGGAAGACTTTTTGAATAAGCTATAATGTAATTTCAGCCGCCTGTGGTTCATTCCGCAGGCGCTTTTTTGTATAATCTCCAGGAGTTCACGCAGTGACTCAAACATTGGGTGATGCTTCTTTTCCGCACCCTCTGCGGCATCCGTGTCAGGACGATTTGCTGAACGCTTTCTTCATCTTTTCTTTTGCTTCATCCGGCACGTCGATCAGTCCAAACCGATAGAACATTCCGTATATATAGGTCACACCCCGGATATCGCCCAGTGCTTTAGGACGTTCAACTACTTCTTCTACCTTTTTAATATTGCCCAGAGCCAGCAGCACAGAACTCCACGCCAGGCTTTTACTATTCTCTCTGCGATCGATCCACAGTTCCTTAGTGTATTGCCCATTCCGGCCCTTTCGTATTTCATAGGTAAAAGGTAAACCTGAGTACGTTTTGAAACGCACACCTGCATAAAGAAGAACCACCTCCCACAGATGCTCTTCTGTCGGCTCGGTTCTCAGTTTTCTTACCGCTCTGTATCTCCGCTGCCGCTCTGCTCCTACGCTGATTTTCTCTTTATCTGCTGTGTTTGGAAAGTACACGCCTTTTTCATAAGGCAGGTACGATGTGACGGAGGCTTTGGATAGGCCAAGGACTGTTGCCGTTGAGAGAATGGAAGTTTTATAGTCCTGCGTTTTTCGATACCTCTCAAACGTGTCCTGTACCTTCTCCGCCACTTCTGATTCATACACACCGGCTGTGATGAGCAGCTTTCTCACTTTGATTGGGTTTAGGTTTAGCACATCGGCGATGGATTGGAGGGAGCAGTCCTCCTCATAGAGCGCCACAGCCGCATCCATCTGATCTTTCAGATTCTTCCCTGCATCGTATTCCGGCTTTAACTTTTTCCGGCCGCCGCCAGGCTTTCTGGCTTTATATGCTCTTTTCTCTCCCATAATTATTCGTGCAGTTCCAGCGGCAGTCCATCCGGGTCATGGAAGAAAGTCATCTTCTTACCAGTATAATCATCCACACGAATCGCCTCACATTCTATACCTAATTCTCTCAACTCTTTCACCGTCTGCTCCACACTGTCTACGCAGAATGCAAGGTGACGCAGCCCACAGGCCTCCGGGCGGTTCACACGCTTCGGCGGGTTTTCCTCAGCGAAAATCTCCAGCTCTGTGTATTCATTGACACGCAGATCCAGTTTCCAGTCCTTACGCTCCGGGCGATAGTTTTCCCTGATAACAGAGAAGCCCAGCTTGTTCACATAAAAATTCTTTGCAGCTTCGTAGTCAGATACGATGATGGCAATGTGGTGTATTTTAGATAAGTTCATTTTGTGTCACACTCCATTTCTTTTATTTCCGTTGCAAACTATACAGCAACCTTCAAAAAACGCCGTGTGAACTTCTGGAATTCAGTTTGTCCACACGGCATTTATTTTTGGGTTCTTGTTTATTTCAGCTTTTCCAGAATCTCGTCTGCACTCATCCCGCTTGCCAGCAGCTTCTTCAGCACAGCCTCCGCTTCGGTCTTCTTAGCTTCTTCAGCTGCTTTAGCATCTGCCTTTGCCTTCTTCGCTTCTAGCATTGCCACTTCTTTTTCGGCCTTCTTCAAAGCAGTCTTTTTGGCTTTCAGATCAGCCTTTAAAGTGTCAATGTTGGCAGTGATGGATGCAATCTCAGCAGTCAGGGAAGTGATAGATTCCTGCTTCTCCGCGATCTGAGATGCGTAGTCGTTGGTGGTATTGATTTTGAGACGGTTTTTGCTGCCTTTCGTTCTGGGCATTGTGATAGCCTCTTTCCTTTTATTATGGTTTAAGTATAGCACTGTGTTGGAGTGCTAGCAATATAATCAACCTTACTCGACTGCTTGAAACATCATAGAACCTCTTGTCAATCGGCTTGTATAATAATTACCAGTTACCTTCTTTGAATCATCTACACAAAGCATCGCTGTTCCATAATGAATTGCACTACGATTTTGGAGTTCAGCCCTTGGCGTATTTAGATACGTGTATATAAGTTTCTGTTCACTATTAACTTTTTCGATGCTCGCAGTTATTGAATTACTGGTGCTTTCATTCGTGCCAAGTTTAACAGATACATTTAAAAACGTTTGATCAATCCAAATTTCTGAATTCCTTGTTTGTTCAACACCATCCCAAACAAAAGTAATTGTTCCCTTATAATGTTTTGCTAAAACTGGTAATTCTCCGGTTAATAGATAAAACGGTTTTTTCTTCCAAAGCCATTTATTAAATACTGCCATAAAAATCGCGGTTACACCTATAGCTTCTCCGGCATATCCATAAATAGAATAACTACAATTAAGATACTCTCGCTGATTTATTGCTAAAGCAATTCCACTAGAATCTATTAAGCAGCGAATAACAAATAAGACAATCGTTATCCACACGCTTATACTCATAAATTTCTTTGCCGAATCGCTCATACTCTATTCCCCATATCCAAGATAATTCCAAGCGGCAACCAACCATTGTTTTGCATCTTCATCGGTCCATTTTCTATTTCGGAATAGATAGAGCATGTCACTTACTTCACACCATTCCGTGTGATGACCATCTTTAATTTCATTATACAAGTATATTATTGCCTGCTTTACCGTTTCAGTCCATGTGCTATATCCAGTTATCACATTGTTAGGCACATGATACACAAGGCACTCCACTAAAAACGATGTTATCTTATCACCATCTGTTTTTTTGTCCTCAACCATCTCATTTTTGATATGCTTCATTATACGAACAAGTTTCTTATACTGATAACTCGTATTATTATTCTTGACTATGCCATTTGCCTTATGTCTTTTAGGGTAGTTTTTTACTATCTCTCCTGTCTTAGCTTGAAGCCAAACACCCTCTATGTACTTGTTGGGATCCAGGCTATTCTCATAATAATAGTTTCTTAATTGAAAAGACGGAACCACATCTGCTTTTACATGATAGGTATTTTCATCTATTTTAAGAGACTTGTTTCCGTCATAAACATACTCTGTTCTAAATTTATCTTGGAGAGCTTTTTTCACCAAGTTACGATACTCTTGAAAAGTAAAATCCGATGCTTTAAACCCGTAATCTTCTCTCCCTTTTCCTTGAGCATAGTCTGTGTGAAATGTATCTCTAAGCATAACACAAACATCCACATCGCTTTCCGAACGAACGTTAGTGTTATTTGCATAGGATCCCTGTATAAAGATATCAATATCCATCGTTTTTAATTCATCGCAAGAATTGATGGCACTTCTAATCATTTTAATGGTATTCTCTGCTCTCTGTTCCTCTGTTTGAGATAGCGGAGCTGTCCAATTTTGAAGTGTTTGCTCTGAGTATTTCATAGAATTTCTCCTACACACCATATTCAACCAAGAATAATTCTTGTAATTTCAATGTCTTTGATTTTCACATCTCAGCCAATCCTTAGATTGTTGCCTGCTGCTCACCGCGTAGAGGTGTGTGATTATTAGAGCAGCGAGAGCCACGGTTTTCCATGGCCCTAGAGTCAGGGCACCACCAGAGACACAGTCAGTCTCATTTGCCCCATTATATCACAATTTCATCCAGTTTTATAGACGCTTTCTTGCCTTCATCACCACACAACACATCAATCCACCGAGCACTCCGCCGACTGTGTTGTAGAAGATGTCCGATAGCTGGAATGTACCCAAGCGAAGCAATAATTGTAACATCTCAATGCTTACCGAAAAAACAAATGCTATCTTTCCGCTATACCACAGTATTCTCTTCCAGCTTCTGCCCACTTTCTCCTGAAATGTCCACATCGCTACAGCTGAAAACGGCACCATCATAATTACGTTCTCAATGCACTCGGTGGTCAACTTCTGCTCGCCGTTCACGTTTTCCCAGATGCTCCAGCCACCCATAACATCAGATAACGGGTTCATCCACAGCTGACGGTTTAACAGGGTTCGGAACAAAATAAGTGAGGTCACAAAGGCCAAGAAAAATAACTTTCGGAAGAACACGCTCTCTTTGAATTTCTGATACCATGTCACTATTGCACTCTTCCATCCTTTGCCAGCATGTATTGGCTCATACGCATACAGGTAGAAAAACATGGCGAGAAAGGAAAGCAGGAGCGAGAATCCAAACGGCTCATAGAGAGCTGTCAGGATGTTTGTGAGAATTTTCCCTAGTAAATCAATCGTTTCCTTCATCGCTGTTTACAGATTACTGAACAGATCAGCCTTATACACGCCGTTCTCCAGCATCTTCTTAAAGCTGTCCTTTACGGCTGCGACATCCTCATGGTAGGTCATTCCGTACCAGGTATCGTTTGTTTTCAATACTTTGACAGACATCTTTCTCTTCTCCAACAATTCACCGATAAAGATGGGAATCAGATACTCTGCTTTCAGAGGATTACCCGGGACTTCTTTCTCAAAGAACTCTTTGAAGCCTTCCTCCAGCACATCCAGAAAATCAGGTGTTAATCCCCACATATTCATGGAGACCAGAGAATTCACATCAACCGCCACACCGTCTGCTTCTGCTCCAGTCGCTGTCTTTACGATGTTCTTGGTTTCCACAACCTCAGTCAGATTGTTCTGATCATCCATCTTGCAGATACCGCGAGTCACACCACCGTTATCGGACAGAGTGTTCTTCAGAACGAAACCAGCCATGCAGGACTTGCCGCCATTCACCAGATACTCATGGACAGCCTTAAAACCTTCCTTGCCATAGTAATCATCCGCGTTAATCACGATGAACGGCGTGTCAATCACATTCTTTGCTGCAAGTACGGCCTGTCCGGTTCCCCACGGCTTTGTACGGCCTGCCGGAAGTTCTCCCGGAATATCGTTGATATCCTGAAATACGTAGTCCACAGTTACATTATGAGCGGAGCAAATAGAAGCAATACGTTCACCGATTACCTCTTTGAATTCCTTCTCAATATCCTTACGGATGATAAATACTACATGGTTGAAGCCAGCTTCAATCGCATCATGGATTGAGTAGTCCATAATGATATGTCCAGCATCATCCACGGGCTCCAACTGCTTGATTCCTGTTCCGAAGCGGCTACCGATACCAGCAGCCATGATAAGTAATGTTGTTCTCATAACTTCTTCCTCTTACTAACTTTTATTCTACTGTCACACTCTTCGCCAGATTTCTCGGCTTATCCACGTCCAGACCCTTGGCAACAGACACATAGTAGCCAAGTAGCTGCAGCGGAATCACTGCCAGACTACCAACAAAGTGCTCGTCCACCTTTGGAACATAAACTGTGAAGTTTACCTGATCTTCGGTTTCATACTTGCCATAAGTAGTGAGCCCCATCAGATAAGCACCACGGCTCTTGCACTCCAACATATTGCTGATAGTCTTTTCGTAGAGTTCGCTTTGGGTCAGCACGCCGATGACCAGCGTTCCCTGCTCAATCAGACTAATAGTTCCGTGCTTCAGTTCGCCAGCTGCATATGCCTCCGAGTGAATGTAGCTGATTTCTTTCAGTTTCAAACTACCTTCCAAGCAGACAGCATAGTCAATGCCACGGCCAACGAAGAACACATCGTGTGCATTGGCATATTTCGCAGCAAACCACTGGATGCGTTCCTTATCTTCCAGAGCTTTCTGCATCTTTTCCGGGAGAGTCAGAAGTTCAGAAATATAGTAGCTGTACTGCTCCTCCGTGATTTTTCCTCTCACCTTTGCGAACTGAACAGCCAAGGAGTATATGGCCGCAAGCTGTGCACTGTATGCCTTAGTCGTAGCAACAGAAATTTCAGGGCCAGCAAGTGTGTAAAACACCTTGTCTGCTTCACGGGCAATGCTGCTGCCCACTACATTGACGATTGCCATTGTGGTAATGCCATTTTCTTTTGCCAGACGCAGTGCTGCCAGTGTATCTGCTGTCTCACCAGACTGGCTGACAACAATCACCAGCGCTTTCTGATTGAGTGGCATTTTACGATAGCGGAACTCCGATGCAAGTTCCACACGCACCGGAACATCCGCCATATCTTCCAGCACATACTGAGCAGCCATACCAACATGCCATGCAGAACCGCAGGCAACAATATAAATCTGCTCAAAGTTCTTAATCTCCTCTTCGGTGATTTCCACACTGGACAGGTCGATAGCTCCATCTTTGATCACAGAATTCAGGGTATCTTGGACAGCTTTCGGCTGCTCATGGATTTCTTTCATCATGAAATGCTCAAAGCCGCCCTTTTCAGCTGCTTCTGCATCCCATTTAATCTCGGTGGTCTGCTTTTCGATTTCATCGCCGTTCAGGTCATAGAAATGCGCCTCACCCGGCGTCAACTTTGCAAACTCAAGGTTGCCGATGTAATACACATTGCGAGTGTATTTCAGAATTGCCGGGACATCCGAAGCCACATAAGTTTCACCATCCGCAATACCGATAATCATCGGGCTATCCTTACGCGCCACCCAGATCTCGCCCGGATAATCACGGAACATCAGCTCAAGCGCATAGGAACCGCGTACACGAACCATCGTCTTGGCAATGGCATCAATAGGACCGAGGTTGTACTTCTTATAATAGTAGTCCACCAACTTGATGACCACTTCGGTATCCGTCTGGCTGTAGAACGTATAGCCATGCTTCAACAGTTTTTCTTTCAGTTCAGTATAGTTCTCGATGATGCCGTTATGTACGCCAACGACCTCAGACTCCACTGTGCCGGAACCGGAACGGCTACAGTTACCGGAAACATGCGGATGTGCATTCGTCTGGCTCGGCTCACCGTGGGTTGCCCAACGGGTATGGCCAATACCACAAGTTCCTTTCAGTGCATTACCGTTATCGGTTTTCTCAATCAGATTGGACAGACGGCCTTTTGCTTTCACGACCTGTGCCAGTGCTTCTCCATCCCGGACAGCCAATCCAGCCGAGTCATATCCTCTATACTCCAGTTTAGACAGGCCATCCAGCAGGATCGGTGCCGCCTGTCGATTTCCTGTAAATCCAACGATTCCACACATAGGTTTTACCCCTCCTATTATTCATTTTTCTATGATACTTTTCCACTTACACAAAACGACTCCGGACACTGCCAGAGTCGTCATTGACTTTATACCTTATATCCCTTTTCGCAGATCACATTGACCACTTCATCAACATACTTCTGGCAAGTATTATGGTCAGGTGCTTCCACCATGACACGCACCACCGGTTCAGTACCGGATTCACGCACCAGAATACGACCAGTATCGCCCAGTGCCTCAGCAACCTTAGACACGGCTTCCTGCACAGCAGGATCATTCTGTGCAGCCTTCTTATCGGTCACACGAACATTCTCCAACACCTGCGGATAGATCTTCAGCGGTGCCGCCAACTCGCTCATCGGCTTCTTCTTAGCCAGCATGACTTCCATCATCTTCAGACTGGTTAAGATACCATCGCCGGTGCTGGCATATTTGGAGAAGATGATATGACCACTCTGCTCACCACCGATACGACAGCCGTTCTTCGCCATGTACTCGTATACGTACTTGTCGCCCACAGCAGTCTTGGCGTAACCGATACCTTGCTCATCAAACGCTTTGTACAGACCAAAGTTGGACATGACAGTCGTAACCACAGTATTGGTCAGCAGCTTGCCACGCTCTTTCATATAGCAGCCATAGATATACAGGATATGGTCGCCAGTGATGACATTACCCTTCTCGTCCACGCACAGGCAGCGGTCGGCGTCACCATCGTAGGCAAAGCCGACATCCAAGCCCTTCTCTACTACGAACTTCTGCAGACCCTCGATGTGGGTGGAGCCAGCATTGTTGTTGATATTCAGACCGTTCGGCTTGTTATTGATAACGTAGGTATCTGCACCCAGAGCATCGAAAACGCTCTTAGCGATATTCCAAGAGCTGCCGTTAGCGCAGTCCAGGCCGACCTTGACACCCTTGAAGGAATAGATGCCGAGACTGATCAGATAGCCCATATAACGGTTACGGCCTGCCACGTAGTCCACCGTGCAACCGATGTGCTCACGACGAGCAAAGGGCAGTTCCGGCCAGTCCTTATCAAAGACATGGAGTTTGCCGTCAATATAGTCCTCCACCAGCAGCAGGGTCTCCTCGGGCATTTTTTCACCGTAGCAGTCGATCAGCTTAATGCCGTTATCGTAATACGGATTATGGCTGGCAGAAATCATGATACCGCAGTCAAAGTCATCCACACGAGCGATGTAAGCTACAGACGGCGTGGTAGTAACGTGGAGCAGATAAGCATCTGCACCGGAAGCCGTCAGGCCAGCGACTAGGCTGTACTCAAACATGTAAGAGCTGCGACGAGTGTCCTTGCCAATCACTATGCGAGCAGGGTCGTTATCACCATTGCGCTCACGGAGAGCGTTATAATACCAGCCCAAAAAGCGACCCACTTTATAGGCATGGTCTGCTGTTAATGTAATTCCGGCTTCACCACGGAAACCGTCCGTTCCAAAATACTTTCCCATTTTTCGTTATTCCTTTACTTTTTTCTTTCCCACCATCCATGGCGCAACTCTTACAACAGCCTCATATGCCATACTACATATTGCCATCGTAATAGCTACCACTACCATGACCAATAAGAAGTTTTCTCTCACTACATCTGTTCCCATGTGCAGCGAAATTGACACGATTTTTAACATCCCTCCACATAGAATCACGATCAAAAAAATCGTATTATTTTTTTATCATTCTGATAATTTTACTGGAAGCACTGTTTTTCAGCATAAACACACACAAAAAATACACCAAAACAGCTATTACAATCTCAACAAGCAGTCTCATCCATACAGCTTGTCCAAAAAATAGTTTATGGCATAAAACAAGCGTGAGCGACATGACGAACGCTGATGTTAATATTGAAAAAACATCTCTACAACACATATTGACTTTAATCGTTCTTCTTGTTGCTACAATCATGCTTATGGATACAGTAAATTCAGCTACGACGGAGGCAATCGCAGCTCCGTTTTGCGTAAAAGTAGGAATTAACAGGTAATTTAATACTGCATTGACAACTGTTCCAATTAAGACGCAAGCTAAATAACTCTTTTCTTTACCAGCGGTGAGCAACAGCTGACAAAAAACCCCACCAGACAATGGCATCAATACAATAAGAATTGATAAAATTCTAATCGTGCTAATGGCAGGCAAAAACTCAACACCAAAAAGCACTTCCACAATTTGGTCTGCGACCAATATTATTCCGCAACAACACGGTACAGATATTAAAAAAGTTACATTGAGAAACTGTCTTGACAACTTTTTTATCTCACTTTTATTATCCTCGCTAAAAAGATAACTAAATCTAGGCATCAAAACTGCGGAAATACCTGTTAACGTATTTGCAACAGCTTTAACAATTTTCGTAGAATTAGAATAGTATCCTACGCTTGTAGCATTAGACATCACTGTAAGCATTGACACATCAAGTAAAGAATATATCTCAATGGCAATAACAGAAACGAAAAAAGTCATAATAGGTCTAATGTGCTTTTTCAAGGAGATATTGCAAAAGTTTAATTTCACATACCTTTTTAGATTGATAAAATTCAAAACATAATTTCCAATGCTACCGAAGCAAATAATAAAGGCATATGCAACCAAATCACTTTTTTTTCTGACAAAAATAAAAAGCAACAAAAGCGATACTATTTTTATAACAAAGCTACGAATCATAATATATCCATATTCTTCATAGCCTTGATAAACCCATTCAATATTAATGATATTGAACACGATAATACTAGAGAAAATCAATGTCAGTGCCGTATTCGAATTATTAATCTTAAAACAGAATGCGGTAATCAGATATACAACGGTTGCTATAATGGAGGATATTAAATTAATCGTAAAAAGTTCCGAAAAAGTTTTGTTACAACTATTTTCATCTCTTTTTGATTGAGCAATTGCTTTTACACCATAAGAAGGAATTCCTAGCGCAGCTGCCATGCTAAAATAAGTCGCCAAGTTTTGTGCTGAGGAAACTTCTCCAATTCCTGCCGCTCCTAAAACTCGTGATATATAAGAAACCGTCACTAGAGGAAAAACGACGGATAACCCTTTATTAATCATGCTAAAAGCCGAATTTCTTGAAACTGATTTTCCCATTGACGATTACCCCCTTTCACATAAAGATTACTTTTTAATCACGATAAGACTCTATCAATGATGGAATTGATATATGTGCTATCATTATCATAAACATCTGAACAAGTTTTCACGCCACTCTCATTAACATACTTTCCTTCAATGGTTTCCCTTAAAATCGCATGTCTTAGATACCACATATATTCGACATCAATATGTCCAATATCCACAAATTGATATCCCTCATCACACAACTGCGACGCTAGAATAGAAGCTGTCGGCCCTAACGCCCCTAAAATCAACGTATCCTTTTCCACATTTGATCTTATTGAATTTTTTATAGCTTCAATTCTTTCGTATGCATTCTCTGCTGGACAAATGATTCGTTTTATGGAACTTGCATTATCAAATAGATCATTACCCATCCCCAGCTTTGTTTTTTCGCCTTCGACGATAACTACATCTCTTTTATCCCATATTCTCTTCAACAAATCGAAGATCTTGGCACTATAATTTCTATCTCTATAATCAATATATGGTCTTGTTATGCTCGCATCACTATACACCCTGTTTACATCCATAAATTTCACTAGTCGGGAAAGAAAATTGGCACGAATAATCCTCCAATGCATTTTCGCATAAAGATTACATTTGGATGAATCAAACACTCCGTGAGGAATTCCAACTAATAAGTTTTCATTATCACTTTTAAATGCCGAAGTTAAATCGCTCGCAAACTCAGCTGAATAGTCTTGAAAGGAAACCATACTCTCACCTGACATCCACATAAACTCTCCATCCCCAAATCGGCTAAGTGATTTCCGCTCCTTGACAATTAATGACACTGTTTCTTCATCCGAATAAAATTTAATATCCGGAATTTGAGACTTAACATTTAATGCTTTTAAGTATTCCGGAACAGTTCTTATCACTTCATAACCATACACTACCTTATCAGGTAACAATTTTTTTATCTTTTTTTTCCATGTCATTTGAGTATTTCCCCTTCCTGAATTCTTTGCATTTTAATTCCGTAAAGCAATACAACTGCTGCCAGAAAGTCCGATGAAAATGTTATTTCAACTGTCGCCAGCGAGACAAACACATATATCAGCGCCGTTAGCGATCTGACATCGCTGCAGTTTATCTTATAATCATTCTTCGGTCGTTTCATTGCAATGCATAACCACATAACTAGCAACACCGTTCCAAAAATTCCTATTTGCTGTATCCAATCGAATACACCATTCTGTGCATCTACTATTCCATGCCTCATTAACACCTCATACCCCGTACCATATCCAAATCCCCAAAGCCAGTGACCCTTCATGATATTAGGAAGCATTGAATAGATCACAGTTCTAAATGTTAATGTAACATCTTTACCTAGTAATTGTGTTATGACATATGTAACCACACTGTTAGAAAGAATCACCTCAACAAAAACTACAAAAAGCAGACTTGCCATCAAAGCGACAAAAAAAATCTTACCGCTTAAAAAGAGACCAATATTTTTTTCATTCAGCCATAAAAACAGCAGCAACGCAACAGTACCCACTATACCAGTAGCCGCCCCCAATTCTATAGACATTGTCATTGTCATTATAAAAAATAAAACTAGAATTGCATTATTAAGTGAACTTTCTCTAACTGTTCGCAGTCTAACATTTTTATCAGCAATGAAAAATGAAATAAGATAAAAATGCATATAAACCACTTGAAATTTTGTTCCTACAAGAAACACATTTCCTCCATATTGTAGATGAATAGTTGTAAACAGTATCAAAAGATCGGTAGCTATCACAACTAATAGGGTCATTCGATAAAAAACCTTAATTAGATTCTGCATTTCCTCTCGTTGACAAAACATTTCCACAGTTAACACAAATTCCACTAATGTTGCCGTAAAAACAATAGCTGCCAAAAACGGATTCCTATCCGTGTAGCCATTCCTATTAATATACGATACGATCAGTGTCGCTATACAAAAAAGGGCTATGCCGACATTCAGTCCTCGATAAGTATTCCTAGACAAAATCTTAATATTTGATGCTATCATCATTGCTACTACAACAAGGAGGAAATACTTTATGGGATTGTATGAAATATATGTTGTTGAAAAAAAGACAAGTAAATATACTAATACAGCATGTATTGTTGAAATTTTAATCTTCATTCGCTTTGTTCCTTTACGCAATTAGTACATTTCTCAAAACATTTTTCTATAAACTCATCATAGGAAGAAAACATTGCTTTATGTGCACTCATGTATTTAACAGTATCCAATTCATTTTGGCATAATGCGATTTTATTTCTAAATACATCATTTTTTTGTGCCTCTTCAGCCGTTTCAAATAGCATAAAGTACTCATGGAACACTTCTTTCCCGGGTCTTTTTCCATATCTATCAAAATACTCAACAGCAAGTTTTTTGGCTTCATTGAATTGTGCCCGTTCTCTTTTTTCATAATATTCATCTATTGACATAATTCGTTTTGCCGGCACACCTGCATACACGCAATTGTGATCACAATTAGAAGTAACAACGCTCCCTGCACCAATAATTACATTGTTACCAATTTCAACATTTCTGGTTATAACAGTGTTCATCCCGATAAACACATTATCCCCAATTTTCACCGTTCCACTTGCTCCTAATATTGCTCCTTTTTCTGTTTTTAAAACTGACCATGCATAATCATGAGTTAATATTTTCACGCCTTCAGTAATTCGCACATGATTTCCAATCGTTATCATCCACGGGTACTGCTCATCAATTAATGTCTTAGAAGGCACATATATTACGCAGTCCTCACCTATGTTCACACCAATACTGCGAAGATAGTTTATATACGATTCTGAAGAGCACCTTTTCCCCAGTAGGATTTTCTTTACCCATTCCTTAAACATCTCTATTTATCCTCACGCCTTCGCTTTTATCAAGCAATAGCAAAGGCCAGTCATTTTATATTTAATTGACAAGAAAAGAATCTTTCGCGTAATCGACTCTCGCTTCAAATTCATTTGATGAACCACATTTTGCATAGTTTCATCATTGACTATATCACTTATCATCTTTTTCTTTTCAGTATTAGATAAGCCTGAGATTACAATCATCTTCATTGCAGCTATTGAATTTGCCGTAAACGGGTACGCCATTCTTCTTTTAACTTCTTTGCTGTACTCTAGCTGATTACATTTATCTATGCACGCCTCATAAAAGTGCCTTATCCGATTATATCGGTCTTTCTTATAAGAATGCGTTAACGATGTCTCGTTTTCACAGTAAAAGTAGAATGCTTCTGGAATAACCACAACAGTCTTAACATCTCGGTAAAGATCGAGCAGTGAATATACATCCTCAGAGATTATCTCTCTTTCTGAAACAAATCTCCAAGAGTTTCTTCGAATCAATTCCATTGAGTATAAAGCTGTCCAAGCACTCATTCGTAAATCTGTTACCACACCATTATCGGGATTCCAGCTTATTAAATCCGGAAGAAATGATGCCAAAACCTTTTCACCAACATATTTTTGGCATTTAGTTTTCGGAGCAATCACATTTGTTACATTGCCATTTTTATCTACTGTTGAAAAGCCAAATATGCCAATATCGGCATTTTCCTTTTTGACAGCTTCATACGCCTTTTCTATCGTATCATCTGCAATATAATCATCACTATCGAAAAAACATATATATTCTCCGGAAGCATTTTCTATTCCTGTATTGCGAGCATATCCCAATCCTGCGTTTTTCTTATGAACAACCTTTATCCTCCCATCCCTCTTTGCCCAATCATCGCACTTTTGGGGACAGCCATCCGGAGAGCCGTCATCCACAAGAATAATTTCAATTTTTTTATATGTTTGTCTTACAACACTTTCAATGCATCGATTGAGATATTTCTCAACATTGTATATTGGTAATACAACGCTCACCAAGCCTACTTCCATCAATATAATCCTCTCTATATTAGTTCTTCATGTTTTTTATCACTCTCGCCGGGCTCCCAACCGCTACGCAATAGTCCGGCACATCTTTAGTAACCACTGAATTAGCCCCAATCACGCAATGCTTTCCTATCTTCACATTGCCTACTATCACTGTATTGATTCCAATGTAAGAACCTTCTCCAATGGATACTTTCTGACCTCTTTGTACAATTCCTTGATCAATCACAGGAACATCTATATTGTGATACTCATGATCACAATCGGTTATGTACACATTGGGCGAAAGGAGAACTTTTTTCCCAATTTCCAGATAGTTAGCAATAGAAATCCTGCATCTCTCGCCGATTTCAGATCCATTGCCGATTCTTACCGTACCCCCCCCCCGACCAGATTTGGGTATAGGGGCGTACTGTCACACCATCTTCCAAGACAATATTGCTTTTCCCTTTTAAGGCGCAATGCTTTCCAATGTAAACATTTTTTCCTGCCTGCACCTGAAACCGCTTCGCCTGGACTTTTCCAATGAAAGATTTTACTGCTGCCTTTACCATTACTTCGTCTCCATCTGCTGTGCGATATCAGCATCCACGATTTCCTCGCCGGTCTTATGCTTCAGCTGCTCCTTAGAAGCTTCACTCAGACCGTTATTGATCACGCAGTTCATATCGCAGGTGCTGCACTTGTCCAGATCCTCTTTAGTGACTTTGCCATCACGGTAATCACGGCAAATCTTCAGCTCATACATGCTATACGGATGTTTGGTGAACAGAGCCTTGAACTTATGCACCAGAACCCAAGTAGCAGGCTTCCAGATGTACTTATGCATAGCAGGACTTACACTACCAATCATCCAGCAGTCACGGTCACAGCAACGAACCTTTGCGCGAACCTTCTCTGCTTCCGGACTATTCCACAGCTCGTCCCAGGTCTGATTGTTCAGGTTGCCCATGACCTCTTTATCCTTGGTGCCGTTGCACGGCATAACATCACCATACGGGTCGATGAAGAAGGTATCGAAGCTCATGTCGCAAGGCAGCAGACGCTTCTGCCCGTAGATGTAGTTGATCAGGCCGTGGTTAAAGTACGCACGGAACCACTTCTTCGGGCTATTGCTGCGGAGCAGCTCATTGACCAGATTCTCGAAGTTCTTAGCCACCATCGGACGATCATGGATGATGTTCTTAGCCTCAACGAAATAGAAGCTGTTATGCAGAGATGCTGTTGCGAACTCCATGCCCATCTCATCGGAGATCTTGTACAGAGGAACCAGGTCAGGAGCATTCTTGTCCTGAACAGTCATGCCGAAACCAACGTCCTTCATGCCCATCTCACGCAGTTTCTTCAGCGTGCCATAACCACGCTGGTAGCCGTTCTGCAAGCCACGAATCTCGTTGTTGGTCTGCTCCAGACCTTCGATAGAGATACGAATACCGATCTGCGGGAACTCCTTGCACAGGTCAACGATACGGTCAGTGAAGAAACCGTTGGTCGAAATAACGATACGGTCGGACTTCTTGTACAGCTCACGCACGATATCCTTCAGGTCAGCACGGATGAACGGCTCACCACCGGTGATGTTCGTAAAGTACATCTTCGGCAGCTTCTTGATGGTCTCGATGCTGATTTCCTCTTCCGGCTTGGAAGGTGCTTTATAACGGTTGCACATAGAGCAACGTGCGTTGCAGCGATAAGTAACGATGACCGTACCATTTAACTTCTTTTCTTCAGACATGATTAACTCTCCTATTGTTTACTCTCTCTTTTAAGAATGTTTCGATTTTATTTAAGAACCACTTGGCACATACCGAGAACACAACCGAACCACAGATGACTACAACAGCTGTGAAGATATATGCCAGCAGACCGTTCCCAAACAGATGAACAAGGTGCAGCTTTTCAAACACACGATAAATCACCATGTGGCATAGGTAAATCTCGAAGCTGATACCGCCGAGGAACTTGGCAACTGGATTGACCAGTACCCCCCCCTTGCATCCGAGGGTATAGACCAGTGCTGCCACACAGAAGAACAGCATCGTGAGCGTATTGCCGCCTAATACAAAATAAGCAACTGCGGCAATCAACAAAATCGCTCCAGCGATAACCTTGTGCTTCGATGCGAACTCAGCCAACTCTTTCCGATAGAGGAAGATCAGTCCACCAGCGATGAAATAAACTGCACAATACAGAATGTTTGTCCTTGCACTGAAATTCACTAGCACTCTATCTGCAATGTGGCTTTCATCAAAGAAATATGTGCTGCATACGAAGTTGTAGATTACAGCACAGGCAAGTGCCAACCACGCGCGTTTCTTGTTTTCCAGCAGGAAGCAAAAAAACGGAAACAACAGATAAAATACGAAAATCACTGCCAACGTCCAACTTACACCGATAACCGATATGTTCATATTCGGCAAAAGACCCTGACAAAGTGTCAGGTTTGCAAAGACCTCATACAATGCACTTTTACTGGGTGACATTACAAAGTCCAGCGCACAAAGCAATGCGAAGTACGGCCAAATTTTACTGTATCTTTTGGCGTAGAACTCTCCCACACTGATTTTCTGATCCTTGAATTTCTGGTAATAGCCACAGCACATACCAAAGCCACTGACCATCATAAAAAGGAAAACGAGGTTTGTGAAAGACGGAATAAGCTGCTCAAACACAAATCCTCCTATCCCATATTCTCCATTTGTGAGGATGTGCATCAGCGCAATGCCGATAATGGCATACGCCTTCAAGCCATCTACTCCTTCATACCTTTCTTTCATTCCGCAAGCATCCCCCACAGTGTTTCGGTATACTTTTCCTCAGAGCACTCATTCTCAAGGAAATCCTTAAATTTTGCTGCACAGATATCTGCATCGTTTGTATGCAGAAGATAATACTGAATTTTGTCCACCCAGTCCTCTACGGTATTCTTACATAAGGCTCCGCATCCATCTGACAAATATCCTTCTGTCGTAACCGTATCGGATGTTATAATCATTTTATTATTTGCAGCCGCCTGAAAATAGACGGTCAATCCTGCCGGTGCTTCTGTATCCAGTGGCATGGCAATAAGTTGTGACTCGCACAAAAACTCCATAAATTCGCTTTCCGGGATATCCGTTTTAACGCAGACATTATCCCCCATAGCGCCTAAGAACTGTTCTTTCAGAGCACTCGGCATAACACAATTAAACGTCACCTTTGGAAGCTTTTTCGCAACTTCAAATAGCAGTTTCCAATCCCGGCCATTTCTACCACCACAAAAAACCGTATTTACCTTGGTTTCTACTCGCTTATTCAAAGTATAATTTTGATGATAGACATCATGCAAAAGCGTAAAATTCACTTTTGTATTCAAAATCTCATTAATATAGCGGCCGTACTCCACAGTCGTAACTGTTGCCGCAAAAGAATTTGAACACAACGCCTTTTTATAAAGATACTTTGCCACCTTGTTTTTCGTTGTATTTTTATCTTTCAACAAAATATTGATTGCTATAACTTTAATTTTCTTGTTGGTCAGTTTACTCAACCACCAACACAACACTCCCATAAAGTCATACCAGCATACAATGGTGTCACCTGATTTTGTACGTTTTACGGTTGTACTGCACACTGAGAGCATTTGCTTGATAGAAGTGCAGCGCCACTCAGGATAAATTTCCTTGTACTCTTTTTCAAATGCCGCAGTCAAAAACGACATATCTTCCAATTTCTTGGGTTTATCATATAAAACATAAATCATGCTTCACCTCTATAAACCTTCATAATTTTCTCGTAATACTCATCGATTGTATCGAAGCTGATGTCTTTGCAGTTCTTGCTATACTGCTCACACAGCTTCTTATCACCCCAGAGCTTCTGAACCTTCCTTTTCAGGTCTTCGGCATTGCCGCTCTCAAACAGTTCACCAGTTTTACCGACCTGAATCAGTTCCGGGATACCACCTATCTCAGCGCCTAGCACCGGCGTGCCGTACATCTGGGATTCCATCACGGAGAACGGACAGTTCTCATACCACTCAGACGGATAGATAGAGAACCGTGCCTCACGGATGAGTTTTTCCAGTGCCTCACCCCTCTGGAATTCTACATTCTTGATGTTGCTTACACTATTGATGGTATCTTCCAGCGGTCCAGTACCGGCAAAGATGAACTGCACATCCGGCAACTCCTTGCAGACCTTGATGAGTGTGCCAATGCCTTTCTCCTCGGAGAAGCGGCCAAAGTACAGCGCATAGTCCATTCGCTGATACTTACAAAGGGTTACCCCCCCCCAGATAAGCCGGGACGAGTTTGTCGCAGTAAGCCTCAAGGTCGTCTCGTTCAAGGTTCAGACACGCCTTTGCATAGTTATCCGTCTCTTCCGGATTGTTCCAAAGTTCCCTGATAATCGAGGCCAGCTGCTTGGAATCTCGGCTTGTGAACAACCGTCCATCCACACCATCTGTGATCAACTCAGGAATACCACCAATATTTGCGCCGATGACAGGCGTGCCGCGCTGCTGACTCTCCATAACGGAGAACGGACAGTTTTCATAGACTTCCGAAGGACAGATAGAGAACTTTGCTTCTCGAATCAATTTGTCCAGTGCGCCACCCGTCTGGAAACCTACATTCTTAACATTTTTCAGCTGATTGACCTTGTTTTCCAGTGGGCCGGAACCAGCAAAAATAAACTGAATATCCGGCAACAGGTTGCAAGTCTCAACCAGTGTGTTGATTCCCTTCTCCTCGGAGAAACGGCCGAAATAGAGGACGTAGTCTTTCTTCTCAACGTCTTTAGGTTCTACCTTCTCCACGAAGTTGTGCATTGCAATCGTCTTGGTTGCAAACAGCGGATTGGTGTCCATCTTAGTTTTCAGGAACTCCGAGCAACAGATGATTTTGTCAATGTACTTGTATGCTCCGTTCCACTTCCAGAACTCTGCTTCCATCATGCCCACGATAGACTTTGCAGTAGATCCGTGGACACATTTGCCCTTTGCGCAATTTACAAAGTGGCCACCGAGACACTTCTCACAGTTCTCATGTGTGATAGGATTCTTTAATTGATGGTTCGGGCAGACCAGCTGGTAATCGTGGGCTGTAAAGACGATCTTACAATTTTTGCCTGTTTCCTTACGCCACTTCACGATTTCCAGAATGATAGACGGTGTGAGCTGGTAATTGAAGTTATTCAGATGACAGACATCCGGCTGGAAGTCATCCAGTACCTTCCGCAACTGCACCCGTGCTTCCTTGCTGTAAATCGTCTTGATCGGGTAGGTCAGCTTGCTCAGTTTCGACCCACCGTGGAAATCCATATCAGATGTATAAGCATTGACCCGGTTGCCCACGCAGCGGCCTTCGTGCTCCATACCGAAGTACTGAACCTCATGTCCGTGCTGCTCCAACGCCTCACCCAGCTTAAATATGTACGTCTCCGATCCGCCATTCGGATATAAAAATTTATTTATTATCAATACTCTCATCTATTATTTTCTCCTGTACAGTTTCATCGTTTCCTTTACGACTTCATCCCAGTTATATTTCTCGCAGATAAAGTCAGCTGCCTGCTTCTTCATTTTCATAACCATTTCAGGATGGTCACAGGCCTCTTGCAGTTTTTCTCGCAAGTCCTCTACATCCGACTTTTTGAAAATCAATGCCTTATCTTCCACAACCTCTGCGCACTCCGGAATATCCGAAACCAGACAGCAGTTGCCGTAGCTCATTGCTTCCAGTAGACTTAGCGGCATTCCTTCCAAATCAGACGGCAGCGTGTAGATGTAAGCGTTGCTGTACAGTTCATCCAGCATTGCTCCCTGCACAAACCCAGTAAAGAGAATCCGATCGTCACCCTTCGCCAGTTCTTTCAATTCCTCCATAAAGGAATCCGTATCACTAGAGCCACCTGCGATGACCAGTTTTTTATCCGTCTTGACATTCTTGAATGCCTCAACCAGATATCGAATACCTTTTTCCGGCACCAGACGACCGAGGAACAATATGTAGGAATCTTTTTCCAGTCCAAAATTGTCCGTGATCAGCTTTGCTTTCCGATTCTCTGGCCTATTGACACCATTAGGGATAAAATGCGTCTCCCTCCCGTACGTATCCATGAAATATTTCTGAACGTCTTTACTTAGAACAATGATTTCATCTGCATATTTCACGGCATTTTTTTCACCCTGTCGGATAAATTTGGATCCAACTCCAAATTTCCATTTTTCGCGGGCCCAGTCCAAACCGTGAATAGTGCAGATTACACGCTTGCCAAAAAGTTTTGGTATCCAACAGAAAAAGGCAGGGCCTTCTGCATGGATATGCACCACATCGTATCTTCCAAATGCACTACAAAGTGCTGCGAAAAAGGAAGAGCTTACCGCTGCAAGTCCCTTCTTCTCAATGGTCGGAACAACCTTTTGACGGATACCATCATATTCAATTGTTTTGTCATACTCTGCACCGCTCACATGATGTCCTGCTCTGTTGTAGCAAGTCACGTCACAGCCATTCTGTGCCATTCGGGTGCATAGCTCTTTTACAACAATCTCTATTCCGCCTTCACGAGAAAGACGTTTCTGTCCGAAAACCGCAAGTCTGATTTTTTCTTCCATTACTTCTCTCCAACTGTCATTCCATAGTTTCTATTCTTGTCCTAGGCTTATACACAATCCCAACAGCTCTTTTCCTTAAATTGTCATGCTCGTCTTTCACTATTCACCTTTCCTACTTCATAGCACAACGACAAGCCTGTATACAGATTGCAGCAACAATCTATACGCAGGCTCACCTTCGTACCTCCTTATTCTGTTTTCTGCTCTATCAGCTTTCGCTGTGGTGGGTTAAGTATAGAGCGCAACCAGAAGCCATTAGCACCTGAAATCACGCTGGCTGTAACGCACCATGACAGGCAGAAACAGGTTGAGGTGAAAAGGTCAAGCCGCGTAAACCCGCATGAAATCAGGCTTTTCTCTGGTTGCCCATATTATATCTCTAGCCCCGCGCCGTTCAATGGTCGGAACAGACTTCTGACGGATT
>ERZ772902.1109-NODE-1109-length-22445-cov-8.509379_pt1 | contig 22445 bp, 12 predicted proteins | sample MGYA00511470_ERZ772902 | MGnify/ENA primary metagenome ERZ772902 (study PRJEB29015, sample SAMEA2737717) | human gut metagenome | biome: human gut; feature: human-associated habitat; material: faeces | place: China | collected 2012 ... | reverse complement strand
GGCGTGATCTGTGACGGAATCGGTTCTTCTTTTGCAGCATTATTTGGAATTCTGCCGAATACTTCCTTCAGCCAGAATGTGGGACTTGTGACGATGACGAAGATCGTAAACCGAACAGCTCTGGCATCAGGAGCAGTTTTTCTGATCCTCTGCGGACTGATCCCGAAGCTTGGTGCGATCATCTCCATCATGCCGCAGGCTGTTTTAGGAGGCGCTGCAGTCATGATGTTCTCCTCGATCGTTGTCAGCGGAATCCAGCTGATCACAAAGGAACATATGACTCCGAGAAATCTGACGATCGTGTCAGTCGCACTCGGTGTCGGATATGGAATGGGAGCGAACACGGCAATTCTTGCGCAGACACCGCAGGCTGTCCAGCTGATCTTCGGCGGTTCCGGAATCGTTCCGGCGGCGCTGGTTGCGATCCTGTTAAACCTGCTGCTTCCGAAGGATGATAAGAACCTGTAGAGGTCAGAGATAAAAAGATAATAGAATGATAAAAAGAAACCGGAGGTGATCTAGGATGAATGTATGTCCTGGATGATCTCCGGTTTTATTTACGCGAACAACGAGCCAAAGTCTGCGCTTGCGCGAGAACTTGGCGACTGTCGTGATAATAAGGGAAATATTGTTTTTTTTTAGAAGTACGTCCGTCTCTTCGGCGTATTCCAGCTTCCGACAACGCGCTTTACATTGGAGATCGTGACAAACGCGTTTGGATCTTTCGACTGGACATAGTCCATAAACTGACCATATTCCTTCTTTGTGAGGATCGCCAGGATCTCGCTCTTCTGGGCATCGCTGTAGCCGCCGGTGGCCGTGTAGACAGTGATGCCGCGCTGGAGATTCTCGATCACATAGCGGCGGAATTCATCGTTGTGTTCGGAGATCACGCACACCCGGATCTTTCCGGTGAACTCATCGATAAAGTAGTCCAGCACGAGACCGCTGAAGTAGGTCGCCAGAGCACCGATGATCACGGTCTGAAGATCGTAGGCGAAATAGGAGCTCGCGACCGTCACCATACCGGCGATGATGATCGACTGGCCGAGATCCAGATGGAGATATTTGTTCATGATCTTCGCGATAATATCGAGACCGCCGGATGCCGCGTTGGCGTTGAAGAGGATCGCCTGTCCGAAACAGATCACAACGATCATACCAACTACATCCAGGGCGATGTTCCCCGTCGGAGATCCCGGATCCGGGAAGGCGGTTTCAAATACGAAGAGAAGTACCGGGAGCAGGATGGAGATAAAGATGATCTTTGTCCCAAAGGTCTTATCCACAAAGAGGAATGCTAAAATGATGCAGATGATGTTTAAGAGCAGCGTCATTGCGGAGAGAGACAGTGGGACAAAGTTTACGAGAACCACGGCGAGTCCGGAGATACTTCCGCTGACGATGTGGTTCGGGTTCATGAAGAAATAGACTCCCACGGCGATGATGAAAGTACCGAAGAAGATCGTGGAGAAATATTTTAGTTTTTCGAACATACTGTACGTCCTTTTTCTGTCAGATTTTTGCAGAGTTTCCAAAAACAGGAGACACTGTCTGCGTGTAAATCATAGAGAAAAAAGAGCGGATTGTCAAACAGGCGCTTTGCAGTGTGAGCACTTGTATGCGGCAAAGTGCGGGATCATCCTATTTCAGTTTCCCGTACTCCTCATCAGAAACGGTCTCACACCATTCGTTGGAGTTCTCTTCGCCCGGAACTTCGATGGCGAGATGGGAGAACCAGGAATCCGGAGCGGCACCGTGCCAGTGTTTGACTTCCGCCGGAATATTGATGCAGTCGCCCGGCTTCATCTCGATGGCTTCTTTGCCTTCCTCCTGATAGTAGCCGCGTCCGGCCACGCATACAAGGATCTGTCCGCCGCCGCTCTTTGCGTGGTGGATATGCCAGTTGTTGCGGCAGCCGGGCTCAAAGGTAACGTTGGCCAAAAACAGGCCGGTTTTAGGGTCGGTCAGCGGGTTCAGGAACGACTGGCCAATGAAAAACTTGGCATAAGCGGTGTTTGCGGCACCGGTGCCAAAAACATTCTGCTGCTCAAATTCATGTTTATCCATGCACTTCATACTTGTTGCCTCCTGTTTTTCTATGTCCCTGCCCTGTTGTGCTTGACGCTGCGGCGCTGGGATACTATGTGACCGCTATATTTTTTCAAAACCCCTTATCGAAAAAACTGCCCGCACAACGGCTTATCATACCGTGTACGGGCAGTTGATTTATAATTTTCTACTTTTCTCTCAGGTCTGGGTCGATAAGCGCAACCCCACCTGGTACCCCAGCAGGGTGCGGGTTTCCACCGGCTGGTGGCGGATGAGGGAAAGCAGCTGCTGTGCGGTACGGCGGCCCAGCTGTTCGGCATCAAAAGAGACCGCCGTGATCTGTGGCGTACACCCCTGCAGCGCTTCGTCGTCATACAGGGAGGCAAGACGGATATCCTGCGGCACGCGCAGGTTCAGCTGTCTCAGGGTGCTCAAAGCCAGCAGGGCAACCTGGTCATCCATGCACAGGATGCAGTCCGCCCCACGCTGTACCGCGAGCTCCACAGCGCTGGTGCGTAGATCGTCGCTTTCCAGCTCCAAAAACAGCAGGCTCTCATCAATCTTGCAGCAGGCGCGGTCATGCGCCTGCTTATAGCCTTCCAGGCGGGACTGGTTGACGGTGTACAGCATGGATCCGCCCAGCAAAGCAATGCGGTGCAGGCCCTTCATCAGCAGCAGGCTGACCAGCTCGCGGCAGCCGCCCACCTGATCATGGTCCACCGAGATGACATCCAGGTCAGCCGGGCGGCCAATGGCAACAAAGGGGATGCCGCTTTTTTGCAGCATGGGGATCAGCGGATCACGCTCCAGCGTGCGGGCCAGAATCACGCCATCAATCTTGCGGTTGACCAGTAGACGCTGCATCGGGCTTGTTTCCTGCTCGCCCACCATCGTCATCAGCACATCGTAATCATTGCGGGTGGCAATATCGTACACGGCGCTGACGGTTTTGCGCAAAAATGGTGCGGCAAGGTTGCCGAACTGGCGCGAGAACACCAGTGAGATATTATAAGACTGCTGGGTTACCAACCCGCGTGCCAGCATATTGGGCACATAGTTTTTCTCTTTGGCGTACTGGACCACGCGAGCGCGGGTCGCTTCGCTGACACGGCCATTGCCCGAAAGGGCACGGGATACCGTGGTCTTGGACACGCCAAGGTCTTCAGCCATCTGGCTGATGTCAATTTTTTTTTCTCCTTCTGTCTGTTTACGGCGCGGCATGGGTTTACTCCTGTTAACGTTTGCTTCTATAAGATCTTCTTTCTGTCCTTGCCGGTTTTCCGCCCCACGGGCAGTTCCCAGGGTACTGTTCCAGAAACCAGTCCCCCACCCCGGCCATTCCCTACTTGGTTAATAGGCTTAACATATTATACCACATTTTTCTGGATCATGGTAGCCCCCTGTGCAAAGAAAGCAAAGAACACGCTACCCCAGTACGGGGTCATTATATCATTCCTGGCTCTGTTTTTCAACCGATTTCTGGCTCTGTTTCCGTTTTCCAGTGTGTTTTATAACCTGGTAAAGTTTTCTCATTTTGTCCGTATCCTGCTCAGTCATCGTACCTGCGCCAAATTGGGCGGCTTGGGCCAATGCCAGCAGAGCCTCGGCATCCTGGGGTTCAAGGGCGGGGACACAACTTTGCAAAAATGCGGCAAACTCCGGCGCATCGGATGGTGTATCCGGCGGCAGGCCGCGGCGCACCAAAAGGCGGTAGATGCTGCCAAACACGGCCAGCACCCGCGCGTTGCAGCTGCCCCGGCCATACCCCATGGCATGGCGGCGGGCCAGCACCAGCAGCACCACAGCAGCCAACAGGCAGCCCCCCAGCAACGCCGCCAAAACCAGCCTGCTGCGGGGCACGATGGTGGCTGCGGGTTCGTTTGCGCTGCTCTCCCCTGCTGCGGGGGCAGTGTCTTGACCTTGAGTTTCGGGCAGCGGGTCGGTGCGCAGGTCGGCCTGTTGGGCACTGACCAGCACGCCGGGGGTCATCTCCATGGGGGTCCAGCCCTGGCCAGAAATGTACACCTCCGCCCAGGCGTGGGCGTTATCGTCCTGCAAAATGGCGTGCCAGCTGCCGTCCTCCTGTTGGGTAAACAGGCTTTGCGGCGCGGCATAGCCCACCACATAGCGCGCAGGCAGCCCGAACATGCGGAACATAACCACCGCCGCCGAAGCAAACTGCACACTGTACCCCTGTTTGGATTCCGTTAAAAAGTAACGGATGGGGTCGGCCCCCTCCGGCGGCTGGGGAGCGCTGGCGTTATACTGGTAGTTGGTGTTTAGATAGGCGCGGATGTAATCGCCAATGTCCGCAGCTTTGGTCAGCTTCTGGTCCTTTTTGGCTTCATCGCACAGGGTTTGCAGCTCGTCATAGCCGTCCGGCACGGCGGTGTAGCGGCTGGCGGCGTAAGCGGCATAGGATGCTTCCATCCGGTCCAGCACGCTGGGGTCGGCATCGGCGCGGGCTTCCAGCTGGGTTTGGGCGGTATCCCGCGGGTAATACAGGAACACATCGTCCTGCGCGGTCTGGCCCGCGGCGGCGCCATCGCCCTGGATGGTGTAATAATCGCCCCAGTAGGCGTTGTACGGTGCATAGGTGTACTGGGTATCGGCGTGGATGCGCTCCACCGTCAGCGTCTGGGGCTGGGCGGTGCCGTCATAGGCGGTGCGCAAAAACGGCAGGCTTGCAATGGTCAGCCGGGCATTATCCTCGGTTTTCCAGTTCATAGCGGCGCTGTCAAAGGCATCGGCATCAGGGGCCTGCCAGGTGGTGCCGTCATAACTGCCGCCGATAAATCCCCGCAGGTATACGGTTTCTTCGGGTTTGTCGCTGGCGGTCAGGGCCAGATCCGTCACTCCGCTGACCTGGATACCCCCGCCCTGGCTCAAGGCGCCATCCGCCACACCACCGGCAGCGGCTTCTACCTGAATGTTCAGCCTGCCGCCGCTGACCCGCGGCAGCCAGGTAATGGCGGTGCTCAGCGCGGCGGATTCCACCCGCTGGGCCGCGGGCTGCAGCCAGCCAAGGGGAACCCCCAGCGCCGGGCGCAGCAGCCACCAACAGGGCAGCGCCAGCGCAAGGCAAAGCCCGCCCGCCGCCAGCGCGGCAGACTTTTGGATGTTATAATGGCGGCAAAGGTTCTGGCGGTAGTTTTCGGTATCGCGCCTGCCCCACAGGGCCCGCCGCTGCACCGAGCAGGAAGCCGCCCACGCCCCCATCCAACCGGCCAAAAGCAGCAGGCAGGCGGGCACAGCAGGCGCGGCCCCGGCCAGCGCCAGCAGCACAACAACGGGCAGCAGCATTAGATCCAGCAGCAGGGCATCCGCACGGCGCAGGGCCGCAGCGGCCAGCGCCCCGGTAACGGGCAGGGCGGCCAGCAGCAAAAACAGCCCCAGCTGCGCCGCACTGCCGCCCTGGGCCACCGGCAGCGCGCTGCCAAGGCGGGCGTTCAGGCTTTGGGCAATGTTCCCGGCGCACTGCTGCGCCCCGGCCAAAAAGTTCCGCTGGCAGATGAACAACACCACAAGATACACAATCACCCCCGCCAGCAGCCCCCAGCGGCGCAGGGCTTGCGGCGCACGCAGGAACAGCGCCCACCCGGCGCAGAAAGCGGCTGCCGCGGGCCACACCCACAACGGCACCGCAATGTCGAACCCGGTGGAAAGCACCAGCAGCAAACCAAAGGTGAGCGCCAGCAGCAGCGCGGCATCTGCCGCCAGCCACAACGCAGGGTGCGCTGCGGGGCGCTGGGTGCTCACCAGCACACGGTCCACAAACTTCAGCCCACTGCCGGGGTCGGCAGCGCCGCGCCGGCTCAGGGCAGTACGTTCTTTTTTGCGCTTGGGCGGGTTTTTGCGGTGCTTCGCCGCCTGTTGGGGAAAATCCCCCCATTCCTCCGCTCCGTCCAGGTCCCCACCGGGGGTCAGGGCAGCGCGCAGGGCGGTCAGCGGTTCGCGCACCATCAGGCGGTCCAGCTTGGCGCTCAGCTTCCAGTGTACCTGCTTGATGGTATCCCCGTCCCGGTACTCCCGCAGCTCATAGCTGCCGCCCAGGGCGGCGCGGGTGTCGGCTTCGTCGCCGTCCTCATCGGGGGCGGTTTCCGCTTTGGCTTTGCCAGCCGCGGCAGCGGGCAGCACACAGATGCTCCGGCTTTGCACGGCAGCCGGGCATGCCGCGGTGAACACCCCCAGGTGATCCCGCAGGGTGATGCCCCGCACCGCAATGCTCCACACGCCGCTTTTGCCTGCGTTTAGGGTAATGCGCTGTTCGGCGCTCTCCTTGCCGCCCAGCATGGCGGCGCAGCGCAGGGTGATCTGCCCCCCGCCCCATTCATCGGCGGCGTTCAGCAGCACCACAAGCGCAGGTATGGGCAACCGGCTGCGGTTGCGCAGCCGAACCGTCAGGGTAAAATCTTCGCCCTGTATCACGGGTTTGTCCGGCACCAGCAGCTCTGCCGTTACCTGCCTGCGCAGATAGGCGGCGTCCAGCCGCAGCAGCACCAGAAGCACCAGCGCAAACGCTAACAGGAACACCGCCAGCGGTGCCTGGGTGATGAGCGCCGCAGCCAGCAGCACCAAAAGCACCAGCGCCCGGCCCAGCTTATCTGCCATGGCGGTCAGCCTTTTCGGGGCGGGGGCGCGGCACGGTGCGCAGCAGGTCCTGCATTACGCTGTCCACCGTTTCGCCGCCTGCGCGGGCCTGGTCGTTCAGCACCAGGCGGTGGCGGGCAACCGCATCAAACACAGCGGTCACATCCTGCGGGGCAACAAAATCCCGCCCCGCCAGGTACGCCGCCGCGCGCGTCATGCTGGCCAGCGCCAGGGTGGCACGGGGGCTTAACCCCACGGCCAGGCGCGGGTCCTTGCGGCTGGCCTGGGCCAGCGCCACAATGTAGCGGTACATCAGCTCATGCACAAATACCGTGCTGACCTCCTGCTGCATGGCAAGCAGATCCGCCTGACCGGCAACGGGGCGCACACGGTCCAGCAGGCGGCCTTTGCTCTGCCCGGCCAAAATTGCCAGCTCCGCTTCCTCATCGGGGTAGCCCATTACGGCGCAGACCATGAAACGGTCCAGCTGAGACTGCGGCAGCATCTGCGTGCCGGCGGCGCCGATGGGGTTCTGGGTTGCAATTACGGTAAAGGGTGCGGGCACCGGGCGGGTGGCGCCGTCCACCGTCACCGTGCCTTCTTCCATCACTTCCAACAAAGCCGACTGCGTGCGGGAGGAGGTACGGTTGATCTCATCGCCCAAAAACAGGTTGCACATCACCGCACCGGCGTGGTACACAAACTTGCCGGTCTCTTTCTGGTAAACGGAAAATCCCACCAAATCGGACGGCAGAACATCCGGCGTAAACTGCATGCGGCTTTCTTTCAGGTCCAGCGCGCGGGCAAAGGCCAGCGCCAGCGTGGTTTTGCCCACGCCGGGAATATCCTCAATCAGCACATGGCCGCCCGCCAGCATGGCCATCCAGATGGTGTTTACCGTTTGCTGTTTGCCCTGCACGGCCTTGTTTACTTCGGCCGTAACGGCGGCGGCCTGCTGTGTGTACTGCATGATTAATCCTCCCGGTGTTTTTTCCATATCACCATAATGCCAACGGCGGCGGCAATAACCACCAGCCCGGCCCACAGTGCGTTGTTTTCCAGCCAGATCATGGTATTGGAGATCGCGCTCCCCTCGGATTCCGCGCTGCCCTCCCCCGGCAATGGGGTCAGGGCCTGGGGGGCCACTTCGGCAATGGAGCTGCCATCGGCATCCTCCACGGTCACCTGGCGCGGCGTTTCGTCCCAGGTAGCGGCGCTTTCCTGCAAATCCTCCTCTTTGGTGGTGTCCGCAGCGGCGGTGTCGTGCTCCGCAATTACCAGGTAGCGCTGGCTGTTGCGGGTGTAGGGGTGGCAGGTGGAAAGGGTCAGCAGGTCCCGCCCCGGCTGGATCAGCACGGCGTTGATATCGCTGGGGTCAATAATTTTCAGCTCGCTCACGCGGTAAATCAGCGTTTCCCACGGGGTGGTCAGCTGGATCTTGTCCCCCACCTGGATCTGCTGCACGTTGCGCAGCATTTCCGCGCCATAATAGCCGCGGTGGGCGGCAATCACGGTGTTGGTGTTTTCGCCGCCCAGCGGCATCGAGGTCTGGCCCAGCAGCGCCGCGCCTTTGGCCAGGTTTTCGCGGCTGGCGCCCAGGTAAACGGGCAGCTCCAGGTTCAGGCGCGGGATCCACAGCACAGCCAGCACATCATCGTCATAGCCATAGGCAGCAAGGTCCAGCGGGGCTTCCTCGTAGGCGAACGGGTCGGTCAGGCCGCTTTGGCCCCCGGCGTAAATTTCCGCGTTATAGTCCTGCATCGCGGCGTACAGTTCAGGGTAGGCGCGTTCCGGCTCCGGGGGTTCGGCTGTGGTTTCCTCCGCCGCGGGGGCGGTGGGCTGGGCTTCGGCGCGGGCCGCAAACTGCGCAGCGGTTTTGGCGTTGCGGGTGCTGGTCCACCACTGGGCAGCGGTGGGCTGTATCAACAGCGCCAGCCCCAGCAAAATGGCCAGCCAGGCCAGAATTTTAGCAATCAGCCGTCCCATTTAGTCATCCTCCTCGCGCTTTTTGCAGCGGTGCAGCAGCAAAAGCAGCAGCAGCGCTTCGCCGCCGATCACAATGCTGCCCGTTACCGCGATCCACGGCCAGGCATCCACCACGCGCTTGACCACCGTTCCGGTGCGCAGCGCCTGATACTGCACGGCCTGCGGGGTGTTGGTTTCTTCCTCTCCATTATAAGGGATGCGGGTGCCGCGCACAAGCATGCGGTGGGTATTGATGGCATACGGCGTGCAGGTAACAAGGGTGCAGTAATCCTGCCCCGCGGTGATTTCCAGATCCTCGGTGTGCTCCGGTTCCACCACTTTGATTTGATCCACCTGGTACGCCAGCGTTTCATCCAGAATATGCAGGTAGAAACAGTCGCCCTCTTCCAGCTTGTCCAGGTCGGTGAACAGCACGGCTTCGGGCAGGCCGCGGTGGCCGGTCAGCACGCTGTGGGTGCTTTCGCCGCCAAGGGGGTAGCTGGAGCCTTCCAGATGGCCGACGCCCTTTTGCAGCACATCATCGCTGGTGCCTTCGTAAATCGGCAGGTTGACATCAATTTTCGGGATGGTGATATACCCCAGGCTTTCGCCCACATCCACAAGGTCCACATAGCTGGTGCCGGTATCCTCCGCTTCGCCTGCGGCATCGCGCTCCACGGCGCTGTCCAGCTGCTGGTTATAGCGGCGGGCGGCCTCCTTGGCGGCGTCCAGTTTTTCGGTATCCATGCTTTTTACGGTATCATCGTAATTTTGGATCGCTTCGCTGGCGTGGCGCTGCGCCACCGCGTTGCTGATAACCGGGTACGATGCCACCCCAATGCCGGACAGGATCATCAAGGCCGCAAAGCCGACTTTTAGTTTTGTTGTGGTATCCATAGCGTCACCGCGAACCTTTCCGTGAGAGGGTTGAAGTTGGGAACTGATGCAATTAGAAATTAGGAATTAGGAATTGGAAGTAGGCAAAAGAATAAATAATAAAGAATAATGAATCATTGTGGTGGACCGCGCCGCATTGCGCCGCTCAGGAGATATTGGGTTGGGGGTGGTTTTTAGGGTAGTGAATAACAATAAAATAATCTGTAGGGCCTTACGGCGTTGCACACCACAAAATTGTAATAAACCTCGCCCTGCATGTAGGGGGCGGCGTCCCCGACGCCCCGTTTGACGGGCCTAATAATTGCCGCCCATCCACCCCGCGCCGCAAACGTTGCAAATCATTTGTAGGGGCCGATGCTCGCCATCAGCCCGTTTGACGGGCCTTGCCCTATTTATTTTTAGGTTCCCCACGCGAGATATTGGCGCCCCTTGAGGGGTGACTCCCCGCGGGGCGGGGAGATGTCGCGAAGCGACAGAGGGGACGGGGCGCTGTTTGCGCTGTCACCGAAGGTGACTGAGGGGTGGTTCCTCGCCGCAAACCTGACGCCCATGGGGTGGTTCCTCACGCAGGGCCTAAAAATCAACCGAACAACGGCCACGTATGCCCAAAAAATTTATTCCCCAATAACCCACCATAGGGGGAGGGCCAAACCCGGCCCTCCCCCTGTGTATGATGGATTATCCCTCTATACCCTATTGGTGAATTGTAACATTGTTTTGCCTTGCGGCGGGCGCATCAGGCGCGGTTCTTCTTTTTCAGGCTCAGCAGCACGCCAACACCGGCCACAACCAGCAGCACACCAATGCCGCTGAACAGCAGGGTGCCGAAACCACCGGTGGTGGGCAACTTGAAGCCCCTACGGTTGATGACAGTAACCGTGATTGTAGCAGTGTCAGTAACGTCTTTTCCCTTATCATCGGTAAACTTCGTTGTTTTCTGATCCCAATCATGCTTTGTCAAAACGCCATCTTTGTACTCAAAGTTTTCATTCCAAGACGTCTCTTCGCTAATGTTCAGCGTAACCTTGACAGGACCGTTCAGCAAATTATAACTATCAAGAGTCTCTTTCTCAACCAAGTAGTAATCACCATTTGCTAAGCCATCCTGATGAATATTACCTTCGCTATCTGTTACCAACGTATCTGTGTTTACTTTAACCCACACTTTTCCAGCTTCTGCAGTAGGCAGACCATATGCTTTCACTTCATCCGCTGTCAAAGCCTTATCTCGGGCTTCCTGCTCCGGAACCTGCTTGTACAAGTCAAACTTTACACCGACTAGATTCTTTTTATCATCACCGTCTTTATGCACATTGATTGTATAGCTATAAACAACGGTATCGTCATGAATCTCGCTGTTAGAGCCGTCATCCGGCTGACCATCGACATTAATCTTATTGGTATACTTCAACTTTGCAGTATTGTGATTACCATCTTTCGGCGTGCTAGCAGCAGCCGTCATTTCGGCAGTATAAGAAATCACAATATTCTTCCCTGCATAATTTTCCATAGCAGCAGGGGTAAATGTAATCTTAAAGCCATTTGCAGGAACATCTTCACCCTTGGTAGTAATCCTATATACCGCTTCATCCACAGCAACGCCTTCGCAGGTCAATGTAGCATTCCCATCATACTTCAAGTTGTTAGGCGTATCCGTTACTTCAAAGGTACTAAGCTTCGTAATGTTATTAGGAACACTTACTGTAATCGTATACGGAACATGGTCGCCTACGCTGTAATCTGTATCTTCTGTTTCGGTATTGTCTTTATCAATTACTTTCTTTTCCAAATCCGGCTTTTCATTGATAACTTCAATGGTAACATTTGATTCCGTTTTGCTACCATACGTAATCTTGCCCTCGCTGTCAACTACAAACACAATCGGAGTCTGATCAAGAATATAACCAGTATCTGGATCATAGCTCTGTTCGATAAAACGGTAGGTACCCTGAGACAGACCGCTTACAGTAATCTTGCCTTCAGTCGTCTTTAACGTTCCAAGATCTTCATCCGTTTGCTCATTTTTGGTTACTTCTTCCCATGTTTCGGGATCATCTTTTACCTTCTTTTCAAGCTTGTATGTAACGCCATTCAGATTCTCTGGAGTTCCACCGCCCACGCGGCCTTTTTTCTCCAAGGTCACTTTGCCGTAGGTCGTTGCATTTTTAGGGAATACATACACATCGTACATCCACTCTGCCTTATTGGTTGGATTTGCCATAGGAAGCGATACCAGGAACGGTTCAACCGGGGTCGTTACCTTAGCGGGGGTTTCAGTTTCGATAATAACATACAAGCCAACCGGCAGGCCCGTCTCGCCATCGCCAAACTTTACAATGCCATTCTTGCCCGTCTTACCAGAGCCATTTGGCTTATTAGCATAAGCAGAAAGAATCTGACCATTCTCATCAACATAAGTGTTGATGCCTACCTTCTCTGTGCTCTTACCATTATAGTACTCGACCAGTTCATCCGCAGTCATTACCTGATAATAGGTAAAGGTTGCACCTTCCAAGTCTTTTGCATCTGTGGGCACATTGTTCGCGTCTCCTGCTACACCTGTGCCGTTTTTATCATCGTTACCATTATATTCATACTTGTGAATCGTGATGGTACCCTTTGCACTTTTATCAATAGCGCTAGCCAGGGGAGCTGTGGTTGTAGTCTCACCTGTTACATCCTCTGCCATTGCTGGCATAGCGCACAGGCTGAGGGCCAGGGCGGCGCTCAACAGGCCTGTGAGAAAACGTTTTGCTTTTTTCATTTCAGTACCTCTTCTCTTAAAAAAATCATCATCGGATGGGCGGCGGGGCCGCCCGGCTTAAGGGTTCTGCATCAGCACGGCGTGCAGTGCGGGGCGCTGCAGCGGGGAAACGCTGCCGCGCCGCCCGCACTGTGCCGTAAAGAAAAAAGGAAGGGAAAACCGGGCCGCTTGCCCACTTGGCTTAAGGTGCATCTGAAAACAAAGGAAATAACGGATATTTCGCAGCCACAAGCAGGATGTAAGGCAAAGAGCCACCGGAATCCTTTCCGGATCCCAAGGCTTTTTAAGCCTTAGCGCAAAATCCGGCTGCGCTTATAGAAACAGGCGATATTTTCAGCTTTTCAGTTATACCCCGGCTTATGGCTGCGCCCTGCCGTAAAACGGGCGCGCACTGGCGGGCAGGCCCTGTACCCTGGGGGTTGCTGGGTTTCCGGGGGATGGTTAATGTCGCCGGCCCCCTTTCCTGTTGTAGCGGAATGTGAATATCAACAGCCCTGCCACCGCCAGCGGCATGCCGATCAGCAGCCACAGGCTTGGCGCGTCTGCACCCGTGTGGGGCAGCTCAGGCGTTTTACGGTTCAGAACGGTAAGGTTCATGGTGTAGGTGTTGCCGGACTGCACAAACGTTTTTGTGTCCGTAATTTTCTCCCCATCAATATAACACTTGCCGTCTTGGGTAAATTTGATCTCAATTGGCTGTGCCAACAGGTTGTACCCCGGATGTGCCTTGGTTTCCGTCAGGCGGTATGTACCGGGTTTCAGATTTGTGAACGGGTTCGAGATTATCTTGCCGTCCGTTCCGGTTGTACCGGTAATGGAACCTTTGTTTGTGCTATCGAATGGGTAGTTTTCATCTACTACCCACTGCGTTTTTCCTTCGGTTGTTGTTTCGACCAGCTTTTCCAGCTTGAACTCAACATCACTCAAGAGCACGTCTTCGCCATTTTCGCCTTTTTCCGCGTCCTTCTTGATGATATTCAGTACAAACTTCGGGTTCTGCAGCGTGTTGGTCAGCACAATCTTGCCGCTGCCGCCGGTGATGGTTCCATCGGGGGTTACTGTGGCTGGCGTTGTAGTTGCGCCGGTTTCGCTGTCCGTTTCGCTGTTTGGTGTGGCTGTATTGCCTGTTGAGCTGCCCGCGCTGTCCTTTTCGCTTTTTGGTGTTGCTTCAGCCGTTACCGTTACACCATACGTATTGCCCTTAATCGTAATGGTTTTGTCTGCCGCGATAAAGTTGCCTTTATCGTCCACCGTACCTTCCACAATGCGGTAAATATAGTTATTATCCGCGCTGCCGTTAATTGGGTACTGATCCAGGTTGTTAAAGTGATACAGCCAGCCGTAATCTTTGGGGATAATGGTAACATAGTCTTGCGTGCTGTCAGCCGGGTACCTTACCGGTGTCCAGTTTTTTTCACTTGCCAGGCGGCGCTGGAGCTGGATGTAGATTTGTTCCGGCCGGTTCGCAGTGCTAAGATTGTCCGTACCTTCCCAGAGCTTGTTGAACTCAATGTTGATCAGTGTGCGCTGGGTGTTGGTAAAGATTGCGGTAATTGGGGAGGTGCCTGCCTCCTTAATCTCGCCTTCCACCATGGTGTTGTCGATCACATGGGCGTATTGACCATCCGGAACGGTTACGCTTTGCAGTTTGGCACCATCGGTGCTTCCGATTTCCTGGATGGTATAGCGGGTGCCAACGGGGATGCCGGTGATGGTTCCGGTGTCGCCCTTGTTCATATCAATCGTAACGGTTCTTTCGATGGGCTTTTCTTCCAGACCCTCACCGCCAACATCATTAAAGGTAACTTTGAACTCGTAGGTTCCGGTCAAAGTTTCACCCTCTGCGGCCTGCTTTTGGATTTTCAGCCCGCCGGTTTTGACGGTGTTGACGTATTTTACCTTTAGCTTTGTCAGCGTGGAGCTTGTTTCGTCCGGGTCCTTATAGGAGCGGAAGACGATAGTGTCGGCGGAGGGTTTGTTTCCGGTATAGCTATTACCCGTTTGAACATCATTCGGTCTTATTTTTTCCGTTCGGCCATCATTGGGGCTTCTTCCCTTCTGCTCTTTTAACGAAAGTGTTGGACTAAGAAGACTTACGCTGTTACCTTCTTTCATCGAATCAACCGCCTGCCCGTTCTCGTACACCGTCCATGTGGTGTCGTACAGGTTTTCGTTCAGTTTCTCTTTGAGCGAAATGTAGCTGCCGCGGCGGAACTGGTCGCTGAAGGTAACGGTTTCTCCATCTTCCAGAACAAAGCGTCCGGCATCGTCCACCAACTGGGTGTCGCTGTCCTTGGTGGAGGTGTACTGTGCGTTTTCGGCTTTTTCCAGCTGACCGCTTTTGGCGGAGCCGTAATCCGGGATGTCCTTCTGATCGGTTGTAAAGCCGGTCATCGTACTTGGCACCGCTTTGGGAATGAAGGTAAAGTTCCTGAAATAGATGTTGCGGCTATAGTTATCGCCCACGCGGATGGTTTTGACGTTGCCGCTAAAACCGTCCTGCTCTTTCATCTTGTGCAGGTCCAGCTTTACGGTGACCCATTTGCCTGTCTTCAGTTCGACCGAGCCATACGTTGCGCCGTTAATGCCTGTTGTGCCAAGGCTGCCTTTTTGGCCGGGGGATTTTTGAGGATCCTGCTGTTGTTGATCATCCAGCAATTCCAGATACAGGTTGTTGAGGGAAAGTTCACCTCCATCTTTTTGGGAAACGTAAACCTGGAACGTAAGGAAGCGCATGTCTTTGATATTGATGGGGTTATTCAGCGTCAGGATTCCATAACGTTTCTTACGCCAGTAACTGACGGGTTCCGTATCCGGATAGCGTGCGTACCAGTGAAGGACCTGTTCGGTATTTTGCCCGGAACCTTGCTCGGGGTTTGTAGCCAACTCGAAAATGTAGTCGCCTTTGTTTGATTCGGTTTGTTTGGTTGCGGGTTCAAACGTGTTATCACCATTCGCAGTCAAATCCACCACTTCGGACTGAACACCGCCTGTATCCGGCTCAGCGGCCTCTTTTTCTCCATAATGGGTTGCCTGGTTCTGGATGGTGAAGTTGAAGATTTTCTGGTTTTTAAAGCAGTTTTTGAAGTCATCATCAGTAACGTTGGTCAGATCGACTTCTTTTTGAACCTGCAGCTCGTTATTATCCGGGAAGTTGAACGCCACCGCCATGTTGGACTCCCACATACCGCGTTCCATGTAGTACATGGTAAGGGTGTGCTTTTGGCCTTTGGCGAGTACAAGAGGAGTGTTTTCCGCTACAAGAGGAGTGCTTTTCGCGTAGAAATAGATGGTTTCGCCTTTATATGTTACGGTCTTGACAGGGTTATTGCCATCTTTATCATTTCCTGACGTTCCGCCTTTTTTGACCTTACTGACATAGGCTGTTACACTATTATTCTTTTCATCTGCCTTGCCAAATTCCAGCAGGCCGGAAACCTTACCATGGGCGCCGCCAACGTCAAGCGCCAGCTTGCCATCAATGAATACCCAAACGTCATCGTCACCGGAGAAGAAGAACTTGATGCTGGTTTTTACCTTTGTTCCATTTCCATCGTCTGTTTCCAGCATACCGTCATCCGTCAGGGTAAAATCCATCTGCAGCTTGGTGCCAAAGCCGTAATTGTAGGTGGAAGCCGCACCAGAGGTTGCTTTTTCATTGAACGGGAAGTAGCCATATTGGTTTGTCACATTGTCAAAGCCCGATGACGCATTCACATTCTTTGAAGGATCTCTGTTTTTGGTACTTTGGAGAAAATATTTTGAATCCGGATTTTGTCCCGAATCTTGTTTTAGATACAGAGTTGTATCCTTGCTGTCAAAGCACCAATAATCAACGTCCGTCTCATTACCAAAAAGATTTGGCACTTTAGTAAATGGGAACTTTACATTCTCATACACTTCACCAAGCTTTGCATTTTTACTATTCTCTCCTAAGAGGAAGTCTTTGTTAAAGTGCGGTTCTACTGTTGCTGATGCCGCTCCGTTTAACAATGGTGCTCCATCTGCGTTAGTTGTACTCGCAACCAATCCCTGATAGGCATAGTCATAATGTTTATTTCCACTGTTTTGATCTTCATTATACTGAGAGTTATTGATTGCCCTAAAACGAATAGAGTTGTCGTACCCAAACAATTTTAATGTTTCTGCAATCTGGCTAAATTCATGTCCATTATCAGGCTGGAAATGTCCGGTATAAAGCGGGTATGGGGCCTTTGCAGCCTGATAATAATCGCTCAGCGCCTGATCAAATTCACGGAAGGTTACCCAGGTGCGGTGACTTTCACCAGTCCATCCACCGTAGTTATCACGGTTCATGCCGTTCAACTCGTAATCTGTATAATAGTCATACAGCGTACTGGTAACATATTTTGTGTCTGCTTCTTCCGTAAAAGGAGCGGATGCAATATCTACTATTGGAGCTTTTTCCCCCGCTTCGGCATCACGATTCTTCCACTCTTCGGCATCACGCTTGGTACCTTTTGGAGCCCAGTAGCCGCCACGTTGGCCATTGGTATATACTGCATCGTCATTCGTATCCGCATAGAAGCAATTTTTGTCATCTGTGGGAATCGTCAGCCACGCTGTACTTAGTCCATGTTCTTTTGTCGTATTGTCATTGCTAATTTCTTCACCGGAAAAGATGATTGAACTATTTGAACTATATTCTTGGGGAATGTCAACATAATAAAGATTTTTGTTTGTACCATCTTTTACCAGCGTGCCGCTTTCGGATTCTACGCCGTCTCCTTTTATCCGAAAATAAATGGTCTCTTTACTATTGGCTTTGGGGATTGAATAGTCGCCGCCAGTATCCTCATTCTTCGTTGGCAGCTTTGAGAAAGTAGCATCGTAATAGATACGGAAAGAGTTTTCTCTACCCCATCTTACGTTGTCTGCGTCAGTATAGATAAAGCAGTCACTTGTTTCACTGTACATAAAGGATTCTTTATCATCACTAACAGATTCGTTATAGAAGTTATAGCATTTGCTGGATTTTTCTTCACCGTCCTCAACCCATGTAAACTGAACATAAGAGCATGCCTCTTCTGGGATGGTAAAAGTAACGAATTCTTCCTTAGCAACAGGTTTAGCTTCTGAGCCATCATTAACCAATGTTAAGGTTTCACTTTTTTCATCAGGGATATAGAAATTTGCCTTTACGTTCGTCAAATTAGCTGTACTGCGGTTTTCGAACTTGATGGGTTTGTTTGCATAGTATGTATGACTCGTCAGGATGGAATCGTTTGTCCATTCACCGCTTTTTCCATCAGCAGTTGGAACATACATTTTGTTATTGTAGGAGCTTATAGGTTTCGGTTCCGGCTGCTTTAGCGTAATCTGTGCTGTCCATTTATCATCCCTGTATAACTGGAACTGTATTTCATAAAAGTTCTCTCCTCTTATATCTTTACAATTCTTAACGGCATAAATCTTATGTCCATTTGTTTCCCATCCAGTCGGCTCCATTGTATGCGACTGCCAACAATTACCATTAGTATTTGCATCAGTATTTACATTAAACCTAATTTCATCGGAAGCTAAAACATCCACATTTTGGTTTTTATCATTTAGCATCGTATCCGGAACGACAAAGTAAACCGTGAATCCATCTGCCGCTTCCTGCTCACTAACTGCCTGCACGTTATCCACGCTTTTTGCGGCGTACATCTTCTGCGGCTGTTCGGTCGGTTCCGGGGTGGCGGTGGGGGTCACGGTGGGGGTCACGGTCGGCACAGGGGTGGCCGTTGCGGTGGCTGCCGGTTCCGGGGTCGGGGTAGGTTCTGCCGTTGGCTCCGGCGTTTCGGTCGGGGCGGGCTGCTCCGGCCCGGCGCTTTGTTCCGGTTCCGGGGTGGCGGCATCCGGCACCGGGGTGGCGGCGTTCTGCTCCGGCAGAGCGGTATCCTCCCCGGAGGCCGTTCCCGGCCCATCCTCCAGCAGCTCTACTTCGTCAGGTGCGTCGGGCAGAGGATCCTCCTCGGCGTATACAGGCAGGGCCATTGCCATAACCAGGCAAGCGGTGACAAGCAGCGCTGTCAGCCGGCGCGCCCAACCTGTTGTGTTGTTTCCTGTTCTATTCAATCTGCTCACCCGCCTTTCGCGCTGGCTTGATGGAAGCACATTGTTTCACAGGGGATCCCTGTGAAACAGTAAAAGAAGCCAGCTTCTTTTACTTGCGCAACCGTTGCCATGTTGTTTTCAAAAAAAAACCGCATCGAGTTTTCTCATTGCGCATTTACTTTTTATTGTTAAAATATAGCACCTTTACACCAGAAAGGCAATACAATCCACGCAAATTCCTGTTTTTCAGCATTTTTACTGATTGCGCTTTCCTCCGATTATACAATATGTTCAAAGCCTTTGTATAATTTATTTCTAATTTTCTTTTTGGCAGCGGTCATTTTATATACTTTGACCGCGCGTTTTATGATCCTCTGCGCACGCAGAGCGCAACTTTGCAGCAAAATTCGCCTTTTTTGTTGCTTTTCCCTGTTTTTGCGCAATTATTTGTTTCGCATGCGCCTGTTTGCGGCGGGGCCTGGCGGCTGGGTGGGCGCCTTGTGGGAGGGATGGCAGGTTTGCGGCGCACGGTTCCCGTTTTTTTGCGGCGCGATGGGTACACCGCGCCCCTGCAAACGGTTTGCGGTGTTTGCGGCGGCGGGTGTGTGTTTGGTGGATTGCACGCCCGCCAACGGGACGCCGTTCTCCCTTTACAACGGGGTGCGGGTTTGCTGCAGATATGCCATTCGCTTTTTTGTCCCCCCTGCCCTGCCCCTGATTCCCGGTTCCCCCTTGCCGATTTCTATTTGCGCCAGCTCCTGAGGTGCATCTGAAAGCAACGAAAACAGCGGATCTTTCGCAAGCACAAAATCCGGCTGCGTTTACTGAGGCAACACCGCACAATTCCCGCCTTGCGGCTTAAGCACCGCTCCGGCAGCTGCGGCACTTAGAATTATGCGGTATTGCCCTGAAACAGACGAGCTTTTTGACGTTTCAGATAGATCCCAGCTCCCAGCTTTCAATCTATCCTGTGTAAACTGCAACCCCTCACGCGCCATTCTGTGCGGCACTTACCTTATAATATAGGGGTGCTACCCTGTGTAAATTTGCAACTGATCTATTTGAAGCAGCTGTGAGCTGTTGCAATTTTGCACAGGGTATTGCCCACATTCTGTGCCGAACATTCCCGAAACGTGTTGGAAAAACGCACAGGATTGCCTTGTTTCCCTATGCCGCTTACCGTTGGAAAAGCGCACAGGTTAGCCCCGGAACAGTTGCAATTTTACACAGGGTATTCCCGTTCCCCCTGCCCCGCCGTGACCCGCGTACCTGTTGGAAAACCACACAGGATAGGCCCGTTCCCCGTGTTGCAATTTACACAGGTTTGGCTGTTTTTGGCTTATTTGCAACTTTACGCAGGTTGCTTTCCGCACAGGAAAATGGTGGTGGAATGCACAGGCTGCAGTTGGTTGAACACACAGGTTTGCGTTGTTAAATTACACAGGCTCTACCTATTACTAATATAGAACTAAACATCTAAGCCATAATAACAACCAGAGGTAAGCCGGGAGATGGGGGAGAACGGGAAAAAATTGGTGTTGCCATTCCATCAGGTTACAGAACTCTGAAACAACAGGACAGAAAAGCACAAGAAACCCTGTGTAACCTGCACCCGGGCTGCAGCCCCCACAGGATGTATGGCAAACCACAACGCGGGTGTTGCATTTTGCACAGGGTAATGGCGATGAAACCCTGTGTAAATTTGCAATTCTTGCGCCGGACAACAGGATGTGCTATAATGTTTAGCATGATGTGCGTGACCACCCGGGATACAGCAACCGATATAGGAGGCCCCTGCTTATGGCGGCAAGTAAACAGAAAAAAGATGATCCGTTTGTCGTTACGTTTGAAGAACGCGGGGACCAGACCATCGTTCGCAAATCCAATGACCTTGTACAGATGACGCGCAACAACCTGACGCTGAGCCAGCAGCGCCTGATGCTGCATATTTTTTCGATGATTAAGCCGGAGGATACGGACCTGCCCTCTTATGAGCTGAGCATTTATGATTTTATCAAGATGACCGGCATGGACCCGCACAGCGGGGCGCTGTACAAGCAGGTGCGCAAAAATATTGAGGAGCTGGCCAACGCGCCCATCCAGTGGATCAAGAATAACGGAACTTCCACGGTGGAAACATTCCGCTGGATCGATAAAGTGCGCATTGATGAGGGCCGCGCGCGCATGACCATCACGCTGGATCCGGTGCTGAAACCGCACCTGGTGCAGCTGAAAACCCTGTATACCACCATGGATGTGACCTACACCATGCTGATGCGGTCCACCTATTCCATCCGCATTTACGAGCTGTGCAAGAGCTACCAGAGCCTGTACCTGAAAAAGAAAGCGGCCGGGGAACCGCTGGTATGGAACCTGAGCATGCTGTATGAACAGCTTTCGTATACGGCCAACCGATGGTCGGATTTCCGCCGCCTGGCACTGGAAAAGGCAAAGGCGGAAATTAACGAAAAGACGGATATTATTTTTAATTACAATGTGTACGAAAAAAAGGGGCAGAAGGTTCTTTCGCTGGTGGTAACGATTGACCCGGTGGATGATGCCGCTGCACAGGCCAACTTGGACAGCATTAACAGCACAGTGCGCAAAAAGAGCAAAAAGAAGGGCCGCCCCACCGTGGCAATTGAGGATTCGCTGCTGGATGACCCCAGCGTGATCACCTTTGATTATGTTTCGGCACCGGAAACAACGATCCCCTATTCCTTTGGACGCCACCGCACCGAGCTGCGGGAGGAAATTGTTGTGAAAGCGCGCATGGATCAGCTGCGCGCGGAGATTACGCCCGAAGAGCTGCACGCGGTGGAAGTGATCATTGATGTGTTGGCAGATGCCTGCTGCACCATCCAGGCAGGCGATGGCGAGCAGGACGGCGGCAACAAAACGGTGTTTGGAAAGATGAATGCCATCATCCTGGATTGCGGCGGGCTGACCAGTTGGCTGGCCGGTGTGGCACCCCGTTATGCACAGGAGATCATTCCCCGGTCGCAGACGATGCGCAGCCCGGCGCGGTACCTGAACAAGGTGCTGCGCGAGGATATGGATAACTATCGCATTTATATTTTCCGCAAGGCAAAGCCGGCAGCAGAACCCAAAGAGGAGCTGTTGGAAGCGGAGTACCATGTGATGGACGAGCCGGTGCAGCAAACGATGCCGGAGCCGGAGCCGCCCAAGGTAGAGCTGATTCCCGAAACGATTGTAAAACGGCAGGATATGCGAAAAGAGTTTGCAAAGTTTGTAGATGATGGATACCTGGAAAAGACGTTGACGAGCGGCCAGCGCGGCGCTTACCACGAAATTTACCGCCACCTGGCAGCGCGGTGCGTGCCATCGCCTTCCAGCCTGCGCAATGGGCTGAAAGACGAAATGCGGCTGCATTACCTGGCCTGCATGAATGAAGTGATTGAAAAGTATGGCAGCCTGACCCCATTGATGGAAGCTATGGCGCATGAACTGGACTTTGATGTGTTTTGGGCAAAGGCCGCCAAGGACCCCAACGTGAATAACCCGATGGGGCTGTTTTACCACATTATTGAAGAACGCGCGCTGAACCCGATCGGCACCATAATGAACGACCAGGCACAACGGCAGAAGGTTGCCGCCAAGGAAAAAGGTGAAAAAGATAAGTGGCACAACGAAAGCTGGATGGATGCTTTTGAGGAAGATATCCCGGATGACAGCGAAGAGTAATTGAGATGAAGCGGAGCGGAACATCCGGGAGCGCTATAATAATAAGGTAAGCAGCGGCTGGCAGATTGCTGGCCGCTGCTTTTTTGTTGGGGTGCAGCTGAGAAATGGAAATATCCGGCGTTTTTTGATTTCAGATAGACCTTGGGATAATAGGTGAGCGGGAATGCCTGGATGAAGTGAAGAAGGATGGAAAGGAAAAGCGGCAGAGAAAATGCGTGAACAGCAACGAAGAGATGCCTGCATAATATTCGTCAAAATATCCGTTGACACGCGCGAAGCATATGATATAATAGAAGCTATAACAGCAACGAAGAGATGCCGCACGGCATGGAGTGCCCGTTTTTGCAACCCGCGGTTAGATTAAGGCAATACCGCATAATTCTAAGTGCCGATACGGCGAGCGAGGTGCGGC